>Ga0302264_1000013_pt1 | contig 75105 bp, 78 predicted proteins | sample II_Fen_N3_4_FD_194563 | JGI IMG/M metagenome (GOLD analysis project Ga0302264, IMG submission 194563) | Peat permafrost microbial communities from Stordalen Mire near Abisko, Sweden - II_Fen_N3_4 | ecosystem: Environmental > Terrestrial > Soil > Wetlands > Permafrost | place: Sweden: Abisko... | reverse complement strand
CGTCGTCGAGGATCAGCTTGTCGCCGTGCGCCTTGCGCGCCTTGTACATGGTGTAGATGAACTCAGCCACTGGCCTTCTCGTCCGCTCGGGGTTCGCTGGGGGCGGCGCGCGGGCGTGGCCCGTGCGAGCGGGCCTGCCGGACGATGCCTGTCGGACGATGCCGACCGGGCGGCCCGTACACGACGGTCACGACCCGGCCGCCTCTGTCCGACGCGCGCCGGTGCCCCAGCCTAGACGGTGCCGGCCCCGTGCCGCCCCGGCGCTCACCCGGGGCACGGCCCCGCCTGCCTCAGCCGATCACCGGCGCCCGCCCGCCGCGAGCCGCACCACCGGCTCCTCGTCGTCCGCCACGGGCTCCTCGGGGTCGTCGTCCACCAGCTCGAGGTGGCCGGTCAGGTCGGGCACGGCGTCGTCGGGCAGGCCGTCCTCGGCCGTGGCCGGCGCCTCCCCGTCGCCGACGGGCTGACCCTCGCCCGCCGCGCCCGCGGGCGCCTGCGAGGCGGTGCGCCGGAACGTGGTGTCCCCGAACGTCAGGTCGTGTCCCAGGGCCTGCGCCTCGAGCACCAGGGTCGTGCGCGGCCCGTCGGGACCGGTCCACTCGTCGACCGAGAGCCGTCCGTGCACCACCACCGGGTCGCCCTTGCGCAGCGACGCGGCGACGTTGCCCGCGACGTGCCGCCACGCCTTGACCGTGAACCACGTCGTCGGACCGTCCTTCCACACCTGCTCGGCGCGGTCGAACCGCCGCTGGGTGCAGCGCAGCCGGAACGACGCGTAGGGCGTCGCACCGTCCGTGCCGCGCGAGTACCGAACCTCCGAGCCCAGCCAGCCGGTGACCGTCAGGGTGGTCTGCATGCTCATGGCGCCTCCATCGTCACGGCCCCGCCGCACGCGGGACCCGTGCGAGCAGGGTCGCCGACCGACCCGGGCCTGAGGCGCGAGGCCGGTCTGCCCGGGGACGACGACTGCGTCGTCAGGGCTGTGGGCGACTCAGCGCCGAGCCGCCGCGGCCTGCGCGGCGAAGGCACGCACCTGCCGTAGCTCGTCGAGCACCTCCTGCGTGGGGCGGACCAGCCGCTCCCGCGCCATCGCGTCGATCGCGGCGCGGCCGTCGGCCGCCACCGTCGCCGTCCGCCGCCGGGCCGCCACCTGACGCACCCGCACCGCGATCCACCACGCGACCACCGCGGCCAGCAGGCACCCGAGGGCGGCCGGCATCGGCCACCCCGGCAGCTGCCCCGGCCCGAGCCGCTCGCCCAGGGCCACCGACGCGCACGCCAACCCCGCCACCGCCAGCACGACCGCCAGCACCACCAGGGCCGCAGCGATGCGCGACCGGCGCGCCGAGAGGGTCACCGCCGCCAGCGCGTCGCTCAGCGACAGCCGCAGCTCCTCGGTGGTCGCCACCCGGCCGGCGACGTCGTCGGCCCAGACCCGCGGCAGCCCGGACGTGGCCCGTTCCAGCCACCCCGTGCGCGCCAGGTCCACGGCGTCGCGCGGCGCCGGTCCGAAGGCGGTGCCCTGCGACGTCCCCGACCTGACCACCGCTCCCACCGCGTCCGCCACCGCCGACAGCCCGACCGCAGCGGACAGCGCGTCGACCACCGGCGCGAGCGCCAGCTGGGACGGCGACGGCTCGGTCGCACCGACGCTGGCCGCGACCAGGCCGGCGGCGTCGACCACCTCGTCCGCCGCCCGGCGCGCGGCGAGCGAGCGTCGTTCCACCATCTCCGCGAGCGCGGCACGCAGCGGTTCGACGCCCTCGCCGGTGCGCGCCGACGCCGTGAGCACGCGCTGATCGTCGAGCCCGTCCTCGACGAGCAGCCGGCCCAGGTCGCGCACGAGCTCCGGCAGCACGCCGTCCGCCAGCGTGTCCGCCTGGTTGAGCACGACGAGCATCGAGGCCTCGTGCCCGACGAGGCGCTGCAGGTAGCCGGTGTGCAGCGCGTCGTCCGCGTACTTCTGCGGGTCGACCACCCAGACGATGAGGTCGGTGAGCGGGATCACCCGGTCGACGATCACCCGGTGGGCCGGCGAGATCGAGTCGTGGTCGGGCAGGTCGAGCAGCACCAACCCGCGCAGCGGCGCCTCGCGGTCGCCGTCCAGCAGGCTCTCCCGCTCGATGCGGTCGTCGGGGCCGACGCCCAGCCAGTCGAGCAGCGGTCCGCCGTCCGGACCCCAGACGCAGGCCGTGACGTGCGCGCTGGTCGGCCGCTTGACTCCGACCTCGGCGAACTCCAGACCGGCGATCGCGTTGAACAGGCTGGACTTGCCGGACCCGGTGCCACCGGCCAGCGCGACGACGGTCTGGTCGACCCCCAGGTCGAGGCGCGCGCGCACCCGCTCCAGGGTGCGGTTCACGGCGGCGACGACGTCCGGCTCGGCGCGGTCGCCTGCGAGGTCCAGGGCCTGCGCGAGCGCGTCGACACGGCGGCCCAGCTCCACGGTGTCGGCCCCGCGCACGGCACCCCGCCGTTGCGTTCCCGTCGTCGCCCGCGCCGGCTCGTCGAGCGGCACGGTCGTCTCGCTCATGTCAGCCCCTTGAGGACGGCCAGCCGCAGCCGCAGCCGCGACGCGGCGTCGGCGGCGAGGTCGGTCGTGGCGAGCGGCGCCGCGAGGACCTCCCGTTCGAGGTCCACCTGCGCCACCGCGCGCGCGCCGAGGTCGTCGCGCAAGGCGTCCACCGCATCCGGTCCGGCCGCGCCGACCAGCACCCCGAGCAGCCGCCCCGCGTCGGCGACACCGGCCGCGGCTGCCAGCGCGAGGGTGCCGAGCGCCCGCTCCCCCACCGCCGTCGCGACGCGGCGCCGCCGCCGCATCTCCCGTCCACCGGACGCCGGGCGGGCGTGCAGGGCCGCCTGCACCGACCGCACCCCCTGCGTCACCCAGCCGCGCGCGGCGGCGTGCGCGGCGGCGGCGCGCGGCGCCTCCCGGTCCGCCGTCGGTACGGCGTCCAGCACCAAACGCGCACCGTCCGTTGCCGGGCGCGCCGCGAGGGCCTCCCGCAGCGCGTGCTCGGCCTGCTCGCCGGCGACGACGAGCGTCGCCGCGGCGGACGCGGTGAGGTCGTCGAGCACCTGGTCGCAGGCCGCCGCCCGGGCGCGGCCCGTGCGCCCGGACCCGCGGACCCGGCCGGAGTCGCGCACCATCCCGGCGAACGCTGCGCCGGGCGCCGTCAGCTCGGCCCAGCGCGCCCGCACCGCCCCGTCCGCCACCGATCCGTCCGACGCGGCATGCCGTGCGCGGGAGCGCGGCGCGGCGACCGCCTCATCCAGCACGCCGGTCAGGGTCGCGGCCGCGTCCACCTGGTCCTGCACGGCCTCCGCGAGCTCGTCGACCCACGGCCGCAGCGCGGTGAGCGAGCCGCGCAGCGTGCGGCCCACCACCGTGCGGGCCCGGTCCGGGCCCGCGAGCATCGTCAGCCACCGCTGGATCGGCGCGGTCACCGCGGCCGGCAGCAGACCGTCCTGCGGCCCGAGGTCCGGCACGACGAACAGCGGCGCACCCGCGAGACCGCGCTCCCGCAGCCGCACCAGCAGGTCGCCGCGCACCGTCGGCAGCGACTCCGGCGGCACCCGGTTGAGCACCATCGCCACCGTGGTGTGCCGTTCGACCGCGTCCTGCAGCACGCGCCACGGCAGGGCGTCGCCGTACCGGGCCGCCGTCGTGACGAACAGCCAGAGGTCGGCCGCCTCGAGCAGCCGGTGCGCGGAGGCCCGGTTCGTCTCCAGCACGGAGTCCAGGTCGGGAGCGTCGAGCAGCGCGATGCCACGCGGCACGGCCTCGTGCGCCACCACCTGCACCTGGTCGAGCACGGGGTGGTGGGACATCAGCTCGGCGTCGGCCGGGTGGTGCACCAGCACCGGCCGCCTGGTCGTCGGCCGCAGCACCCCGGCGGCGCTCACCACGGCTCCGACCAGCGTGTTCACCAGCGTGGACTTGCCGGCACCGGTGGAGCCGGACACCACGACGACGGCCGGTGCGGACAGCTCCGTCAGCCGCGGCACCAGGTGCTCGCCCAGCTGGTCGACGAGTCGGGCCCGCGAGGCGCGGGCCGAAGCCACCCCGTCCAGCTCGAGCGGGAACGCCGTCGCGGCGACGTCCCGCAGCAGATCGGCGACCGCATCGAGCAGCGAGGTGGCAGCCAGTGGCCGCGCCAGCACCGAGCGCGGGTCGTCCTCGGCATGCCGAGCGACCCGGGCATTGGCCGGGTGCAGGGGCTCGGTGCCGGTCATGCTCACGGAGCCATTGTCGGGGCACGGTCTGACCAGGACAAACGCGGCACGCACGACGAGGCCCGCGGGACTCGTCCGGCACCGGATCGGCACCCGTCGCGAGCGTGGCGCAGCGGCCCCGCCGACTACGCTGACGGACGCACGCCCCCGTAGCTCAACGGATAGAGCAGCGGCCTTCTAATCCGCAGGTTGCCCGTTCGAATCGGGCCGGGGGCACTGCGTCGATGCCGCCGCACCGACTCGGCCACGACTTGGTCACGATCCGCGCACCACCCCGATCGCCGTGCGTCGGCCCCCTAACCTGCAGACATGGCGCAGAGGCGCACGGGCGGGTCGCGTGGACAGTCCCGCAGTCCGTCACGCCGGCTCGCCGTCCTCCTTGTGCTCGCCGTCGGCGTCGTGGCGACCGTCGCGACTACCCAGCCCGCACTTCACGAGTGCCCGTCCTCCTCGCCCGGGGTCGTGGTGAGCGGCTTCTACGGCGACCAGGGTCTTGCCCACGGCAGGAGCTCCTGGCAGCTCGAGGACACCGTCCGGCGCACCGGCCCGTTCACCGTCAGGGCCGTGTGGGCAGAGATCGACAGCTGCGTCGCCGCGAACGCCACCGACGGGACCACGCAGGTGACCATCACCGTCGTGGTGGACTACGACGCTGCCTCCGATCTGGCGCCGCTGGCCCGCGCGATGCTCATCCACGCCGGTGACGGCCGGCGCTGGAAACCCACGGCGAGCGAGATCGACGACTCCTGGGGACCGGGCGTCCGCGTCACCTTCTGGTTGCCGCTGGACATCGCCGAGCCCGTCGTGCTGCAGCTGCCGGCCGCGGACGGCGACGCGGCCGACGACCGGCCGGACCCGATCCCGCTCCGCACGTACAAGGTCTTCGAGAAGAAGCCGTGAACGCCGGCCGCACGCGCGGTGAGATCGTCCTGCACCCCGTTGCTCTCGTCGCGCTGGCCGTGCTCCTGGTCAACGACCACGTCCTGAAGGGACGAGGACCGGAGGGGCTGACGGGCAAGCTCTCCGACGTCGCGGGCATGGTCTTCCTGCCCTTCCTGCTGGTCGCGCTGTGGGACGTCGTCCTTCGCCGGACTCCGGACGGACGCGTCGCAACCGTTGCCGCCGTGTCGACCGCGACGGTCTTCGCCGCGATCAAGCTCGTCAGCCCCGTCCGGACCGTCGCGGCGCTCGTCGCAGGAGCTGCGCGGGCACCGCTGGACGTGCTGACGGCCGCGGCGACGGGGGGTTCCGCCATCACCGGCCCGGGTCGGATCGCCGCCGATCCGTCCGACGCGCTCGCCGTCGTGGCTTGCGTCACCGTCGTGCTCGTCGTCCGGCGGAGGACCGGGGCTCCGCCGCCGCACGAGACCGGCGCGCAGCGGCCCTTCCGCGGCGCACGAGGCCTGGCCCGTCACGTGCCACGATGACGCCATGCAGCCACCACGAGGCCGGCGCTGATGGGCCGGCACGGGGCGGCGGCGGGGCCGCCCGACGAGTCCCGCACCGACCGGTGGCGACGGCTGGCCGTCCGTGCGGCCGAGGCGCTCGTGCTCGGCTCCGCCGCCGGGGTCGGTGCCTGGGCGGCGTCCACGTGGGTGGGCACCACCCGGGCCATCGCGGCCTGGATCGGCCTGGCGGCCGGCGTCCTGGCGGCGGCTGCCACGTGGGCCGGCGCCGGGCCGGCGGGTCCCCCGACGACCTCCGACGACGAGGACGGGCCGCGCGCGATCTAGGCTGACCCGGTGACCAGCAGCGCCGCCAACGGCACCAACGACCGGATCGTCTGGATCGACTGCGAGATGACCGGGCTGGACCTGGCCACCGATGCGCTCGTCGAGGTGGCGGCCGTGGTGACCGACTCCGAGCTGACCGTGCTCGGTGAGGGCGTAGACGTGGTCATCGCGCCGCCGGCCGCGGCCCTGGAGGGCATGGGCGACTTCGTGCGCGCGATGCACACCACGTCCGGGCTGCTGGACGAGCTCTCGTCGGGCGTCACGCTCGAGGAGGCCCAGGCCACGGTGCTGGACTACGTGCGCGGTTGGGTGCCCGAGCCGGGCAAGGCGCCGCTGGCCGGCAACTCCGTCGGTACCGACAAGACGTACCTCGACCGGGACATGCCCGAGCTGATCGGGCACCTGCACTACCGCGTCATCGACGTGTCGAGCATCAAGGAGCTGGCCCGCCGGTGGTACCCGCGGGTCTACTTCGCGGCGCCGGCCAAGCACGGCGGGCACCGCGCGCTGGCCGACATCCTGGAGAGCATCGACGAGCTGCGCTACTACCGCGCGGCGCTGATGCCCGCCGCGCCGGGCCCCGACTCCGCGACTGCGCGCCGGATCGCCGCCGAGGTCGCCGCCACGTCGGTGGCCTCCGCCGCGGGCGTCTGAGCCCGGGTCGGACGAGGCAGACCTCTGCCGGGACGCGACGAGGGCGCCGGCCCTGGGACCGACGCCCTCGTGCGCTGGGGTGGCTAACGGGACTTGAACCCGCGACCCCCTGGACCACAACCAGGTGCTCTACCACCTGAGCTATAGCCACCACTGCGGCCCCGTCGCACAGCGACACGGACCGACGAGAAGTGTAGCGAATGCCGGCACGGCCCCCGCACGGCCCCCGCACGGGGCCGTGGGTCGGCCGCGGCCTACAGGCGCGCGGCGATGGCGTCCGCCACCCGGTCGGCCGACCCGGGTCCGTGCTCGAGGAACAGCGACGGCTCGGTGAGCTCGAGCTCGAGGATCACCGGGGTGCCCTCGTCGTCGGGGATGAGGTCCACCCGCGCGTACAGCAGCGGCCCGTCCAGCTGCGGGAAGATCTCGCTCAGCGCGGCGATCGTCCGGTCGGCCACCTCGCGCTCGGCGTCGGTGGCCTCCCGCGGCGCCATCTGCTCCTGCCGGTACAGCAGGTCGACCTCGTCGGCGCGGTAGGGGCCCTCGAGCAGCGCGCCCTTGCGCACGGAGTGGCTGAACTTCCCGTCGATGTAGACCAGGGCGGTCTCCCCCACCGTGTCCACCCGACGCAGGTAGCGCTGCAGCATGACGGTGCGGCCGACCGCGAGCAGGTTCTTCGCGTGCGTGATCGCCAGCATGCGGGACGGGGTCTGGGAGGCGTCGTACCGGCCGGTGTCGCGCGAGCCCGCGCTGACCGTCGGCTTGATGACGAACTCGCCGAACGCCGGGAACCGGGTGTGGATCGCCCGCGCACCGAAGTTGCGGGCCGGGTCCAGCCAGATCGTCGGGACGATCGGCAGACCGCGCTGCTCCAGGTCCCGCAGGTAGGTCTTGTCGATGTTCCAGGCGACGACGTCCGCGGGGTTGAGCAGCACGGAGGCGTGCTCGACGCGCCGCGCCCAGTCCGCGAACAGCACCGCCCGGTCGGTGTAGTCCCAGGTGTTGCGGATGATGACGTGCTGGTAGGCCGCCCAGTCCACGGTGGGGTCGTCCCACACCGCGGCGTCGACGGCGATGCCGCGCTCGACGAGCGCGTCGCGCAGCAGCCGGTCGTCCGGGTCCAGGTCCGGCAGCGCAGCACAGGTGGCCAGCGCCAGGCGGGCGGAGGCAGGACTGGGGCTCGCAGCGTTCGTGGTCACCCTGGCAGCGTACCGACCTCTGCCGAGGCGCCCAGGCGCCGCAGGGCGCGCAGCACCGTGGCCGCGCCGGCCCGGCCGACGACGACGCCGCCGTCGATGACGTCCACGCCCGCGCCGTCGTCGAAGCCTGCCGCACTGCGAGCGGCCCCGGTCGTCCGGGGCGACGCGGCCGTGGTGAGGGCCTCGAGCACCTCGTCGAGACCGGCACCGAGCGCCACCGTGGACACCGCCGGGAGGCCGGCTGCCCCGTCCCCCGTTCGCCGCCCGGCGTCGCCGCCGGGCGTGAGGTCGGCCCGCTCCAGCGTGCCGAGGGCCAGCAGCCGCGCCACCCGGCCGCGCCCCACGAGCTCGGCCACCACCGGCGTGGCCGGTGCGGCCACCACCTGCAGCGGCCCGGCCACCTGCTCCACGTGCGCGCCGGCGCTGAGCACCACGACGCGGTCGGCCATCCGCACGGCCTCGTCGACGTCGTGGGTGACCATCATCACGGTGGTGCCCAGCTCGTCGTGCAGCCGGGAGAACTCGGCCTGCAGGTGCGCCCGCCCGACGGGGTCGACGGCGCCGAACGGCTCGTCCATCAGCAGCACCGGGGGGTCGGTGGCCAGCGCGCGAGCGACGCCGACCCGCTGCCGCTCACCTCCGGACAGCTCGTGCGGGTACCGACCGGCGTAGCGGGCGGGGTCCAGCCCGACCAGGGCCAGCAGGTGGTCGACGCGGCCTGCCGTGCGCCGCCGGTCCCAGCCGAGCAGCCGCGCCACCGTCGCGACGTTCTGCGCGACGGTGCGGTGCGGGAACAGCCCGACGCCCTGGATGACGTAGCCGATCCGGCGACGAAGCAGCACGGGGTCCACCGTGGTGATGTCCTCGCCGCCGACGAGGATGCGGCCCGAGGTCGGCTCGACCAGCCGGTTGACCATCCGCAGCGTGGTGGACTTCCCGCAGCCCGAGGGTCCGACCAGGACGAGCAGCTCGTGCTCCTGGACGTCGAGCGTCAGGTCGTCCACCGCGACCGAGCCGGGGTACTCCTTGCGCGCCGCCTCGAACCGGATGGCCGGCGCTCTCGTCATGACCCGTGACGCTAACGGCCTGCACCCACACGCGCACGCGGCGACGCCGGCGGGCCCGGGTGGCGGCGCAGACGGGCCGGGGTGGCGGCACCGACGGGCTGGGGCTGCGGGTGTCGGTGCCGGCGGCTAGGTTCGCAGGCGTGTCGACCGGCGGCGTGCCCAACCCGTGGTTCTCCTGGGACTACGTGAGCCGCAATGCGTCCGACCTGCTGTTCTACGCCGGCCAGCACGCCACGCTCACGCTGGAGGCCCTCGTCCTCGCCGTGCTGGTCGGGGTGCCGCTGGGCGTCTGGGCGCACCGGCACCCGCGCGCGGCGGGACCCCTCGTCGGCCTCACCGGCGTGCTGTACACCGTGCCGAGCCTGGCGCTGTTCGCGGTGCTGGCGCCGGTGACCGGGATCGGGCGCACGACGGTGCTCATCGGGCTCGTGGCGTACGCCCTGCTCGTCGTCGTGCGCAACACGCTCGTCGGGCTGCAGGGCGCGGACCCGGAGGTCGACGACGCGGCGCGCGGGATGGGGTACGGGCCGCTGCGGCTGCTGCTGCGCGTCCAGCTGCCGCAGGCGCTGCCGAGCGTCGTGGCCGGCGTGCGCCTGGCGGGCGTGAGCACGGTGGCGCTGGTGACCGTCGGCGTGGTCGTCGGCTACGGCGGGCTGGGGCAGCTGATGTTCCGCGGCTTCCGCAGCGGCTACCACGCCGAGATCATGACCGCCACGGTGCTGTGCCTGCTCATGGCCCTGGTGCTCGACCTGGCGCTGATGGCCGTGGGGCGCGCGCTGACGCCATGGTCGCGGGAGGTGCAGCCGGCATGAACGTGCTGGTCGAGGCCTTCCACTGGCTGAACGACCCACTGAACTGGTCCGGTCCGTCCGGTGTCCTGGCGCTGGGTCGCGACCACCTGGTGACGGCAGGGCTGGCCGTGCTGCTCGGCGCCGCGGTGGCCCTGCCGGTCGGCCTGACACTCGGGCACCGGGGGCGCGGCGCGGCCACCGGCGTGGTCGTCGCGAACACCACGCGGGCGCTGCCGACCCTGGCCCTGCTGACCCTGTTGGCCGCCGCCGGGCTGTTCGGCAACCTGGCAACCGTGCTGGCGTGCGCGGTGTTCGCGGTGCCGCCGCTGCTGTCCGGCGCCGTCACCGGGCTCGGCGGCGTGGACGCCGACGTCCGGGATGCCGCGCGGGGCATGGGGATGTCCGGACCCACCCGGCTGTGGGGCGTGGAGGTGCCGCTCGCGGTGCCGCAGCTGGCCGGCGGGCTGCGGACCGCGGTGGTGCAGGTGCTCGCCACCGTGCCGCTGGCGGCCCTCGTCGGGGGCCGCAGCCTCGGCACGATCGTCGTCGTCGGCTTCGGTACCCAGCGTTACGGCCAGGTGGTCGCGGGCGCGGTGCTCGTCGCCGGGCTGTGCCTGCTCGTCGAGGGGCTGCTCGCGCTGGCCCAGCGCGCCCTCACCCCGGCCGGGTTGCGGTCGCTGGCCCGCGCCGAGCGGGCGAAGGCGCGGCCGCACGCCGCAGCGGTTGCCGTCGGGGCCGGCGCCGGTTCGAATGAGACATCCCGCCCCGGCCGAGCAGAGACATGACCGGCGGGCGCACCTCCCGGTCACCCCGGGCCCGGATCGCCAGCTTCGACGACCAGACCAGATCAGACCAGACGACGACACCCACGGGAGGGCACATGCGTGCCGGACGAATGACCACGGCAATGTTCGGCCTGGCGGCGGTGCTCGCGCTCGGCGCCTGCGGTGACCCCGGGTCCGGAGGCGGCGTCGCCGCCCCGACGACGACGGCCGGCGCGACCGGCGTCGCCTGCGCCCCGGTCGCGGGCGACCAGCTGGTGGCGCTCAAGGACGACCTGGGCCTGCAGAACGCGGACAACGTCATCCCCGCGGTGAACGCGACGGTCGCGACCGCGAACCCGGCCATCCTGACGCTGCTGGACTCGGTCTCGGCGGTGCTGGACACCCCGGCGCTGGTGGCGCTGAACAAGGCGGTCGACGTCGATCGGCGCACGTCGACCGAGGTGGCCGCAGCCTTCGTCGAGGAGCACGGCCTCGTCGCCAAGGACACGCCGGGCACCGGCGTCAGCCTGGTGGTCGGCGCAGCGAACTTCTCCGAGAACGCGACGTTGGCCGAGGTCTACGCGGCCGTGCTGCGCAGCGCGGGCTACGACGCGACCACCCGGACCATCGGCTCCCGCGAGACGTACCTGCCTGCGCTCGCGTCCGGCGAGGTCGCGGTGGTCCCCGAGTACGCCGCGAGCCTGGTGACCTTCCTCAACAGCACGCTCAACGGCGCGGACGCCCCGGCGGTGGCCTCGCCGGACGTCGACGCCACCGTCACGGCCCTGACGCCCCTGGCGACGCAGTACGGCCTGACGATGGGCATGGCCTCGGCCGCCCAGGACCAGAACGGCTTCGCGGTGACGACGGCCTTCGCGGACCAGCACTCCGTCACCACGCTGTCCGAGCTGGCCGCGGCATGCGCGGGCGGCGTGGTGCTCGCCGGTCCGCCGGAGTGCCCCGAGCGGCCGTTCTGCCAGCTGGGCCTGGAGGAGACGTACGGCCTGGTGGTCAGCGAGTTCCAGTCGTACGACTTCGGGGCCATCGGGGACGCGGTGCGCCAGGGGCGGGCGACCGTCGGCCTGGTGCTGACGTCCGACGGCTCGTTGGCGACCGCGTCGTCCTGACGGGACGGCACGGCTCGCCCGGAGCGGGCCGGTCGGCTACCGGCCGGCCTGCTCCAGCAGCCGCAGCCACACCTCGCTGACGGTGGGGTAGGCCGGCACGGCGTGCCACAGCCGGTCCAGCGTCACCTCGCCGGCCACCGCCACCGTGGCGGCGTGCAGCATCTCGCCGACGTCCGGCCCGACGAAGGTGGCGCCGATCACGACGTCGCGCGCGGTGTCGACCACCAGCTGCGCCCGGCCGGCGTACTCGGGCGAGATCACCGTCGCGCCGGCGAGGTCGGCCAGCTCGTAGCCGAGCACGGTCACCTCCAGCCCCTGGTGGCGCGCGTCCGCCTCGGTGAGCCCCACCCAGGCGACCTGGGGCCGGGTGAACACCACCTGAGGTGATGCGACGGCGTCAGCGCTGGCCCGGTACCGGCTCCACGGCCCGGCGCCGGCCTCCGCCGCGCGCCCCTCGCCGTCGTCCGGACCGAACCGCGCGGCGATCACGTCACCGCAGACCCGTGCGTCGTACTTGCCCTGGTGGGTGGTCGCGGTGCGGCCGGTGACGTCGCCGACGGCGAACAGCCAGCCGCCGTCCACGTCGCGTGCCGTCATCGCGTCGTCGACCGCCACCGCGTCGCCCGGTGTCAACCCCAGCGCCTCCAGGCCTAGGTCGTCCGTCGCGGGCCGCCGGCCGGTGGCCACCAGGACCTCGTCGACGACGAGGTCCTCCGGCACGGTCGCCGGCCCTGTCCCCCGCGTCCGGACGCCGACCAGGTCGGAGTGCACGACGAGCAGGTGCACGTCCCCGGCGTCGTCGCGCCACGCCTGCGTTGCCGACGCCCCGAGCACCACCCGCACGCCCCGCGCGACCAGCGCCCGCGCCACCGCCACCGCCGCGAACGGTTCCGCCCGTTCCAGCAGCCGCTCGCCACGCACCAGCACCGTCACCACTGAGCCCAGGTCCGCAAACGCGGTGGCCATCTCGACGGCGATCACGCCGCCGCCGACGATCGCCAGCCGTTCGGGCACGATGTGCGCCGACGTGGCCTCCCGGCTGGTCCACGGCCGTACCCCCCGCAGCCCGGGCACGGCCGGCATGCTCGGCGCCGACCCGGTGGCGATCACGACGGCGTGCCGGGCCTGCAGGTCGATGTCGCCCTCGGCCGACTCCAGGTGCAGCGCACGCGGCCCGGTGAACCGGGCGTGCCCGCGCAGCAGCGTCAGTCCGGCCCCCTCGACCCAACGCGCCTGGTCGGCGTCGTCCCAGTGGTGGGCCACCTCGTCGCGACGGGCCAGCACGGCGTGCACGTCGACGGGATCAGACACACCCGGGGGTGCGCCGGGCGCGGCGGCCGCCGCCGCGAGCGCCTGCCCGGGGTGCAGCAGCGCCTTCGACGGCATGCAGGCCCAGTACGAGCACTCCCCGCCGACCAATGCCTCCTCGACGAGCGCCACGCGCAGCCCGGTCCGTGACGCACGGTCGGCGGCGTTCTCGCCGACGGCGCCCGCGCCGATCACCACGACGTCGTACTCGCTGCCGGCCTGAGCGGACTCCTCACGCATACGGACCCCTCCGTCGGTGTCGGTGCGGAGACCATCGTGGTCCCGCCGGGACCACGCCGCGCGCGGGGCACGCCGCGGTCACCCGTCCGGGTAGCGTCCGGTGCCATGACCAGCGCCGCAACCCCGCCCCCGCCCCCGCCGCTCCCCTCGTCCGAGCCGCTGCCCTGGTCCGCCGGCCGCTGGACCCATCCGCCCGTGGCGGTGCGCAGCGACGGCACCGACCTGCTGGTCGAGGCGCGGGAGGGCAGCGACGCCTGGCGGCACACCGCGTACGGCTTCGTGCACGACTCGGAGCACGGACTGCTGGCGCCGCTGTCGGTGCCGGGCGCGGTGGAGGTGACCTTCGTGGCCGACTACGGCCACACCTTCGACCAGGCCGGCGTGCTGATCCGGTGCGCGGACGACGAGTGGGTCAAGGCCAGCGTCGAGATGTCCGACGGCGTGCTCCAGATGGCCAGCGTGGTGACCCACGGCACCTCGGACTGGGCGGTGTCGCCCGTGCCGGACTGGGCCGGACGCCACGTGACGGTGCGCGCGAGCCTGGACGCCGGCGCCCTGGTGGTGCGCGCGCGGGTCGACGACGAGCCGTTCCGCCTGGTGCGGGCGGCCGCGTTCCCCGCCGACCGTCCCGTCGAGGCAGGGCCGTACTGCTGCAGCCCGACGGACCCGGGACTTGTCGTGCGGTTCACGTCGTGGCGCACGGGCGCGGCGGACGCCTCGCTGCACTGAGGCGCAGGGCTCAGCGCCGGTCCAGCGCATCCACCGCCGCGCGCAGTCGCCGGCAACCCGCCGCGAACGCCGCCGGTTCCGGCAGCAGCGACAGCGCCAGCGTGCCGGTGGTCGGCAGGTCGTAGAACCAGCCGGGGTGCACAGCGAGGTGCGCCTGTCGCAGCAGCGTCAGCACCATGTCGTCGTCGGGCAGGTAGCGCGGCACGTCGACCAGCACGGTCCAGCCGCCGCCGCACCGCCGCACCCGGTACGGCCCGTCGTCGAGCACAGCCCGGGCGCACGCGAGGTTCGTCGCCAGCCTGCGCCGGGTGGCCGCCACCGACTCGTCCGCCAGGGCGAGCAGCTCGGGCAGCGCCGCGGCCACCGGCGCGTTGACGGACAGGTACGCGTCCGCGATCGCGTCCAGTGCCGGCGCCACTGCCGCCACCTCGTCGCGCGGGCCGGACACCCGCACCCAGCCCACCTTCAGCTGCGGCGCGCACAGCAGCTTGGAGAGCCCGTCCAGGCCGAACGTCAGCACCGCCGCCTCGCCGGACAGCCGCGCCGGAGCGGGCTCGTCGAGCGCGAAGGGCGCGAAGACCTCGTCGACGACCAGCGCCGCTCCCCCGGCCGCGCAGGCCCCGACCACGGCCGCGCGCTCGGCCGCGTCGGCATAGGCACCGGTGGGGTTGCCGGGCTGCACGACGACGACGGCGCGCACGTCCGGGCGCGCGGCGACGGCCGCCAGCTCGCCGGTGTCGAGCACCCAGCCGTAGGGGTGCAGGTGGTGGATCGCGTAGGGCGCGGTGCGCACGGACGCCAGGGCGGCCAACGGCGCGACGAGCGGGTACCCCGGCGCGGGCACCCCGACCGCGTCGCCCGGGTCGGCGAGCAGGGTCAGCAGCCAGCCGTAGGCCTCCGACGTGCTCGCGGTGAGCCAGTAGTCGTCGGGCCCGCCGCCGAACCGCCCGGCCAGCGCCTCACGCGCGGCGAGCGGGCCGTGCGGGTCCGGGGTGTAGCGGTGCGCTCGGCGCGCCGCCCTGGCCACCGCCTCCAGCACGGCCGGGTGGGTGAGGCCGTGCCGCGTCGGGTTGGAGTCCGTGAGGTCGAGCAGCTCGACGCCGGCCGCCAGCAGGCGCTCCCGCTCACGCGCGAGGGCGTTCGGCCCACCCTCGGGCCAGGCCCGCGCCGACACGTGCCCGCTGCCCCCCGGGAGGGCAGCGGCCCCGCCCCGATCGGCCCCGACAGCGTCCATCGCCCCGTCCCTCCCGGGTGCATGACGAAGGCCCCCGACCAGCATCATTGCAGGTCAGGGGCCCTACGAGTACGCCTCCGGGGACTTGAACCCCGAACCCGCTGATTAAGAGTCAGCTGCTCTGCCAGTTGAGCTAGAGGCGCGCGGTTGGCAAATCTACCAGCCTCCCGGGGCAGGATGCGAACACCGCCCGTCGTCACCGCGCAGGCCTCCCGTCATCCCCGGGACGGGCGGCCCATCGTCACAGGTACAGGCCGGTGCCCTCGCCGGCGGCGTGCGGCTCGGCGACGGCGTGCACGTCCTTCTCCCGCAGCAGCAGGTACGTGGCGCCCGCCAGCTCCACCTCCGCGCGGTCCTCCGGGTCGAACAGCACACGGTCGGACACCGCCACCTGCCGCACGTGCTGGCCCACCGCCACCACCCGCGCCCAGGCCAGCCGCTTGCCCATGGCGGCCGTCGCCGGGATGACGATCCCGCTGGACGAGCGACGCTCGGCGGCCTCGGCGTCCAGGGCGATGAGCAGGCGGTCGCTGAGCATGCGGATCGGCAGCGTGCGCGGGACGGGGTCGCTCGGGGTGCTCACACCACGGACCGTACCCCGCCGCCTTAGGCTGTCCGCACCGGCCGGTACCGCCGACGACCGACCCCGGTCACCGGCACCGGCGGCCACCCGCGCACCCGAGGAGACCCGTGCCGCGACTCGCCCCTGGCGACCTTGCACCGGACGTCACGCTGCCCACCGCCGACGGTGGCAGCCTCACCCTGTCCGACCTGGGGGGCTCCCACGTCATCGTGTACTTCTACCCCGCCGCCGGGACGCCGGGGTGCACCCTGCAGGCGGATGACTTCCGCGACTCGCTGCCCAGGCTCACCGCCGCCGGGTACGCGGTCGTCGGCATCTCGCCGGACAGCCCCGAGCGGCTGGCGCTGTTCGCGGCGGACGAGGGGCTCGCCTTCCCCCTGCTGTCCGACCCGGAGCACCGCGTGCTCGAGGAGTGGGGCGCCTGGGGGGACAAGACGCTCTACGGCCGGACGGTCGTCGGTGTCATCCGGTCCACCGTGGTGCTCGACCCGACGGGCCGGGTGCGGGCGGCGCAGTACAACGTCAAGGCCACCGGCCACGTGGCCAAGCTGATCCGCGACCTGCGCATCTCCTGACGCGGTCCGGGTCGGGTCCGGGCGGCATCCGCGTCCGCGCGCCCGCCCGGGTGCGGTCAGGGTCAGGGTGCGGGAGACGGGAGTCGAACCCGCACGCCCGTGAGGGCACCAGGACCTAAACCTGGCGTGGCTGCCGTTTCACCACTCCCGCGCGGCCGATCCTCGCACACCGGGCGGCACGACGACGGCCCGCCCCGGGGTGGGACGGACCGTCGTCGGAGCGGTGGCGGGCGTCGCCGGGGATGCACCCCGCGAGCAGCGACGCCTCAGGCGTTCGCCGACTGCCGCTCGGAGATCTCGGCGCGGACGGCCTCCATGTCGAGGTCCCGCACAGCGCTGATCACCTTCTCCAGGGCGGGCGCGGGCAGCGCGCCGGCCTGGTTGAAGACGAGGATCCCGTCGCGGAATGCCATCAGCGTGGGGATGGAGGTGATCTGCAGCTCGCCGGCCAGCTGCTGCTCGGCCTCGGTGTCGACCTTGCCGAACACGATGTCCTCGTGCTTCTCGGACGACGCCTCGAAGACCGGCCCGAACATGCGGCAGGGTCCGCACCAGGCGGCCCAGAAGTCGACCAGGACGATGCCGCTGTTCTGGATCGTCTCGCCGATGTTGGCGCCGGTGAGCGTGGTGGTGGCCATGCTGTACTCCTCCAGGTCTCGGGTTTCGCCCCGTACAGCGGCGCGGGCGCCGCCCCTATTCCCCGACCAACCGCGTCTCACCTCGCGCGCCCAGGTGCGCGTGAGGCCGCCCGACGGGTAGAACACGGGGGTGACCGAGACCAGCGAGTACCCGCCCCGGCCCGAGCGACCCGCCGGCTGGCTGAGCGACGACCAGATCGCGATGGCCCGCCGGTGGCTGCCGATCCTCTACGTGGACGCGGTCCCGGTGCGGGTGGACGACTCCGGTGACGTCGTCGCGGTCGGTCTGCTGCTGCGGGTCACCTCGGAGGGCGTGATGTCCCGGGCTCTGGTGTCGGGCCGGGTGATGTACCACGAGCGGGTGCGCGACGCCCTCGTCCGGCACATCGAGAAGGACCTCGGGCCGATGGCGCTGCCGCAGATCCCGGCCACCCCGCAGCCGTTCACGGTGGCCGAGTACCTGCCCACGCCGGGCGTGACGCCCTACCACGACGCGCGCCAGCACGCGGTGTCCCTTGCCTACGTGGTGCCGGTGGCCGGTGACTGCCAACCGCAGCACGACGCCATCGACCTCGCCTGGCTGACGCCCGAGGAGGCGTGCGCCGACGTGGTGCAGGCGGAGATGACCGGCGGCCAGGGACTGCTGCTGCGCCAGGCGATGGCGCACGTCGGTCGGCTGCCCTGAACGGCCGGCGGCACCCCGCGGGAGCCCGGCCGCGTCAGCCCAGGACGAGCGTCGGCCAGTCGGCCAGGTCGGCGCGCAGCTGACGGTCGTGGGTCGCGACGACGACGGCCGCGCTGGTGGTGCGCAGCGCCGCGGTCAGCTCGTCGACGAGGCCTACCGAGAGGTGGTTGGTCGGCTCGTCGAGGATGAGCACGTGCGGCGCGGCCAGCAGCGCCCGCGCGAGGTCCAGGCGACGGCGCTGGCCGACCGACAGCTCGGCCACCGGCCGGTCGAGGTCCTCGTCGGACAGCAGGCCCAGGGAGGCCACCGGCACCAGCTCCTCCGGGTCGAGCGCTCCGGCGGCCAGCAGCCGCAGCGCGTGCCGCGCGTACGCGTCGGCTGCCGTGCCCGGCGTCGCCGCACGGAGACGACCCGACGACGCGGTCGCGGCGGCCTCGTCCGGACCTCCGGCCTCCGCCTCGTCCCGAGCTCCGGCCTCCGCCTCGTCCGCGGGGCTGACGTCCGGGGCGCGATCGCCCTGGTCGTCGCCGTGGCCGTCGCCGTCGTGGTCCTGCGCCAGCACGCCGAGGCGGGTGCCGGGCGCCAGGGTCCGCGTGCCACGGTCCGCCGTCAGGGTGCCGGCCAGCACGGCGAGCAGCGTCGACTTGCCGGAGCCGTTGGGGCCGACGACGAGCAGCCGGCCGCACGGCGCCACCTCCACGCGCCGGCCCGGCAGGTCGAGACGGTCCGCCACGCGGGGACCCCGGACGTCGAGCAGCGAGCCACCGGCGTGGCCCGGCGGGACCGCCGGCAGGTCGGGGAACGCCAGGGCCGGCGGCGGCACCGGCACCTGCACCGCGCCCGCCTCCAGCTGCTGCACCAGCCGGTCCACGGTCTTGACGCGCGACCGGGCCCTGGTGGCGCGCCGGTTGGGGTCGCTGCCCTTCGGCGGGCGCCACTCGTCGGACAGGCCCTCGTAGGAGGCGTCCAGCTGGGCGGCGAGCTGCGCCGCGCGCTTGCGCTCCGCTCGGTAGCGGGCGCGCCAGCGGCGCAGCATCGCGTCGCGCGCGTACCGGTACTGCGCGTAGCGCGCCTCGCCGTAGAGCGCCGGCCGGCCGTCCATCGCGGGGTCCAGGTCGAGGATGCCCGTCATCACATCGTCGAGCAGGCGCCGGTCGTGCGTGACGACGACGAGGCCGCCCGGCCAGCTGCGGAGCTGGCCCGTGAGGTATTCGATGCCGGCGACGTCGAGGTGGTTCGTCGGCTCGTCGAGCAGCAGCAGGTCGGCGCGCTCGGCCAACCGGCAGGCCAGGCGCACCCGGTAGCGCTCCCCCACGCTGAGCTCGGCCAGCGCCCGGTCGCGGTCCCGGGGTGCGCCGAACCTGGTCAGGGCCTCGTCGACGCGGCGGTCGGCGTCCCAGGCGGCGAGGTGCTCGTAGCGGGCGATGGCGAGGGCCAGCGCGGCCGGGTCGCCGTGCTCGTCGTCGGCGGCGGCCATCGCGCCCGCCAGCTCGTCTGCGGCGGCGCGGGCGGTGGCGAGCGAGGCGTCGATGACGGTGCCGATCGTGGCGTCGGGCCGGGCGATCAGCTCCTGCTCGACGACGGCGAGCGTGCCCACCCGGTGCACGGTGCCGGACTGCGGCGCCAGCGTGCCGGCCAGCACGTGCAGCAGGGTCGTCTTGCCGGCGCCGTTCTCCCCCACCAGGCCGAGCCGGGCGCCGGCCGGCACCACGAGGTCGAGGCGGTCGAGCGCCGGCGGCCGGCCGGGATAGGCGAAGGTCACGGCCCGCGCGACGAGGTGCACCCGCGCCGGGTCGGGTGCCGGAGCTGCCGCAGCGGTCGGAGCGGCCCGTCGCGGCGACGCTCCGGAGGACGAAGCAGCCGGTCGCGGCGGACCGGACAACGGCCCGTCCGACGCTCCGGACGTCACGGCGCCAGGGCGCGCGCGATCGCCGGCACCAGCGCGCGGAACGCCTGGCCGCGGTGGCTGATGGCGTTCTTCTCGGCCGGGCTGAGCTCCGCGCAGGTGCGCGCGTCGCCGAGCGGGACCAGCACAGGGTCGTAACCGAAGCCCCCGGCGCCGCGGGGCGCGGTGGTCAGCGTGCCCTCCAGCGCCCCGGTCTCGACGACCTCGATCCCGCCCGGGGTGACCAGGGCCGCGGCGCAGACGAAGCGGGCGCCGCGGTGCGGCTCGGCGATGTCCGCCAGCTGACCCAGCAGCAGGTCGAGGTTGGCGGCGTCGTCGCCGTGGTGCCCGCACCAGCGGGCGGAGAAGATGCCGGGCGCACCGCCGAGCACGTCCACGGCCAGGCCGGAGTCGTCCGCCACCGTGGGCAGGCCGGTGGCCGCGGCCAGGGCGCGGGCCTTGATCAGCGCGTTCGCGGCGAACGTCAGGCCGTCCTCCACGGGCTCGTCGGCGCCGAGGTCCGGGGCGCTGACCACGGCGTCCGGGTCGAGGTCGGGGATCGCCGGGCCGAGGATCGCCCGCAGCTCGGCCAGCTTGTGCCGGTTGTGCGTGGCGAGGACCAGCCGGGGGGACGGAGCGGTCACGGCCGCGCCGCCGACGGACCGGTGCCCGCCGAGTGCACGGCCACCCCCGCGGGGCCGGCCAGCGCCTCGGCCTGGAGGGCCGCGAGCCGGCGGGTGCCGGCCAGCGCCAGGTCGAGCAGCACGTCGAGCTCGGCACGGTCGAACGTCGCGTGCTCGGCGGTGCCCTGCACCTCGACGAACTGCCCGGAGCCGGTGACGACCACGTTCATGTCCGTCTGGGCGCGCACGTCCTCGACGTAGGGCAGGTCGAGCAACGGCACGCCGTCGACGATGCCCACGCTGACCGCAGCCACCGAGTCGCGCAGCACGTCGCGCCCCGCGGGCACCAGGCCCTGCTCGCGCGCCCACGCCACCGAGTCGGCGAGCGCCACCCAGGCCCCGGTGATCGCGGCCGTGCGGGTGCCGCCGTCCGCCTGGAGCACGTCGCAGTCGAGCACCACGGTGTTCTCGCCGAGCGCGGCGACGTCGATGATCGCGCGCAGCGAGCGGCCGACCAGCCGCGAGATCTCGTGCGTGCGCCCGCCGACGCGGCCGCGCACCGACTCCCGCTCGGAGCGGGTGCTCGTCGCCCGCGGCAGCATCGCGTACTCGGCCGTCACCCAGCCCTCGCCCGACCCCTTGCGCCAGCGCGGCACGCCACCGGTGAACGACGCGACGCAGAGCACCTTCGTGCCACCGAACTCGACGAGCACGCTGCCCTCGCCGGCGTCCAGGTAGTGGCGCGTCAGGGTGATGGGGCGCAACTGGTCGGGCGCGCGCCCGTCGGCGCGCACGGGGGCGATGGCGGCAGAGGTCATGGCTGCGAGCCTAACCGGACCCCGCCCGCACCCCGTGTCGGCCAGGCGCGCTCGGCGGTCGAGTGTGGCGCTCGGCGGAAGGCCGGCTCGGCCTACAGGGTGTGGACGTCGCCGGGACGGGCGACGTCCACGGGACCGGCGTAGACGGCGCGGGCCTCCGCCGGTGCGGCCGCCGGGTCGTTCCACGCCGGCACGTGCGTCAGCAGCAGCCGGCCCGAGCCGCCGCGGGCCGCCGCCTGGCCGGCCCGGCGGCCGGTGAGGTGCACACCGCGGTGCGCGTCGTCGCGACCTTCGACGAAGGACGCCTCCGCCAGCAGCAGGTCGACGCCGGCGGCGAGCGCGTCCAGCCCTGGCCCGGCATCGGTGTCACCGGTGTACGCCAGCGTGACGGTGCGGCCGGGGTCGCCCTCGGCGGGACCGCTGACCCGCACGCCGAACGTCGGGACGGAGTGGTGCATCGCGACCGGCGTCAGGGTCAGCGGCCCCACCACCACCGGCTCGTCGGCCGCCCACGGGCGCACCGTGAACTGCGCCGAGCAGTCGGCCGCCGGGTCCTTGCCCGCCAGCTGCGCCAGTCGCTCAGTGGTGCCGTCCGGCCCCCACACCGGCAGCGGCGGCATCGGCCCGGCCGGTCGGTACCGCCGCAGCACCGAGAGCACCACCATGTCGGCCACGTGGTCGGCGTGCAGGTGGCTGAGCGCGACGCCGTCCAGCGCCGCCGGGTCGCCGTAGCGCTGCAGCGGGCCGAGCGCGCCGTTGCCCAGGTCGAGCAGCACCGACCAGGTCCGTCCGGCCGCGTCGTCCGCCTGCACGAGGTACGACGAGCAGGCCGCCTCCGGGCCGGGGTACGAGCCCGCGCAGCCGACGACGACGAGTCTCACCGCAGCGCCGCCCGACCCTCGACGACCTGGACCTCCGGGCCGAGGAACCGGCGCGCCAACGTGGCGAACGAGGCCGGGTCCCCGGTGGCGAGGAAGCGGTGCGTCGGCGGGCCTGCCGCGCCGTTGCGCTCCAGGCCGTGCGCGACGAGCGTGCGGTAGACGTCCTTGGCGGTCTCCTCCGCGCTGGACACCAGCGTCACCTCCTCGCCCATCACGTACGAGATGGCGCCGGTGAGCAGCGGGTAGTGCGTGCAACCCAGGACGAGGGTGTCCACCCCGGCATCGCGCACCGGGTCCAGGTAGCGGTGCGCCACGGACAGCACGTGCGGCCCCGAGGTCTCCCCCGCCTCGACCAGCTCGACGAACTCCGGGCACGCCGCCGACACCAGCGTGAGGTGGGAGGCGACCGCGAACGCATCGTCGTACGCCCGGGACTCGATGGTCGCGCGGGTGCCGATCACCCCGACCCGGCCGTTGCGGGTGGCCGCGGCCGCGCGGCGTGCGGCCGGCAGGATCACCTCCACCACGGGGATGCCGTGCCGCAGCGTGTACCGCTCGCGGGCGTCGCGCAGCATGGCCGCGGAGGCCGTGTTGCAGGCGATGACCAGCATCTTCACGCCGGCGTCCACGAGGTCGTCCAGCCCCTCGAGCGCGAACGCCCGCACGGCCGCGAGCGGCTTGGGGCCGTAGGGGGTGTTCAACGTGTCGCCGATGTAGATCGTGGACTCGGTGGGCAGCTGGTCGAGGATCGCGCGTGCGACGGTCAGCCCCCCGACGCCGGAGTCGAAGATGCCGATCGGCGCGTCGTTCACGTCGTTCACCCTAGCCGCGCCCGCCGACGGGCCTGGCCGGTCCGGCCTGGCGCCGGTCGGTCATCGCGTCGATGAGCGTGCCCTGCAGCCAGCCCAGCACGCCGAAGACGTCGGCGGCCAGCGCCAGCGGGTCGTCCGACTCCGGCGGGTGGCGGTCGTGCAGCATCTCCGCGTCGGCGTCGGTCCGCAGGTTCAGCACCTCGGCCAGGGCCAGGCGCAGGTCCGTCAGCGCGCCCGCGGTCGCCCAGGCCTCGTCGTCCGGCACGAGCAGCGGGGTCGTCGCCAGCAGGCGCTCGTGCAGGGTGCGCAGCCGCGTCACCTTGGCGGCGAGCAGGTCGTCCTGCGTCAGGCGGCGGAACTCGGCCGCCACCTGCGGGTCGTCGCGCGAGGCGTCGGGCAGCAGCCTGCGCAGCACCGGGTCGGCCGGCGGCGTGGCCGCCACCGGTCCGGTGTCCAGCAGGTGCGGCAGCGGATCGACCGGACCCACACCGGCGGCGGGGTGGCCGGGCTCGTCCCGCGCGGGTCCCTCGACGGCGGGGCGCACCGGGGCGTCCGGCGCGGGCGGCGGCTCAACCTCGCCACCCAGCCGCTCCAGCAGCTCCAGGACGACGAGCGCGAGCACCGCCGCCTCGCGCGGGGACATCGTCGCCCGGTAGCCACCGCGCGTGTGCCGGAACGCCTTCACAGGTCGGCCCGCTGGAGGGTCGCCCACAGGCCGAACGTGTGCATGGCCTGGACGTCGACCTCCATCCGCTCGCGGTCGCCGGTGGACACCACCGCGCGGCCCTCCTGGTGCACCTGCAGCATCAACGTCTCGGCGGTGGGGCGTGGGTAGCCGAAGTACGTCTCGAAGACGGCGGCGACGTACGACATGAGGTTGACCGGGTCGTTCCAGACGATGGTGACCCACGGACCGGCCAGGGCAGTGGTCCCCTCGACCGTGCGGGCCTCGTCGGGCAACACCTCCGCGGGCACCCGACCACTGTAGAGAACTAGGTTTGGCGCCATGGCCGCCGTCCCCGCCGCACCCTCCCCCGCCCTGCTGACGGACCGCTACGAGCTGACCATGCTGCAGGCCGCGCTCGCCGACGGCACCGCCGACCGGCGCTGCGTGTTCGAGGTGTTCACCCGCCGGCTGCCGCCGGGGCGCCGGTACGGGGTGGTCGCCGGCACGGGTCGCGTGCTCGAGGCCCTGGCGGCGTTCCGGTTCGACGACGAGCAGCTGGCGTGGCTGGCGGAGCAACGGATCGTGGACGACCGCACGCTGGAGCACCTGGCCGGCTACCGGTTCACCGGCGACGTGGTCGGCTACGCCGAGGGTGAGGTGTTCTTCCCGCTGTCGCCGGTGCTGATCGTCGAGGGCACGTTCGCCGAGGCCGTGCTGCTGGAGACCGTGGTGCTGTCGATCCTCAACCACGACTCGGCCGTCGCCTCGGCGGCCTCCCGCATGACGGCCGCGGCCGGCGGGCGGCCGTGCCTGGAGATGGGCGCGCGCCGGGCGCACGAGGACGCGGCGGTGGCGGCGGCGCGGGCCGCGGTGGTGGCGGGCTTCGCCGGCACCTCGAACCTCGAGGCGGGCCGCCGCTACGGGCTGTCCACCATCGGCACGGCGGCGCACGCCTTCACCCTGCTGCACGACGACGAGGCCGCGGCCTTCGCCTCCCAGGTGACCTCGCTGGGCGCGGGGACCACGCTGCTCGTCGACACCTACGACGTGCACACCGGGGTCGAGCGCGCGCTGGCCGCCGCCGGCACCGCCCTGGGCGCGGTGCGCCTGGACTCCGGAGACCTGGCAGCGCAGGCGCACGAGGTGCGCGCCCAGCTGGACGCGGCCGGTGCCCGGGCGACGAAGATCACGGTCACCTCCGACCTGGACGAGTACGCCATCGCCGCCCTGGCGGCCGCCCCGGTCGACTCCTACGGCGTCGGCACCTCGGTGGTCACCGGTTCGGGGGCGCCCACCTGCGGCATGGTCTACAAGCTGGTGCTCCGGGAACGTGCCGACGGCTCGATGGAGCCGGTGGCCAAGGTGTCACGCTCCAAGACGAGCGTCGGCGGGCGCAAGGCGGCGGCCCGGCGTCTCGGCCGGGACGGCCACGCGGTGGAGGAGGTGCTGTTCACCGGCGACGAGGCCCACGTGCGCGCCTGGCAGGAGGAGCAGCGGGCGGCACCGGCGGCGGGCCTGCGCGCCCTGCACGTGCCGCTGGTGGAGGCCGGCGTCGCGGCCGCCGGCTGGACCGGGCCGGACGGGGTCCGCCGAGCCGCCGCCCGCCACCAGGCGTCCCGCGACGAGCTGCCCCGCACCGCCCTCCGGCTCTCCGCCGACGAGCCGGCCCTCGCCACCGTCACGCTGCCGCTGCCGTAGCACTCCCCCGTCGGTCAGGGCTTGTTGCGGCCGAAGCCCCAGCGGCCGCCGCGCGAGCCGCCGTCGGACCCGCCGCCGGCACCCTCGCCGTCACCGTCACCGTCCTTCGGCCCCTGCCGGCCCTCGTAGATCGCCTTGCAGGTGGGGCACACCGGGAACCGCTGCGGATCGCGGGTGGGCACCCACACCTTGCCGCACAGCGCGACGACCGGGCGCCCGCTGACCGCCGACTCCAGGATCTTGTCCTTGCGCACGTAGTGCGAGAACCGCTCGTGGTCGCCGGGCTCCAGCTCCTCCTCGGTGGTGGTGCGCTCCAGCGTCGAGGTGGACCGGCCGGGCTCCGCGCCGAAGGGGTCGTCGGGACCGGTGCTCGGCGGCTGCGGCTCGCTCATGGCGCCCATCGTACGATCCGGGGCCGCGTGGCCAGACTGGGTGGGTTCGCCGCCCGGGTCGGAGCGCGGGCCCGGCCGGGCCGCGCGGGGGCTACAGCGCGCGCAGCGCCAGTGCCGGCGGGATGCGCGAGGCGCGGACGGCCGGGCCGACTCCGCCACCGATGCCCATCACCACGGCGAACACGGGCACGAGCGCCATCGCCGCGGTGGGGGCCGCCAGCGGCCAGCCGCGGGCCTCGGCGATGAGCACGCCCACGCCCAGCCCGAGCGCGAACCCGGCCAGCGCACCGGCGACGCCGAGCAGCAGCGACTCGGCGAGGACCTGCCGGAACACGTGCCAGCGGGTAGCGCCGACGGCCCGTCGGACGGCGATCTCGTGGGTGCGCGAGAGCACGGACACCAGCGTCATGCTGCCGATGCCGACCCCTCCGACGACGAGCACGATGACGGCGAGGGCGAGGGTCAGCGAGTCGAGGGTCGAGGTGACCGCGGCCCGCGTCTGCTGCGCGCCGAGCGCCGACTCGACGCCGACCCGCGCCGGGTCCTGCGGGTTGGCGGCCAGGGGGGCGTCCCGCGCGACCGCCGCGCCTGCTCCGGGCACCGCACGGATATCGATGACGTCGACCCCGGACTGCCCGAACAGCGTCGCGCTGGCGGGCAGCCCCACCCACACCGCCCCGGACAGCCCGCCGAGACGAGGCCCGGGGTCGGCGACGCCGACCACCGACAGCCGCTGGCCGTCGATCACCACCGTGGGCAGGTCGGCGAGGTCGTCGACGCCAAGGGCCGTCGCACTGGCCTGCGAGAGCACGACGACGCCTGCCGCGTGCCGGTACTCGAAGGCGGTGGGCCAGCGTCCCCGCAGCAAGCTCGCGCCGGCCTGGTCCAGCCCGTCGGAGGCCGCGACGATGTCCTGGGTCGACCGGGTCGTCGAAGCGCCGTCGAACACCTCGACGGCCACCTCGCGCCGCCCCAGGTCGAGCCGGGCGACGACGGTGTCCACCCACGGCAGCGTGCGGACGCGCTCGACCGCCGCCAGCTCGAACCGCGGCGTGCTGTTCGCCGTGGCGGCGGTGTCGGTCCCGCCGGTGGCCGCGGTGAGTGTCAGGGTGACGTCGTCGACGCCGAGGCTGTCGAACTGCCGGTCGATCGCGGCGGCCGCGCTCAGCTGCGTGGCCAGCACCGCCACCACGGCGGCGACGCCGATCACGAGGCTCAGGGCGGCCAGCGCCGAGCGTCCCGGCCGCGCACCCAGCGCGTGCAGGGCCTCGCGGACGGCGTCGGCGGTCGAGAACCGCGGCGGGGTGCGCCGGCTCACGCCGGTCCCCCGGATGCGTCGACCTGACCGTCGAGGAGCGCGACGGTGCGGTCGGCGCGCTGCGCGATCACCGGGCTGTGGGTCGCGACGACGACGGCGATGCCCTGGCGCGCCAGGCCGACGAGCAGCGCGACGATGTCGCCCTCGGTCGCGCGGTCGAGATTGCCGGTGGGCTCGTCGGCCAGGATGATCCGCGGGCCGCAGACCAGCGCCCGGGCGATCGCGACCCGCTGCTTCTCCCCGCCGGAGAGCTCCGCGGGGCGGTGGGTCATCCGGTGGGCCAGACCGACCGCGTCGAGGGCGGCCGACGCACGCGCGTACCGGTCCCGGTACGGAACTCCCAGGTACTGCAGCGGCACCTCCACGTTGGCCGCGGCGCTCTTCGTCGCGACCAGGTGGAAGTCCTGGAAGACGAACCCCATCGTCGAGACGCGGATCGCCGCCAGGCCGCGTTCGGAGAGCGTCTCGACGGGCTGCCCGGCGATCGTCACGTGCCCGGCGGTGGGCCGGTCCAGGCAGCCAAGGATCTGCAGCAGCGTCGACTTGCCCGAGCCGGACGGACCGGTCAGTGCAACGAGCTCGCCGGCGTGGACCTCGACGTCGACACCGGCGAGCGCGACCACCGGCGGGCGGCCGGCGAACTCCCGGCACACACCCTGCGCCCGGATCGCCGGCGCCGCTCCGGCCGCTTCGCTCACGACGCCGCAGCGGTCGCGGTGTCGGTGTCGGTGCGCGCCAGCACCACGCTGTCGCCCGCGGACAACGCTCCCTCGACCACCACCATCCCGTCGACCATCAGCCCGGTCTCGACCGGCACCTCGCGCAGTTCGGCGCCGTCGCGGACGCTGACGGACAGCCCGCCGTCGGCGGCGGTGCGGACCGCGAGCGTCGGCACGACCAGCGAGTCGGGGCCGGACTCGGCGACCACGATCGTCGCCAACGGGCTGACCAAGACGCCGAGGTCCCCGTCGGCCACCTCCACGGCGGCCGTCGTGACGTCCCCGGTCTCGTCGAGTGCGACGACCTGCCCCGCCAGTGTCGCCCCGGACTGGGTGTCGGTCAGCGTGGCGGACGCGCCGACGACGACCACGCCGACCTCCGTCTCCGGCAGCGTGACGACCACCCGCGGGCGGCCGACCTCGAGGCTGACCAGCTCGTCGCCGGCCGCGACGAACGCGCCGACCTGGACCGTGAGCTCGCCGACCGTCCGGGGCGAGTCGAACGGCCCGACGACCACGGACCCGAGGCTCACGCCGGTGGCCGGAACCGGGTAACCGCGTGCGGCGCGCAAGGCGTTCCATGCGCGCAGGGTCGCGGCAGTGAAGCGCTGGTCCACCGGGCCCGGGTCGAAGCCCAGCCCCACCAGCTGCTCCTCGAGCTGGAGCACGTCCACACCCCGCGTGCCGACCGCCATCTCCCGCCACAGGGGCCGCGCCCCGGACAGCGCGAACACGGGCTCGGCGTCGATCTCGGCGAGCACATCTCCGAGTGCGACGACCTGCCCCACGGCCGGCATCGCCGTCACCCGGCCCGCGGCGCCGGCCGTCAAGGTCACCGTCTGCGCGCCGGTGACCTCACCGCGCAGGGTGACCGACTGGACCAGCGAGCGTTGCTCCACCGCGACGGTGACCTCCGCCGGGGTGGCGGTGTCCGGCGCCGGGGTGCCGGCGGTGGCCCGGGCCAGAGTCCAGCCCGCGGCGAGCGCGACGAGCGCCACCGCCACGATCGCCGCGCCGGCCCGCCACGCGGACCGATCCGCCGGCCGGTGTCGAGGCTCAGAGTCGGACACGGTTCTCGGCGTCCGGCCGCACCCCAGTCAGCGCTGCAATCAACGCGCCGTACGTCTGGTTGAACGGCACGTACAGCGGATCGAGGGTGTCCCGCCCGCACGTGGCGTCCGACGCCACGAGCGCGTCCTGCTTCTGGCGGGCCACCTCGACCAGGTCCGGGTCCAGCGTCGCACCGGCGATGCCGAAGGTGCCCGCGTCCCGGACCGGGCTCTGCACGAGCACCGCGGCGTAGACCGCCTCCGTCACGACCCCCGCCGCGCTGCCGTTGTCCTGCACCTGCCACCCGTCCGCGCGCATGCACGCAACGTAGTCGGCCAATGCCGTGCGGTACTCCGCCGAGCCGTGCAGCTCCGCCAGGGCCTCCGACAGCACCTTCTGGCCGGCTCCGCGCTCGGAGTCCGTCTCGCCGGACATCCGGTTCTGAGCGCGCTCGTCGTCGCACGCCATGAAGGCGTTCGAGTACGTCGTCAGCGCTTGACCGGTGAGCCCCCTTTCGTCCGCGTACACCCCCGAACCGGTCGCCACGGGGGTGGACGCGGCCTCGGCCACCATGGCATCGACGACCCCGCTGAGCGGGATGACCTCGCCCAGGCTGCTGCCGGCGTCGAGGGGTGGCGCGTCGTAGTCGGGATAGCCCGCACCGGCCATGCACTCGCGCATGGCCTGCGCCTCCGCCACCACAACCTCCTCAGGCGAGGAAATCTGAGCAACGTCGATGTCCGACAACGACGAACCCGAGCACCCGGCGACCGCCGCGACCAGCAGCACGGCCGCGGCGGTCACCGACGCACGGCGAGAACCTCCGCGCACGGGTGGCTCGCTCGGCGGCTGACGCCTACGGAGGTGCTGCCGTTCTCGTCGCTCAGGCTCCCTCTTGCCGGGAGCCGAGGTCAGGCGCGAACTCGAAGAGCCGGACGCGGCAGTCGTGCTGTTGAGGGAGCGGCAGATCCATGCCGACGACGACGCCACCCGTTCACATCCCCCCGATGCCTGACCGGCTACGGACGGCCGCGATGTCGCCCGTGAACACGCAGGCTACGCAGGTGAGATGAGCGGGACAAGGATTCGATCGTCGACTGCGTGAGCGTGTCGACCGGTCATGGAAAGGTCCGACGACCTGCGGGATTGACCCCCACGCCGCGCAGGCCCACCCCCACTCCTCACGGGTGCACAACCACCCCTTTGGTGCACAGGGACGTGCACCCGGGGCGTGGATGTGCACCCTGGGAGCGGCAACCGGCGGTCAGAGGCCCTGCCAGGACGGCTTGCCGGCGTAGGTCTCGCGGTAGTAGTCGGCGAGCTGCAGGCGGCTCGCCGCCGCGTCGTCGACCAGCACCGTGACGTGCGGGTGGTGCTGCAGCACGGTGGCGGGCCACATCGCGCTGACCGGGCCCTCCACCAGCTGGTGCACGGCCTCGGCCTTGCCCCGCCCGGTGGCGAGCAGGACGAGGTGTCGCGCCGCCATGATCGTGCCGAGCCCCTGCGTCAGGCAGTGCGTCGGCACGGCGTCCACGTCGCCGCCGAAGAACCGGGCGTTGTCCTCGCGGGTCTGCCGGGTGAGCGTCTTGATCCGGGTGCGCGACGCGAGCGACGACCCCGGCTCGTTGAACGCGACGTGGCCGTCGGTGCCGATGCCGAGGATCTGCACGTCGACCCCGCCGGCGTCGGCGATCGCGCGCTCGTAGGCGGCGCAGGCCACCGGCAGGTCGGCCGCGAGCCCGTCCGGCCCCTGCACGGCCGCGGGCGCGAAGTCCACCCGGTCGGCGATCTCCCGGGCGATGACGTGCCGGTACCGCTCGGGGTGGCCCGCCGGCAGGCCGACGTACTCGTCGAGCAGGAACGCGCGGGCGTGCGCGAAAGAGAGCCCCTGCGACTCGTGCCGCCGCGCGAGCTCGTCGTAGACGGCCAGCGGGCTGGAGCCCGTCGCCAGGCCCAGCACGGGGTTCGGCCGGGTGCGCAGCAGGCGCTCGACGACGTCCGCCGCCAGGGCGGCCAGCTGCGCCGCCGGCGCGATGACGACCTCCATCAGTGCTCCCGCTCCGCCAGCACCGGCAGCCCGCGGGCCACCAGCGCCGCGCCGACGGCGCCCACCGGCACGCCTGCGGGAGCCAGCCGGATCCGCGCGGCGATGTCCACCCCGGCGAGGAAGGCCGACGCGGCCTCCTGCCGCCGCAGCTCGGCGACCACGGCGTCGAACAGCGGCGCGCCGAGCTCGCTCACCCCGCCGCCGATGACGACCGTGCCGATGTCGCAGGTGAGCACGAGCACGCGGACCGCGGCGGCGACCGCGCGGACGAACGTGTCCCGCACGGCCACGGCCTGCCCGTCACCGGCCGCGGCGGCCTCGAACACCTCGACGGGCGACGGTCGGCCGGTGCGCGACGGCCACGCGGTGTCCAGCGCCGACCCCGACCCGTACTGCTCCAGGCAGCCGCGCTGGCCGCACTTGCAGGGCAGCCCGTCCGGCACCAGCGTCAGGTGCCCGATCTCCCCCGCGCCGCTGTGCGCGCCGCGCCGCAGCCGACCGTCGAGCAGCAGGCCGGCGGCCAGGCCGGTGCCCAGCGCGAGGAACGCCAGGTCGTCCACGGGCGGCTCGCCGGCGGCGACCAGCAGGTGCCGGGCGCCCAGCACGGCCGCGTTGAGGTCGTTCTCCAGGTGCACGTCCACGCCGCCCAGCAGCGCCCGGACCTGGCCCGCCAGCGGCGCGGGTGCCTCGATGCCGAGGTTGACCGCGTTGCGGACGGTGCCGGCCACCGGGTCGACGATGCCCGGCAGGGCGAGCCCCACGCCGCCGACGGCGGTCAGCGCGATGCCCGCGCCGGCCAGCAGCTCGCGGACGGCCAGCGCGGCGCAGTCCGCCACCGCCTCCGGCCCGCCGATGGTGGGGCGCCGATGGCTGGCCCGCACCACGCCGGCGTCGTCCAGCAGCACGGCCGCCGTCTTCGTCCCGCCGACGTCGAGACCGACCGTCCAGGCGGGGTTGCCATCGAGTGCCACGTCAGCCCTTCACCGCCCCGGAGACCAGCCCTGAGGTCATCCTGCCCTGGACGATCATGAAGAACACGATGACCGGGAGGGCGATCAGCGTCGAGGCCGCCATCACCTGGCCCCAGTCGACGCCGCGGTTGGCCGACGCCGCGAGGAAGCCGCGCAGCCACAGCGGCAGGGTCTGCGCCGACTCCGCGGGCAGCGCGACGAGCGCCACCGTGAACTCGTTCCACGCCTGCAGGAAGGCGTACACACCCGCCGCGACCAGGCCGGGGGCGAGCAGCGGGAACGTGATGCGCAGGAACGCCCGGGTCCGCGACAGCCCGTCCACCATCGCCGCCTCCTCGAGCTCGGCGGGGATGCCGGCGACGAACCCGCGCAGCATCCACACCGTGAAGGGCACGATCGCCGCTGTGTAGAGCACGCTGACGCCGATGACGGTGTTGAGCAGCTGGGCGCTCGACAGCATCTTGTACTGCGCGATGAACAGGCCCTCGGCGGGCAGCATCTGCACGAACAGCACGGCCAGCACGAAGCCCTTACGGCCCCGGAACCGCCACCGGCTGATCGCCAGCGCGGCGAAGAAGGCGAACACCAGCACGGCTGCGACGGCGACGCCCGTGATCGACAGGCTCATCCGCAGCGCGGTCCAGAAGGAGTGCCCGTCGAGCACCGCCTGGAAGTTCGAGGCCGTCGCGTGCACCGGCAGGAACTGCGGGGTGGTGGCGCGCAGCCACGCCTGCGGGGTGACGGCCGACAGCATCATCCAGTAGACGGGGAAGGCCCAGACGAGCGCCGTGACCAGGCCGAGCGCACCGAGCGCCCAGCGGGAGGCCCGGCGCCGCCGGCCGGCGGCGGTGCGGGGACGGACGGCGGAGGCGGTGAGCGCGCTCATGCCACCTCCTCCTTCATCAGCGAGCGGACGTAGGGCGCGGACAGCACGACGGTCAGCAGGAGCACGAAGATCGAGACGGCGGCGGCGCCGGCGAAGTCCTGCCGACCCACGCCGAGCTCGTAGATGAAGTTGCCCAGCAGGTTCGTCTGGGACACCGGGGCGCCGGCGTCCTGCAGCAGCCGGATCTGCGCGAACACCCGCAGGTCCCAGATGATCTGCAGCAGCAGCACGATGGACAGCACCGGGCGCACCATCGGCAGCAGGATCCGGCGCAGGATCTGCGCGGGGCCGGCGCCGTCGATCCGGGCGGCCTCGAGGATCTCGTCCGGCACCTGGGTCAAGCCCGCGAACACCGACAGGGCGACGAACGGCACGCTCATCCAGACGATGATCAGCGTGGCGACGAAGAAGAACGTCAGCGGCTGGGAGAACCAGGAGTAGCCCTCGTAGCCGGTGAACCCCACCTGCACCAGCAGCCAGTTGACCACCCCGGTGCGGTAGTCGAACAACCAGCGGAACACGGTGACGGCCGCGACCATGGGCATCGCCCAGGCCAGCAGCAGGCACACCTGGAGCGCGACCTTGATCGCCGGGTGCACCGCGCGCATCAGCAGCGCGAACGCCAGCCCGATGCCCACCGTGACGAAGGCGTTGACCAGGCAGAACGCGATCGAGCGGAGCACCACGGCCCACAGGTCGGCCGAGCCGAAGATCCGGGCGTAGTTGTCCAGGCCGACGAAGGTCGGCGGCTGCCCGAACTGCTGGGCCAGCCCGTACTCCTGGAGGGACGTGATGATCTGCCAGTACACGGGGTAGCCCATGCCGAGCAGCAGCACCGCCACGGCGGGGGCCAGCAGCAGGTAGGGGGTCGCCGGGGTGCGGCGGCGGCGGGGGGTCGCGGTCGGTGCGGTGGCGGGGTGCGCCAGGTCGGCCCCGGTCGATCCCGCGGTCACGGGTGTCGTCATTCCAGCGGTCTCCTCCGGCCCGGCACCTGATCGGTGGCTACGAGCCGCTCGGCGGGCGCGGCGGGCCCGGGGTCGTCCGCGGGGGCTGGGGGCACCCCCCGCGGACGACCGGTGCGGTGCGGACGAGGTCAGCCCTGGCCGTTGAGCATCGGCGTGAGCTTGGCGTCGTACTCCTTCGCCAGCGCGGTGACGTCGCCACCGTCGGCGATCTTCTGGAACAGCTCCTCGTAGACGAACGCGCCCTCGATGGCGGCCCAGCCCGGCGCGGCCGGGGTGAGCTTGGAGGCGGCGGCCGTCTCGATCATCGTCTTGGCGAACTTGTCGTCGCCGAGCGCGGACACGTAGTCCGAGTTCGCCGGGCCGAGGCCGTTCTTGCCCAGCATCTGCTGGTAGTCGGCGGAGAAGATGATCCGCATGAGGTTCTTCGCCAGCTCGGGGTGCTGCGACTTGGCCGAGATGGCGATGTTGGAGCCACCGGCGAACACGGGGGCGATGCCGCCGTCCACACCCGGCAGCGCGAAGATGTCGAACTTGGTGTCGTCGACCATGCCGTCGCGCACCTCGTCACCCTTGGCGTTCTTCGTCAGGTCGCCGATCGACCAGCGGGCCCAGCCCGGCGCCATGATCGTCGCCGCGGCCGGCGCGGTGCCGTCCGTGCCGTCGTTGAGGAAGTCCCAGTACGCGACGTCCCGCTCGCTCGAGGGCAGCAGCGAGGCGCCTGCGTAGACGTCCTGCCACTGCTCGAGGCCCTTGATGGTCTTGGCGTCGGACAGCGTCGAGGTCCAGGTGGTGCCCTTGACGGTGGCGAGCTCGCCGCCGTTGGCGAAGACCCAGGAGATGCCGTTGCGCCAGTCCTGGCCGCCCATGGCGAACCCGGACTGCGTGTCCGTCTTGAGCTTCTTCACCGAGTCGGAGAACTCCGAGAGGGTCTTGGGCGCCTCGAGGCCGGCGGCCGTCCAGATGTCCTTGCGGTAGAACATGTAGCGCGAGCCGAAGTAGTACGGCAGCGCGTAGTTCTTGCCGTCCACCGCGCCGACGTCGACGAAGGACTGCAGCAGCTTGGCGCCGCCGAGCTCGTCGTACATGTCGGTGATGTCGAGGAAGGCGCCGACCGTGGTGAAGGTCGGGGACTGCGTGTTGCCGACCTCGACGACGTCGGGGGTGTTGGCGGCGTCCGGCAGCGCGGTGGTCAGCTTGGTGACCAGGTCGCCCCAGGACTGCTCCTCGATGGTGAGCGTCGAGCCCGGGTTCTCGGCGGCGAAGGTGTCGATGAGGTAGGTGCGCAGCTCATCGGGGGTGTCACCGCCGGCGAGCCAGAGGGTGATGTCGGCGGCCTCGGGCGTGCCTTCGGCCGCCGGGGTCGTCGCGGTCGGCGAATTGCCGCCCGAGCTGCACGCGGTCAGTGCGAGCGCCGCGAGCGTTCCGAGCGCCGCGATCCGTAGCATCTTCACGTTGGGGTTTCCTCCCTGGTGCGGGCGATCGCCGGACGACGTCGCCGGGTGGTGACTGCAACCTGCAAGGGGCCGGCTCGGAGTCCTCACGAGACTCCGAGCTGGCCCGACAGCACGAGCACGGCGGCGCCCGCGAGCGCGCCGTCCTCGTCGAGCGAGCCGACCCGCAACACCAGACCGGACCCGATGACGGGCATGGTCCGGGCGCGGATCGTCTGGATCGCGGCCTCGCGCAGCGTGCCGTCCAGCAGCTCCGGCGGACCGGAGAGCAGGACCTCCGCGAGGTCGAGTGCGCTGACCACCGGCGCCAGGGCGATGCCCAGGAGCCGGCCGACCGACGCCAGCTCGGCGTCGGCGCGGGTGGGGGGCAGACCGGCGATGCGCCGCCGCAGGGCGGGCGCGGACAGCACGGTCTCCAGGCAGCCGAAGCGCCCGCAGGCGCAGGGCTGCGGGGTCTCGCCCGGGGTGGTCTCGTCGACGACGGTGACGTGGCCGATCTCGCCCGCGGCGTGGTGCCGGCCGCCGACCAGTGCGCCGTCCAGCACGATGCCGGCGCCGACGCCCTCCCCGACGGTGACGACCATGGTTGCCGAACCGGCCTCGCCGAAGGTGAACTCCCCGAGCGCGCGGGCGTTCGCGTCGTTCGCGACGTGCACCGGTGCGCCCAGCGCCGCGCTCAGCCGCGCCGCCAGTGGCAGGCCGTACCAGCCACGGTTCGGCGCCTGCACGACGACCCCGCTGGGGTCGATGACGCCTGGTGAGGCGATGCCGACGCCGAGCACCGGCACGGTGGCGGCCGCGAGCAGTCGGCGGCACAGTCCTTCGAGCAGCACGACGACGGGCTCCCCCGTGCGGCCGCCGAGCGCCACCTCGCCGCGGGCCAGGACGTCCCCGAGCAGGGTCATCACGGCGCCGTGCATCCGGTCGTCGTCGGTGAGGTCGACCGTCACGACGCAGAACGCCTCGGTCTGCATCCCGACCAGGGTGGCCGGCTTGCCGACCTTGCCATCCACGCGGACCCCGAGGTCCGCGACCAGGCCCTCGCCCATGAGGTCGGCCACCAGGTCGGACACGGTGACGCGGGTGAGACCGGTGCTGCGGGCGATGTCCGCGCGCGACGAGGGGCCGGTGTGGAAGAGGTGGGCCAGCACGAGCGACCGGTTGTGCGCCCGGGCGTGCTCGGGAAGCACCTTGGCGGTCGGGCGCAGCGAGCGGCTGAGGCGTCGGGGTGCGCCGCTCGGAGCCGTCGTCGTTGCCGTCATGTTTGTTAGTAGACCTTCCTTACTAATCTGCGTCAAGCCTCGGGTCACGTCGTAACCACATCGTGATGCGGCGTCCCGTCGGACCGTCGCGAGGTCGGACGCATCCGCGTGGGGCGCGGGGACGGGTCGCTGAGGTGCGGCCGGGTCCACGCGAGCAATACGGTGGGGACCTCTCCTCCACCCCGCCCTGCACCCCGGGAGCTGCGCCGTGCCCACGCCGTCGATCGACCCCACCACCACCGCCGCCTGGCAGGCGCTGTCGGAGCACGAGTCGACGCTGAGCCCCGACCTGCGCGGCTGGTTCGCCACCGACCCGGGCCGCGCGGGACGCCTGACGTTCGGGCTGGGCGAGCTGACCGTCGACCTGTCGAAGAACCTCGTCACCGACGAGACGGTCGCCCTGCTGGTCGACCTGGCAGACGAGGTGGGCGTCCGCGAGCGGTTCGCGGCGATGCTGCGCGGCGACCACATCAATGTCACCGAGGACCGCGCCGTGCTGCACACCGCGCTGCGCCGGCCGGCCGGGGCCTCCCCCGCGCTCGTCGTCGACGGGCAGGACGTGGACGGGGATGTGCAGAGTGTGCTGGCGCAGGTGTACGCCTTCGCCGAGCAGGTCCGCTCGGGTGCGTGGACCGGCGCCACCGGTGAGCGCGTGCGCACCGTGGTGAACATCGGCATCGGCGGGTCGGACCTCGGCCCCGCGATGGCCTACGCAGCGCTGAAGCCGTACGTCCTGGACGGGCTCGAGGTGCGGTTCGTCTCGAACATCGACCCGACCGACGTCGCCGAGAAGGTGGCCGACCTCGACCCGACCACCACGCTGTTCGTCGTCGCATCCAAGACGTTCACCACGCTGGAGACCCTGACCAATGCGCGGCTGGCACGCGCGTGGCTGCTGGACCGGCTGGTGGCCGAGGGCCGGATCGAGGACAACGACGCGGCGCGGACCGCCGCCGTCGCCCGGCACTTCGTCGCCGTCTCGACCGCCCTGGACAAGGTCGCGGCGTTCGGCATCGACCCCGCCAACGCGTTCGGGTTCTGGGACTGGGTGGGCGGCCGGTACTCGATGGACTCGGCGATCGGCCTCGCGCTGGTGATCGCGATCGGCCCGGAGAGCTTCGCCGACCTGCTGGCCGGCTTCCACCTGGTGGACGAACACGTGGCGAGCACGCCGCTGGCCGCGAACGTGCCCGTCCTCATGGGCCTGCTCAACGTGTGGTACGTCAACTTCCTCGGCGCGCACACCCACGCCGTGCTGCCGTACGCCCAGGACCTGCACCGCTTCCCGGCGTACCTGCAGCAGCTGACGATGGAGTCGAACGGCAAGTCGGTGCGCTGGGACGGCGCACCGGTGACCACGGCGACCGGTGAGGTGTTCTGGGGCGAGCCCGGCACCAACGGCCAGCACGCGTTCTACCAGCTGATCCACCAGGGCACCCGGCTGATCCCCGCCGACTTCATCGCGGTCGCCAACCCGGCACACCCGCTGCGCGACGGCGACGCCGACGTGCACGCGCTGTTCCTGGCGAACTACTTCGCCCAGACCAAGGCGTTGGCGTTCGGCCGGACGGCAGACGAGGTGCGGGCGGAGGGCACCCCGGAGGCGATCGTGCCGGCGCGCGTGTTCTCCGGGAACCGGCCGACCACGTCGATCCTCGCGCCCGCGCTGACGCCCTCTGTACTCGGCCAGCTCATCGCGTTGTACGAGCACATCACCTTCGTGCAGGGCGTCGTCTGGGGCATCGACTCCTTCGACCAGTGGGGCGTCGAGCTCGGCAAGAAGCTCGCGCTGGAGATCGCGCCGGCGGTCGTTGGCGACGCCGCTGCGCTCGACGCGCAGGACGCCTCGACGAAGGCGCTGATCACCCGGTACCTCGAGCTGCGTCGCTGACGCGCACCGCGTCGCTGACGCGCGCGCCGGCCGCCCGCGACGCCCTGGCCGTCGGCGGTCACCGGTCACCGGTCCCGACTCGCTGGGGTGAGAGGCTGAGGTCGTGACGACGGCTGGCGGCGCGACGACCGGTGGCGGCGTGGGCACCGGCGGCGGCGTCGTCCTGGCGCGGGTGGACGCCTGGGTGTGGGCCGTCCGGCTGTTCCCGACGCGGTCGGCGGCCGGAGCGGCGTGCCGCGCCGGGCACGTGCGGGTGAACGGCGAGCGGGCCAAACCGGCCACCCACGTGGTCCCGGGCGACGAGGTGCACGTGCGCGGCGGCGAGCGCGACCGGATCGTCGTCGTGCAGCGGCTCGTCGTCAAGCGGGTCTCCGCGCCCATGGCCGTCTCCTGCTACCTGGACCACTCCCCGCCGCTCGTGCCGCGGGAACGGGTGGTGAAGGTCGCCGCACGTGACCGCGGGGCCGGTCGGCCGACGAAGCGCGAGCGTCGCGAGACGGACCGACTGCGCGGCCGCTGACCGGTCCCCGCCGCTGACCGGTTCTCCGCCGCTGAGCGGCGTGCGCCAGACTGGTCCCGTGGACACCCCCCGGATGAACGTCGAGTCGTTCAACCTCGACCACCGCACCGTCGCCGCGCCCTACGTGCGGTTGGCCGACCGCAAGGTGCTGCCCCACGGCGACGTGCTGGTCAAGTACGACGTGCGGTTCACCCAGCCCAACGTCGCGCACCTCGAGATGGACACCGTGCACTCGCTGGAGCACCTGTTCGCCGAGAAGTCCCGCGACCACAGCTCCGCGGTGGTCGACTTCTCCCCGATGGGCTGCCAGACGGGCTTCTACCTGATCCTCGCCGGTGAGCCGTCCTACGACGACGTGCTCACGCTGGTCGAGGCGACGCTGCGGGACATCCTCACCGCCGACGCCGTGCCCGCGGCCAACGAGGTGCAGTGCGGCTGGGGTGCGCACCACACGCTGGCCGGCGCGCAGGCTGCCGCGGCTGCATTCCTGGCCCGCCGTGGCGAGTGGAGCACGGTGACCGCGTGAGCGTCCCGCAGGCCGTGGTGCTGGCGGCCCAGGACGAGGAGGCCGCGCCGTTCCTCACCCGGGCCGACGAGGTCGGGCCGATGACGATGGTCGGCGGCGCCCGCCACCGGTCGGTGCGGCTGGCCGGGCTGGACGTGCTCGTCGTCACCTGCGGGATCGGTCTGGCGAACGCGGCGGCCGCGACGGCCGTGGCGCTCGTCGGGCGTCCGCCGGTCCCGGTGCTCGCGGCCGGCTCGGCGGGCGGACTGGGGGCGGACGTCCGCGTCGGGGACGTCGTGGTCGGCACCCGGCACGTGTACACCGGCGCCGATGCGCGGGCCTTCGGCTACGTGCTCGGCCAGGTGCCAGGGATGCCGGTGGCCTTCGACTCCGACCCGGGCCTGGTCACCGCCGCCCTGGCCGCGCCGCCGGCCGCGTTGCGGCTGCTCACGGGCACGGTGACCTCGGGCGACGTGTTCGTCGACGGCTCGCGCGCCGACCAGGTGCGCGCCGACTTCCCCGACGCGCTGAGCACCGACATGGAGTCCACCGCGGTGGCGCAGACGGCCGCGGCGTTCGGCGCCCCGTTCGTCTCGGTGCGCGGCATCTCCGACCTGTGCGGCCCGGTGACGGGGTACGCCGAACACGTCGACGACGCCGCGGACCGGTCCGCGTCGGTGGTGGTCGCCCTGCTCCGCCAGCTGGCCGGCGCGCCCGTCAGGCGCTGAGGCGCGCCACCGCGTCGAGCACGACGCGGTGCACCCGGGCGTCGCCGAGCACCCGGAAGTGCCCGTCGACCGGCAGCCGCACCAGGTGCGCCCCGTCGAGGCCGTGCCCGGCCGGCACGTGCGGGTCGAACGGCGCCGACACCGAGACGATCCGCGGGTTGACCTCGCCCGCCGCACCGAGCGCGACGACGTGCGGGTCCCCCGGCGCGAGCGCCCGCACCGCCGCCGCGGGGAACCACCGCGCGTAGACCGAGCCGCCGAACGGCGTGTTCACCGCGACCAGGCCGGCGATCCGGTCGGCCACCCGCGGGTCCGCCATCGCCATCTTGCCGATCAGCCCGCCCTTCGAGTGGGCGACCAGGACGACGCCCGTCAGGTCGAGCTCCAGCACCCGGTGGACCACCTGGTCCGTCGACCAGGCGAGCGCACCCGCGTTCCGGCCGAGTCCCGGGACCGTGTGCACCGGATGCCCGGCGCCGTGCAGGGCACGCGCGAGCGAACCGAGCACCCCCCACCGCTCGTAGATGCCGGGCAGCAGCAGCACGGGCGCGCCGTCCCCCTGCGCCAGGGTGGCGGGATCCGCCGGCCGCAGGGCGCCACCCGCCTGCGCGGCGACGATCCAGGCGTAGTCGCGGGCCCACGCCGCGGCCCGCCGACCCAGCACGGGCGGCGGCGGCAGCCGGCGCCGACCCCGAACGGCGGCGTCGGGCGCGGCGTCCGAGCTCATCGGCGTGCGTGGCGCAGAACGTGCTCGACGACCTCGTCGCGGTGGTCGTAGATGACGGCGTGCGCGGCGCCGGGCACCTCCACCCGCCGCGCGTCGGGCGCGGTGGCCGCCAGCCGCTCGACCCACGCGCGCGGCGCCACCGAGTCGTGCTCGCCCCGGATGATCAGCAGCGGCACCGACACCCGGGCGATCCGCTCCTCGATCGGGTACACCAGCATCCGGGGCAGCACGCGGCCGAACCACCGCGGCCCGGTGTGCACGTATCCGGCCATCGCGATCCGCCGGGTCTGCGACGACTCGAAGACCGAGCTCTGCGCCAGCCGCATCGCCTGGCGCACCGGCGACCTCTCGAGGACGTTGACGGGCGGGCCGATGAGCACCGCGCCCGAGGCCAGGTCCGGCTCGTCGGCCAGCGCCTCGACGACGATCTGCGAGCCCATCGAGTGCCCCACCAGGAGCGGCCCCACGAGGCCTTGCCCGCGCACCCACCGGCGGATCAGCCGGGCGTAGTCGTCGATCCCCAGCGGCCGGTCCGGCTGGGGAACACCGGCGAAGCCCGGCAGGTCCAGCAGCCACACCGGGCCACTGGCCGCCAGCCGCACCGCCACCTTCTCGAAGTAGCGCGAACTGACGCCCAGACCGTGCACCAGCACCGTGTCGACGCGACCCTGCTCGTGGGTGGTCGGCGCCCCGTCGAGGGTCATCCGCCACACCCGCAGCGCCAGGCCGTCGTACCGGACGCGTTCGATGCGCACGGCCAGGCCGCTCGGCGCCGTCGCGGCGTAGATGGCGTTCGGCACGGTCGGCCTCCCTGCTCGTGGCGGCGGCATCATCCCACACCGGCATCGCCACCACGCGTCCTACGTCGGTCGTCCGAGCTCGTGGGCCGCGGACCGGCCGTCGGGGTGCGGGCGCGGGTCGGTCGCCGCGCCCGCCGGCAGCATCAGTCGCGCGGCCAGCCCGCCGAGCGCTCCGTCGCCCAGCAGCACGTCGCCGCCCTGCTCGCGGGCCAGCTCGCGAGCGATCGCCAGGCCCAGACCGCTGCCCCCGGCCTCGCGCTGACGCGCCTCGTCCAGCCGGACGAACCGCTCGAACACGCGCTCGCGGTCGGCGGGGGCGACACCGGCGCCGTCGTCCTCCACCACCACCTGCGCGCCGGCCGGACCATCGGACACGGTGACCCGCACCCGCGTCGCGGCATGGCGCACGCCGTTCTCGACGAGGTTGCGCAGCACGCGCGCCGTGCGGTCGCGGTCGCCCGACACCTGCCCGGTGCCGACCACCTCGACCGGCACCCGCCCACCGGCCACGCCCGCCGCGACCTCCTCGGCCACGGCGCGCAGGTCCACCGGGCCGCGACGCCCCGGCGCCGCACCGAGGCGGGCGAGCAGCAGCAGGTCGTCCACCAGCGTGGACATCCTGCTCACCTCGGCGGAGATCTCGTCCGCCAGCTCGGCCGGGTCCTGCGCCTCCGGGTGCAGGCGGGCCACGTCGAGCGTGACGCGTAGCGCGGCCAAGGGCGACCGCAGCTCGTGCGCGGCGTCCGCGACGAAGGTGCGTTGGCGCGCCGCCGCGGCGTCGAGGCGGTCCAGCATCTCGTTGAGGGTGCGCGCCAGGGCGGCGAGCTCGTCGTCGGCGGCGGGCACCGGGAGCGCACCTGGCCCGCCGCTGGCCGCGACGCCGGCCGCCGCGGCGCGCAGCTGCTCCACCGGTCGCAACGCGCGCCCGAGCACCACCCACACCGCCGCCGCGCACAACGCCGTGAGCAGCGGCACCACGGTGAGCAGCGCCAGCCGCAGCGCGCGCAGCAGGCCCTGCACCTCCCCGAGCGGAAGGCCGACCACCACCGTGACGTCCTCGCCACGCCAGGTCGCCGCCCGCACCGCGACCCGCGCGGAGCTCTGGTAGGCGCCGCCGGCCGAGGTCGCCACCGCCACACCCTCGCCGGCGGCGGCGCGCAGAGCGGTGAGCTCGTCCAGGCTCAGCAGGGGCAGCGTGCGGCTGGCGTTCGACGACGTGGCCAGCACGCCGCCGGCCGCATCGAGCACCTGCGCCACCTCGCCGGGCTCGACCACCGGCAGCGCGTCCGGCACCCGGTCCGCGGCGACGAGGTCCGCGACGACCGCGACTCGTGCCGTCGCCAGATCGTCGAGCACGCGCACCCGCCCGGCCTGCAGCACCGCGGACAGCGCGAGCGCGCCCGCCACCAGCGCCACCGCCAGCACCAGGGCTGCCGCCCAGGTCAGCCGCGCGCGCAGGGACAGCCGCCGCCACCCGAGGCCTCGTCTCATCCCGCCACCCGGTAGCCCGCCCCGCGCACGGTGGTCACGGCGTCGCGCCCGAGCTTGCGGCGCAGGTAGCCGACGTACACCTCCACCACGTTGAGATCCTCGCCGGGACCGTCCCACACGTGGTCGAGCAGCTCCACCTTGCCCACCACCCGGTCGGCGTGGCGCATGAGGTACTCGAGCAGCGCCAGCTCGCGCACGGTGAGCGTCACCGGCTCGCCGCCGCGGGTCAGGGTGCGGGCGGCCGGGTCGAGCACGAGGTCGCCGACCACCAGCACGGCCGGACGCTCGGCGGCCGGGCGGCGCACCAGGGCGCGCAGCCGCGCGACGAGGACCACGAAGGAGAACGGCTTCGTCAGGTAGTCGTCGGCGCCCACGTCCAGGCCGTCCGCCACGTCGTACTCGCCGTCCTTGGCCGAGAGCAGCAGCACCGGCGTCCACACCCCGCGGGCGCGCAGCTCGCGCACCACGTCGTAGCCGTTCATGGCGGGCAGCATGATGTCCAGCACGATCGCGTCGTAGTCGCGGTCGCTCGCGAGCTCCAGGCCGGCGCGTCCGTCGTGCGCGAAGTCCACGGCGAAGCCCTCCGCCACCAGGCCGCGCACCAGCGCACGGACCAAACCGCGCTCGTCGTCCACCACCAGCACCCGCACGCCCGCCAGCATCCCACCCGGCCCCGATCGGCACCCCACCCCCGGCATCGGGGTTCTCAGCGTGGCCTCAGCCGGTGCATCGCAGACTGGGCCCATGAGCGCAACGCTGTCGCCGTCGTCCTGGTCCTCGCGAGCCCGGTGGGCCGTCCCCGTCATCGCCGTGGTGGGTGTGGTGGGGGCCTTCGCCGGTCCCGCCCTGCTGGCCGGCGCCGACGCCAACCTGCCCCCCCTGTCCGTCGAGCAGCTCGTCGCCAAGGTGGCGGCGGCCGAGCCCGGCCCCATGTCCGGCACGGTGGTCTACACCGCGCACCTCGGCCTCCCGGAGATGCCGCTGACCAAGCTGGCCGGTGCGTCCCCGATCAATCTGCTGTCCGGCAGCTCGACGCTGCGGGTCTGGACGGACGGCCAGGCCCGCTCCCGGGTCTCATTGCTCGGCCAGACGAGCGAGTACTCGGTGGTGCACGACAACGCGCAGGCCTGGACGTACTCCAGCACCGACAACGCCGTGACCCACTGGACCCTCGACCCGGCCGACGCCGCGAGCCTGGCGGCCCTCGGGAAGCAGGCGGACGCCGGCACCCTGCCCGGCGTCGCCGACCTGCCGACACCGACCGCCGCCGCGAGCGAAGCGCTGACCCTCGCGCAGGAGTCGTCGACCATCACGCTCGACGCGGAGACCACGGTGGCCGGCCGCGGCGCCTACCAGCTGGTCGTCACCCCGAAGACCACTGAGACGCTGATCTCGCGGATCGTGGTCGCCGTGGACGCGAAGACGTTCACCCCGCTGCGTGTCCAGGTCTGGAGCACGCAGGACACCACGGCGCCCGCCCTGGAGCTGGGCTTCACCGACGTGACCTTCGCCACCCCGGCCGACTCCGTGCTGGCGTTCTCCGCACCGCCGGGAGCCACCGTCACCGAGAAGGTCGTCAACCTGCCGGACAAGGCCCTGACGGCGGAAGCCCTGGCGCAGGCCGACAAGGCCACGCCGGAGCCGACCGAGACGGCCGCTGCGGTGCCGGACGGCGTGACCGTGCACGGCTCGGGCTGGGGCACCGTCCTGGAGGTCTCCGGGATGAACGCGACCGGCATGCTCGCCGATCCGGCCAAGGCCGCCGCCGGTCTGGGTGCCGCGAGCGCCGACGCGTCCGCGGGAGCCGGCCTGGCCGGGGACTTCCTCTCCACCGGCAGTGGTGACAGCAGCGCGATGTCCGGACTGGACGTCGGATCGCTGTACCAGCAGCTGACCACGCCGGTCGCCGGCGGTCGCCTCCTCTCGTCGGCCCTGGTCAGCGTCCTGCTGATGGACGACGGGCGGGTGCTGGTCGGCGCCGTCCCCGCCAGCACGCTGCAGGCCCTCGCCGGATGAGCACCGCGCTCGTCGGCGCGATCGTCACGCAGGGCCTGACCAAGCGGTTCCGCTCCGGCCAGGTGGCGGTGGACGACCTCGCCCTGCGGGTGCCGCGCGGCGCGGTGTACGGGTTCCTCGGCCCCAACGGCTCGGGCAAGACGACGACGATCCGGATGCTGCTCGCGCTGGTGCGGCCCACCCGCGGCACGGTGCAGCTGCTCGGCGAGCCGATGCCGACGGCGGCCGCCCGGGTGCTGCCACGCATCGGCGCGCTCGTCGAGGGTCCGGCCTTCCAGCCCTACCTGTCCGGCCGGGCCAACCTGGAGCGGCTGGACGCGGTCGACGCGACCGCCGACCCCCGCACCCGCGACCACCGGCTGGAGGGCGCGCTGGAGCGGCTCGGCCTGGGCGCCGCAGCCGGCAAGCCGTACCGGCAGTACTCGCTCGGCATGAAGCAGCGGCTCGGGCTGGCCGCCGCGCTGCTGCACCCGCGCGAGCTGCTGCTGCTCGACGAGCCGACCAACGGCCTCGACCCGCAGGGCACCCGCGAGGTGCGGCACCTCATCCGGGAGCAGGCGGAGGCCGGCACCACCGTGCTGGTCAGCTCGCACCTGCTGGCCGAGATCGAGCAGGTGTGCACCCATGTCGGGATCATGAGCAAGGGCCGGCTGGTGCTGTCCGGCGAGCGCTCCACGCTGGGCGACGTGCACGCCGCGCGGGCGCGGGTCACCACCACCGTCGAGCACGCCACCGCCGCCGCGGAGGTGCTCGCGGGGCTCGGGCTGAGCGACGTGCGGGTGGAGAACGACGTCGTCGACGGCGTGCTCGGGTCCGTCGCGGTGGAGAAGGTCACGGCCGCGCTGGTGCACGCGGGCGTGGACGTGCTCGGGCTCGCCGTGCGCCGGCCCAGCCTGGAACAGGTGTTCGTCGAGCTGACCGGGGAGGGCTTCGATGTCGCCCGTTGAGCGCGGCGTCGGGCCGACCGCCGCAATGTCGTCGGCCGTCCCGATCGGGCGGCGCCGCGGCGCCACCGGTCGGCTCGTCGCCAGCGAGCTGGCTCTGGTGCTCGGCCGGCGGCGCAACCGGGTGCTGCTCGTCGGGCTGGGACTGGTGCCCCTGCTGGTCGGCATCATGGTGCGCGTCACGCAGGGCACCGCGCTGGAGGGCCAGGGGCCGGGCTTCATCGGCCGGATCGCGGGCAACGGGCTGTTCCTCGTCGTCGCCTCGCTGTTCCTGTGCCTGCCGTTCCTGCTGCCGCTGACCGTCGGCATCGCCTCGGGCGACTCGGTGGCCGGCGAGGCCGCCGCCGGCACGCTGCGCTACCTGCTGGTGGTGCCGGTCGACCGCACGCGCCTGCTCCTGGTCAAGGCCCTCGGGGCGCTGGTCTTCGCCGCCGCCGCCGTGACGACGATCGCCGTGGTGGGCCTGGCGGTGGGCGCCGCGCTGTTCGGCGTGCACGACATCTCCCTGCTCTCCGGCGGCACGGTGCCCGTGGGCGACTCCGTGCTGCGGGTGGCGGGCGTGGTCGCCTTCGTCGGGATGTCGATGACCGGGCTGGTGGCCGTCGGGCTCTTCTTCTCCACGCTCACCGAGGTGCCGATCGGCGCGATGGCCGCGACCGTGGTGGTGCCGATCGTCTCCGCGGTGCTCGACTCGCTGCCGGCGTTGTCGGCCATCCAGCCGTGGCTGCTGACCCACCACTGGCTGGACTTCGCCGAGCTGCTGCGGATCGCCCCGGACACCGGCACTTTGCTGTCCGGGATCGGCGTGCAGGCCGCCTGGGTGGCGGTGTTCGGCGCGCTGGCGTGGGCCCGCTTCACCACGGCCGACGTCTCGTCCTGACGGCGGAGCGTCCCGACGGCCCGCGCCTCAGAGGTCGAACGCGGCGGCGGGGTCGTCACTCAGCGCGGCGGTGATGCGCGCGTGCATGGTGGGGCTCATGGGCGGCAGCGCGTCGAGGTCGAACCACGCGGCCGCGGTGTTCTCGCCGTCCGCCGGGTAGGGCTCGCCGGACACCCAGCGGAACCGGAAGGTCAGGTCGAGGTACTGGGAGCGGTCGCCGTTCTCGTAGGTGACGACGTCGGTGGTGTGCACCCGAGCGAGCCGCTGCGCCTGCGCCACCACGCCCGCCTCTTCGAGCACCTCGCGCGCGGCCGCGGCGGCGGGCTGCTCCCCCGGGTCGACGATGCCGGTCACCGGCGTCCACTCCCCCGTGTCCGCCCGCCGCACCAGCAGCACCTGGGGCCCGGCAGACCCGTCGCGGAGCACCACCGCCGAGACCCCGGGCATCCAGAGCAGGTCGTGCCCGACACCGGCGCGCAGGGCAAGGACGAAGTCGGGGGTGGGCACGAACGACGATGCTACGGCTCGACGACGAACCCGACGGTGCCCGAGGGTTCGACCGCCCGCACCCGCACGTCCTGCACCACCGCGAAGCGGGGGCCGTCGCGCACCGCGTCGACCATCGCCAGCACCGCGGCCGCGTCCCCCTCCACGCCCAGCTCGACGCTGCCGTCGGCGGCATTGCGCACCCAGCCGCGGACCCCGAGACGCTGCGCCTGCTGCGCCGCCCACCAGCGGAAGCCGACGCCCTGCACCTCGCCGCGCACCACCACGTGCACCGCGGTCATCGGTGCCCCCAGCGCGGGCCCGGCGGCCTGCGGCGCCGGCGGAAGGGCTGTGCCATCCGGCCATCGTGCCCGATCGGGCCGCGCCGCGAAGCCCGGCGCGGATCAGTGGGAGCGACCAGGTCGGGCTCCCGGGGTCACGTCCCCCGCACCGGGAGCCGGGCACCCTGGGTGCTCGCCGGCGCCTGGACGTCGGCCGCCGCGGCCACGAGCTCCCGGGTGCGCGCCAGGCGGGCCTGGGCCGCTCGGGCGAGCGCGTCCGCCTCGGCCGCCTGAGCGACCGACCAGACGACCGTCGCCCTGGCCGCCGGCCAGACGCGCCCCGTATACCCCGCAGGCGGCCGTCCGACCGACGCCGTCACGTGGTCGCGCAGGCCGTAGGCGCCCCGCGCGGCGCGGACGTCGTCGCACGGCGGCATGGTGCCGACCACCGCGAAGGTGTCACCGTCGATCCGGCCGAGGTCGCACCCGGGCGGCACGGCGGCCGTCAGCTGATGTGCGAAGGCGGTGAGCACGAGGTCGCCCTCCGCGTCGCCGTGCCGCTCGTTGATCTGCCCGAGGCCCGCGACGGCGACGAGGACGAGGACCACCCGCGCCCGTCCCCCGGCGGCGAGCCCGCACCGGCGGCCCAGCTCGTGCCAGGCCGCCGCCCGCGGCGGCAGCCCGGTCAGCGGGTCGTGGGTGGTCGCGCGGGCGAGCGCCGCGACGAGAGCGACCATGAGGTCCGCCGCCTCGGCCACCTGCCAGTGCTCGCCCCGGACCAGCACGTCGTCGTAGCGGCGCTCCCCGACGCGTGCCATCGCGCGGGTCGCGACGTCGGCGACGGAGTCGTGCGAAGTGACGACGAGGGGGCTCCAGTCCGTGATCATGGACAACGGCCGGCGCAGCAGCACGGCCCGCCCGTACCCGAGCCGCCCGGTCAGCGCGGAGTTGAACCGGGGGCGGGTGATCACGCCCGTGCGTGCGCGGTCGGGGTCCTCGACCACCACGCTCGTGATCCGGTCCCGCCGGAACAGCTCCTCGAGGTCGGCCACCTCGACCTCGGCGCCCACCACGTCGGCGTCGCGGGCGAGCTCGCCCGTCCTCGTCGCGGGCGGCGGTCCACCGGGGCTGTGGGTTCGGTGCGCCACCATCGTCAGCTCGTCATGCACTCCGGAACTGTGGCGCACTGCGCTGGAACGTTCCGGACGATCCGGACCACCGGTTGAGCCTTCGCCGAGCGTTCATCCCCACGATGCCGTCCGTCCGCCGGCGCCGGCGCGGGCGGACGGTCCCGTCACCACCACCCGAGCCTCCCGTGCAGCGGCCGACAGCTGCGCTGCGCGCTGTTCGCCGACTTCGGCACCACGTGCACCGCCGTCAACGGTGCGTCCACAGTGCCTGGCGCACGGACAGCAGCCACCCCCCGACTCCCAGCCCGGCCAGCACGCCGAGCGAGATCGTCACCATCGTCGTGCCCGCAGTGATCACCGCCGCGATGCCCTGGTCCAGGCTGTTGCCGAGGAACGAGGTCACCCCGACCAGGCTGAGCGCTCCGGGCACCAGCAGCCAGAACCCGGGCAGGAAGGTCACCATCGGCGGCGGACCCGTCGGTCGCTGCGCGGCGGCCATCGCCACGGGGGTCATGACGAACGCCCCGACGAACGCCGACAGCTGGCTGCCGAGCAGCAGCCCGCCGACCAGCTGGCCGGCGTAGGCCACGACGAGTGTGATGAGGATCCACGGCACGGCGCTGCGGCGGGCGCTGAACCGCCAGGTGACCCCGACCCCGAACACCAGCACCCCGATCCAGGGCCCGATCGCGCCGACCCCCGTCGGGTTCGCGGCGACCACCACGGAGGCGGGGATGCCCACCAGGTTCGCCCCGCCGACGATGCCCAGGCCGAGCAGCACCAGCGTCATCACCCCGGACGCGAGCCGGGCGGCACCGGCGACCATCTGCCGGGTGGCCAGGTCGATCGCCGCCGTGGTCAGCACGGCGCCGGGCAGGAACGTCACCAGCGGCGACACCAGGGGTGCGAGCAGGGTGAGGTCGAGGCCGGTGCGCGACAGCGAGAACACCGCGACCGAGACCGCGAACGCCGCACCCAGCGCGACGAAGCCCTGGTAGGAGTCGGACCACCGGCCGGTGACGCGCAGCGACGCGGCCACGGCCAGAGCGAGCACCGCCGCGACGATCAGGTCCGTGAAGGTCCCTCCGAGCACGAGGGACAGTCCCGCGGCGGTCAGCACGTACCCGGTCAGCCGCTGCCACACCGGGTAGGGGGAGGTGGAGGCGAGCGAGCGCAGCACGGCCGCGGTCCCCTCCGCCGGCCCGACCTCGCCGTGCTCCGCGGCGTCCACCACCTCGAGCACGTCCTGCACCTGGTCGAGGCGCAGCGAGTGGTGGCCGGTCGAGACGGCCGCGGTCCCTGCCTCCGGCGCCGACGGCACCGAGACGAAGAGCGCGGTCGGCAGGGCGACGACCTCGAGGTCGGGCAGGCCATTGACCGCGGCCACTCGCTGCAGCGAGTCCTGCACCTGGGCGACCGGTGCGGTGGTGTCGATCATCGCCTCGCCGAGCACGACGAGGAACCGCAGCGTGTCCGCCGGTCCAGCGGACGGCGCGGGCAGCACGACGGTCGCGGCGTCCGCGCCGGCCGCCGCGACGACAGCCGGCACGACCCCCGCCGTCGCGTCGGCGGTCGGGGAGGGACGCTGCTGCGGCAGCACGCCGGTGGGCGCGTCACCCGGGGACAGCACGCCGGTGGGCGCGTCACCAGCGGACAGCACGCCGGTGGGCGCGTCACCCGCAGGCAGCACGCCGCCCGTAGCCCCGGCCGCCCGACGCGCGGGGCCGAGCCGGCGGTGCAGCACGACCAGCGCGGCCGCCGCCAGGACCAGCACCAGCACGGCGATCACCAGCACGCCGACCGGCATCGTCGAGGTGGTCACCGTCGGCGGGGTGGTCCACACGGGGGCCGTGCTGGTCGCGGTGGGTGCCGGCTTCTCGACGGTGGCGGTCGGCTCCGGCGTCGGCTCCACCGTCGGCTCCACGGTCGGGTCCGGGGTCGGCTCGACGGGCGGCCCGGTCACCGGGGGCTCGGTCACCGGCGGCTCGGTCACCGGCGGCTCGGTCACGGGCTCGTCGGTGGCGGGGGCGGTGCCGACATCGGGCACCGGCACGGTCTCACCGGGGAGCGGCAGCACATCCAGCCACACCAGCCCTCCGAGCCCGGTCAGCCCCGCCACGGGTGCCACGACGAGTGCCATGGGGCCATCGTGCCCGATCCAGGCCCCCGAAGGCCGGTACGCGACGTGCCTTCCGTCCCGGAGCGGCAGGATGGTCCCGTGACCACCGACCTGAGCCTCCCGTCCGGCGGCCGACAGCTGCGCTGCGCGCTGTTCGTCGACTTCGACAACGTCTACCTCGGCCTGCGCCGGCTCGACGCTGCCGCCGCCGACGCGTTCTCCACCGACCCGGGGCACTGGTTGGCCGAGCTCGCCACCGGCTCGGACGCCACCGGCGAGTTCACCCGCCGGTTCCTCATCCGCGCCTGCTACCTCAACCCCTCGGCGTTCTCGCAGTTCCGGCCCAACTTCACGCGGGCCGGGTTCCAGGTGGTCGACTGCCCGTCCCTCACCCAGCAGGGCAAGTCCAGCGCCGACATCAACCTGGTGCTGGACGCGGTCGACGCGCTCGCCGCCACCACCCGGTACGACGAGATCATGCTGGTGTCCGCCGACGCGGACTTCACGCCGCTCGCGCTGCGCGCCCGCGCCGCGGACCGGCTGGTGACGATCATCACCGCGAGCCCCGCGGCCAGCGCCTACCGCTCCGTCGCCGACACGGTGATCAACGCGGACGGCTTCGTCGAGCTGGTGACGAAGACCGCGCTCGACGACGTCGCGGCGGGCGAGGCGCCGATCGCCCCGGCCGCCACCCCGGCGCCTGCCCCGGCCGTCACCGGGCGCGTCCCCGCCTCGTCGGGCCGGCGCGCCTCGTCCGCCGCACCGGCGACCGCCGCAGCCCCGGCTCCCAAGACCGCCGCGGCAGCTCCGGCCACCGCTCCGGAGGGCCCGCCGTCCGCCGCCCGGCGCGCGGTGCTCCAGCGGGTCCGCAGCGCGGAGCGGCCGATCCCGCTCGGGACGGCGGCACAGGTGGCGCAGCAGGCCGACCCGGCGCTGCCGGGCAGCAAGTGGGCGGGCGCCGGGAGCTTCCTCGCCTGGCTCGCCCGCGAGCTGCCGGCGCTGGCCAGCGCGACGACCCCGGCGCCGGGCTTCATCTGGGACCCGGCCCGATTCGACGACGCGGACCTGCCGAGCTCCGCCCCGCAGACCGACCCCAGCGCGCTGCACCGCCAGGTGGTCGCCGTCACCGACGTCCCCGGCCTGACCGCCGCGGACTACGCCAAGCTGCTCACGGTGCTCGCGGCCGACCTGAAGACGTCCCCGTTCGTCCGTACCGAGACCGCCCGCCGGGTGCGGGAGGCGTGCCAGGCCAAGGGCGCCAAGATCGGCCGCGCGTCCGTGAACACCGTGCTCTCCGGCATCTTGTTCACCGGCCTCGACCTCACCACGCCACCGTCGCTCAAGGAGCTGGCGAAGGCCTGGGCGGACAACGTCGTCGGGCTGGCCCGTGGTGCACGCGTCGAGCTGTCGGCCGCCGACGAGGCCGCGGTGCGCTCCTGGGTGAGCGGCGGGCTGCTCAAGGGCTGAGCCCGGCGGTCTAGCGTGGGGGCCCGTGGACCGACCGCACATCGTCTTCCCCGGCGGCGAGGGAGCCCTCGCCGCACTGCTCGACTCCGCGCCGCTGGGTGACCGGCTGCGCGCGCTCGGCACGCTGCGGGTGCACACGGATGCCCCCGACGCGACCGAGGCGGTCGCTCGTCTCGTCGGCGCCGACGTCGGGCTGCTGGGCACCCACCTGTCGACCGCTGCACTGCCGACCCTGGCCGGGCGCACCCGGCTGCTCGCCTTCGCCGGCACCGGCGCGGGCAGCTACGTCGACCTGCCCACCGCCACCGCGCTGGGCATCACGGTGACCAACGTCACCGGGTACGGGGACCGGGCCGTCGCCGAGCTGGCCCTGGCGCTGCTGCTCGCCGCCGCGCGCGGCGTGCTGGACGGCGACCGCGGCGTGCGTGCCGGGCGCTGGACCGGGTTCCCCGGCACGGAGCTGGCGGGCGCGCAGGTCGGCGTCGTCGGCGTGGGCGCCGTCGGCCGTGCCTTCGTCGGCCTGGTCGCCGCGCTCGGGATGCGCGTGCTCGTCTGCGACGAGCATCCGGTGCCCGACCTGGCGGTGCTGGCCGGCGACGACGCCCGCCAGGTGGGCCTCGACGAGCTGCTGGCCTGCAGCGATGCCGTCAGCCTGCACCTGCCGCTGACCGACGCGACCCGCGGGATCCTCACCCCCGCGCGGCTCGACCTGCTGCGTCCGGGGGCGATCCTCGTCAACACCGCGCGGGGCGAGCTGATCGCCCGCGGAGCGCTGGCCGCCCGGCTCGCCCGCGGTGACCTGCGCGCGGCGTGCGACGTCTTCGACCCCGAGCCGCTGCCGCCCGACGACCCTTTGCTCGCCGCACCGCACACCGTGCTGACCCCCCACCTGGGGTTTCGCACCCCGCAGGCGCTGGCCGCGATGGCCGCCGGCGCCGTGGAGTGCGTCGAGGCGTTCTGTGCCGGCCGGCCGCTGCGCGTGCTGACCTGAGGGCCGCCGGGCCCGGCTCGGCACGTAGGACGGCCATGGGCAGCACAAAGCGCGCGCACAGGTGTGCGGCGCAGTGTCGAGGTCTGCAGTGATCCAGCGCTGAGAGGACCACCATGAACGCCCCCGCAGACCCGACGACCGCGCCAGGTCCGGAGTCCACCCCGTCGGAGCTGTTCGCGCCGATCCCCGCTCCACTCGCGGACGGCCCGGCCGGGCGGGTGCCGACGCACGGTGCGGCGGACGTGCTGTGGTACCCGTCGACGCCCGACCCCGAGCCCGCGCTCGCGGCGCACGGTGAATCCGTCGGGTCGTGGCCTCGGCGGCCCGCCCGACGACCCCTCGTCGCCGGGATGGCCGCCGCGGCCGGCCTCATCCTGGCCCTGGGCGGGGCGTTCGGTGTCGGGCACGTCGTGGGGAGCTCGGGGTCGGACGGCGTCGAGATCTCCGACGCGGGCGGTGGGGCCGAGGGCGACACCGTCCAGTCGTCCGTCGCCCAGGCGTCGACCGGAGGCCAGGCCTCGACCGGCACAGACCAGGCGGGTGCCTCTGCATCCACCGTCGGTCAGGTGGCCCCCCTGCCGGTGTCCGACGACGAGTCGTCGTGACGGTCCGCCAGCGGGCCTAGGTGCGGGGCCGCCGCTGGGCCGGGTCGCGGCGGCCGAGGACCGTCGACGGCACGACGAAGCCGAAGATCGTCGTCGCCGGGGGTGGCAGCTCGTCCATCCCGGGCTCGGGCTGCGGCATGGTGTCCGGCGGGGGCCCCACCCACACCCGCCACAGCTCGCCGTCGTAGTACAGCTGCCCCTCGGTGGTCAGGCCGCTGGTGCCGGCGGCCCTCACCTGGGCCAGCAGCAGGTCCTCGTGGGACTGCGGCACGAAGCCCACGAAGCGGTTGCGCCACACGATGACCACGCGCCCCTCGGCCCCGCGGGTGAACGCGAGCTCCGCCGCCACGCTCTGGTGCCCCCGGTGCAGCCCGGCAAGCGCGGCGAGGATCGCCACCTGCAGGGCGGGTGCCTCCGCGGCGACGAAGCCCACACCGACCTCGGCGTGCCGGGGCGGTCCGGACGACCTCTTCCAGAAGGGGGCCACGGCGACATCATCCTCCGCGCCGCCCCACCGCGTCGCGGTGCCGCTCCGCCGGGTCGCGGTGCCGCTCACGGTGCGGACGGCGCCGCCCGCTCGAGCAGCACGAGCACCTCGGCGTGCGCGGTCTGCGGGAACATGTCGAGCAGCCGGGCGCGCGTCGGGCGCAGGGACGGCATCGCCGCCAGGTCCCGCACCAGGCTGTCCGGGTTGCAGCTGGAGTAGAGCACCCGCGCCGCGCCGGAGCCCTCCAGCCACCCGGCGAGCACGGTGCCGATGCCCCGCCGCGGCGGGTTGACCACGACGACCTCCGGCGGCCCGGCTGACGCCAGCGCGAACGCGGTCGCGTCCCCCTGCAGGAACTGCACACCCGCCAGACCGGCGAGCACGGCGCTGCGTCGCGCTCCGGCGACGGCGGCGCCGCTCGTCTCCACGCCCGTCACGTCACCCGCCCCAGCGGCCGCCGCGTGCAGCGCGAAGCCGCCGACCCCGCTGTACAGGTCCCACACGGAGCCGGCGGTGCCCGTCCACGCCGCGGCCTGCCGGTACAGCGCCGCCGCCACCGCGGAGTTCGTCTGGAAGAAACCCTGCGGGCGCAGGAAGAGCTGCAGCCCGTTCAGCCGCATGCTCAGCGCGTCCTCGCCCGTCAGCAGCACCTCCCGCTCCCCCTCCAGCACCGCCTTGTGCTCGGGCTGCAGGTTCACGGACAGCACCCTGACCTGCGGTAACGCGGCAAGCAGCCCACCGGCGTGCTTCTGGATCCGGGCCAGTGCCTCGGTGGAGCGCAGCACGAACCGCACCAGCAGCTCGCCGCCCGGTGACACCGTCACCAGCACGTGCTTGAGCTCACCGCGCCGCGCCGGTACGTCGTAGGGGATCAGGCCCGCCCGGGTGACGAAGGCCGCCAGCTCGCCGAACGTGGCCACCAGCCGGTCGTCGTACAGCAGGCAGTCGGTCAGGTCGACGCCGTGCCCGGTCGCGTCGAGGATGCCCAGGGTCGGCCGGTCCACGGTGCCGCCGACGACGAGCTTCGCCTTGTTCCGGTAACCGGCCGGCGCGCTGGCCACCGGGGGCTCCCACACGGGGTCGCCGTGCACCGCCAGCAGCGCCGCCACGCCGACCTGCTTGGCCGCCAGCTGGTCCGCGTACGGCACGTCCAGCAGCGTGCACGAGCGGCAGCGGCCGGCGTCGAAGGCGGGGCAGAACACCCCACGAGCCTACGGACGGCGCCGTCGGGCCGGGTACCGTCACAGGGACGGCGGGCGATGCGCGCCGCACGAGGAGGGTGGAGCGGGCGTGCACCCGGTGCGGTGGATCGGCGAGCACGACGAGCGCCGGATGCTCAGGCGGCTGCGTCGCACCCTCGCGAGCGCCGGCGTGCAGCGGCCCGACCTCGCCGCCCTGGACGACTCCGCGCTGGCCGATCACGTCGCCGACCTGCGCGAACGCTGGGCGGGCGCCGCCGCCGACGACCCGCCACCCCCGCTGACCCGGGCCGTGCTGGACGAGGTGGTCCGCCGGACGCTCGGACTGACCGTGCACGACGAGCAGTGGGTGGCCGTCCTCGCGATGACCGACGGCTGGGCCGTGCAGCTGGACACCGGCGAGGGCAAGACGCTGGTCGGCGCGCTCGCCGCGACGCTGGAGTGCTGGCGCGGCCGCCGTCCGCACATCGCCACCGTCAACGACTACCTGGCCGGCCGGGACGCCGCCTGGATGGGTCCGGTGTACCGGGCGGCGGGACTGACCGCGGCCGCGGTGACCGCCGCGATGGCGCCGGAGCAGCGCCGCGCGGCCCACGGCGCCGACGTGGTGTACGCCCCGCTCACCCAGATCGGCTTCGACCTGCTGCGGGACGGGCTGGCTGAGCGGCCCGCGGACCGGGTGCTGCCCGGCCTGGACCACCTCGTCGTGGACGAGATCGACTCGCTGCTGGTGGACCAGGCCCGGATCCCGCTGGTCGTGGCCGGGGCGTGGGGCGAGCGCGACGGGGTGCTCGTCGCGCGCGCCGCGCAGGTGGTCGGCGCCCTGGAGCCCGGCGCGGACTACGAGGCCGACGACGGCCGCACTGCCGTGTGGCTCACCGACCGCGGCGTCGACCGGGTCCAGCGCGCCTTTGACGACGTGCACCTGTACGACACGGCGCACACCGACGTGCTCACCGCGGTGAACCTCGCGCTGCACGCCCGCGTGCTGGTCGAGCGGGACGTGGACTACCTCGTCGTCGACGGGCGCATCCGCCTGGTCGACACCTCGCGCGGTCGCGTCGCACACCTGCGCCGCTGGCCGGACGGGCTGCAGGAGGCGGTGGAGGTCCGCGAAGGGCTGACCCGGTCCGAGGCCGGCGTCGTGCTCGACCAGACGACCGTGCCCGCGCTGGTGCGCGCCTTCCGCTCGGTGGTGGGCATGAGCGGCACCGCCGACGGCGCGCGCGAGGAGCTGGACGCGCTGTACCGGCTGCGTGTGGTCCGGGTGCCGCCGCACCGTCGCTCGCAGCGGGTGGACGAGCCGCTGCGCGTCTACGCCGATGCGGCGCGGGCCGACGCGGCGCTGGTGGCCCGCACCGCCGCGGAGCACACCACCGGCCGGCCCGTGCTCGTCGGGACGCAGTCGGTCGCGGAGTCCGAGCACCTGGCCACCCTGCTGGCCGCGCTCGACGTGCCGCACGTGGTGCTCAACGCCAAGAACGACTCCGCCGAGGCGGAGCTCGTCGCGCTCGCCGGCCGGAGCGCCGCCGTGACGGTGTCCACGCAGATGGCGGGCCGGGGCACCGACATCGTGCTCGGCGAGCAGGTGGCGCCTGTCGGTGGGCTGCTGGTGCTGGCCCGCGGGCTGTACCCGTCGTCCCGGCTGGACGACCAGCTCCGGGGGCGCGCCGGGCGGCAGGGCGACCCCGGCGGCTCCGCGGTCTACGCCGCGCTCGACGACGACCTGGTGCTCGCGGCCGTCCCCGACGCGCCCGCCTGGGCGGACGCCGCCGACGAGGACGGGCTGGTCGACGAGCGGGGCGCGGTCGCGGCGGTCCAGCACGCGCAGCGGGTCGCCGAGGGCGCCGCGCTGGCGTCGGTGCGGGACACCTGGCGCTACCACGCGATCGTCGCCGCCCAGCGCGAGGCGGTGCAGGCCGCCCGCGAGGCGATCATCGCCGCGGGCGACGACGACCTCCCGCGGCGCGCCCGGCTCGCCGTTCTCGACCACGCCTGGTCGGACCACCTCGGCCTGCTCACCGACCTGCGCGAGAGCGTGCACCTGCGGGTGATGGCGCGGATGAACCCGTGGCTGTCGTTCAACGCCGACGCCGAGGCGGCGTTCGCCACCCTGATCGCCGACGCCCAGGACGAGGCCGACAGCCTGCTGGCCGCCCACCCCGACGCCGCCGACCTGGCCGGCCTCGGGCTGCGCCGCCCCTCGGCCACCTGGACCTACGTGCTGCACGACATGACGCTGGGCGACGACATGGACCGCGCGGTCCGCGGCCTGCGCCGCGTGCTCGGCCTGGGTCGCGAGCCGGACCGCCCCGCCGTGGACTGATCCGGGTCAGAGCGCCGGCGCGCAGGGGCCGTTGCCGAGCAGCGCCAAGCCGGCACGGTCGCCGGCCTGGTAGGTGGTCACGCCGGCGCTGATGGTCGCGTTCATCAGCTGGGTGGGATCGTCCACGTGGTCCAGGCCCAGCACATGTCCGAGCTCGTGCCGGAGCACCGGCAGGTAGGCGGGCTCGCCGCCGACGTCGGTCCGTGTCAGCAGCGTGGTGTCGAGCGCCACGCCACCGGAGACGTACACCGAGTAGTCGAGGTCGGAGCGGGTCATCGCGACGGCGCCGCCCATCCCGGCGACGTCGCCGGCCAGCTCGGGGTAGGTGCCGGCGTCCGCGAACTGCACGAGGACGGGCGCCCACCGGTCGCCGTAGAGCTGCGGAAGGTACGCCTGGCGTTCGAGGCTCAACGGCTCGTCCGTCAGGCCGTCGTTGACGACCTGCAGCCCGGTCGCCGCCGAGAGCTCGGCCATCACGGCATCGACGTCGGCCGCGAACCGCGCAGGCGCCCCCGCCGCGTTGACGGTGTAGTGGATCGGGCGGCACGGAGACCAGGCCACGGGCCTGGTGCTGCCGTCGGCGAGCTCGGTGACGCTGACGAACGCGTACGGCGACCCGTTCGAGTCCACCTGCGGCGGCTGGCCCAAGGGCGTCGTCTGCTCCTCGAACCCTGCCGGCGGGAGGTCCACCGCCTGCCGCTCCGCCGGTTCGGCGGTCGCCGCGGGCGCCGACCCGGACGTCCCGTTCACCAGTTCGCCGAGCGCGACGACAACTCCGCCGGGCTGATGCGCCCCCCACTGCAGCACCGAACCCACGACGAGCAGCATGACCAGCAGCACGGCGACGAGGGGCCGTCGGCCCGCGGAGCGCCGCGCCCGGGCGGCCGCTCGGGCCGCGCGCCGCGACGGCGGTGCGGGCTCCACAGCTGCGTCCGACGCGCGCCACGTCGAGGGCCCGACCATACGGGCCGCCTCGTCGCTCACCCACTGCGGGATGCGTCCGGTCGACGAGCGTGGCAGGTCGTCCGGAGGCAGAGTCACCCCTTGCTGATCGGCACCCTTGGTCGCCAAGGTGACGGGTGCGGGTGCGGCCCTTGTCTGATTTCCGTAGTTTCACCCCATGACGACACTGGACGAGCACGGTCGACAGGAGCCACCGCTCGCGGGCGACGAGGCCGCGACGCTGCTCGGCTACCTCGACTACCAGCGGGCGACGATCGAGTGGAAGTGCTCGGGTCTGGACGCGGCAGGCCTGGCCGCCACGCTCGCCCCGACCTCGATGACGCTCGGCGGCCTGCTCAAGCACCTGGCGCGCGTCGAGCAGTGGTGGTTCTCCTTCCGGTTCAGCGGCACGGACCCGGGACCGCCGTGGGACGGCGCCGACTGGGTCGCGGACCCGGACTGGGACCTGCACTCGGCTGCCGACGACTCCCCCGACGAGCTGCGCGCGCTGTGGCGCGACGAGGTGGCCCGCTCGCGCGCGATCGTCGAAGAGGCGCTGGAGACCGGCACCCTCGACCAGCTGGCCGCCCGCCCGCTGCACGACGGCCGCCGGGCGAGCCTGCGCTGGATCCTCTGCCACCTCATCGAGGAGTACGCGCGGCACAACGGTCACGCCGACCTGCTGCGCGAGTCGATCGACGGGCAGGTCGGCGAGTAGCGGGACCCGCCGCCCGTCGCGTCCGGCCCCGGCCGGGACTCGTCCGGCGGACGCCGACCACCGGCCTGCCGCAGGGACGCCCGGGGCCCTAGCCTGGCGCCAGCGGCCGTCCCCCGGCAGCCGCCCGAGCCCGGAGGCCGGTATGCCCGCCGAACGGATCCGCCGCCACATCGCCCTGGTCGCTCACGACAACAAGAAGGTCGAGCTGCTGCGCTGGGCGGAGTTCAACCGCGGCACGCTCGCTCGCCACCACCTGTCCGCCACCGGGACCACCGGCACCATGCTCGAGTACGAGCTGGGCCTGCCCGTGCAGCGGTACCTGTCCGGCCCGGTCGGAGGTGACCAGCAGATCGGCGCGCAGATCGCCGAGGGCGGCATCAACATGCTGATCTTCTTCTGGGACCCCCTGGAGCCGCAGCCGCACGACCCGGACGTCAAGGCGCTGCTGCGGATCGCCACGGTGTGGAACGTGCCGATGGCCTGCAACGTCGCCACCGCGGACATGATCATCTCGTCGCCGCTGCTGTCCGACCCGGCGTACGTCGGGGCGCGACCGGACCTCGGGCCCCGCTCCTGGGAGGGCGGACAGGTCGTCTGACCTGCCACCGTCCGGGACGTCGGCTCAGAGCTGTGCCGGGCCGAGATCCGCGCCCGCGCCCGCGCCCGGGGGGCCTTCCACCGGGTCGGTGACCTCCCCGACCCTGCGCCGCACCGGGATCACCCGCACGACGTCCAGCGACTCCGGGTTCTGCACGCCCCAGCGCAGCGAGACCAGCCGCATCGCGACGACCACGACGATGCAGAGCACCTCGCACACCCGGGAGGGCGCACCCGCCGCGGAGGCCACCAGATAGACGCTCGCCCCGACGAGCGCCGCGGTGGCGTACCACGGCCCGCGCCGCACCACCGTGACCGGCCGGCCGGACAGCAGGTCCGCGATGATCCCGCCGCTCACGGCGGCGCACGCGCCGATGAACACGGCCGAGGCGGGCGGCAGGGAGGCGAGCAGCGCCTTCTCCACGCCGACCACGGTGAACAGAGCGAGCGCGAACGCGTCGAGCAGCACGACGATGCGCCCGAGGTGGTGCAGCAGGCTCGCGAACAGCAGGCCGACCGCGGCCGCCGCGGCCACCGTCGGCAGGTAGGCGCCGCTGGACATGGCGACCGGTCGCTGCCCCAGCAGCACGTCGCGGACGATCCCCCCGCCGAGCCCGGTGGCGACCGCGAGGATCAGCACGCCGACGACGTCGAGCCGTTCGCGCACCGCGACCCCCGCACCGGCGAGCGCGCCGACGACGACCGCCGTCAGGTCGACGGCCAGCGGCAGCTGCAGCGGCTCGACGGCCGCCAGGACGAGCGTCACCGCCGTTCCTCAGGAGGCGCGGATCGCACGACGAGCACGCGTGCACTCTAGCCAGGTGGCCCGTCCGTCAGTCGTCGGCGTGCTCCTGGAGGCTCCGCTCGGGGGTGCCCGCCACGCACGTCGCGCTGACCTTCGTCTCGCTGCCCTCCTGCGTCAGCTCGACCTCGACGCGCTGCGGTCCGGCCGAGCCGACGTCGACGGTCCAGCCGTCGGACGGCGTGGCGTACAGCAGCGAGATCGAGTCGCCCGTGCAGGCGACCGCAACCTCACCCCCGGTCACGGCCCAGGTGCGCACCACCTGGGACGGCGCCGGGGGGGCGGGGTCGGCGGTCGGGCGCGGCGACGGAGCGCGACTCGGTGTCGCGCTGGTCGCGGAGGGCGCCGGGGCGGCGGTCGTGGCGGTGGCGGAGGGCAACGGGGCGGCGGTCGTGGCGGTGGCCGAGGGCGACGGGCTGAGGGTCTGGCCGGGGCTCGGCGTCACCGTCGCAGCACGGGCCGCCGCCAGCGCAGCCGTCACCTCCTGCTGCGAGAGCGGGCCGGCCTGCCCGGAGCCGCCGTCGAGCACCGCGACCGCCCGTGCCGCGATCGTCCCGGTCACCGCGACGAGCAGCAGCCACGACGCCGCGACGGCGAGGCTGATCCCCCGGGGCACCGTGCGCTGCATCGGGCCATCGTCGCGCACCGTGACGACAAGCGGACGTCAAGGCGCGGACAACTTCCGGGTAGGAGCGCCGGCAGGGGCCGCGCCGGGGCGGCCGATGGCCTACCGTCCGGGGTGTGGCGGACGTGCTGATCATCGAGGACGACGCAACCATCCGGACGGCCCTCGTGCGGTCCCTGTCGGCGCGCTCGCACTCCACCATGACCTCGCCCACGGCGCTCGACGGGCTGCAGAGCCTCATCGACCACCGACCCGACGTCGTCCTGCTCGACCTGGGTCTGCCCGATCTGGACGGCCGTGCGCTGCTCGCGATGATCCGCGCCGTCAGCGACGTCCCGGTGATCGTCATCAGCGCCCGGGACGACGGGCCCGTCATCGTCTCCGCCCTCGACGCCGGTGCCGACGACTACCTGGTCAAGCCCTTCGCCGCCGACCAGCTGGAGGCCAGGATCCGGGCCGTCCTGCGCCGGACGCCGACGGCGGAGCAGGCCGGGCCGGTCGTCGTCGGCAGGCTCGTCATCGACTCGAGGGCACGCACCGCGGCGCTCAACGGCACGGAGCTCGGCCTCAGCCCCAAGGAGTTCGACCTGCTGCTCTACCTCGCCCGGCGCGCCGGTGAGGTGATCGGCAAGCGCGAGCTGTTCGCCAAGGTGTGGAACCAGCCCTACGGAGGGGCCGACCGGACCGTCGACGTGCACCTGCACTGGTTGCGACGCAAGCTCGGCGAGACCGCGGAGGCGCCGGTGTACCTGCACCGGGTGCGAGGTGTCGGCGTGAAGCTGGTACCGCCGCCGTGAGGGCCCTCCTGCTCCGCTACGGGCTCGCGATGACCTCCGTCGTCCTGGTGGCGTTCCTCGTCCCGCTCGGGCTGCTGGCGCGCTCGCTCGCGGCGGACCATGCCTTGAACGCCGCGCGCCAGGACGCGCAGCAGGTCGCGATCTTCACCGGCGGGGCGGCCGCCGACCCCGCCCGGCTGCAGGCGGCGCTCCTCGCGGTGAACGACGGCGCGCGTGCCACCACGGTGTTCCTGCCGGACGGGAGCACCCTCGGCGCCGCCGCCTCCCGCACCGACTCGGTGGAGCTCGCGGCGCTCGGGCGCGCGCTCACCGCCCACACCGCCGGCGGCGCCGAGGTGCTGCTGCCTGTTGCGGGGACGGAGGGGATGCGCGTGGTGCGCACGTTCGTGCCGACCTCGCAGCTGACCGCCGGGGTGGCGCGGGCGTGGGTGGCGCTCACGGCCCTCGGGCTGACGCTGCTCGTCGTGACCGCGGTCGCCGGGAACCGCATCGCCACCCGGTTGTCCCGTTCGGTGCGCGAGCTCGCGGAGGTCGCGGAGCGGCTCGGCGCGGGCGACCTGGCGGCCCGCGTGGTGCCCTCCGGCCCGGCCGAGGTGGCCTCGGTCGGTGCGGTGCTCAACGGGCTCGGCGCTCAGGTGGCCGGCCTGCTGGCGGACGAGCGCGAGATGGTGGCCGATCTCTCGCACCGGCTCCGTACCCCGATCACCGCGCTACGTCTCGACGTGGAGCTGATCACCGATCCCGCGGAGCGCGCCAGGATGGCGGACCACATCGACGGGCTGGTCGGCGCCGTCGACACGATCGTGCACGCCGCACGGACGCACGGCCCTCGGCCGGTGCAGCAGTGCGACGCGGGTGACGTCGTGCGGGACCGGGCCCGGTTCTGGGCGGTGCTCGCCGTCCACCAGGGACGGACGCTCGACGTGCTGGTCCCGGCCGGGGCGGCGCCCGTCCCGCTGGCCGTCGGCGAGCTGGGCGCCGCGCTCGACGTGCTGGTGGACAACGTGTTCCGCCACACCCCGGCCGGGACGGCGCTCGCCCTCGAGGTGATCACCCGGCCGGGCCGGGTGGTCGTCGCCGTCGCGGACGCGGGGCCGGGCCTCGCCGCCCACGAGCTGACCGAACGCGGACGCTCGGGCACCGGCTCGACCGGGATCGGCGTGGACGTCGCGCGCCGCACCGCCGAGCGGGCCGGCGGCAGCCTCGAGGTCGGGGTGGGGCTGGAAGGGCGGGGCACGCGCTTCGCCCTCGTGCTGCCGGCGGCCTTGACCGAGCCTTAGCGCAACGTTGCCGCGACCCTGTCGTCGGCCGCACGACGGTGGTCCCACGACGCCGACAGGGCGTCCGATGATCGGAGACCGCCATGCGTCGCAGTGCACGGATCGTCGTTGCCACCGCCACCGCCGCCGGAGTCGTCCTCGCCGCAGGTGCCGCCCTGACCGCCGCCAACGCCGTGACCGCCGAGCCGACACCGAGCTCCGCACCGACCGCGACGAGCACGACGAGCGACCCGGCCGCCGACGAGCTGGCCCGGCAGGCCCACGACCTGGCCGCGGAGGTGGACCGCCTGTCCCTGGCGATCGCCGCCAACGGCCAGGTCGCGCCGCCGTCGGCCGCGGCCCGCGTCGCCCGGACGTCGCCGTCGCCGGTCGCCGCGACGGCGCCGTCGCCGTCGCCGGTCGACACGTCGGCCTCCTCCAGCAGCTGGCAGGAGTCGGACCACGAGGGCGAGCACCAGGAGGCCGGGGAGGACCACGAGGGCGAGCACCAGGAGCCCGGGGACGACCACGAGAGCGACCACAACGATGACTGACCGTGAGCGGGGGCGCCGCCGCCTCGCCGCGCTCGCGCTGGTGCCGCTGAGCACCGCGGCCTTCGGCGCCACGGTGTCCTGGGCGTCGACCCATGACCCGTCCCCCGCCGCCCAGGCACCCTCGGCACCACCGTCCCCCACCGTGACGGCGACGACGGACCCCGGGATCACGGCGGCGCTCACCGCCATCGCGGAGACGAAGGCCCAGATCGTCGCGCTGCAGGCGGCGCTCGACGCCCAGGTCGCCGCGAGGGCGGCGGTGCCGGCCGCCGCTGCCGCCGCACCCGCCGCAGCCGCTGCTCCCGCCCGGGCCGCCGCTGCCGCCGCACCCGCTCCCGCGCCGGCCGCCGCACCCGCTCCCGCGCCGGCCCCCGCACCGGCCCCGCCGGTGAACACCACGACGAAGGCCTCCTGATGACCGTCGCGGCCCGTCCTCGCGAGCTCACCGTGACGTTCCGGTCCATGGCCAGTGACGTCGAGCTCCGCGTGGTCGGCCCGCGACCCGGTGCGGTCGCGGCGCTGGAGCGCGCCGCCACGGCGATCCGCGCCGTCGCGACGCACCTCACCCGGTTCGAGCCGTCGTCGGCGCTGTCCCGCGCGAACGCCGCGCCCTCGGCCTGGCACCTGGTGCCCGGCGAGCTCGCCGAGGCGGTCCGCGAGGCTGAGCGGGCGCACCGGATCACCGGTGGCCTGTTCGACCCGAGGGTGCTCGCCACGCTGCTCTCGTGGGGGTACGACCGGACGTTCGCCGAGGTCGTGGGCAGCGAGAGCGAACCGCGGGACGGCCTCCACCGCAACCCTGAGCGGTCCCGCCGAGTCGGCCCCGCGCTCGTGCCGGCCGGGCCGTGGGCCCCGGTGGTGCTGCCCTCCTCGCACGGCGGTCTGGTCAACCTGGACGGGACGGCGATCGACCTCGGCGGGATCGGCAAGGGCCTGGCCGTGCGTCACGCCGCGGCCGAGCTCGCGGACGCCGGGGAGGCCGTCCTCGTCGACGCCGGCGGTGACGAGTGGCTCGGTGGACCGGGTCCGGACGGCGGCGGCTGGATGGTCGGTGTCGAGGACCCCCACGGCGGGGACGCGCCGGTCCTGGTCCTGGCTGTGACGGACCTGGGCTGCGCGACCTCGTCGATCCGGAGACGCCACTGGATGGCGGACGGCACTCCCGTGCACCACCTCGTCGACCCCCGGACCGGGCGTCCCGGCGGACCCGGCCTGGCGTCGGTCACCGTCCTGGACGCCGACCCGGCGTGGGCCGAGGTGTGGAGCAAGACGCTGTTCCTCGCGGGTGCGACCGAGGTGGAGGCCCAGGCGCACGTCCGCGGGCTCGCCGCGGCGTGGGTGACGGAGCAGGGCGAGGTCCGCGTCTCGGCGGCCATGGAGCCGCACGTCGTCTGGCGGGCAGCGTGACCGCGGCGGACGCACCACGCCCCGTGGCGCTGGGCCTGGGCGTCGCGATCCTGGTCGCGGCCACGGCGGTGAGCATCGGCGCCGCCGGGTTGCTGGTCGTCGGCGCGCTGAGCGGGACCATGGCGCACTGGGTGCTGGGCCGGGCAGCAGGGCTGACGTCGTACGTGCTGCTCCTCACGCTCGTCGGCAGCGGCCTGGTGCTCTCCCACCCGTGGGCCCGCCACCTGCACCGGCCCGCCCCGCGCACGCGGCTGGGGCTGCACGTGGCGCTGGCCACGTTCACGCTCGTGTTCACCGTGCTGCACGTCGTCGTCCTGGCCACCGACCCGTGGGCCGGGGTCGGGTGGCCCGGCGCGCTGCTGCCGATGGCCTCGACCTACCGGCCGGTCCCGGTGACGCTCGGTGTGCTCGCGCTGTGGGCAGGCCTGGTCACCGGCCTGACCGCGCGGCTGGCCGGGAGCATCGCGGCGCGGGTCTGGTGGCCGGTCCACAAGGTTGCCGCCGGGGTGCTCGCCCTCGTCTGGGCGCACAGCGTGCTGGCAGGCTCGGACGTGGCCGCCCTGAGCGGCTTCTACGTGGCGACGGGGTGCGGCCTCGTCGGGCTGGCGATCACCCGCTACGCCGCCCGCACCCCGGCCGACCGGGTGCACGAGCTGACCCGCGGGCTGGACGCCGATCTCCGCACCACCGAAGGGGCGCGGCGATGAGCCCGACCGCGACGTGGACGGTGCCCGGCCCCGGACTCCCTCCGGAGCCGGCCGCCGTGACCGCGGGTGGCGACCGACTGCTGCTGACCGAGGTCCGGCTGGCGCCGATCGGCCCGGCCGATCCCCTCGGAACCGACCTCCGCGAGAGCTGGGCCCTGCACGCCGGACGTCTCGGCGCTCGACCCGTCGGCACCACAGCACTCCTGGACGAGGCCACCGCCTTCGGCCTGACCGGTTACGGCGGCGCGCACGTGCCGGCCGCGGTGAAGTGGCGCGCGGCGGCCGCGGGCAGCGGGCCGCTCACCGTGGTCGCCAACGGCGCCGAGAGCGAGCCGGTCGCCGGCAAGGACGGGACGTTGATGCGGCAACGCCCGCACCTCGTCCTGGACGGCCTCGAGCTGCTCGCCGAGTCGTTGGGTGCCAGCCGCGCGGTCGTCTGGCTGCACGGGGACGACGAGGGCGCGCGGAGCGCGCTGCGGCACGCGCTGATCGAACGTCCGAGGGTCCCTGGCGCCGTGCGGCTCGAGATCGTCGCCGGGCCCGTGCACTACCTGGCCGGCGAGTCCAGTGCGATCGCCAGGGCCCTGGCCGGGCACCCGGCGCTGCCGGTGGTCCGCCGCCGACCCACCGACCCGGCCGCCCCGCGGACCTTGGTGCACAACGTCGAGACCCTCGCACGGCTCGCCCTGCTGGCCCGCGGCCGCACCCCCGCGGCCACCCGTCTGCTGACCGTCCTCGGCGACCGCCGAGCGGTCGTGGAGGTCGACGACTCCATGGTGTTCGCCGAGCTGCTGTCCCGGCTCGGCTGGACGGTTGCGCCGCAGGCCGTGCTGCTCGGCGGCTACGGCGGTCTGTGGGCATCCTGGGACCGCGTGGCGGACCAGCCGCTGCACGAGGGCAGGTTGCGTGCGCAGGGCCTCACCCTGGGAGCCGGTGTCGTGATCCCGTTGGCGGCAGGTCGTTGCGGCCTGCGCGAGACGGCCGCGATCGCGCGCTACCTGGCGTCGATGAGCGCCCGGCAGTGCGGACCCTGCGCGTTCGGGCTGCCGTCGCTCGCCGACTCGTGCGAGGCGCTCGCCGACGGCCGCCCCGGGCACGGACGTCTCACCTCGGTGCTCGGCGACGCCGCGCTGGTGGAAGGTCGGGGCGCCTGCCACCACCCCGACGGCGCCACCCGGATGGTCGCGTCCGCGATCGCCACCTTCGATGCCGACGCGACGGCGCATGCCGCGGGCCGGCCCTGCCCCGCGTCCGGGTACGTCGGACTGCCGGGGCTGCCGTCGTGAGCCGGCGAGCGAAGGAGCGGGTCGCGATGCGGCTGCGGGTCGATCCGGTCGCCTGCGAAGGCGTCGGGCTGTGCGCGCAGCTGGCGGACAGGACCATCACCCTGGACCGCTGGGGCTATCCGATCCTCGCGAGCGAGCTCGACGAGCGGGACCTCCCGGATGCGCGGCGTGCCGTCCGCGGCTGCCCCCGCCGCGCTCTGTGGCTCGAGGAGACGGTGGCGCAGCACTGAGCACGGTGTGCGCTGCCCGAGGAGACCAGCGTCAGTCCGTCTCGAGCGTCGAGGCGATCGCGGCGCGGAGCGCCACCGTGTCGGCCGTCGTCCAGTCCGGCGGCGTGGCGACCGCCGTCCAGGCGTCGGCGTACTCCACGGCGTAGTTGTGCCCGTGCCCGCTCGGGGCGTCGCCGGCGACGAACTGGTCGATGGTCAGCTGCCAGAACGTGACGATCGGGGTCCAGCGCACGTCCGGCAGCACGTCGGCGCCGCGGGGTTCCCGCGACCAGTCGGGCCGCGAGAACAGCAGGCTGGGCGACCACCAGATCACCCCGTCCGACGCGTGCTGCAGGTACACCACGCGCGGCGTGGACCACTGCTCGCCGAGTGCGTACAGGCCGTCGCCCGTGTCGGCCAGGCTGACCCCCCACCGCACGTGCGTCCCACCGTCGAGCACAGGCGCGATCTGCGTCGAGCCGGCGTCGCGGGCGGCCGTGAGCTGCTCCCACAGCGGGGTGAACCCGGGCACGCCCACCCAGACCGCGCCGTCGGTGCGGGCCAGCACGTCGTCGAGCGAGGCGAAGGCGCCCTGGCTGCCGAACGAGCCGAGCGAGATGCCGTAGACGTACAGCGCGGGCCGGTGGTCGGCCGGCTGCGCCTCCCACGCGGCACGGACCGCCTCGAACAGCGCCACGCCTGCCTGGGTCGGGGTGGACCGGTCTCCGACGAAGCTCACCCAGCTGGGCAGGTAGGAGTACTGCATCGCCGCGATCGCGGTGTCGCCGCCCCACGCCAGCTCGATCGCTGCGGCCGACGACGGGTCCACCCAGCCGGTGCCGGTGGTGGTCGTGACGACGAGGACCGAGCGGTCCCAGGCGTCGGTGCGGTCGAGCTCGGCGACCACGTTCGCCGCGACCCCGTCGAGCGAGTCGGCGCTGGTGCGGCCCGCGTACACCCGGATCGGCTCGGTCACCTCACGGTCCATGCCGATCGAGTCGTCGAACGCGCGCAGCTGCTCCGTGCTCGGGCCGCCGGACACGAACCGCCGGCCCTCCCGGCCGAGGGTGTCCCACGCCTGCGCCGACGCCGACGAGCCCGACCGCTGCGCGACGGCGGGCTGCTCGTTGCCCTCGAACGTCTGGCCGTCCAGCGCGGAGAAGGTGGTCTCCAGGGTGGCCCGACCGACCCGGCCGGCCACACCGTTGAGCACCAGCACGGTGACCAGGGCGACCACCACCGCGGCGATCACCAGCGACGCGGAGCGAGGCAGCCACCGGCCGATCAGCCGCGCGGCCGCGCGCGCGGTCACCCGCAGGCCGCGCGCGGCCTGCAGCAGCAGGGTGAACAGCACGAGCGCGGTCAGGAGCGTCACCACGGAGCCCACCGAGGCGGGTTGCGGCATGCCCATCAGCTCGCGCAGACGGTGCTGCCAGTTCGCCGACCAGATCAGGCCGCCGACGACGACGAGCGGCCCCGCCACGGCCAGGATCCACCAGCCGCGCCGCCGCCACACCGCGGGGACCTTGCCGGCCAGCGGCGTGAGCCGCGCCAACGCCGCACCCGCGGCACCCAGGCCGTAGCCGATCGCCGCGCAGACGCCCGCGGAGGCGCCCTGGAACAGGGCCGGACGCGGGGTCAGCGCGGGGCCGAGCGCGAGCCAGAAGAACGCCAGGCCCACGGCGAGGCCCGGGCCGGAGAACCGGGCCAGCCACCGCCGGGCCACGGCGCCGGCACGCTGCAGGAACGAGGACACAGGGCGCCGCCAGGGAGGTCGTCGGGGTGCGAGCACTGCGACGGTAGCGCAGCGCGCGCCACCCTCCATCCCCCCAGTTCCCACCATCCGCACAGCGGACGCGACGAGCCGCACCGCACCGCACCCCCGCACTGCCGGCCGGGCTAGGGCGTGACCTCCCGCAGCAGGCCGGTGGCCACGTCGAAGACGAACCCGCGCACGGCGTCGCGGTGCGGGATGAACGGGTTGGCCGTGATGCGCGCGATCGACTGGCGCACGTCCGTGTCGATGTCGTCGAAGGCCTCGGCGGCCCACTCCGGCTTGATGCCGGTCTCGTCCTGGATGCCGCGCTTGAACGCGTCGTCGGTGAAGGTGAGCATCCCGCAGTCGGTGTGGTGGATGAGGATGATCTCGCGGGTGCCGAGCAGCCGCTGGCTGATGGTGAGCGAGCGGATCTCGTCGTCGGTGACGACCCCGCCGGCGTTGCGGATCACGTGCGCCTCGCCCTCGGCCAACCCGAGGACCCGGTAGACGTCCAGGCGCGCGTCCATGCACGCGACGACCGCGACGTGCCGCGAGGGCGGCAGCGGCAGCGGGCCGGTGAAGCCGGCGGCGTAGGCGCGGTTGTTCTGCAGGTACTCGTCGGTGACGCTCATGGCGATCTCCCGGTCGGTCGGGGCGGGTCGTCTTCGGACGAATCGGACCGTACGTGCGGCGCCCGGGACCGTCGACCTGCCCGCCACGACGTGGACCAACGTCACGGACCCGTGCCCGCCACCCGGGCCCGCCACCCGGGCGCCCCGTGTCCGGACTCCGAACGGGACGGCCGCCACGCGCCGCGTTGTGGTGAGGTAAGGCTTAGTAAGGTGACCCTCACCAGGAAGGGGCCTCGACATGGGGTTCGCGGACGCCGAACGGGGCTCGACGCTGTGCCGGGTGCGCGTCGCCGGGACGCGGCGGGTGAGCCCCCACGTGATCCGGGTGACGCTGGCCGGCGACGACCTCGCACGGCTCACCCCCCATGGTCACGACCACTGGTTCCGGCTGTTCCTGCCGCAGGAGGACGGCGAGACGAGCTGGGACCTGCCGGACCGGTTCGGCGCGGCCGGCTACGGCGCCTACCTGCGGATCCCCGCCGCGACGCGGCCCATCCTGCGCAACTACACAGTCCGTGAGCTCCGCCCCGACGCGCGGGAGCTGGACGTGGACCTCGTCGTGCACGGTGACACCGGCCCGGCCACCCGGTGGGCCCAGCGGGCCCGGCAGGGTGACCCGGTCGCCCTGCTCGATCAGGGCCGGGGCTACGACTACCCGCCCGACACCGACGTCCACCTGCTCGCCGGCGACGAGACGGCACTGCCGGCGATCGCCGGGATCCTGCGGGACCTGCCCCGCGAGACGACCGGGCTGGCGCTCGTCGAGATCCCCGACGCGGCCGACGCCCAGATCGTGGACGCGCCCGCCGGGGTCGAGGTCCGCTGGCTGCCGCGGGGCTCGTCCGACACCACGCCGGGCCGGCTGGCGCTGGCTGCGCTCCGCGCCTGGACGCCAGGCTCCCCCACCGCGCTGTCCGCCTACCTGTGCGGGGAGCACACGCTGCCGACGCAGGGCCGGCGCCACCTGGTGGCCGCCGGCGTGCCGAAGCCGCGCATCACCTTCGTCGGCTACTGGCGGGCGGGGAAGCCGGCGTACTGACGCCTGCGGACGCCGTCAGCTCGTGTGCAGCAGGGCCGACTCGCCGGTGTCCGGGCCGAGCGGGCCGGCGGCTGCGTCGTCACGACCGGCGCCGTCCTTGAGCTCGACGAACACGACGCGGGTGTCCGTGTCACCGATGTTGTGGCCGGCGTGCTGCTGAGCCGGCAGCCACACCGCAGCGCCCGCGGGGAGCTCGACGTCGAGGGTGGCTCCGTCGGCCGCGGACAGCCGCCGGCGGAACGCCGTCAGGGTGTACATCACGCTGTCGGGGTGCGCGTGCGGCGTCGTCGCATCTCCGGGATGGTCGACGTACTCGAGCACCCGCACCCGATCGTTCTCGAAGACGGCCCGGTAGAAGCCCGGGTTGGTGACGACAGGGTCGAGATCCACGACGTACCTCCGACGAGAGCGGCACCCGGACCCGGCCGAGCATGCCATGCCACTCGCGGCAGCGGCCAGCCCTCCAGGTCAGTCCTCGATGACGTCGAGGCCCTGCTCCCGCAGCTGGGCCAGGTGGTCGAGCATCGCTGTCAGCACCTCCGGGGCGTGGCCCTGCCAGTCCCCCAGCTCGGCGACCACGCGCAGCGGCGCCGTCGTCCGGTAGGACTGGGTGGGGTTGCCCGGGAATCGCTTGTCGGTGACGTTGGGGTCGTCCTCGAACGGACCGAGGGGTTCGACGACGTAGATGTGTCCCCGCTCGCCGGTCCCGGCCAGGGCGGTGGCCAGCTCCGCTCCCCAGGCCGCCGTCTCCACGAGCGCGGAGAAGTAGAGGTGGCGGTGCACCCGCCCCACCTGAAAGTTGGAGCCGTGGCCGGGGACGAGCTCGGCGCCGGCCGCCAGGACGGACTTCGTGCCGTGGTAGAACGGGCCCTCGATGTGGGCGCAGTGGTCAGTGGTGACCGGCGTGCGGGCGCTGGAGTCCTGGGCCATGGGCGTCCTCCCCTGGTGGTTCGGGGAGCGCCGGCTCCTTCGAGTCGAGCGCCCACCTGATCGTGGCCGTGATCGCCGTGCCCCCGGCCCGGCGCAGCGGGTCGAGCACCGGCGCGGCCCGGATGCCGAGCTCGCGCCGCGCCCACGGCGGCAGCAGCGCGAGGCCGCCGGACGCGATCAGCGCGTAGCCCGGACGGACCGCCCAGGGCAGGGGTGGCGTGTGCAGCAGGAACGTCGCCACGTCCCGCGCCGCCGGCGTGCTGCCCAGCTCGCTGCGGAAGTCAGCCAGCTGCGCGCGCAGGCCGGCGTAGGTCACCGGCGGGTCCTCGACCCCGAGCGCCCGCGCGACCACCGCGGTCTGCGCCACGTACTCGTCGCAGCCTGCGCGGTCCAGCGGTCGCCGGCCGTAGCACTGGTGCGCGAGCAGGAAGCTCTCCGCCTCGCCCAGGTGCACCCACGACAACAGGTGCGGGTCGGACGCGGCGTACCCGAGGCCGTCGGGCATCGTGCCGAACACGCGCTTGTGCACGGCCTTGACGATCGCCACGGCCCGTTCCGCCGCCGCACTCGTGCCGAAGGTGGTGACGGCGAGGAAGGTGGCGGTGTTCTGCAGGCGCCCCCACGGGTCCATGCGGTACCCGGAGTGCTCGGCGACGGCGGTCATCACCCGCGGGTGCAGCGACTGCAGCAGCAGGGCGCGCACTCCCCCGACGAACATCGACGCGTCCGCGTGCACCTGCCCGATCGGGCTCGCCGGGTCGAACCAGCGTGGTCCGGGGGCCCCGTGGATGCGGTTCCTCGCCTCGTCCGGCTCGGGGCCGGCGACACGGCTGAGCAGGGCGTGCGCGAGGGCCGCGCGGGGGTGCAGGACGAGGCTCACCCCCTGATCGTCACACGCGCCGCGCGGAACCCGCCCGTCTGGGGTTACATCGTGACAGCGCGCAGCGACGACGCTTCGCCGCCGCACCGGTCCCGCGACCCGATGTCGCATCACACCGGTCACCGAACTGGGGAGCCGTCGAGCGTCACGTGGGTGGATGGAAGAGCCGATAAGTGCATGAGGCCCCCCGCGTGCACCTGGCGGCGGACCCGTGCTGGAGATGAGCTGGTCATGGATCACCCGACGACGGTGCTGGTCGTGACGCCGAGCCTGGGCGGGCACTACTTCGGGGAGCTGCTGGCCGGCCTGACCAGGGAGGTCGCGCAAGCCGGCGGACGCGTGGTGGTCGTGGAGACCCTCCCCGAGTCCGCACCGCGGGACGAGGCCGGTGCACCCGGCGACTTCGCCACTCCCGTCGCGTGGGCGCACGCGGACGGCGCCGTGTCGATCACCACGGCCGTCGGAGCCCCCTACCTCCGCCGGCTGCGAGAGGCCGGGCGACCGGTGGTCCTGTCGAGCACGCTGATGACGGACTTCGAGGCGCCGGCGGCGATGCCGGACAACCATGGCGGGACCTTCGCCGCGGTCGAGCACCTCATCGGGCACGGGCACACGCGCATCGGGTTCGTCGGGAATCCCGCCCAGCAGGACATCCGCGACCGCTACGCGGCCTACGTCCTCGCACTGGAGACCTACGACCTGGCGGTCGATCCTCGGTTCGTCCTGTCAGCCTCGGACAACGGCGAGGTGGGTGGGCGCGAGGCCGCCCGTGAGCTGCTCGCGAGCGCCGACCGTCCGACCGCCCTGATGGTCGCCACGGACCGCAGCGCGCTCGGTCTGATGCAGGTGCTCACCGAGGCGGGGATGGATCTCCCGCGCGAGCTGGCGATCATGGCGTTCGACAACATCGAGGCCGGAGCGTTCAGCGTGCCCGCCCTGTCGAGCGTCAATCAGGGGTTTGCGGAGGTCGGGTCGCTCGCCGGACGTCTGGTGCTGGCGGCCATCCGCGGTGAGGCCGTGCCGAGCTCGGTGTTCACACCGCAATCGGTCGCGTTGACTCTGCGAGCCTCCTGCGGGTGTTCCGGCCCCGCCGAGCGCACCGATGCGCGGTTCGGCGACCGGTCGCCGGACGTCTCGTCCAGCCTGCTGCGCGACGAGCTCCAGGACGTGCTGCTGGCCACGCTCCTCAGCCGCGACGACGTCGACGAGGCGGCGGCACGGCAGGCGGTGCTGGCGGCCCTCGGCACCGCGGAACGCCTGTTGACGTCGGCCGACCCGGTGACCGAGGCCCAGGTCGACGCCGTCACGCAGGGCTTTCGTGGACTGACGGCCCACCCGGACACCCTGCGTCGCATCATCGACGCGACGGCCAGCTACGTCGCCCGGGTCTCGGCCGTGGGCGTGGATCCCGTCGCCTCGGCGCGCCTGGCGGCTGCCCTCTGGAAGGCGCAGGCGGGCGGGTTCCTCGGTCAGGTCGAGGAGACCGAGACGGCCATCGCGGAGCAGTACGTCGTCGACGCCGGACTGCTGGACACGACGGGCGTCGATCCCCGCACACTCGAGTGGCTCGCGGGCACCCACATCAGGGCGGCCGTGCTGGCCCTGTGGGTGGGCGAACCGTCCGGCGGACAGCTCGACGTCGTCGGCACGTACGGCACCGGGCAGTCGTTGTCGGATCAGCTCGGCACCCGCACCCCCGTCGAAGGCTTCCCCCCGGTCGCCCTCCTCGACCTGCTCGTGACAGCGGACCGTGAGGTCTGCGTGGTGCTTCCCGTCCGCACCGCGACCCACGACTGGGGACTGCTGGCCATGCTCGGCGCCGTGGACTCCGTGTCCACGCGGGAGACCTACCAGCACTGGGCGAGCCTGCTGTGCACGGCGCTGGAGTCCCGTCGGCTGCAGGACGAGGTCCGCAAGAGCGCCCTGTACGACACCATCACCGGGCTGCCGAACCGCCGGCTCTTCCTCGACCGGCTCACCGACGCGATCGCCCGCCACGACCGGTCCGGCACTCCCTTCGCCGTGCTGTTCCTCGACCTGGACGGCTTCAAGCTGATCAACGACTCGCTGGGGCACCAGATGGGTGACCGGGTGCTGGCCGCGGTGGCCCACCGGATCCGGGGCCAGCTCCGGACCGTGGACACCGGCTCCCGGTTCGGCGGCGACGAGTTCGCGATCCTCCTGCAGGACACCGGCCCCGACGGCGCGCTCCTGGTGGCCCAACGGGTGCAGGTGGCCCTGGCCCGGACGCTGGACCTGGACGGCGTCGACGTCTCGATCAAGGCCAGCCTGGGCATCGCCACCAGCGCGATGGAGTACGCGACGGGCGAGGACATCCTCCGCGACGCCGACGCGGCGATG
>Ga0302264_1000006_pt1 | contig 246668 bp, 194 predicted proteins | sample II_Fen_N3_4_FD_194563 | JGI IMG/M metagenome (GOLD analysis project Ga0302264, IMG submission 194563) | Peat permafrost microbial communities from Stordalen Mire near Abisko, Sweden - II_Fen_N3_4 | ecosystem: Environmental > Terrestrial > Soil > Wetlands > Permafrost | place: Sweden: Abisko... | reverse complement strand
TCTTGGGCCATCTGGACCGCACGTTCCTTGAAGGCGGCGTCATGTGTCCTACGAGTGGACTTGGGAGTCTCTGTCATACGTCAAACCTACCTGATCGTGACGTCCGTCAGCAGGGGGACGGGTCAAACCGGCTCCGGATCAATGATGCCATTGGCATTGAAATCGATGGGCCCGAAGGTGATCGGCGTCGGCAAATCTACCCCACGTTCCTTGCAGATGCCCAAGCCTTCCGCTTCCTTGAGAGCGCTGAGCGTTCTTTTACACAGCCGCCCTCTTGAGTACGTGAAATCGCTGGCTTCGATGCGATTGAGGGGGTATCTCTTCTGATATCCCGTGGTCAGATCCAGCTCTCCGTCGCCCATGCGTTTGGGAATATCCGTAGCAAGCGGCGCTCGATTTCCATAGTCCGTGGGCGTTCCCGCGCAGGTCCAGGCCAGCGAATCGTTGACGTCCCTGAAAAAGATCGGCGTGGATTCGCTACAGGCCTGGTACCACTCCTGGCCGGCGCGTGGGTGCCCTTCGGGAACGGTCGCGACAGGGGGGAGATCCCCACACCAGCGGGTGTCGTTGACCGAGCCCTTCTTGGTGGCGGGATCCCACTTGTCCATCGTGCAGCCCAAGAGGAACTGGGTTCCGTAGTTCATTACGCCTTCCCAGATCCAAGTTCTTGTGATTTCAACACCGCCCAATATGCTCGTCCTTATGTGAGACAAGCCAAGAGTATGTCCATACTCGTGCATGAGGGTCAAGGACTGTTGCCGAGCCGGAACAGGAGCTCTTCCCTGGAAGAGATAATCGCCTCCAATCTCGCTTGCCACCCCCCATACGCCAACCTCCTTGCTTCTACGGGTCAGAAAGGCGTAGGTGAACAGATCCCAGAACGATTGGGAATGGGGCTGATCTTCCCCCATTCGCTTCATGAGGCTTACTTGTTCGGTGCTATCGATCGTGTCCATCGGACTGCCTGGGATGTCATAGTCCCATGGTCCGATCCCGGTGTTCACACCACCGCTCGAGACCAGATAATGGCCGCCGAATAGATCGACATCGGCGGGCATATTGACCGATGCCCCCGGCCCGGCATCCACATGGAGGGCGATTTCCAGACTGGGCAGGAAGACCACATCACTATCGGCAACCGCATGGTAGTTTTCGCGCTTGGCAAAGCTTGTGGCCATGGCCTGATTCGCCCAAGGATCTCCCGCCACATCTTCGAAGTTCAACCCGCTGCCCCCGAACACGCTGGCCGGCTCCCACAGGCTGCGCAGGAAGGCATCGCGGCGGGTCGGGTGCAGGAAAGTGTGGTTGTCACGGGGCGGAATGAATCCGTCCAGCTCCTTGCAGGTCGGATGCTTGGGGAAGCTGGTCAGAAAGGCCGTCTTCCAGACCCTCCAGGCCTCGCGGCAGGCCTTCATGGCGGACTCGGCTCCAAAACGGTTCAAGGACTTGCCATCCGCCCCGGTGCCGCGTCCCCACAGCTCCAAGGCATCCGAAAGGCCGTCGCCATCTGAGTCCATACTGCGCGGGTCCGATCCGATCCGCAGCTCCGTCGAGTCTTCCAAGCCATCGCCGTCGCTGTCGCGATGGGAGGTATTGCCGTCGAACGGGACGACGGTCAGGAAGCGGTTGCCTTGGTGGATGGTCAGGGCATCGGCATAGATGGCTCCGATCACGGCTCCGTCGGAGGCGACTTCGACGGAGGCATTGGGGGCGATCAAAGTGCCCTGGAAGCCGGCTCCCGGTTTCACGATGGGGTCGTACTCGGCATTGCCGCCGATATGGACTCCCGCCGTGCCGTGGACCATCCAGAGCATGTCGGAGGCATCGCCGCCGGTGAGGGTGAAGGCGGCATCGCGCTTGAAGTTCAAGCCTTCGCGGATCTGCAGGCGCAAGGGCTCGGCGCTGAAGTACACCTCGATCTTGGCATTCGGCTCGACATTGAACTGCTTGATCCGGTATTCGCCGCCATGCAGCACCAAGGTGGCACGGGAATTCACCGTGATGGTGCCGTACTCTCCGGGTGCCAGCTCCAAGCGAGCATCGGGCTGGGCGAACTGGTCGCCTGCCGAGGCGACGGGAGCCGGCATCTCGGGCAGGGCGATGCTCAAGGAGGTGAGGGAAGCCTTTTGGGCAAGCTCCCCCAGGACCCCTGGGAATTGCTCCGTGTAGACCCCGGTGTACCAGAGATCGCCTTTGATCTCGCCCCGGGAGCGAAGCACGGCATCACCTCCGGAAAGGACGTTGGCCATGATCTTGGCGGCCGATCCGATGTTGACTGGTCCGGCATTGCTGCCGATCCACCAAGGGGAGAGGACCGCGCGGTCATTGAGATTGAGCGCTTTGTTGGTCCAGAGGCCGAAGCGCCGCACCTTCAGGTCCACGGAGGCCGGGAAATAGGGCGTTTCGCCGTTCACGCACCATTTGTCCGTTGCAGTCCAGGCAGCGGAATTAAAAGGATTGGTCAGGCCATCGGAAGCAAGCCGAGTGGCCTCGAAGCGTTTCACTCTTGCTCCGTCCCCAGGACTGAAGGAGCGAGCTCGAATGACCGTCCCGACAGGCCACGGCTCTTGCCGAGCCACCCAATCCACGCAGGTCGCGGCTGAGCTGGGCATGGTCAGCAGGCCGGAAAGGAAGGCTGCCTGACGCAGGCGCTTCTGAAAGAGGGGCTCATGCGCCCTGGATGCAGGATTGTGGATTAAGGGGGGGGGGGGGGATCTTGCACAAAGAGCCTTCTGCGGGAGCTAAGGGAGAGAATCGTTCTTTATGAAGAATCTATTGCGTCAATTGCAAAAGAGATTCAAATCCGATACGGAAATTTCCGTTTTTGTGCACAACCAGCGCACACAATTGCACCGCGCCAGGGATGCCGGCCGCAGGCCCAAGACCCCGCAGGTGTGCACGCCGAGGAGGCTTGGCAGGCAGCCCGGCCCTGGCCAGCCCTTCAGAACCTCGGGAAGCTGGGCAGGGGGCGCCCAGGCAGAAGATCAGCGGGTCACGAAGGCTTCGAGCTTCCTCATGCGCACCAGCATCGCGGGGATCGCGGCGCCGCGCGACTGGGCCTCGCGGTAGTACGCGAGGGCGTCGGGCTTGCGCCCCTCGTCCTCGGCCTGCACACCCTTGGCAAACAGCTCGACGATGGCCCACGAGGAGCCCTGGGTCTGCGTGATCAGCTTGCGCGCTGCGTCGGGAAGGCGCACGCCCAGCGAGTCCGCAAGCGTCACGGCGGCCTGACGCACCATGGGAAGGACGCGGTCCTCCTGGCCCTGCACGGCCCACTTGAAGGTGCTGGTGCGCGTGCCCTGCACGATGGAGAGGATGGCGTCCACCTGGATCTGGTCGCCGGAACGCTGGAGGCGCGGCATCACGAAGGCGTCCACGCCCAGGCGACGGCCGGCCGCCTCGGCATCGGCCATCTCGCTCTCGCCCAGCTCCGTGCGCTCCGCGGAGCCCAGCGCCTTGGCCGCGTCGGCCGGATCGGTGACCTTCACGTTGGGCAGCATGGAAAGCTCCCAGGAAAGCATCTCCGCAAGCGCCTTGGAAAGCGAGGCCTCCTGCCCCATGGGCACCGCGCCGCGCACGATCGCCGGGGCGATCGCCACGGAGGACTTGGAGGCCGCCATCGCGGCGACGGGAAGGAGGATTGCCAGGAGCAGGAAGCGACGCATGGATACAACTTGCATTTCCTGGCCCCGATGCCGCCACCGGTTTTTGCCCAACGCAAGAAAGCCCGCCCGGGAGGAGATCCGGGCAGGCGGGAATCCGTCAGTGAACAGCCTTGCGGGGGATTGCAAGTCCGGGGTCCGTCACCCCGGCGGACAGGATCAGCGGCGCATGAACGACGGGATCGACGACTCGTCGATCTCGTCGAGCTGATCCGGGGGCAGGGCCAGGAAACCGCCGGTGTTGCGACGCGCCACCACCGGAGTGGCCAAGCGGGTCGAGCTGTTCGGCATGATGACCTGGTTCTGGGCCGGGCGGCTGGCGGCCGTCGGCTCGCGGGTGCCCATGGCCGAAGGAGCGGCATTGTTGCCGATCGCATTCGGGGCGCTGATGCGGCTGGGCTCGCGCACGATGGTCGGAGCCTGGCCAGAGGCCTGGCGCAGCGCGGAAGGCTGACCGAAGGCGGGCTGCTGCGGCTGGGCCGACGGAGCGAAGGCCCCGCGGTTGCCGATGGTCGACATCGTCGGGGTGGCGGTCTGCTCGCGGGCGCTGGAGAAGCCGGTGGCGATCAGGGTCACGCGGAACTCGTCGCCCACGGACTCGTCGTCGACCACGCCCCAGATGGTGCGTTCGTCGGCGTCTTCGCCCAAAGCCTGGCGGAAGTAGCTCATCACTTCCTCGGCCTCGAGGATGGCGATGTCGGAACCGGTGAAGTTCACCAGCATGCCGGTGGCGCCGGTGATGTCCAGGCTGTCCAGCAACGGGCTGTGCAAGGCCATCTCGGCGGCCTTGAGGGCGCGGCCTTCGCCCGAGGCGGTGCCCGAACCCATCAGGGCCTCGCCCGAGTCCTTCATGATCGAGGAGACGTCGGCGAAGTCGACGTTGACCAGGCCCGGACGCAGGATCATGGTGGAGATGTCGCGGGTCGCATTGTAGAGCACGTCGTCGGCCTGGCGGAAGGCGCCGATGATGGTCGTCTTGCGATCGGCCACCGTCAGGAGCTTCTGGTTCGGGATGACGATCATGGTGTCGACCACCTCGCGCAGGCCGTCCAGGCCTTCCTTGGCGATGCGGCGACGCTGGGGTCCCTCGAAATCGAAGGGCTTGGTGACCACTGCCACGGTGAGGATGCCCATCTCGCGGGCGATCTCGGCCACCACGGGAGCGGCACCGGTTCCGGTTCCGCCGCCCATTCCGGCGGTGATGAAGACCATGTCGGCGCCTTCCAGGCGGGCCTTCACGTCCTCGCGGGACTCCTCGACGGCCTTGCGTCCCACTTCGGGATTCATGCCGGCGCCCAGGCCCTTGGTGGAGGCGGTGCCGATCTGGATCTTGACGGGAGCCAGGTTGCGCTCGAGCACCTGGAGGTCGGTGTTGACGGAGATGAATTCCACGCCTTCCAGGCCCGCCTCGATCATGCGGTTGATGGCATTGCCACCCGCACCGCCGATACCGACGACCTTTATGCGCGCGTTCTCCTGGGGAACATCGAAGCTGAAGCTGGGCATTTGTCTCTCCTCTGATGGTGCAATCTAGTTTGACGGATTCTGACGGATGACTAGAAGTATTTGACGACCCACGATTTCATGCGGTCCACGAGGTCCTTGATTCGGTCCCCGCCGGGGGCCGGAAGTGCCGTACCTCCGCCATTGGCAAGGCCATACAAGGCAAGGCCCACGCCGGTGGCATGCTTGGGGGAATTCGCGGAATCCACCAGGCCACCGAAGCCCTGGGGAGCTCCCAGGCGCACGGGCAGACCGATGATCTGGGAAGCCAGGTGCGCGGCGCCCGGAAGGAGCGAGCCACCGCCGGTCAGGACGATGCCCGCAGAGAGGCGTTCGAGCAGCCCCAGCTGGTGCAGTTCGGCCTGGACCTGGTAGAAGATCTCGGTCATGCGCGGCTCGATGATGGAGGCCAGGTCCTGGCGTGAGATCTCGCGCTGGTCGAAGCCTCCGACGCCCTGCAGGACAAAGACGTCCTCGGGAGGGACCATCGCCACCATGGCGCAGCCGTGCTTCTTCTTGATCTCCTCGGCGCGCGTCTTGACGGTGCGCAAGCCGATGGCGATGTCGGAGGTCACGAGGTCGCCGGCGATGGGGATGCTCGAGGTGTGGCAGATGCTGGAGTGGTAGAAGACGGCAAGGTCGGTGGTGCCGCCGCCGATGTCCACCATCGCCACGCCCAGCTCCTTCTCCTCCTCCTCGAGCACGGCCATGGACGAGGCCAGCGGCTCGAGCACGGTCGCGGCGATGCGCAGACCCGCGCCCTCGACGGCACGCACCAGGCTCTGAACGTGCCGCACGTCGCCGGAGACGATGTGGATCTCGCCCTCCAGGCGCACGCCGGTCATGCCGACGGGATCCGGGATGCCCGACTGGTCGTCCACCATGTAGGAGCGCGGCACCACGTGCAGGATCTCGCGGCCCTGGGCCAGCGGGATGGCGCGCGCGGCCTCGACCACGCGCTCCACGTCGTCCACCGTGATCACGCCGCCCTTGCGGGAGATGGCGATCACGCCGCGGCTGTTCTTGGACTGGATGTGCGAGCCGGCGATCCCGACGAACACCTCCTGCACGTCCACGCCGCTCATCAGCTCGGCTTCCTCGACCGCCTTGCGCACCGATTCGCAGGTCTTGTCGATGTTCAGCACCACGCCCTTGCGCAGGCCGGCCGAGGGGCTCACGCCCACGCCGATCACGTTGAGGGTTCCGTTCTCGATCTCCCCGATGATGACGCCCACCTTGGTGGTGCCGATATCGAGTCCGACGATGATCTGCGATTGTTCCCGGGTCATGTCCCTGTCCTCCCCATGGGCACCAGAACCGCGTACGGTGCATGCCTGAGATCCATTGTGCCCACGCGTCCTGCCGCGTCGCCCAACTGGGCGTGCAGCCAGGCCGCGCGACGAAGCGCCTCGGCGGTGCCTTCCGCAGGCAGGAGCAGCTCGACGGGGATGCCTTCCACGCGAGCCGTCATTCCGTCCGGCACCGCTCGGAGGGAGCGCAGTCCCTTCCACAGTGCCGTATCCTCGCGACGAAGCCGCTCGAGCCCCGTCATCAGTTTTGACAATTCCTGTCCAGCCACCGCCTGCCCCTCCAGGACCGGCAGCGAGAGCGAGGCGGAGACCGGTCCGAGGCAGCGCCCCGAGATCCCGAACCCGAGCCCGTGCACGTCGCGCACCTGCGGCGCCTCCTCGACCACGGTCACCTTGACGCCATGCGGCCACACCCGGCGCACCTGCACCGAGACCAGGCGCGGATCGGCAAGCAGGGCCTTCTCGACGGCTTCGGTCGAGAGCGAGGTCAGCGGGGTTCCGGCCCACAGAGCCCCCCGACGGCAGATCTCCGAGGCGGACACCAGCGACAGGCCCGAGCACTGGACGCGTTCCAGGGCGATCCAACCCTTCTTCGCCGCCTGATGGTGCAGGAAGAGGGCGCCGCCGGCCAGCATGGCCAGCAACAGCAGGGAAAGCCCCCAGGTGCGGCCGAAGCGCGAAAGGAGACCACCCGTCCGCCGGACATTGGTGCGACGCAGGTCGCGCTTCTGGTCGGCATGCTTGCGCGCGTTCATGCCCTGCCGCTTGACGGCCGAGGGCTCGCGCACCGCAGTGCGGGAGATCGTGGTGTGGGTCGGCCTCAAGCGCGAATCTCCTTCAGGCGGGCCAGGAAGGCGGCGCCCCAGGTGCCCACGCTGCCGGCACCGGCGAACAGCACGATGGCATCGGCAGGAAGATCGACGAGCAGGCGCGTCAGGACATCGGCCTCGTCCAGGGCAAGTTCCACTCGGGCTCCGGCCGGGACAAGGTCGAGGATGGCCGAGGCGGGAGCACCCATCTCGGGGGTCTCGCGGGCCGGGTAGACCGGGGCCACCACGGCGCGGTCGGCGGCGGAAAGCGCGGTCGCAAAGGCCGCTGCGAAATCGCGGGTGCGGGAATAGAGGTGCGGCTGAAAGGCCACGACCACGGGACGATGCCCGCCGGCCAGCTCGCGCAGGGCCTGGAGAGTCGCGGCAAGCTCCGTAGGATGGTGCGCGTAGTCGTCGTAGACGGCGATGCCGTTGACCTCGCCCAGCAACTGCAGACGGCGCTGCACGCCGCGGAAGTGGCGCAGCGAGAGCGAGGCCACCATCGGATCCACACCTTCGCGGTGGGACAGGGTGATGGCGCCCAAGGCGTTCAGGCGGTTGTGCCGGCCGGCCAGGGACAAGGCGAAGTTGCACAGGAACCGTCCGTCGAAATGGACGTCGACCGAACCGTTGGCAAGCTCCGTGGCGCGGTAGCGGCACCCTGCGGAGAAACCGTAGGTGAAGACCTCGCGGGCACAGTCCTTCGAGACGGCCACGGCACCGATATCGTCCCCGCACACCACGGCGTACCCGTGGAACGGCAGCTTGGCCAGGAACTGGCGGAAGGTGTCGCGGATGTCCTCCTCGTCCCGATAGCAGTCGAGGTGATCGGCCTCCACGTTGGTCACCAGGGCAGCGTCCGGGAAGAAGGCCAGGAAGGAACGGTCGAACTCGTCCGACTCGATCACAAGCGACCCTTGGGCATCCCAGTCCGGGGAATCCTCCAGGGCCGCAGGCACGCCACCGGGAAGCACCGACGGAGCCAAGCCCGCAGCCCGCAGGATGCGGCCGAGCATCAGGGTCGTGGTGGTCTTGCCGTGGGTCCCGCACACGCACAGAGCATGACCGGAACGGGTGACCTCGCCCAGGGCCTCGGCACGACGCACCACCAGCACGCCCCGGCGGAGCGCCTCGGCGATCTCGGGATTCTCGGCGTTCACGGCGCTGGAGCGGATCACGAGCTGGGCCTCGCCCACGTGCGAGGCGTCGTGGCCCTGCTGGACCTCCACGCCCATGGTGCGCAGCCAGTCGAGGTTGCTGGAGGCCGAGCGGTCACTGCCGGTCACGGCAAAGCCGCGCGCGGCGAACCAGGCGGCCAGCGGCGCCATCCCGGCCCCGCCGACCCCCACGAAATGCAGACGCTGGAAACGATGACGAGGGATCATGCCTTCACTCCGAGATCCGCGACGATGCGCCGCGCGATGGTGTGGGCCGCATCCGGGCGCGAGAAGGTGCGCATGGCCTTGCAGGCGGCATCCCGACGGGCCCAGAGCGCCTCGATGTTGCGCGAAAGGAGACCCTCGCCGTAGGCGCGCTCGGTCAGGACGAAGCCGGCTCCGGCCTCCTCCAGTTCCCGTGCATTGGTCTCCTGGTGGTTGTCCGTGGCATGCGGATAGGGCACGAACACGGCGGGCAGCTGATGCAGGGCCAACTCGGCGACGGCCCCGGCTCCCGAGCGCGAGACGCACAGGTCGGCGGCGCCCAGGGCGGCGTAGACGTCGTTGAGGAACGCCTCGACGCGGATTCCCTCGATGCTTGCGCTCTGGGTCCGACGCAGGCCGACTTCCTTCTCCCCGGTCTGCCACAGGATCTTCCAGCCGGCCTCGGTCAGGCGACGTCCTTCGTGGGCCAGCATCTCGTTGACGCCGTGAGCTCCCTGGCTTCCGCCCAGGACCAGCAGCATGCGGTCCCCGTCCGTCAGGCCGAAGGCCTCGCGCAGTTCCGCACGGGTCCTTCCGTCGAGCGGACGCACCGGGTTTCCGGTGACCTCGGTCCGGGCCTTGGTGAAGGTCCGGGCCGCTTCAGGGGAGCCGGCGAAGACGCGGCGGGCACGCCCGCCCAGCAGGCGGTTGGCCACGCCGGCGTGAGCGTTGGGCTCCAGCAGCCAGACGGGAAGGCCCATGGTGGTGGCGGCGAGTCCCGTGGGCAAGGCCACGTAGCCGCCGGTGGCGAAGACGCCCTGCACCCCGGCAAGCTTCAGCTGCCTGCGGGCGGCACCCACCGTGCGCAGCATGTGGACGGGAAGGGCGAGGTTTTTCCAGGCAGCGGCACGATGCAGCGGGATGGCCGGGATCGCGACGAACTCCACGCCGTCGCGCTTGGCCAGGCGCTCCTCGAGCGAACCGGCGCGACCGAGCATCACGATCTCGACGCCGTGTTCCTTCGACAGGATCTGTCCGACGGCCAGCGCCGGGAAGACATGCCCCCCGGTGCCTCCGCACGCCAATGCGATCTTCAGCGCCATGCAACCCTCCTGCCGGTGAGATCCCTCGAGGCGATCGGCTCCATCGCCACCACGCCGTCCTTGGCGAAGCACGAGATGTTGAGCAGGATTCCGACCAGGATGAAGGAGAGGGCCAGCGAGCTGCCGCCGTAGCTGATGAAGGGAAGGGTCTGGCCCGTGGTGGGCATGGTGCGGGTGCAGACCATCACGTGGATCAGGACGTTGAGGAAGAGCGCCATCGTGCAGCCGGCCGCCAGGAAGCGCCCCTGCAGGTCCGGGGCGTGCAGGGCGATCCGCAGGCCGCGCCAGACCACCAGGGCGAACAGGCCCAGCACGAAGACGGTGCCGATCAGGCCCAGCTCCTCGCCCAGGATGGCGAACACCATGTCGGTGTAGGGCTCCGGCAGGTAGAGCATCTTGGAGACGCCGCGTCCCAGGCCCGTGCCGAAGATGCCCCCGTTGCCCATCGCGATCAGGGCCTGGACGCCCTGATAGGCGGCCTTGGACTTGCCGGTCTCGTCGGTGAGGAACGCCGTCAGGCGCGCCATGCGGTAGGGGGCCAGGGTGAAGACCATGGCCATGCCGAACACGCCGGGAGCTGTCATCAAGGCCAGGTGGAGAGGCTTCAAGCCGCCCAGGAAGAGCATGGAAAAGCCCAGGAAGATGATCATGGCGGCCATCGAGAAGTTGGGCTGGATGGCGATCAGCCCCGCCGGCACGAGGATGCGCACCAGCGCCGGGACCACATCGTCGCGGAAGCTCTCGAGCTTGCCGGAACGCTGCACGAGATAACCCGCCAGCGAAAGGATGAGGGCCAGCTTCACGAGCTCCGAGGGCTGGATCGAGACATTGGCAAGCTTGACCCAGCGCGAGGCGCCCTTCACGGCGCGCCCCAGGACAGCAAGGCCCAGCAGAAGAGGGACCAGGGCCATCAGCAGGAAGCGGCCCAGGCCGATCATGCGCTGGTAGGGGAATAGATAGGCCGCGAGGAAGACGATCCCGCCGATGCCCAGGCGTGCCAGGTGCTTGACGAGGATGCTGCCTTCGCCCGCGTGCAGGCGCAGCACGGCGTAGTTGGCGCTGGCCGAGTAGACCATCGCCGTGCCCAGAGCGGTGAGCCCCAGGATCGCTCCCAACAGGATCCAGTCGGGATTGCCTCGTTGCGCCGGTCTGATCACGCGGAAAGTGCCTCCCCGAACTTGTGGACCAGCTCCTGCCCTTGGACGCAGCCAGGGGCGACCAGGAGGACGCCGCCCACGCTGGTGCGCTCGACGCCCAGGATCAGGGCCTCGCGCAGATCGCTGGTGGGGACCGCCTGCAGGGAGACTTCCCAGAGCTTGAGGGCCGACATCGGGGTGCCCGGCAGCATGAGCACACGGTTGACGCGGGTGCGCACCTGCTCGAGATCCATCATCGGCTGGAATCCGGGACCGCCGGCGACCAGGGTCACCTTGCGCTCGAAGGCATCCAGAGCCTGGAGCAGGGAGGCGCCGTCGACGCAGGCGTTGTCGCTCCAGATCTGCACTCCCTGCCGGTCACCGTTGTGCTCGAGGCGGTCGAACTGGGCACGCCAGGTCTCGAGGCCGCGACGGATCGCCTGCGGGGTCACACCGCAGGCCTGGGCGGCGGCCACGGCCGCCAGGACGATTTCCGTCAACCCCTCCGGAAGCGCCAGCTCCCGCAGCGGGGAGAGCACGAAGGCACGCCCGGCCTGGACCACGACCAGCAGGCCGTGCCGGATCGAGGCGCCGCGCCACACGACCGAATCGGCCGAGAAATGCCACTGATTCGGATCCGGCACCTTCTCGCCGGCGAAGGGGCGCACCCGCTTGCCCTGGTGGCCCGGAAAGACGTGGCCATCCAGCTCGATGGCCAGGTCGCAGCCTTCCACACCGGCCACGACCTCGACGTCGAGGCCGGTGCGTTCGGCCAGCAGGCAGTCCAACAACTGGGCCAACCAGCTGCTGCGCGATCCGACGGGAATGCCGATGCGGGAGATCCCGCAACTTGTGGCTACGCTCACATGACCTCCTGGACGCGGCCTTGCAGCGCCTTCACGACCTTCTCGAGCTTCATTCCGTGCGATCCCTTGACCAGCACGCAGTCCTTGTCCTCCACCGAATCCAGGAGCGCCGCAGTAAGGGCCTCGAGAGTGGCGAAGTGGTGGATGCGCCTGGTGGCCATGCCCGACTTGCGCGCACCGGCCGCAAGCTGGGCACCCAGCGTCCCGACGCACAGCAGCATGTCGATGTCCATCTCGGCCAGGAAGGCTCCGCTGGCCCGGTGCAGCTCGGGGGCCGTGGGACCCAGCTCGAGCATGTCGCCCAGCACCGCGACGCGGCGGCCTTCGCAGCGCATCTGGGCCAGGATCTCCAGCGCCGCCCGCAGGCTTGCGGGATTGGCGTTGTAGCAGTCGTCCAGCACCTTGAGGCCACCGGCCTCGAACACGTTCATGCGTCCGGGGACGGCCTGGAACTCGGCCAGGGCCCGGCTGATCTCGCCCTTGGGAACACGGTGCAGCATGCCCACGGAGATCGCCGCCAGCGCGTTGTAGACGTTGTGCACGCCGGGCACGCCCAACTGGAAGCGGGTGCGTCCGATCTTGAAGGAGGCGCAGCCGTTCTCGTCGAAGGAGAGGTCGGCGGGACGCACCGCGCCCCGACGGATGCCGTACCCCAGCACGCGGTAGCGGCGGGTCGTGCGCACGTTGGTAAGGAAGGGATCGTCGGCGTTCACGAACAGGGTCGATCCGGCCTCCATGCCCGCGGTGATCTGGAGCTCCTCCTTGCGCACGCCCTCGAGGTCGCCGAAGCGCTCGAGATGCTCGGGCCCGATGTTCGTGAGCACGGCGCAGGTCGGCGCGATGGCCCGCGAAAGCGGCGCGATCTCGCCGGGATTGCTGGTGCCCGCCTCGACCACGGCATAGTCGTGGACCGAGTTGATGCGGAAGAGCGTCATGGGCACGCCCACGTGGTTGTTGAGGTTGGCCTGGGTGGCCACCACGCGACCGCGCCGGGAAAGCACGGCAGCGATCATCTCCTTGGTTGTGGTCTTGCCGTTGGCACCGGCCACGGCCACGCGAGGAATACGGAATCGACGGGCATAACGACCGGCCAGGGCCAGGATGGCCTGATGGGTGTCGCCCACGGGAAGGTAGACGCGGCCGGGCTTGGCCTCGCGTTCGTACCAGGATTTGTCCACCACGGCAGCAATCACCCCCTTCTCGAAGGCGCCTTCCACGAAGGCATGCCCATCGAAGTTTTCTCCCTTGAGCACCCAGAACACCGCACCCTTTGTCAGGGCCCGGGAATCGGTCTCGATCCTCACCTTGCGGTCCGCGCGCAGCTTACCGCCTGCGGCCGGCGTCTCCAGGAGCTCCAGGAGCTCGCCGATGCGAAGTTCCAGTTCCACTAGCAGGCCTCCAGGGCGGCGCGCAGTTCCTGCGCGTCGTCGAACACGTGGGCGACGCCCGCGATCGTCTGCGTCTTCTCGTGGCCCTTGCCCGCCACCACCAGCAGGTCGCCCGCCCGCAGCCCCTTGGCCGCCAGGCGGATCGCCTCGTGACGATCGACCACGCGCTCGCAGTCGCCGATCGAGATGCCCGAGAGGATCTCGTCCACGATCGCGCCGGGATCCTCGGAACGCGGATTGTCGCTGGTCACCACGACCAGGTCGGACAGGCGCGCGGCGATCTCGCCCATCAGCGGGCGCTTGCCGCGGTCGCGGTCCCCGCCGCACCCGAACACGCACACCAGGCGTCCCGGCACCTGCGGGCGCAGACCCTCGAGCAGGCGCTCCAGCGCGTCCGGCGTGTGGGCATAATCGACGATTCCTGTCAAATCCCCGACGTTCACCAGCTCGCAGCGTCCCGGCACGCGCACCCGCGCGGCGGCCCGCACCACGGCGGCAGCAGGGACTCCCATCGCAAGCGCCGCGATCGCGGCCCCGGCGAGGTTCTGGGCGAAGACGCGCCCCAGCAGCGGACTCTTGAGTTCGAGGGAGATCCCACGGCCCGCGAGGCGGAACGACAGCCCCTGCAGGGTGAGGGAGAGATCCTCGATGCGGTAGTCGGTATCGGCCGCGTCGAATGCGAAGCCCACGATGCGATGCGGCATCTGGCGGCGCAGGATACGCCCGTAGGCATCGTCCAGGTTCACCACGCCTACGCCCGCCGGGCGCAGATGGCGGGTGAAGAGGCGGCTCTTGGCGGCGAAGTAGTTCTCGCTGGTGCCGTGGTAGTCGAGATGGTCGCGGGTCAGGTTGGTGAAGACCGCCGCATCGAAGGCCAATCCACCCACACGCTCCTGATGCAGGGCATGCGAGGAGACCTCCATCGCAAGGGAGCGCGCTCCCGCAGCGGCGGCAGAGGCGATCCCCGCCCACAGCGAGACGCTGTCCGGCGTCGTCATGGTGGCATCGGCCTGGTGCCCGGGCCAGCGGTTCACCACCGTGGAGAGCAGGAGAGGGGCCATCCCGGCCTCCTCGAGCATGGCTTCCACCAGGAAAGCCGTCGTGGTCTTCCCGTTGGTGCCAGTCACGGCGAAGGTCTTCATTCCCCGGTCGGGCCGCTCGTGGAAGGTGCGCAGAAGCCGCCCCAGCGATTCGGGGATCGACTCGATCATCACGCGGCCGTCCAAGCCGGCGCAGCGCGCACAGTCGGTAAGCACGGCAGCGGCTCCGGCAGCCAAGGCGGCCTCCGCGAAGGCGTTCCCGTCGACCTTGAGACCGCGCTGGGCCACGAACAGGCATCCCGGCGTCACGGCGCGCGAATCCGTCGCGATCTGCGCAATCTCCACGTCGGGCACGGCGCCCAGCGCCGCCACTTCGGCTTGGGCAAGCAGGACGGAGAACTTCATGCCGGTCCCTCCTCGAAGCTGGGAACCACCGGCTCGGGCTTGGCCGTGTCGCGCGGAGCCGGAACCAAGGCCTGGCGCAGGTTCTCGGGGCGGGACAGGCACTCGCGCCCGTAGGGAAGGTTCGGGTTCTGCAGCACCGAGCGGACGATGCGGGCGAAGATGGGTGCCGCGGCGGCGCCACCCGTGTGCCCGTTGACCGGCTGATCCAGCAGCGTCAGGCAGACCAGCGGATGGCGGGAACTGGGCACCAAGCCGACAAAGGAGGCCATGAAGCGGTCCGAAAAGTAGCGCCCGTTGGCCACGTCCACCTTCTGCGAGGTCCCGGTCTTGCCGGCGATGTCCACGTCAGGGACGCGGGCCATCATGCCGGTGCCGTGATCGACCACGCCGCGCAGGGCTTCCAGCAGCAGGGCCGCGGTCTCGGCCGAGACGACCTGGCGCACCGGACGCGGCAAGATGGTGCGGACCGTATCGCCCCGCGCATCCAGGTAGGCGCTGACCAAGCGAGGACGCATGAGTACGCCGCCGTTGGCCACCACGCCATAGGCCATGGCCATCTGCAAGGCCGTCGCGGTGATTTCCTGTCCCATCGCCACCGTCTGGAGCGTGCGATCCGACCACTGGGACGGCGTGCGCAACGTCCCGGACTCCTCGCCCGGCAGGTCCGCGCCGGTGGGCGTCCCGAAGCCGAAGGAGCGGGCCATCAGGTACATGTCCTTCTGTCCGACCTTCATGGCGGTCTTGGCGAAGCACACGTTGCTCGAGATCGCCAGGCCTTCGCGCAGGGTCACGGAGCCGTCGTGGCGATGGCTGTCGCGGATCACCTGCGGCCCCACACGGATGAAGCCATCCGAGATGTCGAAGATGTCGTCGAGCTTGGCCTTCCGGTTCTCGAGCGCCGCGGCCAGCGTGATGAGCTTGAAGGTCGATCCTGGCTCGTAAGGGGCCTGCACCGCGGGAATGCCGGAGCGTGCCGTGCCTTCGCGGTTGACCGAGGCCAAGGCGAGGATGTCCCCGGTGCGCACGTCGATCACCAGTGCGGTCCCGCCTTGCGCCCCGGTCTTGCTCACGCCTTCCGTCAAGGCCTCCTCGGCCTGGGTCTGCAGCAGCGGATCGATGGTGGTCAGGATGTCCAGGCCGCGCAGGGACATGCGCTCCTGGTTGTCGAAGCCTGGGTCGGACTTGCCGTTGGCGGCGCGGCGCCCCATGCGCCAGCCGGGCAGGCCGCGCATCTCGTTGTCGAAGAGGTATTCCAGGCCGGCCAGTCCCTGACCGTCCTTGCCCAAGCCCCCCAGGATGTCGTGCGCCAAGGAGCCGAACGGATTCTGCCGTTTGAGCTGACCGAAATGCCCGGCCAGGATCTCGCCGGTACGGGCGCGGATCGAACCCCGCTCCCCCGGAAGCAGTTCGCGGACCCGGCTCTGGCTGGCCACGCGCTCGCGCAGTTCGGGCCCTCGGACCACCTGGATCCAGAACAGACGCACGCACAGAAGGGCCAGGATGCCCAGCACCATGTTGCGCACGAGCCGGAAGCGCGCCTCCATCAACGTCCCTCTCCTCGGGACGCCAGCGGATCGGCCAGGCGCCACTGGTCCTTGGGCGGCGCAAAGCCGAAGGAACGGGCGCGGATCTCGACGCGGGCCGGGGAGCTCTCCGCCGCGATGCGGGCCTGGAAGAGGTCCACGCTGTCGCGCAGGTCGCGCTCCTGGATCTGGAGGCTGTCCAGGCTGCGGGCCTGCTGGAGGAAGCGATGCTGGCGCCAGACCTGGCCGACCAGGATGGTTCCCAGGATGGCCACGGCCACCACCGACATCAGCACGCCTCCCAAGGCCGCGCCGCGGGTCTTCTTGAGCACGCGCAACCGAGCCGACCTGGAACGCGGATTGGCCGAGATCTCGCGTTCGTCCGGCACGATCTTCTTCTCGATCCAGACACCATCCTGCTGGGGACGGTTTCCGTAGGGATCGCGCTGGTCCTCGCGGCTCTCGCCCAGGAGACTGCGCAGCACCTCGACCACAACCTTGTCTTCCACCGAATGGTAGGTGATGACCGCCAGGCGACCGTCCTTCTCGAGCTTCTCCCAAGCGCCGGAAAGCCCCCGACGGATCTCGGGAAGCTCCTCGTTCACCAGCATGCGAAGCGCCATCGAGAGCTTGGCCAGTTCCCGCTGCTTCTCGCGCATCCCGCGCGGGAAAGCCGCCGCCAGGGCAGTTCCCAGGTCCTCGGTCAGGAGCTCGCCGCGTTCGTCGTGCAGCTCGCGCAAGCGGCGGACCACGATGTGCGACTTGGGCACGTCGCCCAGCTTCGAGAGCTCGCGGGCGAACGAATCGTCGTCCATCTCCCGGAAGAGGTCGGCAACGGTGCGTTCCCCGGCCGGATCCATGCGCATGTCCAGCGGGACGTTGGCCCGGATGGTGAATCCCCGCGTCGGCTCGTCGAACTGGTGGCTCGAGACGCCCAGATCGAAGAGGAATCCGCTGGCCCCCTGCAAGTCGGTCTCATGCGCCACGTCCCCGAAACGGCGATGGCGCGCCTCGAAGCGCCCATCGGCACCCAGGCGGGCGGTGGCCGCCGCGATGGCTTGCGTGTCCCGATCCAGCCCGACCACCCGCCCGATCTCATCCACCCTTTTCAGCAGCAAGCTGGAATGCCCGCCACCACCGAGGGTGCAGTCCACATAGAGCCCGTTGGGGCGATGGACCAGCAGGTCCAGGGTCGGGTCGGCCATGACAGGCACGTGGTAGGTCATGCATCCCCTTCCATCGGGACTTCCAGGGAATCCAGGAACTCGGCGAGATCCTCCGGCAGGTCCTGCGGCGGGTTGATCAGGGCCTCGGCGCGGTCCGGATGCAGCAACTTGATGCGGTCGCCCGCCCCGTAGAAGGTCACGCGATTGGAAAGGCCGGCATAGGTCTGCATCTTGGGCGGGATGTTGATGCGGTTCTGCTCGTCCAGCACGCAGCTGAACGCATTGGCCGTCAGGAACTCGATCCGGCGGGCGAGCTCCGGGGTGCGCGGCTGGCGGCGCAGGCCGCGGATCACCGCATCGAAGGCGGGAGCGTCGAAGAGATGGATGTCGCGATCAGGGCCGAAGGCAAGCACGACTTCCCCGGCGGCCGGTTCGGGCAACTTGCGGCGCAGTTCGCGCGGCAGGTTGGTCCGCCCCTTGGCGTCGATGGCAACGGTGCTGTTTCCAAAATACGACAACCGGAGTCTCCCACATCCACCCACGATTACCCACGGGCACCCACAAATCTACACCACAGCGCCACAAATCCAACGGACTCCCCCCCGAAGTTGTTTCATAAGTGGATAATGAGCTCCTTGTATTCCGCCGTCCAAAAACGGCAATTTCGCCCTGGAATCGCCATTTTTGCACAATCGAATCAACGTAAGTCATTGAATTCAAAGGACTTATGCGATCAGCTCCGCATTTTTGCCCCTTGACAGAAAAGAGGTATCTTTAAGGCATGTTCACACCGGAAGAGAAAGCCCTCGTGGCCGATGCCCTCAAGATCTATGCGCAAATGCTCGGTTCCCAATATGGACCCGCCGAAATGCAGGCCATGCTGCCGGTCATGAAGGAACTCCTGGGCAAGATGGAGCGCGCCGGCTCCGCTGCCGCCGCGCCCAGCGGCAAGGCCCCGCTGGGAATCTCCGACGAATGGTTCGCCTCGGTCTGCCAGACCTGCCCCAAGCTGGGTCCGGCCGGATGCCAGGACCCGGTCACCGCCAAGTGGCCCGGCAAGTGCGACCCCATCCTGACCTGGGAACGCAGCCGCCCCAAGGCCTAGAAACGACAGAATCCGCCATAGGCAAGCCCATGACGGATTCTGTCAAACCCCACGCGCGCCGATCAGTGCAGACGCGTCCCGAAGCTGGCGCCTCGCCGCAGCCTTCCCAACAGATCCCAATCGCCGCGCTTGGCCGAGACCTTCTCCGTCTTGCGCCTCGCGGAGACGCCCGAGACGGCGTGGCTCCAGCCGTTCATGCCCCCGCTCAGGCGGTAGACCTTCGCGGAGAAGCCGGAATCCTTCTGCCCTTCCAGCCAGGTCGCGGCTGCGGCCGCACGGCTGCCGGACTGGCACACGATCACCACCGAGCCGGCCTGTGAAAGCTCCTTCCAGCGGGCCTTGAGGTCCCCGGAAAGCCAAGGGTAGTGCATGGCCTGGGCGATGTGCCCCGCCTGCCACTCGGAGAGCTCCCGCACATCGACGACCACCGGCGCATTGGGCCAGGCCATCCAGCTCCAGAGCGAATCGGAGCTCACGTCTTCCCAGGCTCGGGCGTTGGAGCCCAGCAGAAGCAGAAGAAGCAGGCAAAGGCGAGTCATGAAGGGAAGATAGGGGCGCTTCCCGGCTCTTCGCGGGCCGTTTTCGAGACCATGGCGGGATCTGACAGAATTGTGACAGAGATCACGCCCGCAGGAGGAACGCCCTAGAAGTCCTGCTCACGGAAGTCGACCTTGCCCCGTACCACCAGCCGGAAGCGCCCACGCCCCGCCTTCTCGATGCGCAGCGCCGGGCAGCGGTTGTCCAGGCGGTCCATCAGGAGCTTGAGGCGGCTCTCGAGGTTGGGCGCATTGGGATCCAGCATGAGGTCCGGATCGCGACGGAACTCCTTGTGCTCGAACTCGTCGCGCCCCGTCACCGTGTAGGCCATCAGCACCTTCTGCAGGATCTTGGCCGGGGTGTTGCGCAGGATGTGGCTGCCGTTGAAGGTGATGCTCTCGTCCTGGTGATGGTAGACGAAGCGCAGGGTCGAACCGAAGTCCTCGACCAACTGGTCGAAGAGTTCGTTGGCCCGCTTCCAGGCCACACCGCCGTCGTTGAGCGCCTCGTCGATCAGGCTTCCCATCATGTTGGGGAAGGAACGCAGGTCCAGTTTACGATATCCCACCTGCATCAGGTAGGCGGAGGTTCCGTAGAGATGCCCAGGCTTCACGATGGCGCGCTTGCGGATCGGGCAGACCCATTCGCGGGTCGCCACCTGCACTGGCAGGTCGGGCAGGCCTTCGGCCAGCGCATCGAAGCCGCGCGCCTCGCACAGGACCTGGAGGTTCTCCTCGTGGGCGATCTCCTCTCCCCGCGAATACCAGCGCCCGCCCTTGCGCTCCAGCTCCTCGGGAGGCAGCAGCTCTTCCAGGCGCCTCATCTCGCCGAAGCACTCGACCTCTTCCAGGGCAGGCAGTCCCAGCCGCACCGGAAACATCCGGATCATGGGCAGGACCCACAATTGCGGGTCGATGGCCGGCATGGTCCGCAGGTAGCCGCTGCCGTGGGTCAGGATCAGCCAACGCCGACGCCAGCCAGCGCGCGCATCCTGCCCGAGAATGGACCACAGGCGGGTCCCCGGCGCGATGACCTCGTTGCCGATGGGCAAGGCATCGAAGCAGGCGTGGCGCGGGTCCATCGTGCCCAGCAGCACCGGCAGCACCTGGCGCAGGACCTTGAGTGCCTGGCGGGGCGGCAGGGGAGATCCCGAATTGAGGCTCACGAGGTTGCGCTCGACCAGCTCCATCGCGGAGACACCGTGGCGCAGCAGGTACGGCTCGAGATCGTTGAGGACCTGGAGGTAGTAGCCCAGCGAGACGTGCTCGTTGTCCTTCCACAGGTGATGGAGAAGCTGGCTTCCTTCCAGGGTGTCCCGCCCGCGCCGCAGCGGATGCTCGTCCCAGAAGTTGCGCACCAGGTGCATCGGCAGGTCCAGCAGCATCGCACCAAGGACGAACTTGACCACGCCGGTCAGGCACTCCGGAGCAGACTGCACTTCATCGAGAAGCGTCTGCGGTTCTTCCTGCTGTTTTTCCTCCACGAACCATGAAGAGTACCCAATCTTTCCCCGATTGCAAAGCCATTGCGCAGAACGACGTGTTCCAGATCACACAAGTGTTGAACAGCCGGCATCATTCTTTGGTACACTTCACCCGTGGACGAAGATTTCAAGGAGCGGATCACCCGCATCGAGAGCGACAAGCTCCTGCGCTGGTGGAGCCAGCCCGCCAACGCATTCAACACGACCATCATGCGCTTCGCCACCTGGCTGGGCGACGGCTGGCTGTGGGGCTTCGTGATCACCGTGATCACCTGGAGGACCGATCCGTGGATCGGCCTGGCCACCCTCTGGCGCGGCCTGCTGGTGGGCGCCGCGAGCGTGATGGTCTACAAGTACCTCAAGAACCGCTTCAACCGGCCGCGTCCCTTCGAGCGCCAAGGGTTGGCGCCGTTGCAGGAACCACCCGACCAGTTCTCCTTTCCCAGCGGCCACACCATGAACAACGCGGCCACCACGTTCTTCCTGGGGCACCTGCACCCGTGGCTGCTCCCCTACCTGCTTCCGATCACCGTGCTGGTGGCCTTCTCGCGCGTCTACCTGCGCGTCCACTACGCCACCGATGTCGTGATGGGCTACCTGCTGGGCTCGGGCGTGGCCTTCATCGCCTACCACATTCCCGTCCTGAGCCAGATCCCTCTGCACTAGGGCCTTCGGGGCCCGTTCCCGCCCTGCTCGCCGCCGCGCCTTTGACAATTCCTGTCCGGCGGCTCGTCGGGCCTCCTCGCCGTCCCCGTTGGCGGGATCAAGGAACGGCTGCGGGGTCCCGCCCCCGGGAATCTGCTCCGGCGCCGTGCGCCTGCGCGGCGGGGCTACGGTCGGGGGCAGGCGGCGCCCGAGGGCGCCTCGACAAGCGTCGTGATCGTCGGATGGGCAGCCCCCGCGGGCCAGTCGCCGCGGCGCGCGACCTTCACGATGCGGGTGCGCAGATGGAGCAGATCCATCACCCACAGGCGGTTCTCCAGCAGCTCGCCCGGATCCCCGGCGCCGATCTCGCGTCCGCACACCCGTCGTGCCGCAGTCCCCTTGTCCACCTCCTGCCCGACCCCGATCAGGTACTTGATCGCCTCGGAGGCCTGGAGCGTGCCCAACACGCCCACCAGCGGCCCGAACACGCCGGCCTGGCTGCAGCTGGGCACGGCCTCAGGCGGGGGCGGTTCGGAGAAGACGCAGCGGTAGCTGGCGGAGCGCCACGGCAGGCAGGTCAGGATCTGGCCTTCCCAGCGCAGCACCCCGGCGTGGCAGAACGGCTTGTTCTCCAGCACGCAGGCGTCGTTGATCAGGAACTTGATGGGAAAGCCGTCGGCGCAATCGAGCACGAAGTCGTAGCCGCGCACCATCTCGCGTAGGTTGAAAGCGTCTGCCCGGTGCGGATGGAGCACGAATCTCACCCCCGGATTGAGCGCGGCCAAGTGGTCGCGGGCCGATTCCACCTTGGGACGCCCGATGTCCGGAGTGGCGTGCAACACCTGCCTCTGGAGGTTCGAGACCTCCACCTCGTCGAAGTCGCACAACCCGATGGTCCCCACTCCGGCAGCCGCCAGATAGAGCGCCGCAGGCGATCCCAACCCTCCTGCCCCGATCACCAGCACCGAACCCGCGCGCAGGCGATCCTGCCCGCCGTGCAGGAACTCCGGCAGGATCAGGTGGCGGGCGTAGCGTTCCATCGAGTCGTCGTGCATAGGGGCATCAAGATACACGCGAGGTTCCCTTCTTGCACGGCGTGCCCGTTGCTCTGGGGCTCCACCCCAGACCCGATCTGTTCCTTTGAGCTGCGCTCGGCTTACGCTTGGGGCCTCCTGCCCCAAACCCCGGCCAAGGGCCTCCGGTGGCCCTTGGAACCTCCGCCAGGGCGTTCCGCCGCCCTGGACCCCACGGATTTTCGCAGCACGTAGAACCGACGGCCACCACTCGCGGTCAGCAACCTTGCAACAAAACCGGCCGCAGCCGTGCCCCACGCGATCAGGATCGCAACATGGGGCCCCACAAAAGGGGAATGCCAGGATCTCGGGCTGCGCCCTCGTTTCGCAACGGACAACTCATCGTCATCGCAAGGACACGTCGTCACAAGGACACCTCTCGCCCGGTTGTCCGTTGCCTTGCGGCTTGGCTGCGAGTTGACGAGGCGAAGCGTCGGGGACGAGTGCCCTTTGCCGCCTCGCGGCAAAGCCCGGACTCTCCACCCAAGCAAACGCCTACGGTAAGATCTTGGAAGGCAGGTACCCTGACTTCGCAGCCAAGCGCCCCACGAAGTGTCTCTATTGGGGATCCAAGGGGTGTAACCCCTGGCCGCGGTTTCCAAAGGGGCGCGGACAGCCCCTTTGGCCCGGGTCTGGGCCGGGAGGGCCCAGAGCAACGCGCACGCAGTGCAAAAAAACGGGTGCAGGACGGAGCCTCTGCAAAAAAAGGCCCCCGCGTCGCGAGAGCCCTTTCCTGACAGATTCTGTCAAATCGACTTCAGATCAGGATCCAGGTCTGGCCTTCGGGGGTGTCGCGCACCAGCACGTCCTTCTCGGCCATCTCCAGACGGATCGCATCCGACCCGGCCCAGTCCTTGGCCTCGCGCGCGGCCTTGCGGGCCCCCAGGCGCTCCTCGATCCAAGCCTTGAGAGCGTCGTCTGCCTCGCGCTTGGGGGGCTCCGGGAGCTCGGTCTCGATCTCGATGCCGATGACGCGGTCCCAGTCCAGGATCAGGCGACCCTTCTCGGCGTCGGTCACGTCCTCGGCCTTCAGGAGCGAGTGGGCGATGCCCAGCACCTTCGGCAGGTTGATGTCGCTGCCGATCGCGTCCTCGAACTGCTTCTGCCAGGCCTTCGCGGCTTTTGACAGTTCCTGTCCATCCAGCCCGGCCGAGCGCGAGACGGCATGTGCCTCGAGCAGGGGCTTGACGCGGCGGCGGAAAGCGCGGTGCGCATCGCGGGCCTGACTGACGTTCTCCCAGGAGAAGGTCAGGAACTTGCGGTAGTGGGCCGTGGCGCAGAACCATCGGTAGTCCAGGGAATGGAAGCCCTTTTCCTCGAGAAGCGAGAGCGTGAGGAACTCGCCCGAGGACTTGGACATCTTGTCGCCGTCGACCTTGAGGAACTCGCCATGGTACCAGTACCGGGCGAACTCCTGGCCGTCGTGGGCGCACTCGCTCTGGGCGATCTCGTTGGTGTGGTGGACGCGGATGTGGTCCGTGCCGCCGCAGTGGATGTCCAGGGTCTTTCCGATGAGCGCCACGGACATGGCACTGCACTCGGCGTGCCAGCCCGGGAACCCGACGCCCCAAGGGGAGTCCCACTCCATCGCACGCTTCTTGTCGGTCGGCGAAAGCTTCCACAGCGCGAAGTCGGTGGGATTCTTCTTGCCGCCCATGTCGATGCGCGAACCGGCCTGCAGGTCGTCGGCCTTGATGCCGGCAAACTCGCCGTAGCGCTCGAACTTCACCGTATCGAAGTAGACCCCGTCCTGGGTCCGGTAGGCGTAGCCGCGCTCCTCCAAGGACTGCACCAAGGCGATCTGCTCCTGGATATAGCCCGTGGCGCGCGGCCAAGCCTTCGGCTCGCGGATGTTCAGCTTCTTCCAGTCGGACCAGAAGACCTGCGTGTAGTGCTCCGCAATTTCCCAGACCGTGCGGCCCTCACGAGCCGCTCCCTTCTCCATCTTGTCCTCGCCCTGATCCGCGTCCGAGGTCAGATGCCCCACGTCGGTGATGTTCACCACGTGGTTCACCTCGTATCCGGCGTAATCCAGCGTGCGCCGCAGGAAATCCTCGTTCACGTAGGTGCGAAGATTCCCGATGTGGGCGTAGTGGTACACCGTCGGACCGCAGCAGTACATCCCCACTTTACCGGGGACGAGCGACTTGAACTCCTGGAGCTTGCGCCCCTTGGTGTTGTGGAGAAGGATCTTCAAGCCTTAGCCTCCGACGAGCTGGACGCCCTTGGAGCCCGGGACGATCTCGCCCACGCGCACCACGGCTTCGCCGGCGGCCTTGAGCTCTGCCTCGACCTCGGCGGCCTTCTCCGGGGAGACGACCACGAGCATGCCGATGCCCATGTTGAAGGCGCGATCCATCTCCTCGCGTTCGACATTGCCCAAGCGCTGGATGTGCTTGAACAGGGCCGGCACTTCCCAGGTGTCGCGATCGATCTTGGCGTCGCAGTTCTCGGGCAGGATGCGGGGGATGTTGCCCTGGAAGCCGCCGCCGGTCAGGTGCACCAGGCCGTTGATGACCTTCTTCTCGATCAGGGGCATGAGCTGCTTGAGGTAGCTCTTGTGCGGAGCCATCAGCGCCTGGCCGATGGGGCCGTCGATGCCTTCGAGGGTATCTTCCAGCTTGAGGCCGGCGATCTCGAAGTAGACCTTGCGCGCCAGGGTGTAGCCGTTGGTGTGCAGGCCCGAAGAGGGCAGCCCGAGGATCACGTCACCGGGACGCACCTTGGAGCCGTCGATGAGGTTTTCCTTCTCGACCACGCCCACGATGAAGCCGGCCAGGTCGTACTCGTCGTCGGTGTAGAAGCCCGGCATCTCGGCGGTCTCGCCGCCCAGCAGGGCCGCGCCGTTCTCGCGGCAGGCCTTGGCCAAACCTTCGACGATGCCTTCGACCACGCCTTCTTTCAGCTTGCCGGTGGCGATGTAGTCGAAGAAGAACAGGGGCTTGGCGCCCTGCACCAGGATGTCGTTGACCGAGTGGTTCACGATGTCCTGGCCCACCGAAGTATGGATTCCCGACATGAAGGCGAGCTTGAGCTTGGTACCCACGCCGTCGCAGGAGCCGACCATGACCGGGTCCTTGCCCAGTCCTGCGGCCGAGAAGCAGCCTCCGAAGGAGCCGAAGGCACCCAGGACGCGAGGGCCGAAGGTGCTCTTGACAGCTTCGGCGATGTTGTTCTTGACCTTGTCGGAGCGCTCGATCGAGACTCCTGCCGTGGCGTAATCCATGACTCTCCCTCAGAAGTGAAAAGGCTTCCCGCACCGCAGGAAGCCTTCCAAAGATAACCATTCTCAACGACGACCACCATCGGCAGTCGAAGGGCCTCAGCGCAGACGGTAGGCAGAGGCGATCTGGGCGTCCCGGATCTCCTGGCGACGCATCGTGGCGCGATCCTCGTCCTTCTCGGACTGCGAAGCGAAGGTCCAGCGAAGGTCGGCCCGAACGAAGGCGCCCGAGAGATCCAGCCTGCGATTGGACACCGGGCCTTCATAGACGTTGTCGATCCAGCCGTAGTCCTTGCCGACTTCGTAATGCGCCTCTTCCTGTTTCCTGCTCTGGAGGTAGCTGTCCGCCTCGGAGATGTAGATCTCGTCAGTGAACTGGAAGCGCCAACCGATGCTGCCCTGCAGATTCAGGCGTTCGGCGATGTTGATGCGCGCCCCAAGGTAGACGGAACTGTTGAAGAGCGCCTCGTGCTGCGTCGTTCCCGTGCCACGGAAGAACTTGGTGGTGTCACCGGAATACACCGTGTAGACCGACATGGGAAGGTTCATCGTGGCATAGGTCATGCCGACGGCTCCGCCCATCAGGAAGTTCACGTAGCTGGAGTTCTTGAACATGGTGACTTCGGCAAACGCCTCCATCGGCACCAGGTCGTAGCTGTACTCCTTGAAGTAGGAGATCGTCTCCACTTTGTTCAGGCGAAGCACATAGGAACTCGAATCCGAGGGATTCCCCGTTACAGCATCCTTGCGGACACGAGCCCAGCTGGTCGGGAAGTCGGCCGTTTGCGGCGTCACCGTCGCCGAGTTGGAAAACTGGTAGCCCGCACTGAAGCCCGCATGGAAGCGATCGTAGGCCACGCCAAGGCTCAAACCGGCATTGGGAACCAGCTTGAGGAAGTCGTCCTTGTTCGCGGCGATCTTGTTCAGGTCGTCCAGATTGTTCTGATAGAGACCCACGTAGCCACCGACGAACGGCTGGAGGTGAGCCTGGACATGGTCCTCGTCATAGGCATGGCCCAAGGTGGCAACACCCAGCAGCGCAGCGGCGAGGGTCGACCAACGGATGCGTCGTTCGCAAAGCTTCATGGAGGGATCTCCCAAAGAGTTCCAGGAATGGCGGACCCCCGCAATTCCATGCAAGACAATAACTTGCAGAGTTTTTCGCAAGTTTGCAAGCCCAAAGTGAACCTCTTGGCAGTTCCTCATTCCTCCACCCGAGACTTGACATTCCCACTCATATATTCCTATAATTCCGGTATGTTGAGTGGAATTAAACATCCCATCGCAAGGCAAGCTCACCCATGAAACGCCGCACCCTTCCCGGCTTCGGCCTTTCCATGGGCCTCACCATGACCTGGCTTTCGCTGCTGGTTCTGATCCCCCTGATCGGCCTGGCCCTCAAGGCGTCCTCCGCGGAGCACATCTGGCACACTCTCACCGACGAGCGCACTCTGGCCGCCCTGCGCACCAGCCTCACGGCATCCCTGGCCGCCGCCGCAGTGAACGCCCTCTTCGGTCCGCTCATCGCCTGGACCCTGGTGCGCTACGAATTTCCCGGCCGCCGGCTGTTCGACGCCCTGGTGGACATCCCCTTCGCCCTGCCCACCGCCGTGGCCGGCATCACCCTTACCACCCTCTACGCCCCCAACGGATGGATCGGGCGCTTCCTTGCGCCGCTGGGGATCCAAGTGAGCTATTCGTGGCTTGGCATCGTGGTGGCCCTCTCCTTCATCGGATTCCCCTTCGTGGTCCGCACCGTCCAGCCCATCATGGAGGAGCTGCCCATGGACTTCGAGGACGCCGCCGCCTCGCTGGGCGCCACCCGGTTGCAGACCCTGCGCCTGGTCGTGCTGCCCACCCTGCTGCCGGCCATCGTGGCCGGGGCCAGCATGGCCTTCGCCCGGGGCCTGGGGGAGTACGGATCGGTCATCTTCATCGCCGGCAACATGCCTCTCAAGACCGAGATCCTGCCGCTGGTGATCGTCGGGAAGCTCGAGCAGTTCAAGTACGCCGACGCCGCCGTGATCGCCGTCGCCATGCTCTCCCTCTCCTTCGCGCTGCTCTTCCTCGCCAACCGCCTGCAGGCGCGCCTGTCCCACCGGAGGTCCGCATGAGCTCCCGCAACCGCCACGATCCCGCCTGGCTCAAGTTCCTGCTCGTCGCCATCACGGTCGGGTTCCTCTCGCTTGCCGTCCTCGTGCCGCTGGCCTCGGTCTTCGCGGGCGCCTTCGCCGACGGGCTCGGCGCCTGGTGGGCCACAATCTCCCACCCCGACACCGTCTCGGCGCTGAAGATGACGCTCCTGTGCGCCGCGGTGGCCGTGCCGGTCAACGCCGTCGGAGGCTTCGCCGCCGCCTGGCTCCTGACGCGTTTCTCCTTCAAGGGGCGCACCCTTCTGCTCTCCCTCCTGGACCTGCCCATCTCGGTGAGCCCGGTGATCGCCGGCATGCTCTTCGTCCTGCTGTTCGGCGCCCAGGGGTGGTTCGGGCCGTGGCTCCTGGAGCACGACATCCGCCTGATCTTCTCGCCGCCGGGACTGGTGCTCGCCACCTGCTTCGTGACCTTCCCCTTCGTGGCCCGGGAACTCATCCCCGTGATGGAGGAGCTGGGCGTCTCCTCCGAGGAGGCCGCCTCGATGCTGGGCGCCAGCGGCTGGCAGATCCTGCGTCGCGTGACCCTCCCCGCCGCCAAGTGGGGCCTGCTCTACGGCCTGATCCTCTGCAACGCCCGCGCCATGGGCGAGTTCGGCGCGGTGTCGGTGGTGTCCGGGCACATCTCGGGGGAGACCAACACGCTCCCGCTGCACGCCGAGATCCTCTACAACGAGTACGACTTCACCGGCGCCTTCGCGGTGGCCTCGCTCCTCACCCTGCTTGCCGGCGTCACCGTCGGGCTCAAGGCCTGGATGGAGCGCAAGGGCGGGATCTCCCGCCGCCACTGACAGGATTTGTCACGACAATTCCTGTCAAATCAGGGCGCATCCCCGCCCCGGGGGGTGGGGTCGCCGTGCTGCGGGCTGCCCTCCGGTCGGTGCCCTCGCGAAGCGGCCTGCCGACGTCCCGGGCACCCGCGCGGTGCGCGGCCCTGCGCCCGGCTTGCGCGGCGCAGATACTAGGTTCCTTCCCGTGAAGACCCTGCCCATCTCCGCCTGCCTGATCGTGCGCGACGAGGAAGCCTCGCTTCCGCGCTGTCTCGCCTCCCTCTCCGGGATCGTCTCCCAGATCGTGGTGGTCGACACCGGCTCCCGCGACGCCTCCGCCGCGATCGCCCACAGCCATGGCGCCCTGGTCGCCTCGTTCCCCTGGGACGAGGACTTCTCCGCAGCCCGCAACGCGGCCCTGGACCTGGCCACCCAGCCGTGGATCCTCTCGATCGACGCCGACGAGGAGCTTTTGACGGATTCCGTCAAATTCCTCGAGGCGGCCGTGACGGCCCCCGAGGCGGGCTTGCTCGTGCGCATGCGCCTGATGGACGGCCAAGGCGGACATCTCGAGGTCCCGCTCCCGCGCCTGTTCCGCAACGACCCGCGCATCCGCTGGAGCCGCGCCATCCACGAGTCGGTCACCGACGCGCTCTGGGAACTCGGCACGACCACCCCGCCCCAGACCGACGTCGTCATGGTCCATCACGGCTACGGGCACGACGCGGTCCTGTCGCGCGGCAAGCTGGAGCGCAACCTGCGCATCCATCGCCGCACGCGGGAAGCCGGGAAGGCCGACGCCTTCGACCTCTTCAAGCAGGCCCAGATCCTCCTCTCCCCCGCCGAGGCCGCCGAGCGCCGCGAGGTGCTGGAGGATGCCTGGCGCCTCCACGAGGCCGTCCCTGCGGCACGCAGGAAGCAGTGGCCCTGGGGCGGGAAGCTGCGCGCCCTCTTCGGGCAGGTCCTGTGCCAGGCCGGCGAGCTCGGACGCGCCGGACAGGTCCTTGCGCTGGACCCGGAAGACACCGCCGTCGCCGAGCTCCCCCTGGCCCGCCTGGAGTGGGCCTGGCGCACCGGAAACTGGAGCACGGCGGACGAGGATTCCCGCCATGCCGCCGCCATGGGAGAGCCCGCCGCCGGACTCGAGGCGCGCACCCGGCGCGCCCGCTGCGAAGGCGACCGCACCGCCCTGGCGCAGATCGCCGCGACCATGAGCATCGAGGCCGCCTGCTGGCAGGCCCTGCAGGATCTCGAGGAGGGGTTCGGGGAACGGGGCATGGGACTCCTCGCCCGCCCGATGGCGATGGCTCCCCAGGAGAACCTCGTGCGCCTGGCCTCCGGCATCTTCCTGGCAAGCTACGGCGATCCGGCCAGCGCCGGCAGCCTGTTCGCCGGAATTGACGGATTCTGTCAACCGGTTGCCCGTGCCTGGGAGATCGCCCTGCGCCAGCGCGCCGGGGAATCCGTCCTCCTCCTGCTCTCCGAACTGGAACACCCGACGCACCACGAGGAGGCCGCCTTGGCCCTGGAGCTTGCCCGTCGCAGCCAAGCCAGCTTCGTTCCCGAGGCGGTCTTCGAACAAGGCCTGCTGGAACGCCGCCGCCTGGCCTGGGCCCGCGTGCTGGACGTCCGCTAGGAGGCTAGAAGCCTTCCATCCGGTTCTCCTGGGGAGGATGCAGAAGCCTCAGGCGCAGGACGTCCCCTTCGCGCCAAAAACGCAGGAGCGCCTCGTGCGGGACCGTCGCGGTCTCGTAACGGCAAGCCAGGTATTCGCTCTCGGCAAAGCGAAGCTTGAGCATGCCTTCGCCCTTGCCGTCCCATTCCACTTCGGCCGGATCGATCCGCAGCTGCCCCGCCTCGATGACGGCCCGGCGCCCGAAGCGATACGCCCCCAGCGAGGCTGCCAACAGGTCGGCACGCGCCAGCACCGTGCCGGCGACCGATCCGGCAAGGCTGTCGCCTTGCAACCAAGGAAACTCGAGAGTCAGGTATTCCATGGCTCACAATCTCCAAAACAGGACCGCTCCGGACGCGTCAGAAATTGGCAGCAGCGAAGAGCCGCACCGGCCCGAAACGAGCCACGCGGTTGTCGTAGTTGTCGACACCCTCCTCGGGAATGACCTTGCCCGCATAGTGCGAGAGCTGCAGCTGGACCAAGACGTTCTCCCCATGGAGCCCGGCGCCCATGCCGAAGATCCAGGCATCCATCAGATGATAGGACAAGGGACCTGCCATGACCCGCAGGTCGTCCACCAGCGAAAGCGAACTCTGGACGAACAGGAAGGAACTCATGCCCAGGATTCCGCGCAACCGGAAATTGCCGCGCGACTCGGCATTGCGGGTCCAACCGCGGCGCTGGTAGTCCCAAGGCGATCGGAACGAACCCAAGCCATCGGCCATGAGCTCGGTCGCCGAGATGGAGGGCATCGCGTTCGACCCGGGCAGCAGCACATCCATCATCAAGCGCACTTCGCGTGCCTTGGGCAGATAGCCCAACTGGTACTCCAGCGGAGAGACTTCGCTCGGCCCCTTGGCGCGCACCGGGATGTTCGAGAGGCAGGTGGTCAGATAGAGGGAGCTGAAGACTCCGCCGCCCATGTCCACATCGTAGTCCAGGCCCAGGCTCGCGCCGTCCAGCGCCCCGTAGCGCATGCTGCCGCGCACCTGCACGTCGTTGCCATCCTCCTGGGGATAGACGAAGAGGCTGTCTTCCAGGTCGAACTGCCCCTGCGGCATCTGAGGCGAGAAGAAGCCGTTCCAGTTGCCCGCCACCTCCTTTCCGCTGGGCCGTATGCCTCCACCGATCGCCCCTCCATGGACCAGCACACGCCAGCTGGTCGGATCCCCGAAGCCTTTGAAGGTCGGAACCGGATGGTCGCTGTTGTCATTGTACGCGACCTGGGCGCCGACTCGGACCGGGGTATTGACCCAGTCCATCCCCGCGACCAAGGTCTGCTCGCTGCGGGTGTGCGAAACTCCCGAGGTGTCCAGCACACTGCCCAGGGTGTCGTCGAAACGGACCCATCCCTGGAAATAGGGGGCAAGGCCCGCCCCCAGGCTCGCCCCGAAGGAACGGACTTCAGCTCCCTCACCCATGGTCGCATCCATCTTGCCCTGGAGATCCACCTGCTTGAATCCCAGGATCGGTCCGTAGTAGTAGGCGAAAGGAGACGTGCGGCTGTCCTGGTGTATCGCCCCGCCGTCGCTCAGGTAATGGAAGAACAGGTCGGAGCGCAAGGCACGTCCGCCGCCCGAGTCGGAGCCCCACAAGTTGTTGGCGGCAAACCAACCGTCCATGATCAGTCCGGCGGTGGGATGGATCCCCAACCGAAACCCAGGAAAACTGTAACCGGAGGTCTTCTTGCGTTCGACCTTGCGGTAGTGGTAGACCATCGGTACGTCCAGGGCCCACAGGTCCTCGATGCCCACGCGAAGACGCGTGACCGATTCGTTGACCCAGGCGCCCTGCTGCTTGTCGAACGAGCTTTCGTTCTGCAAGGACATGCCGGAGATGTGGCCCAACGTGTAATCGGGTCCCAGATCCTGGGAGGCCTGGGACGCTCCAGCCTCGGTTCCGGTCTTCTTGGCCGCATCCTTGGCCGCCGCCAAGCCAGCGACCACCAGTACCAACAGCATGCAGCGCATCACGGCATCCATCCTTTCGCCTGCGCAAGGCAGGTCCAATGGGGGCATCCGCCCCTAGGAAAACAGGGCGACAGGCTCAAGCTCCATCATAGTAGTCATCCGGCCATCATGTCCAGCGGAGACCGGATCGTGCATCCCTGGGACCGGATATGCATATAGACCATCGTGGTCTCCAGCCTCGCGTGCCCCATCAGCTCCTGGATCTGCCGGATCGGCATGCCCGACTCCAGCAGATGGGTCGCGTAGCAGTGGCGCAGGAGGTGCGGATGCACGCGGCCATCCAGCCCGGCGGCCTCGGCGGCGTTGCGCAGGGCGTCCCGCACGAGGCTCTCCATCGGACGCCAGCGTCGCATCTCCCCGGTCTCGGGATGCCGCAAGGGGCGCGCAGAGCCGAAGACGTGCTGCCATTCCCAGCGCGACACCCCCTGCGCGAACTTCCGTCCCAGCGCGTGCGGAAGATCCACGTTGGCCCATCCCGCCTCGAGATCCTTCGCCCACTGCTCCCGCCGCCTCTCGAGATGCCCTTCCAGCAAGGCTTTCAGGGATTGCGGCAAAGGCAGCATCCGGTCCTTGTCTCCCTTGCCATGCCGCACCAGCATCGAACCGCGCACCAGATCCACGTCCTGCACCCGCAGATCGAGCACCTCCATCAGACGCAAGCCGCATCCGTACTGCAGCCCGAAGAACACGTCCCAGGGCGGACGGCAAGCCCGCAGAAGGGCACGCACCTGCTCCGGAGCGATCACCTTGGGCAGCCGCTTGCCGTGGTGGGAGTCGCCCCGTTCCTCCAGCGTGAGCTCCAATCCCAACTGGCGCCGTACCAGCCAAGCCAAGGCATTGCGCGCCTGTGACACGCTGTTGGGCGAGAGGTTGCGCCCGATGACCAGCTCCCGCAGGAAGCTCTGCACCACCTCCGAAGCCTCCTCGGAGGTGACGGGAACCGCCGGCGCATGACGCACCAGGCGACGCACCCAGTCCATGTACGAGTCGATGGTGCGCCCACTGTACTGCTGGACCTTGAGTCTCTGCTCCATCTCGAACTGGATCTCGCGCCAGCTCGCCGGACGGACCGGCGCCGCGACCGGCGCCTCGCTTGCCGGATCGGGATCCAACACCTCGGAATCCTCCAAGGCCAGCCAGTTGCGGACAGCCTGAAAACCTTGGCGGCACTGCCACTCGGGCACGCGCTGCATTTCCAACCAACGCGAGAAGACCCGCTCGGGCGCCTGCCCAGGCAACACTTCCAGGCCAAGCTCCAGCCATTGGCACACACGTCCCTCGTAGTAGGGAAGATGCCGAGCCTGGACACCGTCGCGCAGCAGCCGTTCCCGGAAGGCCGCCCAGCGCACTTCCGCTCCACGTTCCCTGGGCCCTTCGCCGACATAGCGGAAAAACTCGTCCATACCGATAGTCTACGTTCAAGCTCCTTGCCAGCACAAGTACCCTGCTCAAATTTTCACCAAAACAAGAAATGCACAGCCATCCTATCTTGAGGACCGCAACTTCATCGCCCCACCAAGGAGCCGTTTTGGGCTACTTCCAGACTCTCGCCCAAGCCCCTTTCCGCACCGGGCAGGAGGGCGAAATCCTCTTCTACCGCTACGGGATGTTCGGCAAGCCCTTCGTCGTGCCTTCCCAAGCCCACCGCGATGCGATCCAGACCTTCATCGCCAGCTATTACCGCATCGCCATCCCCCTTTCCCTCGTGGCCGGAATCGCCCTGAAGTTCCAGGCCCTGCTCGGGGCTCCGCTCCTGATCCTCTGGTACTGGATCGGCATCGGCCGCCACACCAAGGGGCTTGCCCGCAGCGACGAGAAGCTCTCCCTCGGCCAAAGCCAGCAGGCAACGGGGCGGCGCTTCCATCCCGCGTTCCTATGGACGGGCCTTGCCGCCTCGCTCTTCTTCGTGCTGGGCGGTCTGTTCATGCTGATCCTGGGCCACCAGGTGAAGATGCCTCTCCTGAGCATCGCCTTCTTCGGGACCTGCGCCTGGAGCTACGCCCGGATGCTGCGCCTGCGGAAGAAGCCATGAAGCAGTGGGTTATCCGCCCCCGTTAAGGTGCTGCGAACGGATCGCTTCGGACTCTGAAACCGTTCAGGGTGCCGTCTGGCGCAGAGGCCAAAGTCTGGCCATTCCCATCCGGCCTGGCCTGACCACCAGCAGCTCCAGCCCCAGCGACACGATCACGGCCACCAGCGGATAGAGGATCGACAGCGTCAGCGGAATGTGTTCGTGCCGCAGGGCCACCGCCCCCCAGAAGGCCCACGGGCTCACGAAAGGGATCGCGCAGGACAGGCGCCCCGCCACGGCCAGCCGGGAAGGGAGGCTCAGCCCAGCCTTGGCAAGCGTCAGCAGAAGCAGCCCCCACAACGGCGCCGTAAGAAACGGCAGCGACACCGCCCAACCCAGATGCCCGCCCAGCACGTCCGGGCTCGCCCAGATCAAGGCGCCCAGCAGCAGCGGAAGCAACAGAAGGAGCCGGTGTCGGACACGATGGATCTCCAGCCGATCCCGCACGCCACCGGGACGGATCGGACGATCCAGGGCAAGACGCACCAGCGCCCCCAAAGCGAATTCCCACAGCCGCAGCGGCGGGAAGGCGACAAAGAACCAGCGGCGGCCGTCCATGTCCAGGATCTCAGGCGGAACCAGGCGCCACGCAAGCTGGATCGCGACGAAGGCGACGCCCCACAGCCCAAGGACCACTGCAAGCGGGGAGAAGGCACGAAGACACCTTTCCAGCCCGCGCACCAGCCCCGGTGCGACCTGCAGCCAGAGAAGCCCGGCTCCAAAGATCCACAGGGCAGGGTTCCAGAAGTCCAGGAAGACCTGGGCCGGGAACCAGCCGTGCACCAGGAGCAGATTGGAGATCAGGGAAAGGCCGTCGACCACCGGGACGGACCCGATCCTCGAGAAGCCCTGGTCGCGGAAGGCCAAGGCGCATCCGACCGAAAGAGCCAGGACAGCCAGATGCAACGGCAGGAAACGGATCGCCGCACGGCGCAACAGATTCATCCCGGCTGCGCGTCCCGGCGCGGCAAGCACGGGAACGGTACGCCATCCCGCCAGCACGAAGAGGAGGCTGACTGAGGCATTGAAGCCCGTGGCAAGCCAGGTCACGATCGCCTGGGTCGGAAGGAACTGGATCCACACGAAGGCAAGCGAAGCCAGTGCAGGCACCAGGAGAAGCCCGTCCTCCCAGCTGCGCATGCGTTCCTGTCCGTCGTGCACCATCGTTGCCCGCCTTTGTTCCGGAATCCCGGAACGTTCCACGGGACAAGAAAGGCCGGAGAGAATCTCCGGCCTTTGGAATCACAGCAGCCCGGTGGTCTCCGGGAAGCCGAACATCGCGTTGAAGTTCTGGAGTGCCTGGCCCGAAGCGCCCTTCACCAGGTTGTCGATCACCGACACCACGATCGCCACGTCCTCCTCGGGCTGAGAAACGACGCCGATATGGCAGCGGTTGGTGCCGCGCACGTGGTTCGTGGCCGGCAATCCCTGCGCCTCGGTCAGGACGCGCACCATCGGCTCGCCTTCGTAGCGCTCGGACAGGATCTGTCGCACTTGCGCCCCCGTCGCCCCCGGAGCCAGCGGCACGTAGAGGGTCGAGAGAATGCCGCGTTCCATCGGCACCAGATGCGGCGTGAAGACGAACGGGAAGGCCCCGCCGGCCGCGTCGAACAGCTCCTGGGTCATCTCGCCCACGTGCTGGTGGCGACGCCCGACCTTGTAGGCTGAGAACGACCCGTCCACCTCGCAGAAGCTGTTGGCAAGCGTCGCCTTGCGTCCGGCGCCCGAGACACCGCTCTTGGCATCGGCCACCACCAGCCCGTCACCCACCACGCCCGCCTCGAAAAGAGGCAGGAGGGGCAAAAGGACGGAGGTCGGATAGCAACCGGGATTGGCCACCAGAGCAGCCTTGGGAAGCTCGGCGCGGGCATGCTCGGTCAGGCCGTAGAGGGCCGTCGGGAGGTAGCCGGGCTGCGGATGCACCTTGGCGTACCACTTCGAGTAGGCCTCGGGGGTCTTGAGGCGGAAGTCGGCCGAGAGGTCGATCACGCGCGCCCCGTTCTTCAGGAACGCCACGCAGCCCTCGGCGCTTGCCGTGTGGGGCAGGCAGGAGAAGACCGCATCCACCTTGGTGGATTGGCAGTCCTGGGCGGTGCGCAGGCGCAGACCCTCGATCTTGGTGCAGCCCGAGACGATCGGGAAGACTTCGGACAGTTCCTGTCCGGCACTGGCCTCGCTCGAGAGGAAACTGACCTCCACCCCGGGATGGCGTTCCAGCCGCTGCACCAGTTCGACGCCGGTGTAACCGGTGGCGCCGAGGATTCCCACCTTGACCATGTGCATCCTTTCCATCAGATCAGCCGCGGACGAAGTCGGCCAGGTTTCCGAACAGGGCATCGGCAAGGGCGCTTTCGCCCAGCTTCTGGAAGATGCCGTACTGGTAGAAGATGATCTGACCCTTGCCGTACGGCAGGATTTGGATGTCTCCCATGAAGTCCCAGCCGCCGGTCTCGGACTGCAGACCCGCGAAGCCCGCGACCACCTTGGCCTTGGGGATGCGCGAGAGCGTCCACGAGGGCAGGATGTCGGCGTAGACCTCGCTTGCCAGCGCACTGGACGGCAGGCGCGCGAACAGCGCGGAATCGGCCAGGTAGTGATACCCTTCGCCGCCCGCCGAGGCGCCCGGCTGCACGCTCACCTGGAAGTCCAGGTCGCCGTGACGGTTGAGGAAGCGCGCGTCTTCCGGAGACAGGGGCGCGAACACCAATGTCATGCCGCCGTAGGCCTCGTCGAGGAGATCCTTGAGACGCTTGGCGTCGAAGGCCGCGACCTGCTCGATCAGGGCCGCCTTGGCCGATTCGTTGGACCAGCGTTCGATGGCCGGGAAGTCGCCCAGCAGGCGGAAGGTCGAGGTCGCCACGTCCAGCTGCACCGCGTGCGGCACGTAGAAGGCCTCGACGGTGTGGAACAGCTCGCGGTTGTTGCGCGAGAGCTGCATGTCGAAGCTGAAGCTGCCCTTCTCGTCGCCCACCGGGAACTCGAACTTGCCCAGCGAAGAGAGGCCGCGCTCCGAGGAAGCCGGCAGCGATTCCTGATGCCAGATGCGTCCGTTGTTGCCCTTCACGCGCAACAGCAGGGCGTAGTCGCCCGTGCCGGTCTCGTTGGCGAAGTGGATGCGCACACCGGCCGACTGCATGGTGTAGGGCGTGCGCACGGCGGCGTCCGCGACCACGCGGGTATGGCGGTTGTAGCGCTTGAACCAGTCGAAGCCGGGCTTGGTCTGCCCGCCCAGGCCCACCAGGCCCGAGGAATGCTTGGGAGTGTCTGCCCACTGATGCACGATCCAGCCCGCGCAGCGGGGATTGACCATCAGGGCATCCGCCTGGCGCAGCGTGGCCTGGCCACCGATCTGCTGGCAGGCGGCGGCGAACTGCGAGGTGTTCCAGATGCCCGAGAGCCCTGCGTCGGAGAGCGAGGCCGAGCACTTCTGCGACATGGCCTTGTAGGCCTTCTCCTGCTCGGAGGTCGGCTTGACCAGGGCCGTCAGGGTCGAGTCCGGATCCAGCAGGGAGGGCACGCTGATGCGGGCCGCCAGGAACTTGCCGGTGCCGACCTTGGACTTCTGCAGCTTCTTCCAGAAGAGCGAATCGCCCAGACCCTGCGCCACGAGGTCCGAAGGATCCTTGCCGTGGAGATGGCGGGAAAGGAAGGTCTGGCGAGCCACCGAGACGGGGGCCGGCAGACGGAAGCGGTGCAGCTCGAGAGAGCCGACGGACTTGCTGCCCGAGATGCCCGCATTGACGGGATCCTGAGTGGGAAGGCGTCCGACTTCCAGGCGCGTGCCGGCGCAATGGGCCACGATGGTGCGCGGGAGATCCTTGCGCACGTTCTTGGGCGTGAGCTCGTTGCGCAGCGTCATGACGTCGCGCACCCATTCCTTCGAGGAGGCGTCGAGGTAGCGGCCCGGAAGGTCGGCACCGGCGAAGCCCAGCAGGTTGGCGTGAAACTCCTGGCGCACCACGAGGCGGGCCGCCTGGGACACGGCGGTCTCGTGCTGCTCGGGATCGATGCTGCCCAGGCCCAGGTTCTGGATTACCAGGAGGCCGGCCTGGAGAGCAGCCGTCAGGAAGCTCTCCGGAAACGGTGCCGAGGCCGGGAAGACGGCATTGAAGCCGGCTTCCTTCATGCGGGCGAATTCCGTCTTGGGATTGGCGCAGGAGAGGAATCCGGCCGGGCCGGCGGCATCCCAGCGCACGCCGCGCAGGAACAGCGGCATGTCGTTGAGACTGATGCCCTTCTCGACCCAGATGGGAGCGGCGAAGCCGAACGGGACCTTCCAGATCTGGACACCGTCCAGGGACAGCTCGAGATGGTAGACCTGCGGCTGCTCCGGGGTCCAGGTCAGGCAGTTGGGCACCTCGAACTCGAGCTCGTGCAGCATCTGCTCGGCGGAAAGGACAATCTCGCGATTGAAGCCGCCCTTCTGGTTGTCGGGACTCTGGAGCTTGAAGGAAAGCTGGGTCTTCTGTCCCTTCTGGCCCATCAGGTCCAGCGAGACGCGCACACGCTCGGTGTGGAAGTCGGGGCGCACCGCGACATCGCGCAGCACCACGCCCGAGACCGACAGGACCTTGGGGGGAGTCCAAAGGATGGGAGCCATCTCGAGGGCCTCACCCTCACCGGCACCCCAAGGCAGCTGCGACTGGCCGGCCACGCCCTGAAGTTCCAGGGAAAGCTCGACGGTCGCACCGGCCGTATGGGCCGAAAGATCGACCACGGCGGGAGTCCAGGGAGGAAGGGTCTCCACCAGGGTCTTGCCCACCATCACCTTGACGGGGCCGTTCGAGCAGGGGACGCGCAGAAGGAGGCTTTCCTTCAGGTAGTCCTTGCCCTGCCGCAGGGTCGTGGCGAAGACGGCGGCCGCAATGCCGGCCTCAGCGGGGGTTCCCACGGAAGGGAACGATGTCGGGGAAGGAGAGGTCAGCTTGCCTGCTCCGTCGCGACTGGCGCGTGTCCAGCCGGAATCAACTTCCTGCCAATTTTTCATCGTGCTCCCATTTCCGGAATCAACACAAAAATCCAAATCAGAGATGGATTCCACCCGATCAAGGCAGAATTTCCCCTAGCGGGTAAAAATGCAAAAAATCCCCCTCGACAACGGAAACCCCCGAAAAATTTCCGAGTCGCTGCAAAAGGGCAAAAAAGAAAGGGCCGGACAGGCGTCCGACCCTTTGTCATCCGATCCGGCAGAGGCCGATCAGGCCTGGCGAACCCGCGCCTCGGCACGAGGTGCCGACTTGGCGTCTTCCATGCCAGCCGCACCCTTGCGACGCACCCACCACACCACGATGGGCGAGGAGATGGCGATCGAGGAATAGGTGCCGACGACGATGCCAAAGACCAGCGCGAGCGAGAAGTGCCGCAGCGTCGGTCCACCCAGGACCCACAAGGCCAAGGCGGCAAGCAACGTGGCTGCCGAGGTCATGATGGTACGCGAGAGGGTCTCGTTGATGGAGTTGTTGACCAGGACCTCGAAGTCCTCCTTGCGGTACTTGCCGGCGTCCTCGCGGATGCGGTCGAAGATCACGATGGAGTCGTTCAGGGAATAGCCGATCAGCGTGAGCAGAGCGGCGATCACGGTCATGTCGACCTCCAGGCCCAGCACGATGAACAGACCCAGGGTGATGACCAAGTCGTGGACCAGCGTGAGCACGCCGGCGATGCCGAAGCCCAGACCGTTCTTGCCGAAGCGGACCCACACGTAGCCGATGATGACGACAAGGGAGAGGAGCGATGCCAGGAAAGCGTCGCGACGCAGCTCGGCACCGACCTTCGGACCGATGGACTCGGTGCCGAGGATCTTGACGGCCGGATAATCCTTGCCGAGGGTCTCGACGACCAGGCGCTGCGAGCGCACGGTCGCTTCCTGCGCCTTCGAACCGTCGAGATCGCCGGTCTTGAAGCCGATCGAGTAGGACTTGCTCGAACCCGTTCCCAGGGTCTTGACCAGCACGCCCTTGAGGCCGGACTTCTCGAGCTTCTCGGCCATCTGGTCGGGATCGAGCTTGCCCTTGTAGTCGACGGTCATGGCGACGCCACCGGTGAAGTCGGTTCCCCAGTTCACGCCCATGCGGCTGTCGCGCCCCTTGGGGATCACCAGCGAGACCAGGACGACAACCACGACCACGGCCGAGACCAGGCCGATCTTGCGGGCATTGCCCAGGATGTTGAGCTTGGCGTTCTCGAAGTAGGTGATCGAGTGGCCGATCGAGATGGTCTTGCGATCCTTCTTGGAAAGCCAGATGTCGAAGACGATGCGGGTGCAGAACACGGCCGTGACCAGCGAGATCAAGCAACCGATGGTCAGCGTGAGACCGAAGCCCTTGATGGGGCCGGTTCCGAGCTGATACAGGATGAAGGCGGTCAGCACGTTGGTGAAGTGACCGTCGAAGATCGAGGCGAAGGCTCGCTTGTAGCCGATGTCGATGGCGGCCTTGACGGACTTGCCATGACGCAGCTCCTCACGGATGCGCTCGTAGATCAGCACGTTGGCGTCCACGGCCATGCCCAGGGCCAGCACCGCGCCGGCGATGCCGGGCAGGGTGAGGGTCGAGCGGAAGCCGGCCAGGAAGGCCATCAGGAACACTGCATTCAGGATCAGGGCACCGTTGGCGATCGCGCCCACGCCGTGGTAGAACACGAACATGAAGACCATGACCGCGAGGACGCCGAAGAACGCCGCGAAGATACCCTTGTTGATGTTGTCGGCACCGAGGGTCGCGCCCACGGAGCGCTCCTCGACGATGCGCATCGGAGCCGGGAGAGCGCCGGCGCGCAGCACGATGGCCAGCTGACGGGCTTCTTCGATGCCCTGCATGCCGGTGATCGAGGCGGTTCCGCCGGTGATCTTGCCCTGGATGACCGGGGCGCTGAAGACGGATCCGTCCAGCACGACAGCCAGCTGGCGACCGACGTTGGCGCCGGTGATGCGGGCGAATTCCTTCGGGCCGCGACCCTTGAGCTTGAGCGTGACTTCGGCGGCACCGTTGTTCATGCCACCCTGGGCCATCTCGGGAACGGCGTCCTTGATGATGTCGCCCTTCATCTCGGCACGATGCTTGACCACGTAGAGAGTGCGCAGCTTCTTGCCGGCGCCGGCGTCCATGCCGTGACGTCCCCAGAGGAACTCGGTCTCGGTGGCACGCAGGACACCCTGCACGTCGGGGCGCTTGAAGATCGCCTCGACGGCTTCCTTGTTGGCCTCGTCGACGGCGATGCTGCCGCGGAAGGGGATCAGGTAGGAGTAGAAGGCGCGCGCCTTGTAGTCCTTGGCGGAAGCCTTCTTGGTGGTGTCGACCTTGGCGTGCTTCTCAGCGGCCGCGGCGAAGAGGGTGCGGGCGGCTTCGGCGGCGCTGTCGCGACGGATCTTGCTCGTGTCGGCGGCCAGCTTGGCGCTGTCGGGCTTGGTCGAGTCGACCTTGACCGTGTCATGGAGACCGCGAGTGACCACGCCGTCGATGCGATCGAGCACGGACTTGATGTCGGCCTGCTCGCGCACCAGCTTGAACTCGAGCTGAGCCGTGCTGGAGAGGAGCTGCTTGGCCTGGTCGGCGTTCACGCCGGCCAGTTCGACCACGAGGCGGCTGTCGCCGCTCTTGCGCACGTCGGGCTCCGACACGCCGAACTGGTCGATGCGGTTGCGCACCACTTCCAGCGAACGGTCGGCGGCGTCCTTGGATTCCTCAGGCTTGAGGCCCGACTTGTCCACTTCCAGCACCAAGTGGGTGCCGCCCTGAAGGTCGAGACCCAGCTTGATGGCCTTGGCGGCCACATCCGGATGTTCGGTGTCGAACTTGGCGCGCTCGGCCAAACTCAGTCCCAGCGTACGGAACGTCGGGAGCAATGTCCACAGTGCCAGCAGGACAGCGCCGACGACCAGGAGAATACGAGAGGTATGCTGCTTGTTCATGCCAACCTTTTCAAACGTAAAGGCAAAAACGTCCGGCACACGCCAGGACGAATTCGCGAAAAGTAGGTCACGTCCGCCCTTGTGGCAACTTCAAGCCACGATTGGACTTGCATTCCTCGCGACGACATGCTCCACCAGCGCCCAAATCACGTCAAGAACGCCCCGGAAAGGTGTGTGGAGGAGAGGGGGCTTGGGGGTCTCCCCCAGGAGAGGGGGTGCGCGCAAGACCCCTGCCGCCCGGAAACGAGAAAGGGACGGTCGATGACCGTCCCTTCTGAAAGCAATGCAAGCGGCAGAGGCTGGAGCGCAGGGGGAAACCTCCCCCACCAGGCCTTGTTACAGACCCAGCTGCATCTGGCGAATGGGCTTGTCCAGCTCGCCGTCGGGGTACTGGCCCGAGAAGCAGCCGGTGCAGAAGTTGCCTTCCAGCTCGCGCGCCGAGGAGACCATGCCCTCGATCGAGAGGTAGCCCAGCGAATCGATGCCCAGGTACTTCACCGTGTCCTCGATGGACATGTTGGAGGCCAGGAGCTCGGACTCGGTCGGGAAGTCCATGCCGTAGAAGCAGGGCTGCCGCACCGGAGGCGAACTGATGCGCACGTGGATCTCGGTGGCGCCGGCTTCGCGGATCATCTTGCACAGGTTGCGCAGCGTCGTGCCGCGCACGATGGAGTCGTCCACCAGCACCACGCGACGGCCCTTGAGCACGCCCACGATGGGGTTGAACTTGAGCTTGACCTTCATCTCGCGGCCGCTCTGGGTCGGGTCGATGAAGGTGCGGCCCACGTAGTGGTTGCGCAGGAGGCCGATCTCGAACTTGATGCCGGAGCGGTGCGAGTAGCCCAGCGCGGCGGTGTTCGAGCTGTCCGGGACGGCGATGACGACGTCGGCGTTGGCGGGCTGTTCCATGGCCAGCTGCTTGCCCAGGCGACGGCGCACCTTGTCGCAGGAGTGGCCGAAGATCAGGCTGTCGGGACGCGAGAAGTAGACGAACTCGAAGATGCAATGGGCATGCTTGCGAGGCTCGGCGAAGCGCATCGACTTGGTGCCCTGTGCGTCGATGACCAGCAGTTCGCCCGGCTCGATGTCGCGTACGTAGGTGCCACCCAGCAGGTCGAAGGCACAGGATTCGGAGGCCACGACCCAGGACTCGTCGATGCGGCCCAGGCACAGCGGACGCACGCCCAGCGGATCGCGGGCCACGAGCATGCGGTCCTGCGACAGCAGGACCAGGGAGAAGGAGCCCTTGAGGAGCATCAGCGACTGGCGGACGGCCTCGGCGAGGTCCGGTTCCGGGTTGCGGGCGACCAGGTGGAGCAAGGCCTCGGTGTCCGAGGTGCTCTGGAAGATGTGGCCCTGCTCCTCCATCTCGCGGCGCAGTTGCGGCGCATTGAAGAGGTTGCCGTTGTGGGCCACCGAGAGCATGCCGCGCTTGTGGGTGATCAGGAATGGCTGGGCATTGGTCAGCGTGCTGCTGCCCGAGGTGCTGTAGCGCACGTGCCCGATCGAGGCGTGCCCCGGCAGGGTCCCCGTGCGCTCGAGCTCGTTGGTGAGTTCGGTCACCAGCCCCATGCGCCGCGCCAGCCGGATGGTCTTGCCATCCGTGGTCGCGACACCGGCGCTTTCCTGCCCGCGATGCTGCATGGCAAAGAGCCCCATCACCACGCTCTGGCAGGAGCGTTCGCTCCCCCAGACACCCATTACACCGCATTCCTCGTGAATTTCATCACTCATGGGAACGCAAGATAGCTAACGGGAGGAGGGCGGCCCCGGTGTTTCCGGCAGAGGTTCCGGCAGAGGTGCTATTCCGCATGCACACCCTCGACCTTCACGCCCTTGGCCGGCTTCTTGAAAAGGAGCAGGAGCGGCAGGAAGACCAGGAAGAAGAACCCCACCAGGCGGAAGGCGTCCAGGTAGGAGAGCAGGGCCGCCTGGCGGCCGACGGCGCGGCCGAGGAAGGCGATGGCCTTGGTGCGGGCGGTCCAGACCGCGTCTCCGTGCGAGAGGAACAGGTTCATGGTGCTCCTGAGGCGCGAGAGGCCTTCGGGGCTGAATTCGCTGACCTTGTCGGAGAGCACCGAGGCATGGAAGGTCGCCCGGGTGGAGACGAAGGTCGTCATCAAGGCGATGCCCATCGAGCCGCCCAACTGGCGCACCATGTTGGTCATGGCCGTGCCTTGGGGGATCTCGGCGCCCTTGAGGTCGGCGATGGCAAGCGTCGTGAGCGGGATGAAGATCATGCCCATGCCGATGCCGCGCACGATCAGGGGCCAGAAGAAGGCGTCGGCTCCGATCTGGTCGTCGAAGCGGCCCAGCATCGCGGTGAACACGAAGAAGAGCAGGAACCCGGTGCCCGCCAGCAGCCTCGGGGAGACGCCCCGCTGCATGGCCTTGCCGATGATGGGCATGGAAAAGGCCGTGGCGATGCTGCCCGGCAGCAGCAACAAGCCCGTGTCGGTCGCGGAAAATCCCAGCAGCGACTGGGTGAAGACCGGCACCAGGAACATCGAGGAGTAGAGCCCGAAGCCTTGGATGAAGGAGAAGAAGACGCCCGTCGCGTAGGCGCGGCTCTTGAGCAGCTTGAGGTTCACCACCGGCCAGCGGGTGTGCCACTCGTGCCAGAGGAAGCCGAAAATGCCGCCGACGGCCACCAGCGACAGCAGGATGATCTGGACAGAATCTGTCCAGCCCTCTTCCTGGCCGCGCTCCAGCACCACCTGGAGCGAGCCGATGCCGGCCACCAGGAGCGCGATGCCGGTCCAGTCCATCGACTGCGCCTTGGAGGTGCTGTGCGGATGCGGCAGGAAGGACCAGGCCAGCATCGTCGCGAGGATTCCCACCGGCAGGTTCACGTAGAAGATCCAGTTCCACGAGAGGTGGTCGGTGATCCAGCCGCCCAGGGTGGGGCCGATGGTGGGACCGATCACCACCGTCATGCCGTAGATGGCGTTGGCGAACGGAAGCTCCTCGCGCGGGAAGGTCTCCACGAGGATGGCCTGGCCGGTGGCCATGATGCCGCCACCACCCATGCCCTGCAGGAAGCGAAAGGCCACCAGTGCCCACACGTTGGTGGACAGGCCGCACAGGAGCGAGGCGGCCGTGAAGACCACGATCGAGGCGATGAAGTACTTCTTGCGCCCGAAGCGCTGGGCGAGCCACCCCGAGAGGGCGATCATCACCACGTTGGCCACCGCGTAGGAGGTGACGACCCAGCTGATGTCGCCCAAGGTCGCCCCCAGGTTGCCCATCATCTGCGCGATGGACACGTTCACGATGGAGGTGTCGATCAGTTGGAGCATGGTGGCGCAAGCCACCGTCCCCACGACGATCCACTGCTTGGCGGCGAACTTGGCCATCGGTTACTGCACGCGGATCGAGATGTTGGCCGACATGCCCGGGCGCAACAGAGCCTGGGCGGCGGGATCCGTCAGGTCGATGCGCACCGGGATGCGCTGCACCACCTTGGTGAAGTTGCCCGAGGCGTTGTCGGGCGGCAGCAGCGAGAAGCGCGCGCCGGTGGCCCATTGCACCGTACGGACCTTGCCCGACAATTTCTGTCCGGGAAGGGCGTCCACCTCGACCTCGACCGGCTGGCCGGGCTTCACGCGCTGCACCTGGGTCTCCTTGAGGTTGGCGACCACCCACACGGCGCTGTCCGAGACCAGCGACATCACCGGCTGACCGGCGGACAGGAACTGTCCCGGCTCCAGGTTGCGCTTGGCGACGTGACCCGAGGTCGCCGCGATGCCCACGGTCCAGGAAAGCTGGGTGCGGGCCACTTCAAGAGCCGCTTGGGCTGCCGAAATGCGCGCATCGGCCAGACGCTCCTGGGCGGCGGCGCCGACCTCGCTGAAGCCGGTCGACTTGGCCTGGTCCGCCGCCGCCGCGAAGACGGCCTGGGCGGAACGGGAGGCGGCCTCGGCCGCGTCCAGGGAAGCCTGGCTCACCAGGTCCTTGGCGCGCAGGGTGCGGGCACGATCCAGCTCGGTGCGGGTGCGGTCCAGGTTGGCGCGGGCGGCCTCGAGGTTCGAGGAGGCCACCAACTTCTGGGCCGAGGCGACATTGGCCGAGGCTCCGGCGACACCCTGGCGGGAGTTGGCGCGGGCAGCCCACAGTTCGGCCTCTGCCTGGCGCAGGCGCAGCACGAATTCGGTCGGATCGATGGTGAAGAGGGTGTCGCCCTGCTTCACGGCCTGATCATCCTTCACCAGCACGCGCAGGGCAAAGCCCGGTACGCGAGCGTGGACAGGAACCACCGTGCCTTCGATCTGAGCGTTGTCGGTGCGTTCCGTTCCCTTGAGGTGCTGCCAGAAGCCAAAGCCCCCGATGCCCGCCACCCCGACTCCAACCAGCGCGACCCAGAGGCCGCGCGACGACTTGCGCGTTTCCTTGTTCATCATGATTCCTTTCAAAGTCCTTCCCAGTTTCCACGGGCACTGCGCAGCCTCAGGATGGCCATCTGATGGGCTCCCGCCGCCTCGATCCAACCGGCATGGGCCTGGGAGCGCGCTCCTTGGGCCTGCACAACCTCGGCATTGCCCGAAGCGCCTGCCTTGAACTTCTCCTGCGCCAGCACAAGCTCGGTATCTGCCAAGCTGCTTGCCGCCATCGCCTGTCGCAGCTGTTCGGCGCTTTCCTGCACCGAGACCAGGGCATCCTGCTCATCCTGGTTCGCCGCCAGCCGCGTCTCGCGCTCGGCGATCTCGGCCAGTCGGCCGCGCACGCGGGCCTTCTCGATCTTGGCCTGACGGGAGCCGCCGTCGAACACGTCCCAGCTGGCCTGGATGCCGACCTTGCCGGTCCACAAGCCGTCCTTCTCCAGATGCGTCCCGAGGAAGCCGTAGTCCCCAAAGGCCGAAAGCGTCGGCAGTTCATCGGCCTTGGCCGTGCGCAGCGCCGACTCCGCCGATTCGCGACCGGCACGGGCGGCACGCACCGCGATGGGCTCTTCCTTGGTCGCGATCAGCGCCGTCGTGGGCTCGAGGGCAAGGTCCCCGACCAGCGCCGCACGATCGGAGGCCAGCAATCCCAGCAGATGGCCCAACGCGATCTGGGCCTTGGCCAAGGCCAACCGGGCACCCGACAGCGCCCTCTGCGCCTGGATCTCCTGCGCCTGGGCCCGCACCAAGTCCAAGCGCGTGGCGGCACCGGCCTTGCGCTGCTCCTCGACGAATCCGATCAGCACACCGGCAAGCTTCACGGTCTCCTCGCGATCCTTCACCAGCGCCTTGGCGCGGGCCGCTTCCAGCCAGGCCAAGCCCCCCTGCAGTCCTGCAACCGAACGGGCGGCTTCCTTTTCCTGCCCCCGCTGGGCCAGGGTCGAGCCACTTTCGCGCAGCCGGCTCCAGAGCGCGGCGTTCACCAGCGGCACGCTCACCGAGGCCCGCACGTCCTGGATGCTGTAGAAGGGGACATAGGGATCCAGCCCCGGCATGGAGAAGCCGTAGGTCGCTATGTTGGCGGACTGGGAGAGCTGGGTGGCAGAAAGCTCGACCTTGGGCAGGAGATGTCCGAAGACCTCCCGGCGGGTCAGGCTGTCGTCGGCCACGCGCTGTCCGGCAGAGAGGTTGGCGGTCGCAGAGTCGCGGGCGCGTTCGACGGCCTGGGCCAGCGTGAAGGGCATATCAGCCCCGTGCAAGGCCATCAGCAAGGCAAGGACGGTCATGGAAGGTTCCTCTCGGTTCCGGGACGGATGCCCCGCAGAAAGATCGTGAAGGCGGTCTCGCGCAGTTCGGTCTCCGGATAGGGAGCGAACTCCTGGAGCGAAGTGTGCAGATGGAGCCAGGCCAACTGAAGACCGCCGGAGACCAGGAAGCGCGACGCGGCCACGCAATCGAGATCCTCACGGACCTCGCCACGGCCTTGGCCATCCCGCAGGATGCCTTCGACCATCTTCCAGCGCTCCACCAGCGAGACCTCGAGCCACTTGCGGAAGAGCTCCGAGTTTTCCTGCTGGACTTCGCTCATCAGCATGCCGTGGAAGCGCCCCAGCTCGGGTCGCGACCAGCGCGACCAGGAGTATTCGAACAGGCGGCGCAGACGCACCTCGGCCCCTTCTTCCACCGCGCCGATCTCGCTGCGCATGTCGGCCAGGGCCTGCCCGATCTTCCACTCCAGCGCCTTGAACAGGAGATCATCCTTGTCCTTGAAGTAGTGGTAGATCAGCGGCTTGGTCACACCGGCGAGCTTGGCGACATCCTCAAGCCGAGTGCCCCGGTAGCCTTTTTCCATGAACACGCGCAGAGCGGCAAGAAAGAGCTCCTCGGGCCGATCGGCGGCACGGCGGTGCCATTTGCATTCGCTTCCGTCGGCTCCACACCCTAGCGGATGCGCTTCTGCGGACTTCGCATTCTTGTTCATGAGCCTAATTTAACGGAAAGTCAAATAAATCCAAACATTATTTACCGGAAAGTCAAATGCACAGACGCAACCACCCCAGTGCGCTCCAGTGACGTGGAGACGCAGACGAACCAGCAGCGCACCCTCGGCTCCGAAGGCTCAGTCTTCCGCGGAGACGGCGGCGCGGTGCGCCTTCTGCAGCTGCCAGGCATTCCAGAGGTTGTGCCACAGCACGTAGGCGGCCGGCCCCAAGGCGATCTCGGGCGAGAGGTGCGCCGTGGCGAACCACAGCGAGAACATGGTGTTCTTCTGACCCAGGGCCTGGCTGGCTTCCAAAGCGAAGGACTTCCCGCCCAGGCGGCGCCCCAGCGAGAACATGGTCGCGCACAGCCCCAGCGAAAGCCCGCCGATCTGGAGGGCGCGCAACCAGCCCGTCGAGGCGTGGCGCAGGAAGTCCGAGGCCCCGGCCATCGCCACCGTCAGCACCGCGATCCAGAGCCAGAAGCTCCAGGCTCGCCGCGCCAGGATCGCCTCCCGGGCACGGAGCGGCAGCCAGCGCCGTCCCGCGACCGCAAGCCCCGCCGGGACCGCCAGGGTCAGGAACGTGGAGAAGGGAACATGCCAATCGAAGGCCGCGGACCCGCCGCAGGCGCGGGGCAGCAGGAAGGCGATCAGGAAGGGTTGGACGGAATTTGTCAAAAGGACGGCGAAGGCCGTCCAGCCCGCATTGCCGCCCAGCAAGGCCGTCACCACGGGAGATGCCGTCGCGGACGGGGTGAGCGCGACCAGCGCCCCGGCCACGGCAAGCGCCCGATCGAAGGGCGCCAACACCAGGAACACGCAAAGCGCAAGCAGGGGCCCGGCCGCCAGCAGTCGAAAATGGACCGGATGCACCAGGGCACGGGTCCGGGGCATCCCGAAGAAGGCCAGGAAGAGCATCGCCATCACGGCGGGACGGACCAGGAAGAGACCGGCGTGCAGTTGCGGGACGAGCGCCCCGACCGCCATCGCGGCCAGGAGTCCGAAGGTGCGGCCGTCGAGTTTCACGGCAAGGTCAGAATCCCAGCGCCTTGTCGAGGACCGCTTCGAGGGCGGTGGTGTCGGCATAGCCCTGGTGCGCGTACTTCACCTTGCCGTCCAGTCCGATGGCGACCAGCGCCGGCACGTTGCAGAGCGTACCTTCGCACACGCCGTACCGCACGCCCACCGCCTGGTACGGATCCTGGAGCCCCTTGGCCTCGACCTTCACCTGCTCCAGCCACTGGAGCCCTTTGGTGGACTCGGTGGAGGCGTCGACCAAGACCGGCAGGAAGGCCGCCTGGGGCCGGGTGGCCGACCAGGCCTGAAGGCGCGGCAGCTCCTTGCGGCAGGGGATGCAGCTGGTGGACCAGAAGGCAAGCACCACCGGCTTGCACACGCCCTTGCGGCGGCACTTGGCGGTGTCGACGAAATCGGACAGCGCGGTGCGCTGGCGGTCGTCCTCGAGGCGGGTCAGCATGAACTTGGGCGCGACGTCGCCGGCCTTCACCTTGAGAGTGGAGTTGCCGGCAAGAAGACTGGTGGCCAAGCAGGCCAGGAGGACCAAGGAACGCATGGGCGCCAATATAGGACTAGCGCCCCAGATGCAGTTGGAGAACCGCCACGTCCGCGGGCCGCACCCCCGGAAGCCGGGCCGCCTGCCCCACCGTGAGCGGACGCTCCCGCTGGAGGCTCTGCCGCGCCTCGATGGAAAGCCCTTCGGCCGTCATCCAGTCGATGTCCGGGGGCAGGAGTTCGCCCGACATCTTGCGCACCCGCTCCAGGTCGCGCGCCTCGCGCTCGAAGAAGCCGGCGTACGCGATCTCGCTCTGCAGGCCCCGGATGCCGTAGCGCCCCAGGGTCGTCAGCTCCTCCTCGCCCAATCCCGCAAGGCGCGTCACCTCGGCCAGGTCCGCCTCGGGGCGGCGCGCCAGGTCCATCGGCGCCGTGTTCTGGGTGAGCGGCATCTCGCCGCGGGCATCGAGCCAGCCCGCGAACTGCTCGGGCTTCACCCTGGATTTTGACAATTTCTGTCGCAAGGTGGCGGCGGCCTCGCGGCGGCGCACGAAGCGCTCCCAGGTTCCTTCATCTACCAGACCCGCCTCGTGGCCCTGTTCCATCAGGCGGTCCTCGGCGTTGTCGGCCCGCAGGTGCAAGCGAAACTCGGCCCGGCTGGTGAAGAGGCGGTACGGCTCGGCAAGCTGCATGGTGGTGAGGTCGTCGAGCATCACGCCCAGGTAGGAGCGGCTGCGGTCCAGCAGCAGCGGCTTCTGCCCCTTGGCAAAGAGCCCCGCGTTGGCTCCGGCCACGAGGCCTTGGCCGGCGGCCTCCTCGTAGCCCGAGGTGCCGTTGCTCTGGCCCGCCAGGAAAAGTCCTGCGTGAGCGCGTGCCTCGAGCGTGGGATGGAGCTGGGTGGCGTCCACCGCGTCGTACTCCACCGCGTACCCGTAGCGAATGACCTCGACCGACCCCAGGCCCGGGATCGAGCGCAGCGCCGCGTCCTGGATGTCGTCGGGCAGGGACGAGGAGAAGCCGTTCACGTAGATGCGATCATTCCCCTGGCCCTCGGGCTCCAGGAAGAGCTGGTGGCTGTCCTTGTCGCCGAAGCGCGAGACCTTGTCCTCGATGGAGGGGCAGTAGCGCGGGCCCACGCCCTGGATCTTCCCGTTGAACAGAGGCGAGCGACTAAATCCATCGCGCAGCAGCTCGTGGGTCTTGGCACTGGTGCGCACGATGTGGCAGGAGATGCTGTTCTTGACAGATTCTGTCGTGCGGAACGAGAAGGGCCACGGACGCTCGTCGCCGGGCTGTTCCTCGGCCTGCGACCAGTCGATGCTCCCCGCACGCAGCCGCGCCGGCGTGCCGGTCTTGAGGCGCCGCAACCGGAAACCCAAGGCCGAGAGGCCTCCCGAGATCTCGCGAGCCGGCTCCTCGTCGATGCGCCCGCCGTCCCAGGTCGCATCACCCCGATGGAGCACCGCCCCAGCAAAGGTGCCGGTCGTAACGACCAAAGCCTTGCAGCGCAGCACGGTGCCGGAGAGGAGCGGAAGTTCCCAGCCCGATGCGGTGCGCACGATCTGCCCCACTTCCCCTTCGAGAAGCTGGAGGTGCGGCATCGCCCCGAGGGCCGCCTGCATCCAGGTGGCGTAGGTGTCCATGTCCTGCTGGGCGCGGGGTCCCCACACGGCCGCGCCGCGCGAGGAGTTGAGCATCCTGAAATGGATGCCGTTGGCGTCCGCTGCCAGGCCCATCAGGCCGCCCAGGGCATCGATCTCGCGGACCACCTGCCCCTTGGCCACGCCCCCGATCGCCGGGTTGCAGCTCATGCGACCGATGGCCGCGACGGACTGCGTCACCAGGATGGTCTCGCATCCGAGTCGTGCCGAGGCCGCAGCCGCCTCGATTCCGGCATGGCCGCCCCCGACCACCACCACCGCGCATTCATGGACTGTGCTCACGGCGGGCCAAGATGCAAACTTGCGCCGCGTTTCACAGATTCCGCACCACGTTCCTCCGCCGTCTCTTCATGCTCCCCGCCGTATCATGAACGAAATGAACGAGAAAAGGATATCCATTTGACAACCACCAGCATTGAAACATCGCTGCATGGACAAAACGGGGCGTATCGGGTCCAACTCCGTATATTCCATGGAACGACATCAATCGTCGATGCCGAAAACCGGTCACGACAGACCCCCATGCTGGACGTGACGCTTCTCGAGGACGTACATGAATCTGAAGTTTCTTGGAATGGGCATCGCTGCCCTGAGCCTTTCTGCCATGGCCGAAAGCGCCCCGACCCTGGACGGAACCTACGGAGCCGGCATTGCCGTCGGCGCACAGCGCTACGAGGGCTCCTTCGGCGACAACGCCATGCCCTACTACCGCGCCCATCTCGAATACCGCCCCTTCGAGGACTTCGGCGCCCGCGCCATCGGCGGCTTCGGCAACATCTCCAACGGCAGCAGCCAGTTCCGCACCGAGTGGTTCTCGAACATCGGCATCCAGGGCGTGTACCAGCCCCGCTTCGAGGTCCTTGGCGCCTGGCGCCCCTACGTGGCCACCGGCGTCTCGACCGACTTCGGCACCGTCAAGTCCTACGGCACCCGTACCTACGACCTGGATTGGAACTTCTACCTGCCCGTCGAACTCGGCGTGGAATGGATCTTCTCCCAGCAGTTCTCCGCCACCGCCTTCGTCGAGAACCGCATCCACGCGGTCGAGTGGGACAAGCTGGACGGCGTGGTCAAGGGTAGCGACGACTACTATCGCCGCCGTGACGAACTGCCCCGCGCCGGCCTCGGGCTGACCTGGCGCTTCGGCGGAAAGACCGTCGCCCCGGCGCCCATCGCGCTTCCGGCCGTCGTGAAGGCCGCCGTCGCCCCGGTGATCGCTCCCGTCGTCGTCCCCGTCATCCAAGCCGTCGATTCCGATCGGGACGGCGTCCTGGATCTCAAGGACAAGTGCCCGAACACCCCCGCCGGCGTCAAGGTCGACGAGAACGGCTGCCCTGTCGATTCCGACAAGGACGGCGTTGCCGACTACCAGGACAAGTGCCCCGGCACCCCCGCTGGCGTCAAGGTCACCGCAGACGGCTGCCCCGTCGACTCCGACAAGGACGGCGTCGCCGACTACCTCGACAAGTGCCCGAACACTCCCGCCGGCGTCAAGGTCACCGAGAACGGTTGCCCCGTCGATTCCGACAAGGACGGCGTTGCCGACTACCAGGACAAGTGCCCCGGCACCCCCGCCGGCGTCAAGGTCGACAGCTCGGGTTGCGTGGAGATCAAGATCGAGAAGGGCATGAAGCTCACCCTCGACGGCATCCTGTTCAACACCGGCAAGGCCGAGATCGACACCTCCAGCGCCCCGACCCTGGCCCACGCCGCCGAGGCCATCAAGAAGGCCGCCACGGCCAAGATCGAGATCGCCGGCTTCTCCGACAACGTCGGCAACGCCAAGAAGAACCAGGCCCTTTCGGCCAAGCGCGCCGAAGCCGTGAAGGCATACCTGGTGAAGCTGGGCGTCCCGGCCAAGCAGATCAGCTCGAAGGGCTACGGCCCCGCCCAGCCGATCGCCGACAACAAGACCGAGGAAGGCCGCGCCAAGAACCGTCGCATCGAGTTCCGCGTCAAGTAACCTCCTCCCCTGGAGCATGGAACAGGCCCTTCCGGCAGCCGCCGGGAGGGCCTTTCGTTTGACAGGATCCGTCAAGGAGCATCCAAGGCGCCTCCCGCCTCACCCGGTTCGCCGGGCCGGGCTGCCTGCCAAGCCTCCGCCTCAGCGTCCGTACGGGCGGCGGGGTCTTGGGCCTGTCGGCCGGCATCCCTGGCGCGCGGCAACGGGCCCTTTGCCGCCTCGCCGCACAGGCATGACCCGAAGCGACTAGCTTGCATGGTCATGGCCACGTCACGCACCACTGTCCGCCCCCCTATCGTCCTCACCCTCGGCGACCCGAACGGGGTCGGTCCTCGCCTCGCGGTGCGCGCCGCCGCCCGCGAGAAGGCTCCCCTCGTGCTGATCGGCGATCCCGCCGTGGTGGAGAAGGCCTGCCGCGCCGAGGGCTTCGACCTCTCGGGCCTGACGATCCTGCCCGACCTCGAGACGCCGCGGTCTCCGGGCAAGCTCCACGTCTGGGCCCCGCCGGGACTGGAGCCGGGCACCGTGGAGCCGGGGCAGATCACCCGCTGGGCGGGAGCCCAGGCCCTGTTGTGCGTGGACGCCGCCACCGACCTCTGCCTGACCGGACAGGCCCGCGCCATGGTCACCGCGCCGCTTGCCAAGGAGTCGGTCGCGCTCACGCTGCCCGGCTTCTCAGGCCACACCGGGCACATCGCCCGCCGCTGCGGCGTCGAGGCGCACTGCCTCTCCCTGAACCTGGGCAAGATGTGGGCCGCCTTCGTGACCACCCACATCCCGCTCTCCGACGTCTCCCGGGAATGCACCCGCGAACGCATCGTCGCCACCGGGACCATCCTGCACGACACCCTGGTGCGGACAGGAATCGTCAAACCTCGCATCGGCGTGGCCGGGCTCAATCCGCACGCGGGCGAGCACGGGCTCTTCGGACGCGAGGAGATCGACACCGTGGAACCGGCCGTGAAGGACCTGCAGGAGGCCGGGATCGACGCGACCGGGCCGCTGCCCGCCGACGTCGTGTTCCCGCTCCTCAAGGCCGGCCGTTTCGATGGCGTCGTGAGCCTCTACCACGACCAGGGACACCCGGTGATGAAGACCATCGGCTTCGACCTCAAGAAGGGGATCCTGCGCGGGGTCAACGTGACGCTGGGCCTTCCCATCGTGCGCACCAGTCCCGACCACGGGACCGGATTCGACATCGCCTGGAAGGAGCCCGGGAACGACTCCAGCCTGCGCGACGCCCTTTCGCTTGCCCGCCGCATGAGCCGGTGAGCGCATCGCTTAGACAAATCCTGTCCGAGCTGCTGGCCGGCTGCCCATGGGAATGGGGACTGGCCCCGCTCACCGATGCGGACGCCGAGGTCCGCAGACAGAAATTGTCCGCATGGACTGCGAAGGGATACCACGGAAGCTTGGGGTGGCTCGCCCAGAGCCAGGCCGTGCGTGCCGACCCGCGTCGGGAATGGCCGTGGGCGCAGTCGGCGCTGGTGGTGCGCCGTCCGCACGGACTGGAGCCCTTGCCCGAGGTGCGGGGCGCGATCCCGCGCCTGGCCTGCTACGCCCGGGGCCGCGACTACCACGGCGTGCTGGAGGACTTCCTGAGGGACCTGGCCGCCAAGCTCAAGGAGCGTCTCCCGGGCCTGCGCACCCTCTCCTGCGTGGACGTGATGCCCCTGCCCGAGGTGGACCTCGCGGTGAAGGCGGGCCTTGGCTGGCGCGGCAAGCATACGCTCCTGCTCTCGCGCCACGGCGGATCGGCCGCGAACCTGGGCGTGCTGCTTTTGTCTGAGCCTGTCGAACCCACGGTTCCGATGCAGGATTTCTGCGGCAGCTGCACCGCCTGCCTGGACATCTGCCCCACGCAGGCGCTGGGGGCCCCGGGCGTGCTGGACGCCAACCTCTGCCTCTCGCACTGGAGCATCGAGGACCGCGACACCTCCGAAGGAACCGCGGCCCAAGCTGCGCGCGGCGAGGTGCTGGGCTGCGACCTCTGCCAGCAGGCCTGCCCCTGGAACCGCAAGCACCTGACCGAAGTGCCCGTGCCCGAAGGCTGGCCGGTGCATTGGGAGGACTGGGTGCGGATCCTGGGCCCCGGCGCCGGGTCGGGACCGCTCTCGAAGAAGACCCCGCTCGAACGGCTGGGGCGGGCCAAGCTGCGGCAGAACCTGCTGCGGTCGCTGGAGAACGTGGACCTGCCCAAGGCTCGGGAGCTGGAACGCCTGGCCTTGGAGGACGAGACCCACCCCAAGCTCGTGGCTTGGTTGCAAGGACGCCTGAGCGAAGCCTGAACGCGCGCCAGCCACGGTGGAGGGCCGGCGCAGCCGGGTGCGCAGGGCCGCACGGCCCGCAGCACCGACCGGAGGGCAGCCCGGAACCACGGCGGCCCCGCCTTTGCGGGGAGGCGCCCAGACCCTGGGCCGAGAACACCGGACTTGACCTGGCCCCTTCCCTTAAGGGAGGATGGGGGCTTCACGCGCAAGACCGGGGGAAACGGGAATGAAGCTTCACTGCACCGCAGCCATGATGGGATTGCTTTGCGCCTCGGCCTGGAGCCTGAACAAGAACCAGAGCGTCGAGTTCTCGCAGGACCTGAACCGCAACGCCTCGCTCGATGCCGACGCGGCCTTCCACAATCCGGCCGGCCTGGCCTTCCTGCCCGTCGACGGCCTGTACCTGGGCCTTGGGAACCAGTTCATCCGGCAGGATCGCGCGGTCCAGGAAGCCAACCCGCTGCTGGAAAGTCAAGGGCTGTCCAAGTACAAGGGCGAGATCCGCGCCCCGCTCTTCCCCACCCTGCATGCCGCCTACAAGACGGGCGACCTGACCCTGTACGCCCACGGGGGGCCGCTGGGCGGTGGCGGCGAGGGAACCTACGACCAGGGCATTCCCAAGTTCGACAACATGATCCTGGGGTTCGCAAACGGGGTCGCCGCGCAGGTGAAGGCATCCGTAGACACCGGAGCCCAGCGCAAGTTGGCGGCGGCCGGCATCGCAGGTGTCCATGTGACAAGCGGCGGCACCTCGGCGCTCCGGTACAGCCGCAACCTGTCCTTTGTCGGTGACGAGATGACCTTGGGAGGCACCTTCGGCGCCGCCTACAAGGTCCTGCCGAACCTCTCCGTCTCGGGCGCCTACCGTTTCTCCTACGCACGCAACGCCTACAAGGGATCGGCGAAGGTCAGCACCCTTGCCGTCTCCACCCAGGGAAGCCAAGGCGCGGCTGCGGCCGGGGTCACCGGCGGCTCCATCGACACCCTCCTGACCGCCACGACCAACCACGTCCTGGACAGCCTGTGGCGCGACGTCACCGTCGATGTGGTCGAGACCGGCATCGCGCACGGGGCCGTGCTGGGCCTTGACTTCAAGCCAAACGAGGTCTGGAACCTCGGCGTGCGCTTCGAATGGAACGGCGAGATGCAGCTGGAGAACAGCACCAAGGCCCTCGACGCGCCCGATGCCCTGATGCCCTACCTGGCTCCCTACGCGAACGGAGCGAAGTCTAAGATCACCGAGCCGATGATCCTGGCCGGAGGCGTCTCCTGGAAGGGCATCAAGGACCTGACCCTCGAGTCGAGCTGGACCTACGGCTTTGCCGAGAACGTGGACCGCGACGGCAAGGAGAAGGAGTACCACAACTCGCTGTTCGCCGGCTTCGGAGCCCGCTATCAGGTGAGCGAGCGGATCGAAGGATCCGTCGGATACGCCCATGACTGGGGCTACCGGAACGACGCGGCCCGCGACGAGATCGACCCGGACATCCCGTTCCACTTCGTGGCGATCGGCTGCAACGTGCAGGCCACGCCACGCCTGCAGGTCAACCTCGGGGCCATGACCGGCTTCGGCAAGGATGTGCAAGGCAAGAGCGTCGCCTCGGGCCTGGCCCAGACCATGTCCAACCAGCACATGAGCCTGGCCCTGGGCCTGGAATGGCGCCCGGCGATCTAGAAGCAGCGAAGGCCACCATCACTGGTGACCTTCGAAGTTGCAGAGACAGGATTTGAATATCAAGATGATCCATGGGCCCTCGCGATCACGTCCGGGGTTGGCGCAGGCCATTCTTTTCCATGCCGAACGCTTCGAATACGGTACGCTCTCAAGGTGGATCAAAACTGCACGGGAAGTGGGGCTATGATGGATTCCGCGTTTGACGACACTGCACAGACTCTTCAGGTCCTGATCGGACAACTGGATAGGGAGGGTGAGGGAGGGGCCGAGACCCTTCTTCAAAGCCTTCCTGCACAGGCAAAAGGGATTCTTGTTGTTGACGATACCGTAGAGGCACTCCGCATCCTGGTCACGATGCTCTCGGAGGAAGGGCACGAGGTTCGGTCCGCCAACGGCGGTGTCCAGGCGCTGGAAGCGGTCCGGGCCTTGCGACCCGAGCTGGTGCTGCTGGATGTGCGCATGCCGGGAATGGACGGTTTCGAGGTCTGCAGACAATTGAAGTCCAACGAGACGACGCATAGCGTGCCCGTACTTTTTCTCAGTGCAACAGGCGATGATGAAGAACGTCTACGCTGCTTCGATGTGGGCGGAGTGGATTTCATTTCCAAGCCGTTTCAGCGTGAGGAGCTGCTGGCGCGTGTGCGGACCCATCTGGAGCTTTCACGGCTGCGAAGTCGGCTTGAGGAGCAGGTGCAGGATAGGACCGCAAGCCTCAAAACTGCCATCCTTCGCATTGCCGAGGAATGCACAGGAAAAGAACAGCTCCAAGGAGTGCTGGAGAAGTCCGAACGACGTTATCGTAACCTAGTCGAGAAGGCTCCCGTAGGGATGTACCAGCTCACGCTGCAGGGAACCTTCAAGTACGTGAACAATGCGATGTTGCGGCAGTTCGGATGTGTCGGGCACGAGGAATTCATGCGCGAGCATTCTGACTTTAAAAAGTGCTGGGAGGACCAACGAGAGTTCGGCAACTTCTTGCAAGTAGTGACGCAGCAGGGTTCCTTGGAAGGACATACCGCGTGGCTGTTCTTGAGAGGCAAAGTTCAAATTTTCCTCCACTACGCCTTTTTCGATGTGCAAACAGGCTTGATCAACGGAATCAGTGTGGCCGCAGCGAGTCGAAGGATATGATTCAGTGTCCCTTGCGGGTCCTAGTGGTGGACGACAACGCGCTCTTCCAGCGTCTCCTGGTTCGCTGGATCGTGGAAATGGGGCATGATGTTGTTGGCGTACCTGATGCGCTCTCGGCTTTGGAGGCGATGAGGGAGAGGAAAGTGCATGTGGTGGTTTCCGACCTGATGATGCCTGGCATGGACGGGATGGAATTATGTCGGCATCTGCGCAAAGAACAAGAGCAAAGTGGACTTTACTTTCTGTTGGTGACAGCAGACGCTACGCGCGAGCGTCTGCACGAGGCATGGGAGGCGGGGGTTGATGATGTTCTTTCCAAGCCGGTCAGTCGCGAAGATCTCGAAGCCAGACTGAGAACGGCTTGCCGTCTGCATCGGCTCGAGGCCGAAGTGAAACGGCGCACACGGCTTCATGACGAACGCGAACGTTTGGCTCTGGCATTGAAGGAGCATGAGCGGCTGCTGGGAATCATTGCACATGAATTGAGGACCCCCCTGGGGGGAATGCGTATGGTCAGTGACATCCTCACTTTGCGCAAGGAGGAGCTTCCGCCGGCGCTCCACAAGGTTGTCGGGATGCTTCAAACACAGGTTCTCACGATGGTGGGGACGCTGGAGAACCTTCTGGAAAGTTCGGTGAGATCGGATCGCGGAGGCGGGCTTTGGGACGCTTGTGATGCGGCTATGCTCTGCCGGGAGGCAATGGCTCTAGTGGAGCATCAGGTGAAGGACGGAACCGTTCTGGAAATGATGCTCCCGACTCCCTTGCCAATGTTCGCAGACCCGGATAGGATCCGACGACTGGCGGTAAACCTACTCAATAACGCGATTCGTCATGCGGGAGGGCGAACGGTTCGGCTCTCCGGAAAGATGATGGCGGAGGACCAGATAGAGCTGTGTATCCAAGATAATGGCGAGGGGATCTCCCCACGTGTGCTTGCTGTACTTGGCGAGCCGTTGCTGCTCAATTCCGGTAACCTAGACGAGGAACGTAAGGCGCGTGGCTCGGGCCTAGGGTTGGCAGTCTGCAAGCAGATCGTCGCCCGTCATTCCGGGGCCTTGATTGTCGAATCCTCTCTTGGGATCGGAACTCGCATTCGAGTGCAGTTGCGCACGAACCTGGACAAACCGTCTGTCGTCAGTGCAGAAGGAGGGCTCTACGCAGGAAGTCTTCCTTGCCAAAGGAGCGATGATGTGGGACAATGTCATAATTGCCTGGAAGATTGCCTCTTCCGGAGGAGGGTTAGTGAATGAGGGTTCTGCTTGTCGATGATCAACCGGTTTTCAGGGATCCGGTAGCGGCTGGCTTGGAATCCATGTCCATCGAAGTGGCCTGCGCAGACAGTGCTACGCAGGCATTGGACCTGATGGCCCGTTTTCATCCGGACGTCGTTGTGGCAGACCTCGCCATGCCTGCCATCAACGGGCTGGAGTTCATCAAGTACCTCAGGTCCCGTGGCCACTATCGCTTGACTCCGGTCATTATGCTCACAGCTCATAACGACCAGCGCTTCATTATTGAAGCAGCAAAGCTCGGTATCCGTGACTACATGCTCAAGTCATCCTTCAGTCTTCTTGATTTGGTCCAAAGGCTGCGGAGCCGTTTCACAGAAGCCAGTGGCAGCCAATCGCCTTCCAGCGTTCCCGTGAGCAGCGTTTTGCTCGATCCATCCCCTCCAGGGGATGCGAGTGTGCCCCCGATCGAATTGCCCACTATCACATTACAACAGCTCTTGGATGGCGTAGCATTGAAGGCGCTCAAGCCGCAGGCTGCTAAAATGCTAGGTATGTGTGCCTCCCCTGAGATCGGCATCGCGGATCTGGAAAAGGAGGTTCGGATGGACCCGGTCCTCTCTGCACGAATCCTACAGGAAGCCAATACAACGACTTATCGCCGAGGATCTCCGGCCAACAAGATCAGCGAAGCCATTTCGCTCCTGGGACTGACCAACCTGCGCAATATCGTTGCCTCTTCCGTTATCGAAGATGGTGTGCTCACTGATTTGGTCGAGGAGGATGCTTGGCGTGCCTGGCAGCATTCCTTGGCCATGGCCCGATCCATGGGTGAGATTGATGACGCCAAAGTGGGTCCTTATCCAGGTTCCGGATATATCCTGGGATTATGTTTCAATCTTCCCTTGATGCTGATCGTGCAGTTTCTGGGTGACCGTTACAGACCCATACGGGATTGGGCCGAAGCACAGAGGATGGCACCAGCGAAGGCTGTGGAGAAGGTCTTCGGACATCCGATCGATGAGATCTACCAAGGCATCCTGCTGAAGATCGGCTTGCCGGGGCAGATCTCGAACTTCGTAGTAGAGGCTCTACAGGCCAACGCAGGAGTGGGCCTAGATGGTCTTAGTCGTACGGCTCGCGTTATGGATGCGGCGAATCATTGGTGTCGAGCCAATGGTTTTGCGATGCTTCCCTTTCATCCCCTGCGTGCTGTGACACGCGAAGAGCTACGTGAGACTCCAGCGCTGGGAAAAATCCCATTCCGGATCGGGGAAATCAGAACTGAGGTGATGTCGTCTTCTTACGAATACCTGCGTGATAGTAAGGCTCTGCGAAAGATCCTCGAAAAGCCGTTCTTCACCCAACGAGGAGATATTCGGGTGGCGATGCACTGCGATTCTTGGGTAGTTGCAGATGGGCCAATCCACCAATTCCTAGCCAATCTCTGTGATTTGCAGATCGTTGCACTCGATCACTTTGACGATCCCAAATGGACCGGCCTCGTTGTTGTCACAGATAATCCAAAGGGAATGTTCCCGATGGGAGTGCCAACTAAGGCTCCCCTCCTTGTCCTTCATAGGACTGCCCTCAAGAAGGAGGATCTTCCACAGGGAGCACGTGTGGGTGCTTTGCGCCTGCCCTGCTCTATGAATGAGATTGCTCGGGCTGTACAGAGCTTTTGATCAAAAAGTACGGTTGACCTTTGGGTTATGAGCCCAACCAGAAACTCGAACTTGTCCACCCCGCATCATAAAGATGCTGCACAAACAAAGAAGGTCATCGTTGCCGATGACCTTCGAAGTTGCGGAGACAGGATTTGAACCTATGACCTTTGGGTTATGAGCCCAACGAGCTACCGGACTGCTCCACCCCGCATCACAAAGATGCCCCACACCCCGTTCCTCGTCAATGTTTATCGGCATTCCAGGCCAACTATCTTTCATGGATGGACGATCGAAGACGCGGAACCTTGCTTGCCCTGGCCGCCTACGGATTCTGGGGACTCTTCCCTCTCTACCTGCGGGCCTTGCCGAAGATGCCCGCGCTGGAACTGGTCAGCCACCGCATCCTCTGGTCCCTGCTGTTCCTGGCCGTCTTCTTCCTGGTGCGCCGCGAGGGCTTTGCTTGGCTCCTCTCGCTGCGCGATCCCGCCGTGCGCCGCTCGCACCTGCTCTCGAGCCTGCTGATCGCCACCAATTGGCTCGTCTACGTGTGGGCCGTGGCCGCCGGACGCGTGGTCGAGTGTTCCTTGGGCTACTTCATCAATCCGCTGGTGAGCATCGGCCTCGGGGTCTTCGTGCTGGGCGAGCGCCTGCGTCCCTTCCAGTGGGCCGCGGTCTCGCTTGCCGCCGCGGCCATCGTCTGGCTCTCCGTCACCACCGGGGTCTTCCCGTGGCTTTCCCTCCTGCTTGCCTTCTCCTTCGGGGCCTATGGGCTGGTGAAGAAGCAGGCACCCGTGGCCGGAGTCCAGGGGCTGGCCCTGGAGACCTTGCTCCTGTTGCCGTTTGCCCTGCTGGTCCTGGGCCGCGCCGAGCTTTCCGGACATGGACAATTCCTGTCAAATTCCGGCGTCGGGATGATTCTGATCGCAAGCACGGGCCTGGCCACCACGCTCCCGCTCCTGGCTTTTGCCGGTGCGGCCCGGCGCATCCCGCTCTCGCAGGTGGGGTTCCTCCAGTACATCACGCCGACCATGCAGTTCCTGGTGGGCGTCTTCGTCTTCCACGAAGCCTTCGGCCCCGCCAAGTTCCTGGGCTTCGGGCTCATCTGGACAGCCCTGGCCTTGCTCCTGCTTGAAGGGCTCTGGTCCAGATCAAGGGCGTGAGCGGGAGCACGTCAAAAAACACGAAGTCGGCACGGCCCCCCTTCTTTGCGCACCCTCCCGCTATTTACTCGAGGGGCCTCGAACAAATAGCGGAAGCCGCCGCCATCGTTTCGGCCCCTTGCGCATCGGATGCGCACGCCTCCCCGCTCTCGGCACACGCCAAAAATCCCGGTTCGAGGGGTCTCGACAGGAAGTCTCGGCACCAGGAAGCGCGGGGGAAGCTCCAAGGGCGGCTTCGAACCACCCCCGATATTTGTTCGACAGGGGTCGAACAAATATCTTCGCCCGCCGCAGGCATGAATGCCCGCGCGGCGGCGCAGGATCAGTTCACCGCAAAGACCAGCGTCTTGAGGTACTCGGTCTCGAGCATGGACGGGTGCGAGGGATGGTCGGGGCCTGCGGCCGACTCGCGCAAGAGGCGCAAGGAACGGCGCGCCTGGCGCGAACCCTTGAGCACGGCCTGGCGAAAATCGAGACGATCGACGAGGCCGGTGCAGGAGCAGGTGATCAGCGTGCCACCCGGAGCGACCAGGGACAGGCCCAGCTTGTTGAGCCGCTGATAGCCCAGGATGGCCTGGTCCACGCTCTTGCGGCTCTTGGCGAACGCCGGCGGATCGAGCACCACCACGTCGAACTTGCGCCCCTCGAGGGCCAGCGACTGCATCACGTCGAAGGCATCTCCCAGCAGCTGTTCCGGCTCGCCGGGCAGGCCCGAGCGCTCCCAGCCCTGGTGGCAGAGGTCCAGGGCCGTGGCGTCGCGGTCGCAGAAGGACACGCTGGAAGCGCCCTCGGCCCCGAAGGCAAGGCCCCAACCGCCGGTGTAGCTGCACACGTCCAGCACCGACTTGCCCTTGGCAAGCGATGCAAGCTGGCGGCGGTTCTGGTCCTGGTCGAGGAAGAATCCCGTCTTCTGACGACCGATCAAGCCGGCGGCCTGGGCCTTCTCGTGGACCGGCACCCAATTGAGGTCGGCCGGCTCGCCCACCCAGGAATCCTCGCGAGGCAGGCCTTCGAGTTCGCGGGCCCAGGTGTCGTTCAGGAGCAGGACTCCCCGATAGCCCAGAGCCTGAAGAGCAGGGACCATCTCGGCCAGGCGCGCGTCCATGGCGAAGGTCTGGGCCGAGACCACGACGTGCGCGCCGTAGTCGTCCACCGTGAGGCCGGGGACCATGTCGCCGTCGGAGTTGACCAGGCGAAAGTGCGAGGTGCGCCCCATCCACACGGAACGCTCGGCCTTGCGGGCGGCGAAGAACTCCTGCCACCAGGCCGTCGAGGGGCGTGCCTCGGGCAGCAGGCGCTGGATGCGGGCGGCGATCAGAGTGCCGGGATGGACGTCGGCATGGCCCAGGGAATCGCCCCGGTGCGAGAGGATGCGACGCCAGGCGCCAGGCTCCGGACGCGGCGACTTGTCCCAGGCGATCTCGTTGGAGAAGGCCCACAGATGACCCGACTGGATGCGACGCTCCTCGCGGTTCTTCAGATGCAGCACTTCGGTCATGGATCGTTCCTGTCGAAAAATGGAGGCGCAAAGATAGCCCGGCACGTCCACAAACACGAAACCCGCATCGCCGGATCGGCAGCGGGCTCGGAAAGTCCGGACCAGACGGTGGCTTACCAGCTCAGGGCCGTCACCGTTCCAGCGAAGATGCCGAAGATGCCCAGGAGCATCACGCGGCGCCACAGCGGAGAATCCACGTGCTTGTCCTCGACCACATCGTCCTTGATGCCGAAGAGCTGGCTTGCCGCCATCCGCCCGAAGCGACCCGAAGGATCGGCTTCGCGATGGTAGCCCACTACCTGCGACTGGCGCGTGACCTGTCCCGCCACCAGCGAGGTCATGAAGCTGGAGTAGAGGAGGGTGTCGCCCGAGTAGCTCAGCATCCCGGTGAGGATCTGGCCGGCACCCTTGCGGCGCGCGATGGCTGACCAGCACTCGGGCTGGTTGCAGCTCTGCTCGTTGCCTTTCGGGGTCCACAGCTCGATGCGCCTCTGGGTCAGGGCCGCCGCGTACAGCGAGCGGGTCAGGGCATGGGCCAAGCCGGAATCGTCGGCATGCCGCACCGTATCGTAGGAGACCGGCAGGAACAGCACGAAGCTGCTGTCGGGAGCCAAGGCCTTGCGCAGGCTGTCCAGCACGCGCAGCGAATCCTTCTGGCGGCCCAGCTGGATCGAGAGATCTCCGACCGCTCGGCGAGCGCTGTCGAGACTCTTTCCCGTGGCGGCTTCACGCGCGCGGGAGATGTTCAGCAGACTGTCCGTGGAACGCCCGCGCACCTCGCAACGAGCGAGGGCCTGCGCCACGGAGTCCAGCTTAGCAAGCCCTGCCGTGTCCTGGACCTTGAGCGTATCGACCTTCTTCACCGTCAGCGTGTCGATCTTCTGGAGCGTGTCCACACGGGTCACGACCTTCGGTCCCTTCTTCTTCGTGACCTTCTTGGCGGCAACGGCAGCCTGGACCTCTCCGACGAACAGACCGACGAAGAGGAGTGCGAAGCAGAGACGGAGGATGCGCATAGTTGCCCTCAGGATTGGATGGAAGAATTGGAATTCATCGTAGCAAACCCACGCGGCGCGTGCACGGGTCCCATGGCATTCACGTCAGGACCACGCCGGGCAGCTCGATCTCGACGCGGCACCCCTTGCCCGGAGTGCTCACCACGTCGATGCGCCCTCCCAGCCTTCGGGTCACCAGGGAATGCACCACATGCGCGCCCAGGCCAATGTGCCCCTTGCCTCGCCCGGTGGTGAAGAACGGCTCGTAGAGGCGCTCCAGGGTCTGCGGATCCATGCCCTTTCCCTCGTCGCGGATCTCCAGCAGCAGATCGTTCTGGTTCACACTCACCTTGACCCAGATCTCCCCGGCCACCCCGTCCCCGTACCCGTGCAGGGAGGCGTTGCGCAGGATCTGGTTGATGATCTGCGTGAGCATGAGACGCGGCAGGATCACCTTGATGTCGTTCTCGCAGTCGATCCAGAGGGTGTGATGGTGCTTGCGCAGCGTCGGAGCCAGGAGGTTTGCCACCTGCTCCAGGAACTGCTTGAGCATGATCTCGCGGGATGGCTCGAGGCTCTGCTCCACCCCCACCTGCTTGAAGGAGCGCACCAGTTCCGCCGAACGCTCCAGGCTTGCCACCAGGATCCCCGCACCCTGATCCAGATTGGCCAGGAACTTGTCCAGGCTCGCCTTGGAAAGGGTATCCCCCTGCAACCTCAGACGGAAGGCGGAGATCTGGGAGGCCATGTTGGTGGTCGCGGTCAACGCATTTCCCAGCGGCGTATTGAGCTCGTGGGCCACGCCGGCGACCAGGCTTCCCAGCGCCGAGAGCTTGCCGTTCTCCACCATGTGGGCTTGGGCGGAACGCAGGTCGGCCAGGGCGTTCTCGTTGGCCTTGAGCGCCTTGTGGATGTCCAGCGAGAACACCACGAGCCTGGTCAGCACCGAGACCAGGGTGAGGAACAGGGCGATCACGACATGGGTGGGCTTGGCCACCCCGGCCGCCCAGAAGACGCCCAGGAACAGGAAGGGGACCAACAGCAGGACCTGCGGGAGGATCAGCTCGTCGAAGAGGGTCGACTGCCTCTCTTCCCGCCCGTCCTCCACCGGCTCGGAAAGCATCCAGGCCGTCATGCTGGTTCCCAGCGAGATGAGCACGAGGAGCCAGTGGCGGAAGGCGATGATCAGCGGGTTGTCCTGCAGGAGCAGGACGCTGAAGCAGGTGTCGCCCATCAGGTTCCAGACCGAGGCCATCGCCAAGAGGCGCAGCGCCAACTCCTGACGTCCGGTCTGCCGCTTGCGGACCACGGCATCGCCCGTCGCGAAGGCCAGGAACAGCGTCATGAAGGGCGTGACCAGCTCCACCACGTTCTCCAGGACCGTGTGGCGGGAGCATTCGTCGATACGCGGGAAGATCGCCACGGCCAGCTGCAGGTAGGAGATGCCGGCGATGTGGCTGAGGAAGTCCAGTTGGAAGCGCAAGCGGGAGCGCAGCAGGTTCTTCCAACCGGCCAGCTGGGGAAGGAACAGGATCCCGGTCGCGCACACCATGAAGGACAGCAGGAAATAGATGCCCCAGACAGGTGTCCGGATCGGATGACCGGCCCCGATCTCCAGGATCTGCCGCACCATCTCGCCCCCGAGTCCCATGAGGATGCCCAAGGCGGCGACCAGCCAGGGAGGATTTTCCTGCTTGCCGCGCCAAGCCAGCCGCAGCACGCCGGCAAAGCCCAGCACCAGGCTCGCCGCGGCCAGGACATCGAAAAAGGAGCGCGTCACCCCTGCACGCAGATAGGTCGGCAAGAGCAGCAGGAGCAGCAAAAGCAGCATGCCTTGGGCAACGCTCCACCAACCGCCGGGCAGCCGTTCGATTTTCCGCCAATGCATCATCGTGATCGAGCATACCATACTCCGGCCCGGAATGTGCCAGTCCGGATTCCATGCCTTGCAGCAGGGTCTTCCAGCAAGGCTCCCGTAGCTATCTTCTTGCCCTTCCTTGACCCTTGAGAGGCGATCCAGCCGATGGCTCCCGAACTGTTCCACTTCACCTACGACTCCCCTGACAACCCCTGGTGCGGGGGAGGCGGAGCGCAGCGCGACTTCGAGATCCTCCATCACCTGGAGAAGGACTGGAAGGTCTCGGTGTTCTGCGGCACCCACCCGAAGGTCGGATGCACCTCGACGCCCTGCCGCCGCGAGAACCTCGGCCTGCCCTTCCTGGGCGAGATGGGCTCGCGCTGGTCCTACGCCTGGCACGCCGGACGTCACGCCCGCGCGGCGCTGCGACGCGGCAACGTCGTGATCTCGCACGTCGCCTCGTGCTTCGCTCCGGTCCTGCCCCTCTCGGCCTCCAATCCTGCCGTGGTCCATTCCGTCTACCACCTGATCGACCGCGACTCCCTGATCCGGCGCATCGGTCCGCTGGGCCTCTTGGGCTGGCGTCTTCAGCAGCGCGTGATCCAGAACGGCCTGTGGTTCCTGACCATCAACCGCGAGACCTCCCGGCGCATCGCGGCCCAGAACCCCAACGCCCGCATCCGCATCATCCCCACCGGCTTCCACCCCCCGAAGGAGACCCCGGTCCCCTTCGGCACCGCCGACAAGCCCTACATCGTCTTCCTGGGCCGCCTCGACCACCACATGAAGGGGCTGGATCGCCTGATGTCGGCCTTCGGCCAGGTCGCCGCGGAGTTCCCCTCGCTCGAGCTGCGCCTAGCCGGACGCTCCGACGCCGCCATGGACGCCTGGCTCGAGAAGAACCTCGCCGCCCATCCCTTCGCCGCGCGCATCCACATCCACCGCAACCCCTCCGAGGCCGATAAGTATTCCTTGCTTGCCGGCGCGCAGTTCTTCTGCTCCCCCAGCCGCTTCGAGGGCTGGTGCATCGCCGCCATCGAGGCCTCGTCCCAGGGCCTTCCCGTGGTGGCCACCCGCACCGACGGGTTCCTGGATTCCGCACCGGACGGCTACACCTCGATCCTGGTGAACAACGACGACGACGCGACCTGCTCCGTCGAACTGGCCGCCGCCTTCCAACGCCTGCTCACCGAGCCCGCGCTGCGCGAGCGTCTGGGCGCCAACGGTCGCGAATGGGCCCACCGCTTCGACTGGCCCTCCACCGCCCGGATGCAGGGCGAGTTCTACCGGCAGGTGCTCGACTGCCTCCATGGCGCACCGCTCCCGCCCCCCGGCATCGTCAACACCATGGAAAGCTTCCTGCCGACCTGAGCGGACGGCACGTTCCCATGGCCGACCTCGAACCTCTTGCCTGGGGCCCCAGCGCCTCCCTCGATGCCTTGCGCAAACGCGCCGACGCCCTGCGTTCGGTCCGTGCCTTCTTCGACGCCCGCGGGGTGCTGGAAGTCGAGACCCCACTCCTGGCCCCCTTCGGCACCGTGGATCTCTGGATCGATTCCTTCGAGGTGAGATCGCAGTTCTCACGCGATCCGCTCTGGCTGCAGACCTCCCCCGAGTTCTACATGAAGCGCCTGCTGGCGGCAGGCTCCGGCCCCATCTGGCAGCTGTGCAAGGCCTTCCGCGACGAGGGAGAAGGCGCCCGTCATGTGCGCGAGTTCACCATCCTGGAATGGTATCGCCCGGGATTTACGCTGGAGGAGCTCTGCCGCGAGGTCGAGGCTCTTTGCCGCGTCCTGATCCCCGCCCTGCCCCAGCCGCGCCTGGCGACCTTCGCCAGCCTCTTCCAGGATGTCTGCGGGGTGGATCCCTTCCGGGCTCCGGTGACGGATCTGCGCGAGGCCGTCCTCAAGGTCTCGCCCATCATTCCCGAACTGTCCCTGCACGACCGCGACGGCTGGCTCGATCTGCTGTTCGTGACCGCCATCGAGCCCTTCCTGGGAATGGACGTGCCGGTCTTCGTCACCAACTATCCGGTGTCCCGCGCGGCCCTGGCCAAGGCCATCCCCGGCGACCCGCCGACCGCCGCCCGCGCCGAACTGTACTGGCAGGGCATCGAGCTGTGCAACGCCTACGACGAGCTGGCCGACGCCGGTGAGCTGCTGCGACGCTTCGAGGAGGACGTGCAGGGGCGCAAAGCCATGGGCAAGGATTCGCCCGGCATCGACCGGGGCCTGATCGAAGCGCACCGAGTGGGAGTCCCGCCCACCAGCGGCGTGGCCCTGGGCTTTGATCGCCTGCTGATGCTGGCCACCAAGCAGGAGCACATCCGGGACGTGATCGCGTTCGGTTGAACGGTGCGAGCCCTCCCATCCGGGAGGGAGTGACGTCGCCGTGAGGCTTGGCAGGCAGCCCGAACGGCGCAGCGGGGGCGCCCTGCCGGACCACCACATCCTCTGCTGAAACCTCGGGATCCGCGCTTCCCGGCGGCACGGGAGGTAGATTGCGCCGATGTACTTGCCGATGACGCGTGAAGAGATGACAAAGTTGGGCTGGAGCGAGCTGGATGTGATCCTCATCACCGGGGACGCCTACCTCGACAGCCCCTTCTGCGGCGCGGCGATGCTGGGCAAGGTGCTGGTGCAGGCCGGCTACCGCGTGGGCGTGATCGCGCAGCCCCGCTGGGACTCGATCGAGGACATCAAGCGCCTGGGCGAGCCCCGCCTGTGGTGGGGCATCACGGCCGGGTGCGTGGACTCGATGGTCGCGAACTACACCGCCACCGGAAAGCGCCGCCACGACGACGACTTCACCCCCGGCGGCGTGAACGACAGCCGTCCCGACCGGGCCCTCTTCGTCTACACCGGCCTGGTGCGCCAGGCCTTCAAGAACACCAAGCCCATCGTGATCGGCGGCATCGAGGCCTCGCTTCGCCGCGTCACCCATTACGACTTCTGGAGCGACAAGATCCGTCGCTCGGTGCTCTTCGATGCCAAGGCCGACTACCTGGTGTTCGGCATGGGCGAGCGGCTGTCGGTGGAGATCTCGAAGCGCCTGGAGAATGGACAGGATCTGTCAAATCTCAAGGGGCTGTGCTGGAAGTCCAAGACCGTGCCGGAGGGGTACATCGAGCTGCCTTCGCACGAGGAGTGCGTGACGGACAAGCACAAGTTCATCGAGATGTTCCACGGCTTCTACAGCAATCAGGACCCGATCACCGGCAAGGGGATCGCCCAGAAGTCCGATCCGCTGTGGTACCTGGTGCAGAATCCGCCCGACATGCCGTTCTCGGCCGAGGAGCTCTCGCTCTACCACGACCAGAAGTGGGAGCGCGAGGCGCATCCGCTGCACGCGGCCAAGGGGCCGGTGAAGGCGCTGGAGACCATCCGCTTCTCGGTCCTCTCGCACTACGGCTGCTACGGCGAGTGCAACTTCTGCGCGATCGCCGCGCACCAGGGCCGCATCGTCCAGACCCGCACCGACGAATCGATCGTGGACGAGGCCAAGCGCATGACGGTCCACCCCAAGTGGAAGGGCATCATCTCCGATGTCGGTGGCCCGACCGCCAACATGCTGGGGATCGAGTGTACCAAGAAGCTCAAGCACGGCTCCTGCGCCGACAAGCGCTGCGTCGCGCCCACCTGCCCGGCGCTTCGCCCCAACCACTCGCGCCAGATCAATCTCCTGCGCACCCTGCGCGCGCTCCCGAAGATGCGCAAGGTCTTCGTGGCCAGCGGCATCCGTCCCGACATGCTGATGGACGATCCGAAGTTCGGCGAGGAGTACGTGCGCGAGATTGCCGAGCACCACACATCCGGCCAGTTGAAGCTCGCTCCCGAGCACACCGACCCGGAGGTGCTTCGCCTGATGGGCAAGAACGGCATGGAGTCGGTGCACTGGTTCCGCAGCCGCTTCCTCAGGGCCTCGGAGAAGGCCGAGAAGAAGCAGTTCCTGACCTACTACATGATGGCCGCGCACCCGGGCTGTTCCGACGCCGAGATGGACTCCCTGCGCGACACCTGCGCCACGGAGCTTGGCATGATCCCCGAGCAGGTGCAGATCTTCACGCCCACCCCCAGCACCTACTCCACCCTGATGTACGCCACCGGCCTTGACCCCTGGACCCTCCAGCCGGTCCATGTGGAAAAGACACTTTCCGGAAAAAATCGCCAGAAGGAGCGCCTGGTCGCCAAGCCCTCGTTCGCCCGGAGCTTCGCCCCGCGCCGCGGCCCTGCGGCCAGCGGCCGAGTCGGAGGGGATGCCCGTTCCGGAGCCGACTTCCGCCCGGGCGGCAACGCAAGGCCCGGCAAAGGGCATCGGGGCCGCTGAAATAATTTGACAGGATCTGTCACTTGACAGATTCCGTCATTCCGGGCGCCTCCCTCGCCGGCATTCGTATCGAATGCCGGCGAGGGCCGGGCTGCCTGCCAAGCCTCGGCTGCGCCGGGGTCTTGGGCCAAAGGCCGGCATCCCTGGCGCGTGCCATCGCCCAGCAGCAAATGCCCTATCGGTATGCAGGCTCCACCTTGCAGGCCAGGAACTGCATCCGAAGGCATTCGTATGGGATTCCCGGCGATTCCGGGGACGAGCGCATTTGGCACGCCGATTGATTTGAGGTAGGGCATGCGCCCATCGAACCTGCTTCCCCTCCTTGCCCTCCTACCACTGCAGGCTTGCATCGCTACGACCTTCCACGACACCATGCTGAAATCCCAGTCCCGCGCACCGCTCCCGTTGGGAGCAATCCACGTCCCGCCTCGGGATTCCGGGATCCTGCTGCAAGGTTCCCTGCAGGTTTCGCAAGGCTTCAAGACCTCCGCCAACGTGACGCCGTACCTGGAAAAGCCCTTGATCAAGCAGGAGTCGCAGACATCCTCGCTTGAGGGAACCTCGAACCTCCAGCTGCCTGCCCAACAGTTCGCGGCCCAGGGATCGCTGTTCCTTTCCGATCACGTCCGACTGGGACTTTTCGTCGACGGAACCCCATCGAAACACGCGCTTTGGGGCGAATTTGGCTTGCGTTTCGGTCGCGAACTCAGCTTTGAGAGCTTTGTCGGAGCAGGAACCGTTCCCGTGCAGAGCACGGCGGAGTGGAGAAGCACGTCCACCAGCAAGGGATGCGATTCCTCTCTCCTGTCGTTGGGCATGGGTGGTGGTTCCACTTGGCGCTGCGTCGACGATACGGCAAATCAATTCCTCCAGACCAGCAAGGACCAGGACGAACTCATGCTTCGGGCTGGCTTTCATTTGGGTCTTCGGAAAGGTGGCCCCTGGATCGAAGTGCAAGCGGGTGCTTTCACCCTGCTGCCGACGTCACCTATGGCCGATGCGAAATGGGGCGCAAGCATTCTCAGTGCCTCGATCGGCTGGTCCCAGCCAACCGATTACGGGACGGCAACTGTCGCCTTGCGCGCGGTTGGCATTGGCGATGCATTCGTGCCTTCGGCGTCCCTGCAGTGGACCGGCGAGCTCAAGCTGGGAGGCTGAGGCGGCTCAGCGAACCGGCAGGAGAGGCCAGCAGTACAGGCTGGTGCGATCGACCCCGTAGCCAGCGTTGGTGCCGGTCTGGATCTCCAGCCACAGGGTGTCGCCGGTCTTGAGGTACTCGTACTTGACCGTGTCGGTGGTGGTCTTGCCGCCGTCGGCCAGCCCCATCGTCCCGCCGTTCGCGTAGAAGCGCAGGCGCCCGCTCGGATAGAGCGACGTGACCATGTTGATGCGCGGCGCCTTGCCCCAGATCAGCGAGTCCGCGACGATCCGGACGGAATCGCCCTTGTACTGCCCCGACAGCACGATCCAGGTCCCGAGCACGGAATCCTCCACGCGCGGACCCGAAACCGTGGTGCCCGTGCTGTCCGTCCCCGTCGTGGACGTGGAGCCGTTCCCTCCCGGCGAGGTCGTCGTGACAGGGTTCGAAGTCGAACCCGAATTGCAGCCGGTCAGCAGCAGCAGCCCCGTCAGAACGCCACCGATCCATCGAACCGTCATCCTATCCACCCTTTCCGACAATGCCTGCTTGTCCCGCAACGGACCGTTCAGCGCAAGCGAACCGGGAGCCCCATCAACGCGCCGGCACGAGGGCGTGGCTGAACCAACTGCCGCGATCGAGCTTGCCGTCCGCACTCTTGGAGGTCGGCTGGAATTCCATCCAGAGGGTGTCCCCCTTCTTGAAATACTCGAAGAGGACGCTGTCGGAGGCGCTCACACCGTCGGTCAGGCCCATGAGGCCGTTGTGGGCATAGAAGCGCTTTCCCTTGCCGTCGGGACGCAGGTTCTTGATCGGAGTGTTCTGCCAGATCAGGGAGTCCTTGGTGATGCGCACGGAGAAGCCGGGATACATGCCGTCGCTGGCAACCACCTTCCAGCCCCCCACCACCGTATCGACCACAGCGAAACGAGCGGCAAGCGCCGCATTGGCCGCAGACGTATCGCGAATCGATGCCGTATCACGGATCGATGCCGTGTCAGATACCGACACCTCGGTTCCGGTCACGGAGTCGTCCTCGCTGCATGCGAAGAGACCCAATGCCAAAATGCCGATCAGAAGTGGACGTCTCATCCGGAATCCCCTCTTTGAAGCCAGCGTTGCCATGAAGGCAAGAGAACGGATATACGCTCCCCTCGACTCAAGCGCAAGTTGAATCTCACGCCGCCTTGCTCCATTGTGATCTTCATCACACCCTTAAGGCAACAGCGATTCCACGGGGCGGTTTCCCGCACCGCAGCACAGGCATGAAAAAGCCCCGTCGCGCCGATGGGCGGACGGGGCTTCGGGAGCACTTGCCGGAACCCTCAGCCCTTGCGGGCCCCGTGGAATTCCAGATCGGGATACTTTTCCTTCATCAGGCGCATCTTGAACTCGTGGCTGGGCAGGTAGACCAAGTCGCCGTGGCGATCCTGGGCGCAGTCGAAGAGGTTCTGCTCCCGGAAGGCCTGGACATCCTTCTCCGGACCGGTCACCCAGCGGGCCTGCCAGATCGAAAGCGGCTCGAAACGGCACTCGGCCGAGTATTCCTCGGCAAGGCGGAACTGGATCACCTCGAACTGCAGGCGACCCACCACACCCAGGAGCATGTGCGGTCCCGAGAACGGCTGGAAGATCTGTGCCGCACCTTCCTGGGTGAGCTGCTCCAGGCCCTTGAGGAGCTGCTTGGTGCGAAGCGGATTGGTGGAGATGGCACGCGCGAAGTACTCCGGGGAGAACTCGGGAATGCCCTCGAACTGGAGCTTCTCGCCGCCGGTCAGGGTGTCGCCGATGGCGAACATGCCCGGATCGTGGATGCCCACGATGTCGCCCGAGTAAGCCTCGTCCACCAAGGACCTGTCCTGGGCCACGAAGGTGGTGGGACTGGCCAGGCGCACGTCGCGGCCGGAACGCACATGCAGGACCTTCTCGCCGCGCAGGAACTTGCCCGAACAGACCCGCAAGAAGGCCAGGCGGTCGCGGTGCTTGGGATCCATGTTCGCCTGGATCTTGAAGACGAAGCCCGTGAACTTCTCCTCGTCGGCCTCGACGAGGCGCTTGTCGGCTTCGCGGCTGCCGGGAGCCGGGGCCAGGCGCACCAGGGCGTCCAGCAGGTGCTTCACGCCGAAGTTGTGCATGGCCGAGCCGAAGAAGACCGGAGTGATGTCCTGATCGAGGTAGCGCTGCAGGTCGAAGGGCTCGCAGGCGCCGCTGACAAGATCCGTCAGGTCGCGGAGGTTGTTCGCCTCGCGCTCGCCGGCCAGCTCGTCGAGCTTGGAGTCGGCCAGGTCCATCTTGTAGATGCCCGTGGTGCCCTTCTGGTCCGAGGCCTCGGAGTCGTGCTCGGCGAAGCTGTGGAAGCTCTCGTCGAAGAAGGAGTAGACGCCCTTGAAGGAGACGCCCGAGCCGACCGGCAGGGTCATCGGGACGACCTTGGGCCCGAGCATCTTCTCGATCTCGTCGAAGAGCTCCAGGGGGTCGCGGATGTCGCGGTCGCACTTGTTCACGAAGGTGATGACCGGGGTGCGGCGCAGGCGGCACACGTCCATCAGCTTGAGCGTCTGGGGCTCCACGCCCTTGGCGCCGTCGATCAGGATCACGGCCGAGTCGACCGCGGCCAGGGCACGGAAGGTGTCCTCGCAGAAGTCCTCGTGTCCCGGCGTATCGACCAGGTTCATGTGGTGGCCGTCGTGCGGAAAGCTCATGACGGAGCTCGTGACCGAGATGCCTCGCTGCTGTTCGATCTTCATCCAGTCGGAGGTCGCCGCCTTGCGACCCTTCTTGGCGCGCACCATGCCCGCCTCGTGGATGGCGCCGCCGTACCACAGGAGCTTTTCCGTGAGCGTGGTCTTGCCCGCGTCCGGGTGCGAAATGATGGCAAAGGTGCGCCGACGCGCGACGATCTCGGTAATGGACATAGCGGTGCAAAGGTAGCTCCGCGAAGGCGGATCCACCCTTTCCCCATCCCTCCCAACTTGGGAGGGAGTCAAGCAAGATGCCGCACTCGCGCCAGGGATGCCGCCCGGAGGGCCAAGACCCCGGCAACGCCGAGGCTTGGCAGGCAGCCCGGTCCCGCCCGGAACGAAGAAGGGACGCAAGATCTTGCGTCCCCACGATGCGTGCATTGACAGCAAGGGCGGGAGGCGCCCCGATGCCGGATCAGCCCCCGAAGGCGCGGGTGATCATGAAGCCCAAGGACCAGGTGGAGAAGTTCGCGGGGCTCTGGGCTCCACGGGTGTAGGCGCGGTCCTCCGAGAGCCAGCCCGAGTTCACGAGATGCAACTGGAAGACGTGCCCGCCCGTCTCGACTTCCCAGCCCAGCCCGATGGAGGCGTTGGGGATCTCGTGCAGGCCGGTGATCATCTGGGTGACGTCCAGCGACACGCCCTGGCGCGCGTTGTACTTGTAGCGCCCTGCCACCCCGATGCCGAAGGAGACCGGGCTCTCGTCGTTGAACTCGACCAGGGAACGCTGGACCATGGTCGGCGAGACCTGCAGGGAGAGCTTCTCGCTGAACTTGCGCGCCACGATCAGCTGGTGGGTGCTGGAGAGCTTGTCCGAGAAGGGGACGCTGCCCGTGATCCCGTCCGGGTCCTGGGTGTTCACGTAGCCGACCGAGAGCCAGGTCACGCTCAGCGGGACCGCGCCGTCGGTGGTCTGGCGCACCAGGCGGTACTTGCCCCACAGGCTCACCGGCTTGCCCTCGTTGTTGGCGCGCTCCAGGCCCACGTCGAAGCGCTCCGTGAAGCCGTAGTCCACGGCGATGCGCGTGTTGGCCATGTCCAGGCCGAAGCCGCCGTCGGGGCCGTTGCCGAAGGAGCCGAAGCGGTGCGAGACGGTGAGGTCCAGCACGCCCTTGCCCGAGGTCTCGACGCTGTGGCTCTCCACCACGCGGATGGCCTTGAAGGTGGCCTGGACCGGCTCGCCCGCGGCGGCCTGGGTCATCATGCTGTCGAGGTCCTGGGCGAAGGCGCCGGCTGCCAGGGTCGAGAGGAGCAGTGCGGTGCGTTTCATTTCTTCACCTCGTTCTTCCAGTCGAAGCGTGCGGTCACGCGCATCTCCTCGGTGAACTTCTTCATGAGCAGGGAGGGGATCTTGATGTCGTGGTCGGCCATCTTCACGGGGAAGACGGTCTCGCCCTTGATGCTGCCGTCAGGCTGCTTCTGGAGCCAAGCCTGGACGGTGCGGGGCTTCTTCACGCCGTGGACGTCGAGGGTCCCCTTGACCGATACCGTCACCTTCTTGCCGGAGGCCAGGGCAGCGGTGTCGAGCTTCTCGATGGTGCCGTCGAAGCCCGAGACCGGGTACTTCTCGGATTCCATGTAGTTCTCATTGAAGTGTTCCTGCATCAGGTGGTTGGGGAACACGAAGGTCGTGTTGCGGAAGCGGATGGAAAGCGCACCGGTCGCCGCATCGAGCTTGGAGACGCCCACGGTGCTCACGGCCTGGATGGTCTCGACAGGCGTGGTGGAGAAGAACTCCACCCAGCCGGCGCGGTCAAGCTGCGGGGCGGCGGCGGAAAGGCCGGCCAGGAGGCCCAGGGAGATGGTCAGGTTCCGCATGTCAGCCCCCTTGCTTCTGAGTGTAGAGCGTCATGGCGGAGTCGGCCCAGCGCAGCAGCAGCGCCTTGTCGGCCTGGGAGAAGTGGACCGTCCCGGCAGCCGGCATCCAACCTTCACTCACCGCGTCGCGGATCTTCTTGGCCTCGGGACCGGTGGTCGCCTCGTCCTTGAAGGCCGGCGTATTTCCCGTGCCGTGGCAGGGCAGGCAGCTTTTCTGGAAGACAGGGTAGACGTTCTGCCAGGTCGCGGCGGGGACGGGCTGACCTGCGGTGAGGTCCTGGACGTTGTCGCAGCCTCCCAGGAAAAGGCCTGCCGCGACGAGTGCGGCGGCGCCAAGGCGGCGGGTTCGAGTGTTCGATTTCATAAGCGCTCCTTTGATGCGAGCCTTCAATATCCACGTTCCAAGACGCATGTGCAATAAAATCCGTCCGCATCTGCGAACGGAGCGCATCTACCTTCCTACCCATGAAGATCCTCCTCCCGGCCCTGTGCCTGGCAAGCCTCGCATTCTCCCAGGAAAGCCACTACTCCCCGCAGGTGAAGGTGCGCACCCTGCTCAAGAGCGACACCACCTCCGACGGCGCCCGCATCGCATACCCGAATGCGGGACACCCCGAGGTCTCCTCGCTCGCCGTGGACATCCCTCCCGGCGCCCAGACCGGCTGGCACCGCCACCCCGTGCCCGGCTACGCCTTCGTGCTGGCAGGGACCCTGGAGATCCAGGACCAGGACGGGACGTCGCGGCGCTTCGGGCCCGGCGCCGCCTTCGCGGAGATGGTCGGCAAGAGCCACAACGGCAGATGCATCGGGCAGGACACCGTGAAGCTCCTGGTGACCTTCACCGGCGAGCAGGGCAAGACCTTCACCCTCAAGGACGAGAGCCATCACGACACCAAGTGAGGAGGCCGAGGTCGCGAACGGCCCCGACCTTGCGCTGCGCGCCCTCCATGCGACGGGGGTCAAGGCGGTCGCGCGCTGGATCCGCCGCCTGGAGAACGCCATGGAGAGGCTGCCGGCGCCGGAAGGACTGCTCGAGGAGGCCGGGCGGATCGAAGGGCTGACCCAGTCGCTGCTGGCCCATCGCGACCGCGTGCGCCCCGGAGCCGCCGGCGTGCGGGTTCCCGACTACTCCCGCGAAGGGATCCCCGAGGTCGAGATCCCGCTCGATCCCGCCGCGCCCCTTGCCGACCAGGTCAAGCGGCGCTTCGCCAAGGCCACCAAGCTGCGCCGGACGGCCGCCGGGCACGGTGCCCGTTCCGAGGCCCTTTTGACGGAAATTGTCCTCGCCCAGGCATGGCAGGCAAGGCTCGAGGCGATGGCACCCGAGCTGAACCCCGCGCCCCGCGAGGACGGCTCGACACCCTGGATCGGACGGCGCCCCCGCAAGGATGCCGAGCGTGCGCTTGCCGAGCTTGCCAAGCGGCTGATCCCGCGCGGGCTCTGGCCTCAGCCTCCCCGCAAGGGCAAGGAGGAGGCGCCCAGCGCTCCCTTGCGCTTTGATCTGGAGGACGGCTGGACCCTGTGGGCCGGACGCAGCGGCACCGAGAACGACCTGCTCACCACGCGTCTGGCCCGCGCCGACGACCTGTGGTTCCACGCCGCCCACGTGCCCGGCTCGCACGTGATCCTGCGCGCCCCGGGCGCGAAGGCCCTGACGGCTCCGCCCGCCCTGATGGAACGCGCCGCCTCGGTCGCCGCCTGGCTCTCGAAGCTGCGCAACCAGGAATGGGCCGAGGTCCACTGGACGCCCAAGCGCCATGTGCGCAAGCCTCGCAAGGCCCCGCCCGGCACGGTCCTGATGGAGCACTACCAGGTGCTGCGGGTCCGTCCGCAGGCGCCCTAAGACTCAACCCAGTTGAAAACTCCAGCGGTCGTCGCTGCGGGCGATGGCCAGGCCGAAGGCCTGCCTCGCCGCCGGCGAGAGCAGGACCTCCTCGATCGGGCCGTCGGCCGTGAGCCTTCCCTGGTCCAGCAGCCAGGCCTGCCCGCCCTGCTCGGCGCACAGGCGCAGGTCGTGGACCGACCACACGATGGTCCGGCCTTCGGCGACCAGCTCGTCGAAGAGCTGCAGCAGCTCGAGCTGATGGCGCACGTCCAGGCCCGAGAGCGGCTCGTCCAAGAGCAGCAGGCTGGCCTCCTGCGCCACGGCGCGCGCCAGGAAGACACGTTGCAGCTCGCCGCCCGAGAGGGTGGTCGCGTCGCGCTCCTGCAGTGCCCGCACGTCCAGGCGCTCCAGGGCCGCGTCGATGCGGTCACGGTCGGCAGGCGAAAGCGGATGGAACAGCCCCGCGTGGGAAAGCCGTCCCATCGCCACGATCTCGCGCACGGTCAGCGGCAGGAGCGGCGGACGCAGCTGCGGCACGTAGGCCAGGGTGCGCGCCACGACCTTGCGCGGCAGGTCCCCAAGCCGCGAGCCACCCAGCCTCACCTCGCCCGCGTCGGCGTCCAGGCAGCCCGAGAGCACCCGCATCAGCGTGGACTTGCCCGCCCCGTTCGGACCCAGCAGCGCGATGCGTCCGCCCCCGCGAATTTGACAGGAAATGTCATGCAGCAGGGTGCGCCCCGGGACGTCGACCCGGATCCCCCTGGCTTCCAGCAGCGGGCTCATGCGCCCACCCGGCGCGAACGCAGCAGGAGCCACAGGAAGAACGGCACGCCCAGGAAGGAGGTGATCGCCCCCATCTGGATCTCGGTGGGCAGGTAGATGCGGGCCACCGTGTCGCACAGCACCAGGAAGACGCCGCCGCCCAGGGCCGAGAGCGGCACGAGACGGCGCGCGCTGGAGCGGTGCATCCAGCCGCGCAGGGCGTGCGGGACGATCAGCCCGACAAAACCCACCGGGCCGCACACGCTCACGGCGGCGCCCGTGGCCATGGCCGCACCGCCCAAGGCCAGCCAGCGCGCCCGGTTCACCGGGACGCCGACGGAAAGGGCGTGTTCCTCGCCCAACGACAGGGCGTCGAGCCAGCGGGAAAGCACCCACAGCATGCCGATGCCCAGGAGCGCCGGTCCCAGTTCCTGCAGGAGATGCTCCCAGGTCCGTGCCTCGGCCCCACCCGAAAGCCAGAAGATCAGGCGCGACAGGTCGTTGGCGCGGGCCAGCAGCAGCGCCACGCCCACCAGGGCCGCGCACAGGCTCGAGAGGGCCACGCCGGTCAGGAGGGTAACGGCAAGGTTGGGGCGACCGCCGAAATGGGCCAGGGTCCACACGGTGGCCACCTCGCCCAAAGCACCCAGGAACGCGGCCACCGGAAGCCACTCGGCCTGCTCCGGGCGCAGCGTGAGCCAGGCCACGGCGGCCAGGGACGCACCCGAGGAGATGCCCAGGAGCGACGGGTCGGCCAAGGGGTTGCGGAACAGGGCCTGGAGGGCCGCACCGCTCGCGGAGAGGGCCGCCCCGGTGAGGGCCACCACCAAGAGGCGCGGCATGCGGATGTTCCAGACCACGTGGCAGGCCAGCCCCCGCCCGTCGGGGCCCTCGAGCAGGGCATGCCAGGCCTGCGAGGCCGTCAGGTCGGAGCTTCCCCACAGCAGCCCCAGCAGGGCAGTGATGCCCAGGACCGCGCACAGGAGGAATGTGGTGCGGCGCGCTCCCATCCCTAGCGTCGGCTGTCCCAGAGCGTCTCGGGCTGCGAGGCGGAGCGGTTCTCGAAGCGGGCCGCCACGAAGAGCCAGTCGGACAGGCGATTGAGGTAGCGTCCCGGCCACGGGGAGACGTCCTCGTGATGGGAGAGCGTGGCAAGGCGACGCTCGGCGCGGCGACAGACGGTGCGGGCCAAGTGCAACTGTGCCGCGGCCTGCGAGCCGCCGGGCAGGATGAAGTTGGTGAGCGGCCCCAATTCCTCGTTCATCGCGTCGATCGAGGTCTCGAGCGCCAGCACATGGCGTTCCTCGACCTTGGGGAGTCCCGCATACTTGAGCTTGTCCTCTTCCCGGAAGCACAGGTCGCTGCCCAGGTTGAACAGGGTGTTCTGGATCTCGGCAAGTTCCGTCCCGAGGGAAGGACTGGCCAGCCCGAAGGTCAGCGCCACGCCCAGGGCCGCGTTGAGTTCGTCGGCATCGCCGTACGCTTCGACGCGCAGGTCGTCCTTGGGCACCCGCTGGCCGCCGCCAAGGGAGGTCTCGCCCTTGTCGCCGCCGCGTGTATAGATCTTGGTCAGAGGAGGCATAGGTCCCAAAGGTACCTATCCGGCCCCGCCGCGCCCTCGATCAATGCGCGGGTCCCGTTCAGGACGCGCTGTCGAACAGGTTGCCGACCCCTTCGGCGACCGCGCCCAAGATCGAGCCGGCAGCATCCACCACGGCACCCAAGACAGCAACCCCCAGCGGCACATGTTCTCCAAGCCCGGCAACCGCACCATCCACCGTCGCCTCCGGCTCGGAGAGCGTCGGCTCCTCGGGAATCCCTTGGGATTCCTCGACTTCCCCCACGCGTCCGGTATCGTCCCGGCAGACTCCGAAGCTTGCCTCGCCGCGTTCCTCCGCCATCAGTCCCGTCCTTTCCCGATCCGCGCCAGCCAGCCGTCCAGCGCCGCGTTGCTTTCCTTGACCGCCTCGCGGGAGACGAAGTGCCCCGTCCCCTCCGGAACCACCAGACGCCCCTGCGGCAGGGCCGCCGCCATGATGCCGGACTCCTCCAGCGGGATGAGCTGGTCGGCCTCCCCCGCCAGCACCAGGGTCGGCAGGTCGATGTCGGCAAGAGAGCGGCTGGCGTCGGGGCGCGAGGCCATGGCCCGCGAGGCCGTGGCGATTCCCTTGGGGCGCAGCGGATCCATCAGGGCCCGCACGGCGCGCTGGCCTTCGGTGGTGTTGCGGTGCTTGCAGAGCATGCGCGCCGGCATCGGCTCCACGATGCCTTCGGGAGCCTCGCCCCCGTCCAGACGTGCCGCCAAGGCCATTCGGGCATTGGCCCCGTCGTTGGTGTCGGCGATGGCACGCGAGGCCACCAGGGCGATCCCCGCCAGTTCGTCCGGGTAAAGACGCGCCCAAGCCAGTGCGATGTAGCCCCCGAAGGAGTGCCCTGCCACGGCCGGCCTCTCCAGGCCCAGCTTGCGGCAGAAGCCTCGCAACGCCTCGACGTAGCTCTCCAGCCGGGCCGGTCCTTCAAGATCGGAGGACTCCCCAAAGCCAGGCAAGTCCACCGCCACGGTGCGCGCCTTGAGCCGCCCCAGCTGGGGTTCCCAGAAGCTCCGCTGGTAGGGAAAGCCGTGGAGGAACAGGACGACTTGCCCCTGGCCCTTGTCGTCGTATCCGAAGCGTTGCGTATCGAGGTCGAGGATCATGCTCCAAAGATACCGCCTGCGCATCGCCTCGAATCGTCCCTTCGCACTCTCCCATCGTCGCCAAGACCCCTATCCGTCCGCTTTTCCGACCTTGCGGACTGCCGTTCGTGGCTATCCTTGAATCCAGCATGACTTTGAGTCCGAAGGATCGGGTGCGGCGCGCCCGGAGGCTGGCCTCGCGCTGGTGGCGCCAGAGCTACAAGCGGCTCTTCGCCCGTCGTTCGGCGCGTCTGTTCACCGGACTGGGCCTGGGTGTCTCGGCCCTATTGGCACTGGGCCTTGTCTTCCTGTTCTACTACCAGCAGAAGGCCACCCTGCTCGAGTCGACCCTCCAGCACCAGGACCGCCTGCTGCACGAGATCGAGCGCACCCTCCAGCAGGAGATGGAACGCGAGGTCCGCCAGACCTCGCTGATGGCCCATGTGGTGCGCAACTTCGCCCCCAGCAGCACGGGCCGTGACCGCGCCTACGGTCTGCTTTCCTCCGACTCGCTGGCCTGGCAGTTGGTGATCACCCACCGCACCGAACCCGTGCACCTGCTCTGGCAGCGCGACTCGCTCACCCAGCCGCACCTGGCCCGCGAGTTCTTCCGCTTCTCCAACGACCTTGCCATCTCCGACCTGGGCTGGAGCCGCCCCACCGAAGCCGGCGATTCCGAGCCCGTCCTTTCGGTGCGCTTCAAGCGCCTGAACTCCTGGCAGGACCTGGAATTCGTGGCCAGCGAACGCGGCCTGCGCGAAGCCCTCCAACCCACCATGGTCAACCAGGGCTTCTCGCTGGCGCTGGTCAACGAGAGCGGCGAATGGTTCCCGCTCTACGGCGCCGACAGCTCCCGCAAGACGATCCACTACGGACAGGAACTGTCCGAGGAGATCCTCGACGAGCTGCACAACCAGCCCCGCGGCATCCTGAGCCACTGGGAAAAGGACGAGACCAACCCCTTCCCGCGCAGCACCATCATCCACGCCCGCCGCATGCGCGCCTGGGGCGAGCTCCACTGGACCCTGGTGCTCTACGGACCGCGTGCCGACATGGACCGCGTGCTGCTGGGGCAGCTGTGGCGCTTCCTGTGGGTGCTGCTGTTCGTGGCCCTGCTCTGGGGTCTGCTCTCCTGGCTGCTGCTGCGCCGCGAGGCCTCGCTGATGCGCCTGCACCGCGACCTCGACCACCTGCACGAGATGCGCCGCAAGGACGAGCAACTGGTGCGCGCCGAGAAGCTCGCGACCGCAGGCGTCCTGATGTCGGGGCTGGCCCACGAGATCGGCACCCCTTTGGGCGTCATCTCGATGCGTCTGCAATTGCTGCGGCGGCGTTTCGAGGCGACCTCCGAGGAGGTCAAGACGGTCGACATCCTGCTGGGGCAGCTGGAGCGCGTGACCGGGCTGATCCGCCAACTGCTGGACTTCGCCCGCTCCAAGCCCATGCCCGAACGGGCCGTGGACCTGGGACAGATCCTGTCCACCGTCTCGAGCCTGCTGGAGCCGATGGCCAAGCGCAAGGAGGCCCGCATCGAGGTGCAGTCCGCTCCCGCCATGGTGGTGAGCGGCACCGAGGACGGCCTGCAGCAGGTCTTCCTCAACCTCTCGATCAATGCCCTGCAGGCCATGGACAAGCCCGATGGACTGGTACGCCTGCGCGTGCTGACCGTCGAGGACGGCTTCGTGGTGGCCGTGGAGGATTCCGGCCCGGGCATTCCCGAGGATCGCCGCAACGCGATCTTCGATCCGTTCTTCACCACCAAGAAGCAGGGCGAGGGATCGGGCCTGGGGCTGACGGTGGTCCTGGATCTCGTGCACCGCATGGGCGGCGAGATGAGGGTGGGCGCCTCGGAAGACCTGGGCGGCGCCCGTTTCGATGTCGAACTTCGGAGGTGGGATGGAACCGCGCTCTTCAAATCTGCTTGATGTCCTGGTCGTCGACGACGAACGCGAGATGGCCAGCGCCCTCGCGGAGCTCCTGAACGGGGAAGGCATCCGCAGCAGCTTCGTGACCGAGCCCGCCAAGGCGCTGGAGGAGATCCGCGCCCGCAAGGCCCGGGTACTGCTCACCGACCTCAACATGCCCGGCCTCACCGGCATGGACTTGGTGCGCACCCTTCACAAGGAGAAGATCGAGGTCCCGGTCCTGCTGCTGACCGCCTTCGGCTCGGTGCAGGGCGCCGAGGAGGCCGTGCGCGAAGGGGCCTTCCACTACCTCACCAAGCCCATCAACGCCGTGGACCTGCTGCTGTGGATCCGCCGCGCGCTGGAGGACGTGCGCCTGCGCGAGGAGCTCTCGCAGCTGCGCGCCTCCCAGGCCTCGGATGCCGACCTGCACAGCCACGACCCCAAGGTCCAGAAGATCTACCAGCAGATCCCGCGCCTGGCCCAGCTCTCCGGCACCATCCTGGTCACGGGCGAGTCGGGCGCCGGCAAGGAGCGCATCGCCCTGGCCCTGCACACCCTCTCGCACCGCCGCGAGCACCCCTTCGTGCCCATCAACAGCTCGGCCATCCCCGAGCAGCTGCTGGAGAGCGAACTCTTCGGCCACGAAGAAGGCGCCTTCACGGGAGCCGCCAAGGCCCGCCAGGGTCTCTTCGAGACGGCCGGCGAAGGCACGCTCTTCCTGGACGAGATCGGCGAGCTCCCCCTCTCGATGCAGGCCAAGCTCCTGCGCGTGCTGCAGGACGGAAGCTTCCGCCGCGTGGGCTCCAACCGCCAACTTTCGCTCAAGGCCCGCATCGTCGCGGCCACCAACCGCGACCTGCGCGAGGAGGTCCGGCATGGCCGCTTCCGCGAGGACCTGTACTGGCGCCTGTGTGTGATCCCCCTGGAGTTGCCGTCCCTTCGGGAGCGCAAGGCCGACATCATCCCCCTTTCCGTGCGACTGCTGGAAGCCCACTGCAAGAAGGCCGGCTTCGAGTCCAAGCGGCTGTCCCAGCAGGCCCAGGAGCTGCTCCTTTCCTATCCGTGGCCCGGAAACATCCGCGAACTGGGCAACTCGATGGAACGCGCCGTGGCCTTCAGCGACGCCGAGATGCTGGAGCCCGAGGACTTCTCCTTTTTGCTTGCCGCCCAGTCCCTCTCCTCCCCCAGCGAGGAATGGACATCCCTCGAGGAGGTGGAGCGGCGCTACATCGCCAAGGTGCTGGAGCACACCGGCGGCCACCGCACCAAGGCCTGCTCGATCCTGGGCATCGACCCCAAGACCCTCTACCGCAAACTCCAGCGCGACCCGCAGTTGGAGCCTTAGCCATGACGGCACCCAAGCACATCGCCTGTTCATATCAATGAATCTTGATATATTGATGCGTATGAAGACGCCCACTCCGAGCCGCGAGCGCCCCACGCTGTCCTTCGAGTTCTATCCGCCCAAGAGCGAAGATGGCTGGAACGACCTGCGCACCACGCTGACGCGCACCAAGGACCTCGCGCTGGACTTCGTGTCGGTGACCTACGGGGCCGGCGGTTCGACCCGTGCCAAGACCGTGGAACTGTGCGCCGAGATCCAGCAGGACCTGGGCCTCTCGGCCATGGCGCACCTGACCTGCGTGGGCCATTCCCGCAGCGAGATCGACGGCATCCTCGACCAGCTCGAGACCTCCCAGGTCTCCACCGTCCTGGCCCTGCGCGGTGATCCGCCGAAGGGAACCACCGAGTTCGTGGCCCATGCCGACGGCCACGCCAACGCCACCGGCCTGATCGACCAGATCGCCAAGCGCGGCGGCTTTTCGATCGGCTGCGCCTTCTACCCCGAGGTCCACCCGGAGGCCGAAAGCGCTGCCAAGGACTTGGAGTTTCTCAAGTCCAAGCAGGACCTGGGGGCAAGCTTTGCCGTCAGCCAGCTCTTCTACGACGTGGACGGCTACCTGCGCTTCCGCGACGCCGCCCGCTCCCAAGGCATCTCCATCCCGCTGGTGGCCGGCATCATGCCCATCACGAGCCTCTCCGCCGCGCGCCGTTTCGTGAAGGTGCTTCCCGCCGAGGTGGAATCCGCCATCGCCGCTGCCGGGGACGACACCGCAGCCATCGCCGAGGCCGGCGTGCTTCAGGCCGTTGCCATGATCGAGCGGCTGTTGACCGAAGGCATCGAAGGCGTGCACCTCTACACGCTCAACAAGAGCCTTTCCTCGCCCCGCGTGGTCGAGGCCCTGCGCGAGAAGGGCCTGTTCCTGCGCTGATCCCAAAGAGTTCCTGGGCGCCTCCCCGCCCTAGCCATTCCGAAGGGACGCAAGATCTTGCGTCCCTTCGTCGTTCCAGGCGGGGCCGGGCTGCCTGCCAAGCCTCGGCTCGCCGGGGTCTTGGCCCTCCGGGCGGCATCCCTGGCGCGCTTGAGCGCACAGCTTGCTCATTCCCTCTCCGAAATTCCCCCTCGGACACTGAAACCGTGCAGACTCCCTTCCGCAATCTGGCAACGGTTGACTTTCCTTAATCCTCCTCTATCTTATTGATAGAACTCGAACCCGTCCGCCGGACCGAGATCCGAACATCCCGCATCTTCTGAAGAAAGAAATCATGTGACCCGTATCACTCGATTGTCCCTGCTCCTGTCCGGGCTTCTGCCCATCGGAGCCCAGGCTGCCGACAACGCACGCCTGCTGGAACTGGCCGTATTCTCCACCGGCAACTCCTGGATCGCCGACCGCACCCTCGTCGAGGGCAACGCCGGCTCCAACGCCTACGTCGAGATCGGGTCCACCACCCGCCTCGCCGGCAACCTCGTCTCGGGCGGCAACGCCTTCGTCCGCTCCCGCGGCACGGTCGTGGGCGACGTGACCCTGGCTGGCACGCTCTCCACCCAGGACGGCGCCACCGTGCAGGGCTCCGTCACCGAAAACGCTTCCGTCGAGACCATCACCCTCGACAACCCCGCCATCGCGACCGGTTCGGTCTCGAACTGGATCCAGGGCGGCCAGACCGTCGACCTCGCTCCCGGCGCCTACGACGTGCTCGGCGCCCAGGCCGGCTCCACCGTGAAGCTGGTCGCAGGCCGGTACGCCTTCTCGAACTTCATGCTCGAGCCCGGCGCCCAGCTTCTGGTCGACGTCTCGGCCGGACCGGTCCGCATCGACATCGCCGCCTGGGCCAACATCGCCGACCGCTGCCAGGTCATCGTGACCGGCGGCGCGGCCGACCAGCTGCGCTTCCACTCGACCGGCAACGGCATGTTCCGCATCGGCACCGACGTGAAGTTCCAGGGCATCGTCGACGCTCCCGCCGGCGAGATCCACGTGTACTCGCGCACCGAGATCACCGGCGCCCTGTGGGCCAAGGACGTGTTCCTCGAGCCCGACGTCCTCGTGCACCAGGGCGTCCACGCCCCGGTCGCCACCGGCTCGATCAAGGGATCGGTGCTGGACGGCTACGTGGGCCATGTCGAAGCCCACTTCACGGCTGACAACCACTACGGCCTCTTCCACGGCCGCGCCGACGGCTCGAACCTGGTCTTCGCCGGACACAACGAGACCGGCGACTACGACGACGACCATGTCAAAAATCCTGGCGTGTTCAACTGGAAGATCGCGGAAGACTACAGCTTCAGCGTCAATCCCGACGACCACCTCTACATCGTCGCCTGGAACGACTACGCCTACCAGATGTGGGCCGGGCAGTTCAAACTCAACACGAACGGCCTGATCGTCTCCAACACCACCGACTGGGAGTACGTGGACGGCAGCGGCCCGAACCCCTACCTGACCACCGCCAAGGCCGTTCCGGCCACCGCCACGGTGTCCTCGGACATCGCCTCGGCCCAGTGGAAGCCCCTGCAGTACTCAGCGCCTCAGGGCACCTACCCCTGGAGCGACATCCAGGGTCTGGATGCCTCGGCCCAGTACGTCTGGAGCATCGGCAACTACACCAGCGGCACCCCGGCTCACTATGTGATCTTCCGCTCCAAGAATGCGGTCATCCCCCGCGTGGCCCTGCCCACCTGGACCGTCTTCGTGGACGCCAACGACAACGGCGTGCTGGACGCGGGCGAGCCCGTCACCACCACCGCCACCGATGGCAGCTACGCCTTCACAGGCCTCGTCGCCGGCAGCTACGTGGTCAAGCAGGTTCCGCAGGCCCAGTGGCAGCAAGTCGCTCCGGCCGCGAACGCCTCGATCCGCGTGACCCTCCAGGCCGGCGAGACCCTCGAGCACAACGACTTCCTGCTCCAGCACGACTAAGAGGCTCACGCCAAAAGTCCAGGAACGAATCAGCCCCCGTAAGCGATGCTTTCGGGGGCTTTCTTGTGCAAAAATGAATGGTGCCATTGTGCTCTGGTTGTGCACGAAAGTACCCCCGCGTCATGAATGTTCCGCACGGCATCCGATGCCCAGGAAATAGATTCGGGGAGAATACCGATTGTTCCATCTTCGGGAAAGGCCCGCTGTGTTGTCAAATCCCCCCCCCCAATTAAGCCAAGATCCGGCCCCCAAGGCGCATAATTTCTTCTTCAAGAAGCGCCTGCGCCAAGCGGCCCTCCTTTCCTGCCTGCTGACCATGCCAAGCCAAGCCGCGACATGCGTGGATTGGGTGGCCCGGCAGGAGCCGTGGCCCCTCGGGACGGTCTTGCGATTGCGGCCAAACCCCGCTAGTGGAAGCCGCGGAGGCATCTACGAAGCGATCCAGCCGATGGCCGATGGCCTGACCAATCCCTTCAAGTCGACCGCCTGGAACGTCACGGACAAGTGGTGCGTAAGCGGAGAGACCCCCTATTTCCCGGCCTCCGTGGACCTGAAGGTGCGTCGCTTCGGTCTCTGGACCAACAAGGCGCTCAACCTCAATGACCGCGTGGCCATCTCGCCGTGGTGGATCGGCAGCAATGCCGGTCCGGTCAACATCGGGTCGGCGGCCAAGATCATGGCCAACGTTCTTTCCGGAGGCGACGCTTTGGTGCGCTCCCGGGGCGAGATCAAAGGCGACCTTTGGTACACCGGGGTCTACACGGAGCAATTCCCTGGGGTCCTGGGGGAGCTTGCCCAAAAGTCATCCCTCACCTCCCTGAGCATCGCCCTGCCGGACATGCCCGCTCCCGTCGCCTCGGCAGGCGACCAGTTCGCCCAGCCCGATGCCCGCTTGGAGCTGGCACCCGGAGAGTACGGCACCATCACGGTGAATTCCCGTGCCACCTTGGTGCTGCATGGCGGCGAATACCGGATCAAGCAGTTCAATGTCGAGCCGAATGCCAAGATCGAGGTGTACTTCAGCGCCGAACCCTTGCGCCTGCGCATCCGCGAAGGCTTGAACTTCAAACGCGATGCCGCATTCACCCTCGTCGGAGGCGATGCCTCCGACATGCTCTGGATGGTCCACGGCACGGCGGGAGTCCATATCGGCGGCAATGCCGAGTACGACCCCATCGTGAAGCCGGGAGCCGGCTTTCAGGGCACCTTGATCGCCCCCAATGCCGCCGTGGACGTCGCCTCCGACGGAGCCGTGATCGGAGCCATCTATGCCGATGCCTTGACCATCCACCAAAGCTACCGCTTCCTGACCGTGGTGCCGTTCGATGGCAACACCTCGCACCGCGACAGCGACGGCGATGGCCTGGAGGACTCCACGGAACTGCGGATTGGATCGGATCCGCGCAGCCAGGACAGCGACGAGGACGGCCTTTCGGATGCCTTGGAGCTGTGGGGTCGCGACACCGGGGCCGACGGAAAGCCTCTCCATCGCTTCGGAGCCGAATCGGCCATGAAAGCCTGCCGTGAGGCTTGGACGGTCTGGAAAACGGCCCTTTTGACCAGCTTCCCCAAGCGCCCGACGTGCAAGGAGCTGGACGGATTCCTCCCACCCCGCGACAACCGCACCTTCCTGCACCCCACGCGGCGCGATGCCTTCCTGCGCAGCCTGTGGGAACCGGCCAGCGTGTTCGGCAGCAGCGGCTTGAATTTCGAGGAGGTCGCCGGGGACCCGTGGGCCAATCAGGCCATGGCCGCAAGCTTTGCCAAACGCGAGAACTACCACGCGGTTGCCGATAGCGATGTGGCCTTCATCCCGAGTCGGGAAATCGCCCTCCATGTGGATGCCGGGCCGGGAGCCTCGGTCAACATGCCTGCCGATGTCGATCTGTTCGGAGGTCCGTATCTGGTCTCGAGCGGTGGTGTGAACACCGGGATCGGGCCGTGGGACTACGACATTCCTGGCCAGCCGATGGACACCATCAGCAACGAGGAGCGAGAGGTGCTCATGAAGCGGATCGGGGAAGATCAGCCCCATTCCCAATCGTTCTGGGATCTGTTCACCTACGCCTTCATGACACGCGTAAGCAAGGAATCCGGTGTATGGGGCATCGCAAGCAATATTGGGGGCGACTATCTCTTCCTGGGAAGATCCACAGTGTCAGCACGGCAAGCATCCTTGACCCTCATGCACGAGTATGGACATACCCTTGGCTTGCATCATCCTGGTGCAGGTGACGATGGCGTCCGAACTTGGATCTGGGAGGGTGTGATGAATTACGGCACGCAGTTTCGGTTAGGCTGCACGATGGACAAGTGGGACCCGATCACCAAGAAGGGGTCGGTCAATGACACGCGTTGGTGTGGAGAGCTCCCTCCGGTCGCCACCGTTCCCGAAGGGCATCCGCGAGCAGGGCAGGAGTGGTATCAGGCCTGCAGCGAATCCACGCCCCTCTTTTTCCGGGACGAAAGGGATTCGTTGGCATGGACCTGCGCAGGCCTTCCCAAGGATTACGGGAATCGTGCCCCTCTTCCCACGGATATTCCCAAACGCATGGGCGACGGCGAACTGGATTTGACCACCGGATACCAAAAGAGATACCCGATCAACCGCATTGAAGCCAGTGACTTCACGTATTCAAGAGGGCGGCTGTGCAAGCAGATACTCAGCGCCCTAAAAGAGAGTGAAGGACTGAGCATTTGCAGTGAACGCGGCGTGGTGTTGCCGGCACCGATCAGCTTTGGCCCCATTGACTTCAATGCCAACGGCGTGATTGATTCGGAACCAGTTGATCTGTATTGGAATATTCCGCTCCGTAAAAAATGGTTTTGGAATGACATTACCAATGAACAGGCAGATTTGGATGAATGGAACCGTCTTCGTTTTGGCTCGCCGGGCGTTCTGATCCAGATCCCTTGTAACACAAAGTCTCGTTGGAACGAGATCACCCTTTCCGCATGCAAGAACTGAAAGGTATCATCATGAATCGCATCAAACTCCTTGCCATTTTATTCTTTGCAAGCATCACTCATGCACAGATCGAATTCGTACAAACTCGACCTGGAAGTTATAGTCCACCAACAATGCCTCTGTGGGGTGTTTTGCAAGGCAGCGGAATCGATACTCAATCATTGAAAACCATTAAGAATGCCAGCAAAAAAACGATCACATTTTCTGTTGCGAGTCTGCAAATAAAATCACCTGGCTTGGAAGGTGATTGGGGGGTTGGCATTGATTTGTATGTCAATAGTTTGAATACATCTAGCTGTTACGTCAAAGGCATTCAATCCCAATCGGCACATTGCATTCTAGGTGCGGATGATAATGAAATTGTTGTGGATGAAACTATTCTTCATCCTCAAGAGCAGGCCATGTTGGGCATCACAAGTCTTCGCGAATGCGAGTGGCTGATGGTATGCAAGAAGGATACCACCGTAACTCCCCAAGTCTACTATTTCACCTACAACACCGCCAAGGATGTCGATACCCTCGACGCCCGGCTTGGTTTGTACTGGTACGATAGTCTATGGAATGTGGACAGTGCCTTCATCGATTGTCGCATCGAGTTCAATCGCGGCACCAAGTTCGTGGAGCGCATCATACCTCGCTCCGCCACGGCAAGCACGCCGTTACCCCAAAGCATTCCCGGCGGCTGGCGCGTCGCCTCGGGCACCGGCTGGAGCTTGGTCGACGCCCAAGGCCATGCCCTTCCCCTGCGGCAGGAACCCATGACGGATGGTTTGCGACTCATGCCGGTAGGCTCCCGGCGCGGCGTGGGCATCCTGCGAAACCGCGATGGCCAGTCTTACCGCGTGTTCATGGGGATGTGACCCGGTACGGTCAGCTTCGATCCAGGAACGAATCAGCCCCCGGAAGCGATGCTTTCGGGGGCTTTTTCCATGCCTGCATTTCCGGGGGATCCCCCGAAGTTCAGAACTTGCGGCGCATGCGGGCCGGCAGGATTCCCATCATGTCGCGGTACTTCGCGACGGTGCGGCGCGCCACGTCCAGGCCGTTCTTCTTGAGCTCGTCCACGATCTTCTGGTCGGAGAGGGGGGCCTCCGGGTCCTCGGAATGGATCATCTTCTGGATGGCGTCGCGCGCCTCCACCGAACTGATCTCCGTGCCGTCCTCCTGGGTCACCGAGGCGCTGAAGAAGCTCTTGAGCTCGAACACCCCGTGGGGGGTCTGCACGTACTTCTCGTTGGTCACACGGCTCACCGTGGAGATGTGCATCTTCACCTTGTCGGCGATGATCTGCAGCACCAGCGGGCGCAGGTGGCCCGGGCCCTCCTCGAAGAACTCGGGCTGGCTGTCGATGATGGCGTACATCACCCGCAGCATCGTGCCCTTGCGCTGCTCGATGGAGCGCACCAGCCACGAGGCCGAGTTGAGCTTCTCGCGCACGTACTTCTTCTCGTCCGCGCTGGCACGGCTGCCGCGACGGATCATCTCCTGGTAGCTGCGGGAAACCCGCAAGGACGGGACCGTCTTGTCGTTGATGATGACCACCCACGAACCGTCGGGAGCCTTCTCCACGATCAGGTCGGGAATGACCGACGGAGGCGGCTGGCTGGAGAGCTGGCGCCCCGGGCGCGGCTCGAGCTGGCCGATCTCGCGGATGGCGGCCTGGATCTCCTCGGGAGTGGAATCCAGGCGGCGGGCGATGGTGGGAATCTTGAGCTTCTGCAGCAATCCGAAGCACTCGGCGACGATGCGCCAAGCCAAGGTGTCGCGACGGCCGTGGCGCAGGAGCTGGATCTGCAGCGACTCGCGCAGGTCGCGGGCGCCGATGCCGGGAGGATCGAGATGCTGCAGGACATTGAGCGCCTCTTCCCAGGTCGCCTCGTCCACCGGAAACTTCTTGTTGGCCTCCTCGCGGGTGGTCTCCAGGAAGCCGTTCTCGTTGAGCCCGCCGATCAGGTACTCCAGCAGCGGCCGCAGGTCCTGGTCGAAGCGCTTCTCCTTGAGCTGCTCGAAGAGGAACTCCTCCATGCTGGCCTGGTGGACCGGCGTGGCTTCCCACGACTCCTCCTCGCCGCCGCGCTCCTCGTTGAAGTTCATCCCCGTCTCGAAGCCGTCGTCGAAGTAGGTCTCCCAGTCGATCTCCTGGCGGGCCTCCTCCTGAACCGCGGCAGGGGTCTGCTCGAAGTCGTCGGGGGCCTTGACCTCCCACTCGTTGTCCTCGGTGGAACGGTCATCGGAGTTGCGTTCCTCGTAGGGCTCGGGGCCGTCGTCCAGCTCCAGGCAGGGGTTCTGCTCCATCTCCTGCTTGACGAGCATCTCGAGCTCGAGCGAGGAGACCTGGAGCAGCTTGAGCGACTGGATCATCTGCGGAGTGAGCTTCTGCTCCATCCGCATGTCCATGTTCAGGGAAAAACCCAGGTTCACAGTTGTTCCTTGAGAAGGCGTTGGGCCAGTTCTGGATAGAATCGGAAGACGTCGGAACGCTCGGTCACATTCCATCGGACCAGGAATGCGCCGGCGGAGGCCTCGAGGGTGCGGGGCCAGGACTCTTCGCGAAAGTACGGAAGGGGATCGAGGAAACCGTCGGCGTCGGGCAGAATCTCCTCCGAGAACCCGTCGTTGTGGATGCGGCGCACATGGCCCGCCACGCACTGCCAAAGGACGAGCGAAGGCTCCCCCGCCACGGTGAGCGTCTCGTCGCGGTCCAGCAGCAGACGCTCGACCGGCGGCTCCAAGCGACTCGAGAGCTCCTTGACCCGATGGTTGGTGTCGCGCAGCTTCTCGATGAGCTTGAGGTTGAGGGTGCGCGCGATCTCCGGGAACTCCTTATAGATCTCCTCGAAGACTGCGGCGTCGATGCGCGTGACCGTGCAGCCCCCGCTGGCGCGGATGCTGGCGGTGCGCATGCCCGTCACATGGGCCATCTCCCCGAAGGGCAGGAGCTGCCCCGAATCCACGGTGTTGTTGAGCAGCTTGAGGATGCGCGGAGGGACTCCTGGGCCCACCGCCTGCTCCACCACCAGGGCGCCGTCCTCCAGGAAGCACAGAGCCGTCTCGGCGGCGCCTTCCTTGAGGATCTCTTCCCCGTCCAGGTATTGCAGACGCACCACGGCCTGGGCATAGCGGGCCGCGAGGCGCGCCAGCAGAGGATGCTCCGGAACCGGATTGGGATGAACGAAGGCCATGTCCCTAAACTATACCACTGCCGGATCGGGCGCGCCCAGAAATGCCGCCAGGTCGTCACGGATCGCCGAAAAGACCTCGTCCGGTCCCTGCGAGCCGTCCAGGACCGTCACCCGTCCGGGAAACCGGCGAGCCCGTTCCAGGTAGCCTTGGCGCACCCGGGCCCGGAAGCTCTCGGCCTCGGCCTCGAATCGGTCCTCCGCCTCCCCGCGTCCCGAACGACGGGCACGAGAAATCTCAGGGGGCACGTCCAGCACCCAGGTCCGGACCGGCTGGTATTCGCCGACCACCCAGGTCTCGAGGGCGTCGAGGTAGCCCTCGGGCAGGCGGCGCCCGTAGCCCTGGTAGGCGAAGGTCGAGTCGCAGAAGCGGTCGAGGATCACGATCGAGCCGGCCTGGAGGGCCGGGACGATGCGTTCCTCCAGCAACTGGGCCCGCGCGGCGTAGAAGAGAAGAAGCTCGGCGGAAGTGCCGATGGCCGTCTCGGAGCGGGACAGCAGGACCTCGCGCAGACGCTCGCCCAGGGCCGTGCCGCCGGGCTCGCGCAACAGTTCCACGAAAAGACCCTCGTCGCGCAGGGCCTGCGCCAGCCGGGCCGCCTGCGTGCTCTTGCCCGAGCCGTCCACGCCTTCCAGCGAAAGAAAGATGCCTTGCGGCCGAAGAGGGAGGTCCTGGTTCATGGAACGGTCCAAGGTAAAAAGACGCGTTCCTGACGCGAGCACTGTTTGAGCACCTTGCGCGGCAGGGATCGTGCGTGGACCATCCCCCACCCCTGCGCCCCTCCCTGTCAGGGAGGGGAACTGGCAAGCGGCTGCGGCAGGGATGCCGGCCGACAGGCCCAAGACCCCGACGCAGCGTACAGACGCCCCGCCGGGGCGTCTGGACAATGGCGGCGGAGGCTTGGCAGGCAGCCCGGTGCCCACCACGACGTCCAAACGCCCGTTCCGGTGGGCAGCCGCCCCGGCGCGCACGCCTTTCTGAACAAAAACCTGTGGCGCCATGCGGGATTCCCGTGCACGCATGCGTTTCCTTCAATACCTTGAAGGGTCCCCGGAAACGGGGCCCAAGCCCGGGGACAACGGTGTCGCCGGAGCGATTTCAGGAAAGGTCGAGAATGAGCACTGCGACGCGCTTCACCCTGGGGCAAGACGAGATCCCCAAGGCCTGGTACAACATCGCCGCCGATTTCGCCGAGCCGATGCCGCCGATGCTCAACCCGGCGACCAGCCAGCCGATGGAGCCGGCCATGATGGAGGCGATCTTCGCCAAGCCCATCGTCGAGCAAGAGTTCTCCAAAGAACGCTGGATCGAGATTCCCGAGGAGGTCCGCGAGGTGCTGGCCCTCTGGCGCCCCACCCCGCTGTTGCGCTCGGTGCGCCTGGAGAAGGCCCTGGGCACGCCCGCCCACATCTACTATAAATACGAAGGCAACTCGCCGGCCGGCTCCCACAAGCCCAACTCGGCCATCCCCCAGGCCTGGTACAACAAGCAGGCCGGCATCAAGCGCCTGGCTACCGAGACCGGCGCCGGCCAGTGGGGCAGCTCGCTGTCGCTGGCTTGCCAGCTCTTCGGGCTGGAGTGCACCGTGTACATGGTCAGCTCCAGCTATCGCCAGAAGCCCTACCGGCGCATGGCGATGGAGACCTGGGGCGGCACCGTCCATTCTTCCCCGTCGATGGAGACCGAGTTCGGCCGCCGCATCCGCGCCGAAGACCCGCACACCGCAGGCTCCCTGGGCATCGCCATCTCCGAGGCCGTCGAGGACACCCTCAAGAACCCGGGCACCAAGTACGCGCTGGGCTCGGTGCTCAACCACGTGTGCCTGCACCAGACGGTGATCGGGCAGGAGGCCATGCGCCAGATGGAGATGGCCGGCGAGGAGCCGGACGTGGTGGTGGGCTGCGCCGGCGGCGGTTCGAACTTTGCCGGCATCGCCTTCCCCTATCTGCGCGAGAAGATCCTGAACGGCAAGAAGACCCGCATCCTGGCCGTCGAGCCCAAGTCCTGCCCCTCCCTGACCAAGGGCGAGCTGCGCTACGACTTCGGCGACACCGCCATGACCACCCCGATGATGAAGATGTACACCATGGGCGCCGACTTCATGCCGCCTTCGCTCCATGCAGGCGGCCTGCGCTACCACGGCATGGCACCCACCGTCAGCCACGCCTTCCAGCAGGGACTGTGCGAGGCCCGCGCCTACGACCAGCTCGAGGTTTTCGAGGCGGCGACCCTGTTCGCCCGGGCCGAGGGCATCATCCCGGCTCCCGAGTCGTCCCACGCCATCAAGGCCGTGATCGACGAGGCCCTGGAGGCCAAGAAGGAAGGCAAGAAGCGGGTCATCGTGTTCAACCTGTCGGGCCACGGCCTGCTGGACCTGGCAAGCTTCGAGGCCTACCGGCTGGGAAGCATGAACCTTTAATCTTCGGGCTGCGCCCGGCCTTTGGAGCCGGAAGCGGCAGGCTTGTGAATCGGCGGGGGGTGGCATTGGCTGCGCCCCGCTTCTTTTTTGACTCCGTCGGGTCCGTTGCACGGCGTGCGGCTGTTGCTCCGCGGCTCCACCCCAAGGCTTTGCACTGCGTGCGGCTGTTGTTGGGGCCTCCTGCCCCAAACCCAATGTCTTTGCACTGCGTGCAGCTGATGTTCTGGGGCTCCCGTGCCCCTTGGGAAACCACGGCCAGCCGTTCCGCCGGCTGGACCCACGGATTTTCGCAGCACGTCAAGCCGATGGCCACCACTCGCGGTCAGCAACCTTGCAAGGGAACCGGCCGCAGCCGTGCCCCACGCGATCAGGATCGCAACATGGGGCCCCACAAACGGGGAGTGCCAAGATCTCGGGCTCACGCCCTCGTTTCGCAACAGGCAACGGGCAATTCCTCGCAAGGGCACACTCAACCCGGTTGTCCGTTGCCCTGCGGCTTGGCTGCGACTTGACGAGGCGAAGCATCGGGGACGAGTGCCCTTTGCCGCAATGCGGCAAAGCCCGGACTCTCCACCCAAGCAAGCGCCTACGGTAAGATTTCCAAGACAACCGACCTGACTTCACCGCCAAGCGACCCACGGAGTGTCTCTATGGGGGATCCAAGGGGTGTAACCCCTGGCCGCGGTTTCCAAAGGGGCGCGGACAGCCCCTTTGGCCGGGGTTTGGGGCAGGAGGCCCCAAGCGTAAGCAGAGCGCAGCTCAGAGATTGCCCCAGGTGCAGGGCGGAGCGCCTGCAAGACGGTTGATACGGAATTTGGGGCCGGGCCCAAACGCAGGCCGATCGCAGCTCAAGAACAATTAACAGATTTTGGCAAAAAGAAAAGGGCCCTCCCGGAGGAGAACCCTTGGGCGGCACGCCGCAGTGCGGGATCAGCCGATCACGCCCCGTGGCACTTCTTGAACTTCTTCCCCGACCCGCAGGGACAGACGTCGTTGCGACCGATCGACATCGAGACGTTGGAGGGCATCGGGACCGGACGGGCGGCCTGCGGGGCCTGCGCCATCACCGGACGGGTGCCCGGCAGCAGCGGCGCCGGAGCAGGGCCCTTCTCGGACTCGTCCTCTTCCTCCTCGTCGTCCTCGTCCTCGAGACCGGCGAAGGAGGGATGGCTCATCGAGACCTCGACGGAACCCGAGCCGGGAGTCGGCATCACGAAGGCGGCAGGGTCGATGTGCAGGATGCGCTCGGAGACTTCCAGTGCCAGACGCTCCAGCATGCCCTGGAACATCGAGAAGCCTTCCTGCTTGTACTCCGACAGCGGGTCCTTCTGGCCGTACCCGCGGTAGCGGATGGCTTCCTTCAGGTTGTCCATGTCGTACAGGTGGCTCTTCCACAGGTGGTCGATGGTCAGGAGCAGAAGCTGACGTTCGAGCTCGCGCAGCAGGTCCGAGCCCAGCTGTTCCTCGAGCTGCGCGTAACGCTCCTCGAGCTGGCGCACCACGTCGTCGACCATGGACTCGCGACCAGTTCCCATCTGATGGGCCTGCGCCAAATCGAAGTTCACGCCCAGGGAACGGTGCAGCTCGGCGCTGGCCATCTCCCAGTTGCGGCTTCCATCCTCGTGCTCGATCTCGTCCTCACCGGCCGACTGAAGCAGGGTGAAGATCTTGAGGTCGGCGGCATCCGAGAGGCGGTTCACGATCTCGTCGCGCACGTTTTCGCCCAGGAGGATGCGGCGGCGCAGGCTGTAGACGACCTTGCGCTGCTGGTTCATGACATCGTCGTATTCCAACAGGTGCTTGCGCACCTCGAAGTTCTGGGCCTCGACGCGCTTCTGGGCGCTGGCGATGGAGCGGTTCAGGAGAGGATGGGTGATGACCTCGCCCTCCTTGGCTCCCAGGCGATCCATCATGCCGCGGATGTTCTGGCCGCCGAAGATGCGCATCAGCTCGTCGTCCAGCGAGAGGAAGAAGCGGGAGGAACCCGGATCGCCCTGACGACCGGCGCGGCCGCGCAGCTGGTTGTCGATACGGCGGGACTCGTGGCGCTCGGTGCCCACGATGTGCAGGCCACCCAGGCGACGGACCGAGAACACGCCGAGTTCACGCAATTCCCAGGGGGCGGGAAGGGCGACGAGCTCCTTCTCCTCGCGGGCCTTGTTGATCAGGGCCAGGCGCTCCTCACGAGTGCCCTTGCACTTGGCACGTTCCTTCTCGTCCTCGATCTGGGTCTGGGCCCAGTGGGACAGGAGCTGCTCGTCCTGCTCGGCGGCGTCCTTCGAGAGGCCCTTAGGGGCGAGCTTCTTCTCGACCCAGAGCTCGAGCACGGTGGCCCAGTCGGTGTCGCGCAGCATGATGTCGGTACCGCGACCGGCCATGTTGGTGGCGATGGTGACCTTGCCGATTTGACCCGCCTCGGCGACGATGATCGCCTCGCGCTGGTGCTGCTTGGCGTTGAGCACGTCGTGCGCGACGCCTTCGCGGGTCAGCAGGCCCGAGAGGACCTCGGACTTCTCGATCGAGACGGTGCCCACGAGGATGGGCTGGCCCAAGGCGTGGCGGTCGCGGATGTCCTCGGCGATCGACTTGTACTTCTCCTTGTCGGAGCGGAACACCCAGTCGTCGCGATCCTTGCGGATCTGGTTGCGGTTGGTGGGAACCACCACCACGCCCAGCTTGTAGATCTCGCCGAACTCCTGCGCTTCAGTGTCGGCGGTGCCGGTCATGCCCGAGAGCTTGGAGTACATGCGGAACAGGTTCTGGAACGTGATGGTCGCCAGCGTCTGGTTCTCGCGGGCGATCTTCACGCGTTCCTTGGCCTCGACCGCCTGGTGCAAACCGTCCGACCAGCGGCGCCCTTCCATGATGCGGCCGGTGAACTCGTCCACGATCTTGACTTCGTTGTCCTGCACCACGTAGTCCACGTCCTTGTGGAAGATCACGTGGGCGCGCAGGGCCTGGCTGATGTGGTGGACCCACTCGGTGTTGAAGTCCGCGTAGAGGTTCTCCAGGCCCAGGGCCTTCTCGCACTCCTCGACGCCCGCTTCGGTCAGCATGACGTTCTTGTGCTTCTCCTCGACCGTGTAGTGCACGTTCTTCTTGAGGAGGGGAATGACCTTGTCGGCCAGCTGGTACTTGTCGGTGCTCTCCTCGGCGGGACCGGAGATGATCAGCGGGGTACGGGCCTCGTCGATCAGGATCGAGTCCACCTCGTCCACGATCGCGTAGTTGAGCTCGCGCTGGACGCAGTCCTCGATGTTGCGCGCCATGTTGTCGCGCAGGTAGTCGAAGCCGAACTCGTTGTTGGTGCCGTAGGTGATGTCGGATCCGTAGGCATCACGGCGCTCGGGCTCGTCCTTGTCGTGGACGATCAGGCCCACCGTGAGGCCCAGGAAGCGGTAGAGACGTCCCATCCACTCGGAGTCGCGCTTGGCCAGGTAGTCGTTCACGGTCACGACGTGCACGCCCTTGGCGGTCAGGGCATTGAGGTACACGGCCAGGGTCGCGACCAGGGTCTTGCCTTCGCCGGTCTTCATCTCGGCGATCTTGCCGTCGTGCAGGATCATGCCGCCGCGCATCTGCACGTCGAAGGGACGCATGCGGAACGGGGGCAGGGACTCGGGATGGAGCGCGCGGACCGTCTCGTACAGACCGGCCGGGAAGCGGATCTCGACCACGTCGGTGCCGGCGTCGAGAGCTTCGCGGGCCGCGGTCACCAAGGCAGCGTGCTCGGCCGAGAGCAGGGAGAGATCGAACCCGTGCTTGGGATCGAGGATGTTCAGGATGCCCAGGCGGCGGTCGGCGGCCTCGCGGACCACGGCGAAGGCCTCGGGCAGCAGGTCGTCGAGGGTGGCGCCCTTTTCCAGGTGCTCGCGGAATTCGACCGTCTTGGCAGCCAGCGCATCGTCATCAAGGGCGCGCAACGAGGGCTCGAAGGCGGCGATCTGCTCCACGACGGGCGTGAGCTTCTTATTGAAGCGCTCGTGGGGAGTCCCGAAGAATTTGGTGAAGATGGAGTCGAGAATCATGGGTACCACTGCTGAAAACGGGGAAAGACAATCCTTCGCCCCGCAAGAACCTGGAATGTATCTAATTCCGCGCCAATCCACCGTTCTTTGTGGCTTGGACGAGGGCCGGAAACCGGATGGAAACGGTCAGACGGCTTGCCGGACCGGCAGCTCACGCAGGAGCCGGTCGAGACGGGCCAACGGGAAGGGCTTGGGCAACACCGCGTCGGCCCCGGCGTCCAGGCAAGAGCGCGTGTCTTCCGGCATGACCTGTCCCGTGAGGACGATGACCCGCAGAGCCTGGGCCTGCGGCAGCTCCCGAACCCGCCGTACCAGTTCGATCCCGCTGATCCCCGGCAACCCCAGGTCGGTGAGCAGGACATCGGGCATCGTCCGAGCACAGGCATCCAGGGCAGGCTGCGCCCGCGAGAAGACCTCGAGCTCCCATCCCTGGGCGGCGAAATAGTCCTCCAGCAGCTCGCGCAGCTCGTCATGATCCTCCACCAGCATGAGCCGACCGGCCGCCTCGGTGGAGCCGCCATCCACCGACGACTCGGCATCAAGCGGGATCTCTGCCTCCCAAGGAAGGGTCAGCTCGAAGCAGGAACCGCCCTCGGGACGTGGGCGATAGGTCAGCGCCCCGTCCATCAGCCCCGCCAGCATGTGGGAAAGGGCCAGGCCCAGGCCCGATCCGCCGATGCCGTCCGCATGGTCGCGATCCAGCCGTTCGAAGGCCTGGAACAGGCGCCCGGCCTTTTCGGAAGGGATGCCCATCCCCCGATCCAGCACGCGCAGACGCACCAGCGCCTCGCCGACCTCAAGCTCGAGCTCCACCGGACCACCACCGTGGTGCAGCGCGTTGGCCAGCAGATTGGTCAGGATCTGCCGCACCCGGAGGGGATCGCCCACGGCGCCCGTGGGCTGGGCCGGGAAGCGGAGCTCGACCGCGTGCTCCTCCTGTCCGCTGCGGCTGCGCACCAGCTCGACGGCTTCCCGGCAGACGTTCTCGACATGGATGGGGATCTTCTGCACCGGCAGGCGTCCGGCCCGGCCGCGGGCGAAATCCAGCACATCGCCGATCAGCTCGCGCAGGTGGCGTCCGTTGCGCAGCATGGCTCCCAACCGATCCCGCATGGCAGGGGTCGGCTCTCCATCCACGCCCGCCAGGATGGCTTCTCCAGCCCCCAGGACGGTGGAGAGCGGGGTGCGCAGTTCATGGCTCATGGCCGCCAGGAAGTCCTCGCGGGCCAGCAGCGCCTCGGACAGGTCGCCGTTGGCCTTCTCCAGCTCGCGGGTCCGCTCCTCGACGCGCTGTTCGAGCAGGACCTTGGCGTCTTCCAGCTGCTGGCGACGCAGCTCCTCGGCATGGCTGCGGGCTTCCTGGGCCTGGATCAACGGGGTAGCGATGGCGCGCAGGACGCCCAGGATCTCCATGTCGCCGCGGGTCCAGCCGTCGGGGGTCCAGCGGGGCCCCAAGGCGATGGTCCGCACCGGCTTCCCGAGTCCGAGAAGGACGCAGGCTTCGATCTCGCTCGGAACGTCCTCGGCAAGCAGCTCGCCCAGGTCCTCCCCCGAAAGCGGACGGCGCCTGGGCTCCATCACGGCCTGCAGTTGCGGACGATGGCTTTCGAGCCATGGGTGGGAATCCAGGATGGGCAGATGGAGGAACTGGCGCAGCGTGTGCTCCAAGGACTCCTGCACGCTGTCGCCTTCGGCGTGTCGATGGAGGAAATGCTCGATGACCACGTCCACGCCCCGCTGGGGAGCCTTCCCGAGCCCCTGGAAGATGCGGAAGAACAACCGATTCAAGGGTGGGTGGCAGACGATGGCCAGGATCAGGAGGAGGCTTGTCGCGATCGGACGCAACGCGGCCATGTCGGGAGAGACGTCGAACCCTTGCAGGATGCGCGCCGATACCAGGATCAGGACCGCCAGGGAAAGGATCGTGGCCAGCGCCCGCGCCAGCAGCATGGGCAGCTCGATCAGCCGCCAGCGGGAGATGCTGATGGCCATGCCCAGCGGGGCCAGGACGGTGCCGAGGATGGAGTATTCCTCCGGCACGAAGGGCAGTCCCATCAGAAGGGGGATGAGCGTGAGCAGCGCGATGGGAAGGATGGCGCAAACCAGCCCGATCACGAAGACCTGGAGCTGCCTGCGGTGCGTCTGGCTCTTGAGCGAGGACGCCCCGGTGGCGACACTGACCAGGAGGAAGATGCCCGCCACGAGGACCACCCCGTTGGGAATCATCAGGGGGCCGGGAGACAGCTCAAGGAAATGCAGGCCCGCGAACAGGGCTGTGCCGCTCCACAGCAGCCAAGGAAGCCAGGGACGGCGCTTGAGCATGGGGTGCGGCTTGGGGAACAGCCAACTGAAATGGGAATAGGCCGCGGCCAGGACCATCACGCTGATCTCGTTGCTGATCTGCAGGAAGGTGTGGATCGGGACGGAAAAGGCCAGGTCGCGGGAGTTGAAGCCCGCCAGGGTCAGCGCCGTGAGGCAGACGCCCATGCCGGCCAGGAGATTGAGGCGGGACGACGTGTTCCACAGCCGGATGGCCACGAACAGGCCCACGACCAGGAAGAGCAGCCCTGAAAGCTGGATCAGGATCGTGCGTTTGAGGATCGGGATCCAGGGCGCATCGATCGGCACAAGGGTCGTCCGCAAGACTTGGCCGCGCCGCAGCAGGCCGATCTCCAGGGGAACCCCCTTGCGGACAGCCTGATCGACCCAACGTCTGCCGCCCCAGTACGCACGCTCCTGCGCCCAGGTGTCGAGGTAGTCGCGGTCGCGCACGGCGGCGATGTCGGGCATCGGCCGGCGCTGGAGATGGGTCAGGGTGTCGCCAGGGCGGATGCCCGCGCGGTCGGCCGGACTGCCCGCCGCGACCTTGGCCACGAAGGCCCGTCGGTTGCCGTGATCCATCCACAATCCGGTCCAGGGAGCCTGATGCAAGGCCTGCAAGGGAAGGACGAGATGGACGATGCCAAGGAAAACGGGGACAAGGATCCAGTACCAGGGAATCGGTTGCTGATGCCGAAGCGACGGGAGCGAAGATCCGTCGGCAGACGGAGAAAGGGGCTGCATTTCCCAAAAATGCAGCCGAAGAAGGAAAGCATCCGGAAAAGAATGGGCTTCGGCTCCGATTGCCGCGCCGAAGTCGGTGATGGTACGATGGCCGAGAATGAATCCTTCCAGGAACCTGATCCGCGCCAGGATGCCTTTCCAGTGGGAGCGGGCCTTGCGGCTCATTTTGCCGTTCTCTCTGGGGATGCTTGCGATGCTGCTGATCATGCATTTCTTCGACGGCACGCACGGAAGGCTGGCGCTCCTGTTCCTGATCAGCGGAGGAACGGCCCTGCTTTCCGGGATCGCACACATATTCCTTTCCAGCCAAAGGCAGCTCGAGGCCCGGCTCAGGATCCAGACGACCAAGCTTCGGCAAGCGCTGGCCGAGAGCGAAAGGACCCTTCGGGAGCTGGAGCTGCAAAAGCAAGCGTTGGACCGCTCCGCCATGATCTCGGTGACCGACGTGCAGGGAACGATCCTGGAGGTGAACGAACGTTTTTGCCAGATCTCCGGCTACACCGCCGAAGAGATGCTGGGACGGAGCCATTCCTTCCTGAATGCGGGAGTCTTGCCGCGCGCGACCTTCGAGCAGATGTGGAAGACGATCCTGCGCGGCGAGGTGTGGTACGGGGAGCTGTGCAACCGGCGCAAGGACGGCTCGCGTTTCTGGTTCACGGCCACCATCGTCCCCTTCCTGGGCGAGAACGGCAAGCCAGTCCGGTTCATGGCGATCCGCCAGGACATCAGCGCCTTGAAGGCTATCGAGGAGGAACTGAAGGCAAGCCAGTCGCGCTTCCAGACCCTCTTCCAGAACATGAGACGGGGCGCGGTGTTCCAGGACATGGCGGGAAGGATCGTGGATGTCAACCCGGCAGCACTGCGGATCCTCGACATTCCCGAGGGAGAGACGCTTGCGCACGGTTCCTTCGATGAACGTCTGGACTACGTCACCGAGGAAGGCCAGCCCTTCCCCTGCGACGAGCATCCGACCAAGGTCTGCCTGCGAGCTGGCAAAGCGCAGACGGGCATCTGCGTGGGCTTGCGTCGGCATGACCAGAGCCGCCGCTGGATCGTGATCGACGCCCATCCGTTCATGCCCGACGGAATCCGTCAGGAAGGCGTGTTCAGCGTGCTCCAGGACATCACCGACGCCAAGGAAGCCCAAACGCGCCTGCATTCCCTCAACCAGGAGCTCCGCCACGCCCGCAGCCAGGCGGAGAAACTGGCCGAAGAGGCGCAGGATGCTAGCCGGGTCAAGAGCCAGTTCCTGGCCAACATGAGCCACGAGATCCGCACGCCCATGAACGGGGTGATCGGCATGACGGGCCTCCTCCTGGACACCGCCCTCGACGAGCAGCAGCGCCGCTTCGCCCAGACGGTCCGTTCCAGCGCCGAGGCGCTCCTGACCATCATCAACGACATCCTGGACTTCTCCAAGATCGAGGCGGGGAAGATGGAGCTCGAGGAACTGAGCTTCTCGTTGCGCGGCATGCTGGAGGACATGGCGGGAACCCTCTCGCTCCGGGCCCACGAGAAGGGACTGGATTTCGTCTGCCTGGCCGATCCCGACGTGCCGGAATACCTCGCGGGCGATCCGGGCCGTTTGCGCCAGATCCTGCTCAACCTGACGGGCAATGCCCTCAAGTTCACCCAGCACGGCGAGGTCGTGGTGCGGACCAGCCTGCTCCATGAGTTCGAAGAGTCCGTGCTGCTGCGGTTTTCGGTGAGCGACACGGGCATCGGCATTCCCAGGGATCGGCAGAAAGACCTCTTCCAGAGCTTCACCCAAGCTGACGTCTCGACCACGCGACGGTTCGGCGGCACCGGACTCGGGCTTGCCATCTGCCGTCAGTTGGCGGGTTTGATGGGAGGACAGGTCGGGCTGGAAAGCGAGCCAGGCAAGGGCTCGACCTTCTGGTTCAGCGCCATGCTCCGCAAGTCCGCACCCCTCAACGACGCAGAGGGCCTCAATGCGGAGCTGTCCGGCCATCGCATCCTGGTGGTGGACGACAACGCGACCAACCGCGAGCTGCTGACCCAGCACCTCGGCGCCTGGGGCATCCGTTCTTGCGAGGCGGTCGATCCGCACGGGGTGGTCGAGATCCTGCTGGACGCCCTAGAGGCCCAGGAGCCCTTCGAGGTGGCGATCCTGGACATGAACATGCCGGGAATGGACGGGGAGCAGTTGGCGTCGGCGATCCGCGCCGACAAGCGGCTGGGTTCGCTGCGCCTGGTGATGATGACCTCGATGGGGATTCCCGGAGACGCCGCCCGCAAGCGCAAGCTCGGCTTCGACGCCTATCTGACCAAGCCCCTGCGGGTCGCGGATCTGCGCAACACCCTGCGGATGGTGCTGGGACGCCCTTCCGCGGAAGAGACTCCAGCCCCCATGCTGACCCGCCACGACAAGCTCGACCGCGAGCACACCGAGGTGCGCATCCTGGTGGCCGAGGACAATCCCGTCAACCAGATGGTGGCCCAGGAGATGCTCTCAAGCTTCGGGTTCCATTGCGTAGTGGTCGGCAACGGCCTGGAGGCCATCCACGCCCTGGAGCTGATCGACTACGACCTGGTGCTGATGGACTGCCAGATGCCCGAGATGAGCGGATACGATGCGACCCGCTCCATCCGCAAGAGCACCTCGAAGGTGCGCAACCACATGGTGCCCGTGATCGCCCTGACCGCCAACGCCCGGGGTGAGGATCGCCAGGAATGCCTGGCGGCGGGGATGGACGATTTCCTCGCCAAGCCGATCGCACCCGACGACCTTTCCAAGATGCTGGAGCGCTGGCTGAACCTGTAGCGGGGCCTTTCCCCTCCACAAGTCAAACAGGACTCAGCGCAGGATCTGGACCGTACGGTTCATGCGCCACCCGGCGCCGGTCACGTCGACCAGGCGAAGGCCGGCACCGCCGACCTCCAGCTGGGTGATCCCCTGCTCCAAGGAACGGCGGATCAGGATACGCCCGGAGAGGTCGCGCACCGTGACCACGCAGGCTGCCGGGGCATCGATGCGGAAGACCGGACCCAGGGCCTGGATCCGCAGCGAGCGCACGTTCCGCGCGGCGATGTCGGTGCCGATGACTTCCTTGCCGGGAAGGGTGTCGGGCATGGCCACGGCGGCGGACGGGGCGGCGTACATGGCGGCCATGTCTCCACCCAGCACGAAGTCGGCCACGGTGATCGTTCCGGTGAGGCAGTTCGAGGCGTTGATGCATTTGTCGGCCTGGATGTGCCAGTTGAGCGCGGTGGCCTTGGCCATGTTCAGCGCGTGTCCCGCGTTCAGGCGCGGCGTGAACTTGGCGAACTCGTGCTCGTAGGTCTTCCAGGAGGTGCCGATGGTGTCCAGCACATGCAGCCAGTCGTCCTGGATGTCGCTCTGAAGCACGTAGAAGTCCACCACTGTGGGGTGATCCGCCTTGGCCTTGAAGCGCAGCGTCTTGGCACTGGCAAGGCCCGTCCAGCCCATGGCGTTCCACTGCAGGCCGCCGTACTGGTAGCCCCCGGTACCCAGGTCGTAGGCCGCATTCAAGCCGCGATCGGCACCCGTGCCCGCCAAGGCCAGCGTCACGCTGGAGCTGCCGCCCTTGTCCGTGTTGGTGAAGGGGCGCCAGGCTCCCAGGTTGGGGGCGATGGCGGCCGCCTTGCAGCTGTCCACCACCAGCCAGTCGGCGTTGGCGCGCAGGTCGCGCTGGTGCGAGACCCACACGTAGAGGCGGGTTTCGGAGATGCCCTTGGCGGAGATCACAACCTCGCACCACCCTTGAGGGAAGGACTTTCCTGCGTTGGACTGGCCATTCCAGGTGGCCGAGACCGCCTCGGAGCGCGCGGAGGTCGTCCAGGTGTAGGCGCTGCTGTCGCGGTGGGTGATGGACAGGCGCCAGCTGGCCGCCTTGTTGAAGAGCCCCGTCACCTTGAGGGAGACGTTCTGGAAATCCAGCGAAGCGGGAGCCGCCGTGGGCGCCTCGCTCCAGTTCAGGACCAGTCCCGGATTCGGATCGGCCAGTTCCTCGGCGATGTTCACGAAGCGCCCGGCCAGCACCGCGCCACCGAACCATCCCAGGAACTGATCGAAATACATCTCGTTGTGGAGGGTGTCCTCCTGGGTGGCGCTGACGGCATGGCCCCAGTAGTTCGCCCCCGCGGTGTGGAAGGACAGGAGCTCCCGGGCCCACGGCGAGGCCTTGTCCAGGCCTTGGCTCATGGCGGCACAGCCCCACATGCCGGTGGTCAGGTGGCTGTGCTCGGCACGGGGGCGCGAGCTCGCCCCGCCGTTGAACACGAAGGCGTCCGAGTCCGGGAGAGCAGCGCCGTCGATCTGGAAGAAGTTGGCATCGGCGGGATCCGACACGTTCGCGTAGGCCTTGTCCAGGAACTGCTTGGCGCGCGCCTCCCCGAACCACAGCCAGTCCAGGGCCAGGCGCCAGTGGACACGCACAGCGTCCTTGTAGAACCACTGCCCCTTGGCGTAGGCGTTGTACCCCGGCCCCGCCGAGAGGACGGCGCCGGCGCCATCGGACCAGTCAGACAGGAGCCCTTTGGCCGCGCCGGGATTGGCCAGGATGGTCGCGTAGCTCTGGTCGATCACCGAGGCCCAGTCGTGGCTCTTGTCGCTGTCGCGGCTGGCGAACACGCGGTACCAGGCCGGCGCGAAGTAGCCGGGATTCAGGCAGGTCGCCCCGCCCCAGGAGCCGGGCTTGAAGTAGCGTCCCTGGTCGACCATGTCGGTCCAGAGGGAATTGAGCATCTGCTGGGCACGGGTCCCGTAGTCATCGCCCTTGGGACTCGTGTGCTTGGTCCACTTGCCGGCCTTCACCAGCGAGTCGGCGAACAGCAGGGTCAGCGCGATGTCCTCGTCCGCGTCCGAGGCCGGGCCGTCCTTGTAGGTCGGACCGTTGCAGGCGGTCCCGCCGTTCTGGCAGCGCCACCAGTTGTACGAGGCCTTGGTGCCGGTCTTCGAGAGCATGTAGGTCTCGGTGGCGTCCCAAATGGCGTTGAAGGTGGCCTGATCGTTCATGTAGAGGGCCAGGAGCATCCCGTAGCCCTGGCCTTCCGAGACCGCGTCGCCCGGGTACTCCGACTTGGGCCGATGCACCAACCCGTTGCCGAAGGCCGCGATGTTGCGGCTCTTGATGCCCTCCCAGGTCTGGGAAAGGGCCGTGTCCAGGGCGGGTCCCTCGGGCAGGCGGGTCTGTCCGGCCCCGAAGGACGGCAAGGTCAGGCTGTGGCCGGGCAGCGCCAGGGCCAGGAAGGCAGAAGAGAGAAGCAGACGATTCATTGGGCTCCAAGGTAGCCGCGACTACACGAATCTGCCGCCCGATTCCCGATCCGGGGCTCCGGAATCGGTGAGAAGCGCCTCAACGGGACGAAATTTCGTTGCAATAAACCGGGAACCTATGCGTCTTTGGGGAAGTGAACCAACGACGCAGCCAGCTCACCGGATTCTTTGCCAGCCAGTGGCAGGGGCTTTCCGGTTGGGTGCGCCGCCATCTGGAGGACGAGCCCGGCCGCACCGGGGAAGACCTGGTCGGCGAGGTCTACGCACGGCTCTTTTCCCGGACCGACGACCAGCTGCCCGGCGAGAGCCTCGCGGGCTACGTGTACGCATCCCTGCGGCACGGCATCGTGGACCGCCTGCGGGGCCGCAAGCCGACCGTTTCCCTGGACACCCCCTTGGGCGAGGACGACGAGGGCATGACCCTGGCCGACCTGCTGCCCAGTCCCGGCGACTCGCCGCTGGACGCCTGCGTGCGCGCCGAGACCCTGCGCGCCCTGCACCAGGCCCTGGACGACCTCGACCCCGCCTCGCGGGAGATCGTCCTGGCCACGGAATTCGAGGACCGCACCTTCCGGGAGCTCTCGGAAGAGTGGGGAGTCCCCATCGGAACCCTGCTTTCGCGCAAGTCGCGCGCCCTTCGACGCCTGGCGGTGGCCATGGCGGAACACAGACCATGAACTTGGGAGGACCCATGCTTCGCATCCTTCTCTATGTCGGCCTCACGGCCCTCTACGCCCTTCTCCTGGCCCTGCCGGTGGAATGGCTCTGGAACCACTTCGTGCCGGGCTGCCTGCACCTGCGCCCGATCGGCTTCGCCGAGGCCATGGGCCTGGTGGTGGTGGGGCGGCTCTTCCATGCGCTGCGCCTGCTGGGCTTCCTGCTCCACACGGCCTTCTGGTCGGTGGCGGGCGGCTGGGTGCTGCAGTGGGCCTGGAATCGCTGGCTGGTCCCGGGCTTCGGGCTCGGGGCGGTCACCTGGCTGCAGGCGGGCGGCCTGGTCGCCTTGCTCCATCTGGTGCTGGGCTCGGGCCACGCGCTGTTCCGCTGGCGGCATCCGATGCGCCACGCGATGTGGCATCGGTTCGTGGGAACCATGTGGGGCAGCCATCGCCGCTTCCACGACGAGATGCGCGAACGCCGACGCCAGGAGCGCCGCCGCTGCAAGGAGGAATGGAAGGCCTGGAAGCAGGACATGAAGGGCTGGGCCAAGGACTGGAAGCGCGACGGATGCAACTGGAAGGACTGGGCCGACGACGCGGCTCCGCTGGGCAGCCATCGCCACTGGCGCCACTTCGATCGCTTCTGGAAGGAGACGGGCAAGGTCCGCTTCGAGGCCTGGCTTCGCGAGAAGGGCATCACGGAGGACTGAATCCGGGCGCGCCCGCCGCCGGGCGGGGCGGCCTGCGGCCCCGCTCCAGGCACCTCGCGCGGGATATGACCCTCCCATCCGGGAGGGAGTTGGCAAGCGACGCGACGCGCGCCAGGGATGCCGGCCTATTGGCCCAAGACCCCCTGCGGACGCTCCATCCCTCCCCCCGCCCTCCCGACTCGGGAGGGAGCCGTTCGGCGCAGGAGGCTTGGCAGGCAGCCCGGCCCTGACGGTGGCGGAGCGCAGCCGAAGCCCCGGCAGGGAGGCGCCCCCCGGAAACGGGCACGAAAAAGGCCCCGTCCACAATAGGGGACGAGGCCAAATTTGACAGATTCTGTCAGAGACGAATCAGGGAACCAGGACCTTCCAGCTGCGCTGGGAGCCCACGGCGCGCAGGATCCACAGGCCCGGGACGGTCGGCTGCTTCAGCGTGTTGGCGCCGGCCTGGACCGAGGCGGAGGAGGCCACGGAACCGGCCGGGGAGATCCACTCGACCTGCCCGGCGACCGGAGCGGTCAGCTGCACGGTGCCGTTGCCGGTGTGCAGGACGTAGCCGTCGACGTTGCGGCCCGAGGCGCGGATGCCTGCGGCGGCCGAGAGGTAGTTCGGGATCACCGAGGTGTTCTTGATCGAGTTGGCGTCGGTGACGGCGACTTCCAGACCCCAGGTCTGCAGGGTGGCGAAGGTGCCGCCGGTGGTCATGTTGAGGTCCTTCTGGGGATTGTTGGTGACCTTGCCCCACGACCAGACAAGCCAGCCGACCTGGTTGGCCTGGCACTCGGAGAGGATGGTGCGGAAGGAGATCGAGTCGGTCGCGGCCACGGTGCCGGCCTCGGTGAAGGCCTCGCCGAACTCGCCCACCACCAGCGGGATGTTCTTGGCGACGGAGTGGGCGATGGAGCTCTTGATCTTGGCCTCGAGGGTGGCCTTGTCGGTGTTGTACTTGATGGGCCACCACATGTGGACGGAGAACAGCAGGTTGTGCAGCGAGTCGTGGGCCAGCAGGGTCTTGGCGGTCTGCGAGATCATGGCGTAGGACTGGCCGTAGGTCGAGGCGTCGATCATCACCGGGGCCTGGACGCCGGCGCGGCGCAGCTTGGCGACCGAGGAGTCGTAGCCGGTCACGTAGTCGGCGGCCGAGACGGAGGCGTCGCCGATCTCGTTGCCGATGTTCACGACCACGTACTTCTCGTGCTTCCTGAGGACGGCCAGGTACGGGGCGCTGAGCCAGCCGTTGACGACCTTGGGCAGGGAATCCCACTTGCCGGTGGCGTCGTGGAACTCCACGATGGGAATGAGGCGGTTGCGGACGGAGCGGGCGATCAGGGTGTCCAGGCCCGCGGCGGTGCCGTCGGCCAGGGTCCACACGATGCGCACGCTGTTGGCGCCGGTCTTGGCGATCTCGGGAAGGGTGAGGCCTTCCTTGTCGCCCCAGACGAACATCTCGTTGACCCCGCGAAAGATCACCTTCTCGCCGGTCGGGGTGTAGAGGAAGCGGCCCTTGACGCGCAGGCCCGGCAGGGTGCTCGGGGCGTCGGGAACGGTGGTCGTGTCGGGCAGGAGGGTGACGCCGCCCGAGACGATGAGCTCCTTCACGGAGACGTTGTCCAGGGTCACGGTGCCCAGGGTCCCGCCCAGGTTGAACTGGAGGATGCCCGCGTCCACGGTGGAGTCCGGCGAGATCTTGATGCTGTAGCTCTTGGAGGTCGTGCCCAACGTGACGTCGCTGCCGCCCTGGTAGTGCCAGGTCTTGTCGGTGGACATCGCCACGTTGATGGTGCGCGCCACCGAGGCCGAGGCGTCGAAGGCCACCGTGTAGGTCGAGCCGGCCTTCAGGACGAGCCCGCCCTGGGTGAGCTGGACGCCCCAGTTGGTGGTGCCGGTCGCCGCGAGGGTGACCACGGCCGATTCCGTGCCGTAGGCCGCCGTGGCGGTGTTGCCGGTGGCCTTGCTCAGGCTCCAGTTGTCGCCGGCGCTGGCGAAGTCGCCGTTGAGGATCATCTCGCTGCCGGCCGTGACGGTGGTGCTGCCGCCGGTGATCACGACGTTGTCGATGGTCACGTCGCCCAGGGTCCCGCCCAGGTTGAACTGGAGGATGCCCGCGTCCACGGTGGAGTCGGGCGTGATCTTGACGGTGAAGCTCTTGGACGTCGTGCCCAACGTGACGTCGCTCCCGCCCTGGTAGTGCCAGGTCACGTCGGTGGACATGGCCACGTTGATGGTGCGCGCCTCCGAGGCCGAGGCGTCGAAGGTGACCGTGTAGCTCGAGCCGGCATCCAGGTGCAGGCCCTTCTGGGTAAGCTGGACACCCCAGTTGGTGGTGCCGGTCGTGGCGACGGAGACCACGGCGGCACCGGAGCCGTAGGCGGCGGTGGCCGTGTTGCCGGTGGCCTTGCTCAGGCTCCAGCCGTCGCCGGCACTGGCGAAGTCGCCGTTGGTCAGCAGGTTGTCGGCGGCATGGCCTTGGGCGGACATGCCCAGGACGGCCAAGGCCGCCAGGCCCAAGGCCCTGAGACTCGTTTTCATGTTCTGTCCTTCGAAGTGGGTTGTGGAACAGAGGACAGAGTAGACGATGCGGGAAAACGGAAGGTGGGGCGATCCAAGCCCACGGAAAACCCCCAAACGGCCATCCAGCCTGGATTCCATGGGCATCGCAAGCGACTCGGGCCATTTCCAGGGAAAACAAAAAGCCCCGTCCGCCGCGGACGAGGCTTGATTTGACGGATTCCGTCCCGGTAGAGCCAGAGGATCAACGCAAGGCGGGAACCACGGCGCGCATCGAGCCCTGGGCGGACTCCAGCACCACCAGGCGCAGCCCTTGGCCGGCAAGCTCCACGCTTCCCGAACGGGTGCCCGCGGCCACGGGCGAGCGGGACAATTCGCGTCCCTGGGCGTCCAGCACGCGCAAGGTCGCGGCAGTGGTCAGGGCTGTCGGGACGTTCCAGGTCAGCAGCGCACCGCGCAGGTTCGCCCCCAGGCCGCCGGAACGGAAGGCGCTTGCCGCGATGCCCGAGGGCAGGTCGCTTCCCGAGATCCGCGCCACCTTGATGTTGTCCAGGTAGATGTCGCCTTTCTGGGCGCCGATGCTGAACTCCAGGCGCAGGGCGCTGCTCGAGGGCAGGGTATCGACGAAGGTTCCCGTCACGGTCCGGACGGCGGCGGAAGCCAGGGTGTCGGTCTGGGAGAAGAGCTTGCGGTACTTCCCGGAGGACTCGCCCACCGCGCAGGTCAGGACCGCCTTGGCCGCGCCGTGCACGTCGTAGCTCAGGGAGTAGGTCGTGCCGCTGTCCAGCAGCAGCCCTTGGGTGAGCTGGATGCCCCATGGATCAGGGCCGGTGCCGGTGACGTTCACGTGCAGCGCACTGTCGGCGCCTTCGACCACGGCGGTGGCGGCGGCGCCGGTCTCCCAGGCCGAGAATCCCCAACCGGTCAGGCTGTCGGAAAACTTTCCGTTGAGCAGGAGGTTGGTGCCCTTCTGCGCCGCGAAGCCCGCCCGGATCGACTTGTCGAAATTCAAGGTCAGCGCCAGCGGATTGACCGTGCCGGAAGTGTCGCCCTGCCAACCGGTGAAGACCCATCCATCGGCGGGCACGGCGGTCAGGACGAGCGGCTGTCCCTTGGAATAGCGGCCGTTGCTGTCGGGTGAGACGGTGACACGGCCGCTGCCGGTGGGCGAGACGCCGGTGGAGAGGAACACGTGGCTGTCAGGGGCGATCCCGAAGTCGATCTCGTCGCGGGTGATGGTGTACGGGTCGCCGTAGACGGACGCGTAGAGGGCGTCGGAATTCTGCAGGGTGTAGCCACCCGGATGGTAGTAGGCGTTCTTCCACATGGTATCGACCTCGTAGCCCCACCAGGTGCAGAAGAAGGCCCACTTGGGCTGGGTGTATTTCAGCTTGGCCACGTCTGGCATGGTGCCGTTTTCCGTGATCCCGATGGGCCGGCCTTCGGCCTTGGAAAGGAGCGTCCCGTAGATCCACGGCTGGTAGTCCTGCCCGTAGCTGCCGGCGTAGATGTCGGCGCCCAGGATGTCCACGTACTTATGCCCGGGATAGAGCGAATCGATCCAGCGGTCGCCTTCGCCGAACCAGCACATCGAGTAGGTCCACAGCAGGTTGTTGAGCTTGAGGCTGTCGGTGTAGTAGCCGTACATCTGCTGCCACAGTTCCTTGAAACGCGGCTGCTGGCCCCACCAGAAGAAGGCGCCGTTGTTCTCGTGGTAGGGCCGCCAGATCACCGGGATGCCGGCGCTGTCCAGCGACTTGAGGTACCTGCCCGCCACCGTGAGACGCTTCATGTGTTCGAGGTTCAGCGCGGTGCCGGGCTTGAGGATGCTGTCGATCTTCGCCGCCGGATACGGGCTCGTGCTGGAGAAGCGGCTCATGGCCGCGTACCCGCTGTCTTCCGGGGCGTCGGGCTGGACGGTGTGCCAGCACAGCATCACGACCAGCTTGCCGCCGGACTTGGTCCACTTGTGCTTGATGGTGCGGATGATCGAGTCCTGGTAGTCCATCGGCCAGTCGCCGAAGTTCGAGGCGTAGATGGCCGGCATCTTGCCGCCGTTCTTCGACAGCTGGTACCGCTCGTGGGTCGTCGTGTCGTTGGTCGCCTCGTTGAGCATCGAGAGCTGCCCGGAGAGGATGCCTTGCCCGCCCAGGTTCTGCAGGTAGGTGTAGAGCTGCTTGGCTCCTGCGGTGGCATTGGGGTTGACCGGAGCCAGCACCGCGGCATCCGCAGCCTGCGCAAGCCCGAGAGCAGCCAGGGCGATCAGGCCCAAGGAACGGAACAGAGATCTCATCATGGTCCTCGTGGAGGCGAAGGTGGTCCGGGCAAGTTAATGCCGGGACCCCAAGCGCGCCGGAAATCCCTCGGCATACCCTTCACCTCGGAGAAAACCGCATGGGAAGCCGGAGAGGTTCAGCCCACCCACATCAGGATTCCCGCACCGGCACGGGAAGCCTTGGCGTAGAATCCCAGCAGTTCCTTGAAGTTGTCCACCAGATAGTCGCAAGCCTCCGCAGGGTCTTCGCTCCAGATGCCGTCCGGGTAGATGCCCTCGGCGGTCAGCGCCTCGGGAGCGTAACGGGCGACGAAAGCCTCGAGCCCCAGGGCCTCCAGAGCGGCCGCGACGACCTGCACCTCCTGGGGCATCAGCAGGCGGGCCGGACCGTAGCCGATGTCGTCGCCGATCTCCTCGCCTCCGAAGACGGCCGCGGCCAAGGGGCCTTCCCCGCCGTCGGCGCTGCCGGTGAGCACGAAGTGGATCCCGTGCCACGACTTGTCGATGTCCAGGATCTCCGGGGCACCCTCCCCTTGCGCCTCGATCAGCTCGTGGATCAGGGACGGATCGCGCTGCAGGCGGACGATCAGGTTTGGGTCGATCTTGGCGAAGCTGGCGCACATGCTCATGGCTCGAATCCTCCGGATTGGGTCAAGGGACCTCCGGGACGATAGAATTCCATTCTCCGGAGTACGCGCAGTTCCGTCGCGCGTCGCGGAGGATGGTAAATTCCTGGCCATGGCCAGACTCGTCCTTCCTGCCGCTCTCGTCGTCTCCCTGCTGCTGGGGTTCGGCATCGGTCATGCGATCGACCGGACCTCGGACGGCCCCTCCCCCACCGCCCAGGCGCTGCGCACCGAGCCGCAGATCCGCAAGGAGCGCGAGACCGCCCTGGTGCAGGCCACGCGCCGCGCCGCGCCTGCCGTGGTCGGCATCACCCTCACCAGCGAACAGGTGGTCTACCGGGGAACCGGCGATCCCTTCATCGACCTGTTCCTCGGCGCCGTGCCGCAGAAGCGCCAGGCCCAGTCCTGGGGATCGGGCGTGCTCTACGACAAGGGAGGATGGATCCTCACCAACCATCACGTGATCGAGTCGGCCCTGGACCGACGCAGCCGCACGACCTTGCAGGTGACCCTCCCCGACGGACGTCGCTTCGAGGGCAAGGTGATCGGCTCCGACAAGGACAACGACATCGCCGTGGTGAGGATCGCCGGGGACACCCTTCCCGTGGCCTCCCTCTCCGAGGAGGCGCCCGTCCTGGCCGAGTGGGCCCTGGCCATCGGCAATCCCTACGGTTACCTGATGGACGACCCCAAGCCCTCCGTCACCGCCGGCGTGGTGAGCGCGGTGGACCGCAGCTTCACGCCCCGCTCGGGCATCGCGATGCGCCACGTGCTCCAGACCGACGCGGCCATCAACCCCGGCAACTCGGGCGGAGCCCTGGTCAACGCCCTGGGCGAGGTGATCGGCATCAACACCTTCATCCTCACCGGAGGAGGAGGCTCCGAGGGAAACATCGGCCTGGGCTTCGCCGTGCCCATCGCCAAGGCCCGCCGCATCGCCCAGGAGCTGCGCGAGCACGGCCGCATGCGCGACTTCTCCACGGGCCTCGCCTCCGACCCCCTGGCGGCCCAGGCCATGGGCATCCGCCCGGGCGAGGGCGTGCTGGTCAGCGAGGTGCAGCCCCGCTCGCCGGGCGCCAAGGCCGGGATCCTTCCCGGCGACCTGATCGTGGGCGCCGACGGCCGCAAGGTCGGCGACCTGGAGGAGCTTCAGCAGATCCTGCGGCAGTTCCGCGTCGGGGAGAAGCTGAGGCTCGACCTGATGCGCGGCGGGGAGGCCCTCTCCGTCCGGATGCTGCTGGAGGAGAGCCGCCGCGAATGAAGCCTTCCCGCATGCCGAGGCGGGAAGGGACGATCCGAAGAGTTTGACAGAATCCGTCATAACTAGAACTGGAGTTCCCGTGAACCTTTCGCTCCCCCTGCTGCTGGCCGGTGCCTCCCTGGCCGCCGAGCCGTCGCTCGAGCTGACCATCTACAACGACAACCTCGCCCTGGTGAAGGACCGCCGCGTCCTCGACCTCTCGAAGGGCAGGCAGAGCCTGCCGTGGGAAGGCGTGGCCCAGACGCTGATCCCCAGCTCCGCCAGCTTCTCCAGCCCCTCAGCCAAGGCGCTGGAACAGAACTACCGCTACGACCTGGTCTCGCGCGGGGTGCTGCTGCAGAAGTACCTCGGCAAGGAGGTCACGCTGGTCCAGGACTCGTACGCCGCCAACACCGGCAGCATCGAGACCAAGGGGCGCGTCCTCTCGGTCGAGGGGGACCGCATCACCTCGATGGAATCGGGCGGCAAGATCATCCTCGATCCTCCGGGGCGCGTGGTGCTTCCCAGCCTGCCCGAAGGACTGCTGGTGAAGCCCTCGTTGGTGATGGACCTGTGGGCCACCGGCTCCGGCAAGAGCGAGGCCCAGCTGCGCTACCTGTGCTCGGGCCTCTCCTGGTCCGCGGACTACATCGCGGTGCTGGACAGCACCGACAAGCTGCTCGATCTCGACGGCCTGGTCACCCTGAACAACCGCTCGGGCACGGCCTTCCGCGAGGCCAAGCTCAAGCTGGTGGCCGGCGCGGTGAACCGCATCCCCGAGTCGCAGCCCCGGCAGCGCTACATGGAGGCCCCGATGCCGATGATGATGGCCAAGTCCAGCATGGACGGCGAACTGGCCGAGGAGGCGGCGGAACCGGCAGGGTTCCAGGAGCAGGGGCTCTTCGAATACCACCTCTACGAGCTGGGACGTCCCGCCACGGTGCTGGACAACGAGCAGAAGCAGGTGAGCCTGCTCTCGGCCAGGGGCGCCTCGGTGCGCAAGCGCTTCGTCTTCGACGAATCCAACGACACCCGCTACTGGTGGTGGAACAAGGACGAGCACACCAAGGACAAGCGCAAGCTCGCCGTGATCGTCGACGTCCCCAACGTCGAGAAGAACCGCCTGGGCATGCCTCTCCCCAAGGGCAAGGTGCGCGTCTACAAGGCCGACGCCTCGGGCTCGCTCCAGTTCGTGGGCGAGGACAAGATCGACCACACGTCCAAGGAGGACACCCTCCACCTGGCCCTGGGCCAGACCTTCGACCTGTTCGGCAAGCGCGTGGTGGAAAGTTCGAGCACCGTGAAGGAGGAGAAGACCGAGACGGTCGCCGTGACCATCCACAACAGCAAGGACGAAGCGGTCGAGGTCGAGGTGATCGAGCACCAGGCCTGGCCCAAGTGGAGCGTGAAGGCCACGCTTGCCCAGTATCGGAAGAAGGACGCCTCGACGATCGTCTTCCCGGTGAAGGTCCCGGCCCACGGCGAGGCCACCGTCCGCTACACCTACCTGGCCAGCTGGAAGTGAACTGAACCGCAAAGTCGTCGGGAGGGTGGCGCAGGCCGCGTTCCCCATGCTAGGATGATGTCGTGGCTACCAAGACGATTTTCATCATCGAAGACGACGACGTGATCCGCACCCTGCTGGAACGAATGCTCCAGCGCGAGGGCTACTCCACTGCATCGGCGGCCTGCGGGCGCGACGCGGTGGAGCTGGCCCTGTCGATGCGACCGCCCGACCTGGTCGTCTCGGACATCATGATGCCCTTCCTGGACGGCTTCCAGACGGCCGCCGCGCTCAAGACCATCGAGGGCTGGAGCGCGGTTCCGGTCGTGATGCTCACGTCCCAGAGCGGCGAGCAGGACATCGTCCGGGGCCTGGACAACGGCGCCGACGACTACCTGACCAAGCCGTTCCATCCCTCAGAGCTGCTGGCCCGCCTACGTCGCTTCCTGCGCTGAGTCCGCCTCAACGCAGGACGAAGCGGTTCAAATGGTGACGGATCCAAAGGCCGCGCAGCCGAGGCACGTCTTCGCGCAAGGCGGCAAGGCGACGATCGAGGGCTTGGTAGAGCGTGTCTTCCGGCAACTCGGCGAGCTCCTTCGTCTCTTCCCACTGGACGACACCCTGGTTGCGGTCGAGCTTCCGCTGGGCGCGCTGCAGGAGGCGGGCGTGTCCCAACGCCCCGAAGCGGCGGTAGGCGCGGACGGCGTCGGGCAGGAAGCGGCGGTCGACGCTTCCCATCAGCTGGCCGATGCCGCCCTCCTCGAGATGTTCCTCGACCAGCCGGGTCGCATAGAGGTCCAGGTACCCGGCAGGCAGGCGCACCGCGATCTCGCGGTCCTGGTCGAAGAGCGAGTCCTCCGCCTCGATGCGGTGCAGCAGCCAGCCGTAGAGCAGTTCCTCGCGCGCCGGGTCGGAAAGTCCCTGGATGGCCTTGGCATGCGGGAGCGCGGGCAGCGACCTCTGGCCGGCCGACGGCTCCGGCGCCTTGCGGCACCCTCCGAGAAGGAGGAATGCCAGGACAGGAATTGTCAAATTCCTCACGGGAGAGGATCCTCGGCGGCCATGAGCAGGGGTGCGGTCACGGGCTCGGCAAGGATCGGGTCGAGGTAGGAGGACGACGCGGCGGCGCGCGCCACGATGGCGGCGGCGATCTGCGGACCCACCAGCTGGGTCAGTTCCGCCTCCTTGGCCTCCTTCACCTTGAGGGCCGAGCCGAAGTGCTGCAGGAGCAGGCTCTTCTTCTGGGGCCCGATTCCCTTGATGCCGTCCAGCCACGAGGCGGTGATGGTGGAGGTGCGTTGCTCGCGCTGGAAGGTGATGGCGAAGCGGTGCGCCTCGTCGCGCAAGCGCTGCAGGAGCTGCAGGGCGCTGGAGGCGCGGGGCAGGATGCGGGGCTCCGACTCCCCGGGCAGGAACACCTCCTCGATGCGCTTGGCCAGGCCCAGCACCTTCTGGTCCGGGAAGCCCTCCTCGGTCATGGCCTCCACGGCCATTCCCAGCTGCCCCTTGCCGCCGTCGATGAGCACAAGATCCGGCGGGTCGAGCTTGTCTTCGCGGATGCGGCGGAAGCGCCGCCCGAGGATCTCGCGCATGGAGGCGAAGTCGTCGATCCCTTCCACGGTCTTCACATGGAAGCGGCGGTACTCGGCCTTGGCGGGCTTGCCGTCGATCGCCACCACCATGGAGGCCACGGTGCCGGTTCCCGAGAGGTGCGAGATGTCGAAGCCCTCGATGCGGCGCGGCGGGTTCGGCAGTCCCAGCGCCTCCTGCAGCTCTTTGACGGAATTTGTCACGCGCTCGCGGGCCTCCAGGTGGGCCAGGTGCTCGACCAGGAGCATGCGGGCGTTGGCGTGGGCCAGCTCGGCGATGCGGAAGCGCCGCCCCTGCCGGGCGAGGTGGATCTCGACCTTGCGGCCGAGCTGCCCCGAGAGGTGCTCCTGCAGAAGCTCGATCCCGTCGGGCAGGCACGAGACCAGCACCTCGGACGGCGGCGTGCGGTCGAGGTAGCGGGCCACCACGGCGCCGGTCATCACCTCGGCATCCTCCTCGGAGAGGGGGCAGGAGAGCGTCTCGTGGTGACGTCCCTGCACGCAGCCGCCGCGGATCTCCATCCAGGTGACCACGGCCCAGCGTCCTTCGCGCACCAGCGCCACCACGTCCAGGTCCACGGCCTCCGCGAGGTCGATGCGCTGCCGTTCCTTCAAGGTCTCCAGGGCCTTGAGCTGGTCGCGGCGGCGGGCAGCCCGCTCGAAGTCCAGCGCGGCGGCGCAGGCCTTCATGTCGGCCTCCAGTTCCTTGCGGAACTGGTCCTCCTTGCCTTCCAGCACCAGCTCCACCTGGCGGATCATGGTGCGGTAGTCGTCCTGGGTCTGCAGCCCGATGCACGGGGCGTCGCAGCGCCCGATGTGGTGGTCCAGACAGGCACGGTCCACCTTGGCACCGGGGAGCTTGAGGTCGCAGGAGCGCACCTTGAACACCTCGCGCACCACGGCCAGGGCCTGGCGCAGGGAGCTGGCGTCGGTGAAGGGCCCGAAGTGGTGGTGTTTCGACTTCTCGTCGACCTTGCGCACCACGCGCACCCGCGGGAAGGCCTCGCCCCAGGTGACCTGCACGTAGGGGTAGTGCTTGTCGTCCTTGGCCAGCACGTTGTAGCGGGGCCGGTGCTTGCGGATCAGGTTGGCTTCGAGGATCAGCGCCTCGAGCTCGGAGGCCGTCAGGATCCAGTCGATGTCCATGACGTGCTTGGGGAGGATCATCGCGGCGCGATGCTCCTTGTTGGCGCCGGCGAAGTAGCTGCGCACGCGATTGCGCAGGTTCACGGCCTTGCCGATGTAGATGATGACGTCCTGGGCGTCCTTCATCAGGTACACGCCCGGCGAGGTCGGCAGCACCTCGAGCCGCTCGGCCAGGCGGCTGCGCGCCGCCTCCCGTGTGCGCTTCCCGCTCATCGTCGTGGTTCCCGGTTCACGAACCAAATGTAGGGGTCCGAGCCCCTTCTGCCCAACGCGAATCTTCGGGGCGCCCCCTTCGGAATGCTCCATCCCTCCCCAGCCCTCCCAACTTGGGAGGGAGCGGCAACAAGTGTCCGAAGGGCGGGCTGCCTGCCAAGCCACGGCTCCGCCGGGGTCTTGGCCCTGCGGGCGGCATCCCTGGCGCGCGCTTCCTTCTTTGAACTGCGTTCTGCCTACGCGCAGACGCTCCGCACTACACACGGCCATTTTTGCACTGCGTGCCTGTTGCTCTGGACCTCCTGCCCAGACCCGGCCAAGGGTGGCACCGGCCACCCTTGGAACCCGCTCGCGGGGGCTCCGCCCCCTGCACCCCAGCAAAAGGGATCGCCAGCAGTGGAGGGCAGCGGAGCCGGGCAGCTTACGAAACCCGCTTGCGAAGGCGAGGCGCCTTCGACGCAGGACCCACGGACCAAAGCGAAAACAGCAACCCGCAACATCGTCGTGCGCCGTCTTGAGTTCCGCCCTCAGATCAGATCCCGACACGATGGAAAGCGCCCCTTCGCAGGACTTGGCTCCTCGACCAAGCGCCGGCTGTCAGCCCGTGATGTAGCGTTCCAGGGCGTGGATGGCGTCCTCCTGCTCGGACATCTGCGCCTTCACGAGATCGCCCATGGAGACGATCCCCACCGGACGCGTCCCGTCGACCACCACGAGGTATCGGACGCGCGGCGATCCCGATGCCATCATCGCCATGGCGTCCTGGAGCGAGACGTCGAGTTCCACCAGCATGGCCGGACTCATGAGGTCCCCGACCACGGCGCCCCTGGAAGAGCGGTCGTGCAAGATCACCTTGCGGGCATAGTCTCGCTCGGTGAAGAGGCCTGCCACGGCCTCTCCCTTGAACACGGCCACCGCCCCGACGTCGTGATGCGCCATCTTCTCCAAGGCCGTGTAGACGGTATCGTCCACCTGCACCCCCAGAAGCCCCCGCTTGTGCCCTCGAATGATCTGAGCCATGGTCGCCATACGTTCCTCCTTGGAAGAGTCCTGCAGACTAGCGCGGTGGAGCGGCCCGAAGCCCTCCGTTCCTAGTCTACCTTCCTTGAGAATCGTTCGCAACAAGAATCCTTTCACAACGAGTCCGTCCACGAAGCGGACTTCGCAGATTCTGCAGGGCAGTCGGAAGCGAAAGCCCTCGCCCGTTGCCGAGACTCCCCTACTTGCGGCGCAGGAACTTCATCGCAAAGGCGCGCGTCACCTTGGCATCCGACTCCGTGGAGAGCACTCCCTCGAGCCACAGCGTATCACCCGAGACCTCGTAGTCCTCCGTGTAGGTCCCTTTGTAGCCGATGTGTCCGTCCCGCGCCGTGAAGCTGCTGCCCACTGCCGAAAAGTAGGGCGTCTGGATCCGGTCGGTCGCGATGTTGGCAGTGTCCCGCATCGTCAGGGGATCGGAGGGCGAGACCGAGATCCAACGCCCGATCAAGGCGGCATCGACGTTCGAGCTTGCCGCCGTCGCACCGGTTCCGGAATCGTCGCAGGCTTGCAACAGGACAAGGGACGAGAACAGGCAGAGGAATGCGGGGATGCGCATGGGAGCTCCTTGAGTCGGATGTTTGGGGAAACAGCAAAGGCGACCCGAAAGCCGCCTCTCCAATCTACGCTCCGATCTTCCTCCGCGCAGGCCAGAATGCCCGCGGGAAGCTCACTTCACCAAGGCCTTGTACTTCTTGAAGTCGCCATTGAAGTGGTCGAAGTAGCCCGGCTGGGTCCCCGTGGTCCATTCCACCGTGCACTCCGGATAATCCTTGTAGCCCTTGGGTCCGAGGGTGTTCGACAGCTTGACCTGCGCCTCGACCGCCGCAACCCGATCGCCATTGTCCGGATGATCGGACAGGATCGAAATGCCTGTCGAAGGAATTCGAGAGAAGAAATGCGCCACACCCAGCGGGCTCCAGTTTGGAGTTGCGTTACCCGCCAGCAGCGTCCCGTTCTTGTCCGCGTCCGCTTCGTCGTCACGACTGATCTTGAGAGCAAGCAGGGACTGGACGACAGCCGAGACTTGGCTGGAATCCCCCCCCAGCTGACTGAGCAGGGTCTGGATGCCAAGATTCTTCGCCAACTGGTTGCGGTAGTGATGGTGGGTGACGTGGGTGATTTCGTGCCCCAGCACCGCCGCCAGTTCCGACTCGTCGTCCATCGACTTGAGGATGCCGGTGTAGACGTAGATGTAGCCGCCCGGCACCGCGAAGGCGTTGGCCGTGGCCGGATCGTTGATCAACTGCACCTTCTTGAATCCGTAGCTCGGCACTTCACTGGCAGGCATCGCCTGATGGATCTGGTCGAAGACCCCTTGGACGTACGCCGTCATGGCCGCGTCGTTGGAAAGAGGATATTTGGCCGGATTCTTGCGCAGCTCCGCATCGAACTGAGCGCCCAACTTCATCTCGTCCTGCTCACTCACGAAGAGTCCACCGACGACATCGCCGATGCTGTTCACCCCGCTGCCGCATGCGGACAATGCGAACGGCATCGCCAGGACCGCGATCGAAAAGAACCTTCGGAAGCTCGACTTGAAGAATTTCATGCCCGAAATCTAGATGCCGAGGTCGAATTCAACCAGTGCCGCAACCTCGGAGAAACCGAATGGCCCCTATGCGGCTCTGAAGCCCGTCGGATCCGCCTTGTAGGCCTGAACGCACGTCCGGCAGATGCAGGCCTTCATGACCAAGTGCGCAGGCACCAGGTCGCGCAGGCCGGTCGGCACCGATTCGAAGTTGCACCAGCAGTCGGGATTGCCCGCCTGGCATCCGTTGGGCTTCCCGCACAACGGACAGATCTTGTCATCGGGAGTCGTCATCGCCCAAAGAGACGACACCGCGCAGATCCGGTCAACTCCTCCCTCTCAACCCTCCAACCGATCCTTCAGCTTCTGCACGAAGATCAGCGCCTGCATCGGGGTCATCTGCATCGGGTCGGCCTCGCGCACCAGCGCGCCGATCTCCTCAAGGCCCGGGTCCGACGCAAAGAGCGAAAGCTGCGGGAGGACGGCGGGAGCCTTGGGGGTGTCGCGCTTTCCGATCCGCAGTTCCTGTGCCTCTAGCTGGAGCAGGATCCCCTGGGCGCGTTTGAGCACGGTCTCCGGGACGCCGGCCATGCGGGCCACGTGCAGGCCGTAGGAGCTGTCGCAGGTTCCCTCCAGCACGCGGTGCAGGAAGACGATCCGGCCTTCGTGCTCGCGCACCTTCACCTGCAGGTTCTTGACCCGGGGCAGGCGGTCGGCCAGCACCGTCAGCTCGTGGTAGTGGGTCGCAAAGAGGGTGAGGGGGCGCAGATGCTCCTCCTCGTGCAGCGCCTCGACGATGCCCCAGGCAAGCGAGAGCCCGTCGAAGGTACTGGTGCCGCGACCCACCTCGTCAAGCAAGACGAGCGAACGCGGCGTGGCGTTGTGCAGGATGTTCGCCGTCTCGAGCATCTCGACAAGAAATGTCGACTGGCCGCGCGAGAGGCGGTCGGCCGCCCCGACGCGGGTGAAGACGCGGTCCAGCAGCGGGAGCGTCACGGCGTCGGCGGCGACGGGGCAACCGGCATGGGCCATCACGGCGAGGATGCCGACCTGGCGCAGGTAAGTGCTCTTACCGCCCATGTTGGGGCCGGTCACCAACTGGAGCTGCGAGGTTTCGGGGTCCATCTCCACGTCGTTGGGCACGAACGGGGTCTGCGGGTGCAGGGCCTCGAGCACCGGATGGCGCAGGCCGGCGGCGCGCAGCGCGCCTTCCAGGATCAGGTCGGGACGGACCCAACGATTTTCCTCGGCGCATTCGGCAAACGAAGAGAGGACGTCGAGGCTCGAGAGGTTCTGGGCGATCTCCTGGACCCGCGACAACCGGGCCGCGAGCGCGTCGCGCAATTGACAGAAAATGTCATGCTCCCGCGCCTGGATCTTCTCCTCGGCACCCATCACCAGCTCTTCCCACTTCTTCAGCTCCGGCGTGACGTAGCGCTCGGCGTTGGTGAGGGTCTGGGTGCGCTGGTAGTCGGCCGGGAAGTCCCGATCGCGATGGACGTTGGAGATCTCGATGTAGTAGCCGAAGACGCGGTTGTAGCCGACCTTGAGCGTGCTGATTCCGGTGCGGGCGCGCTCGGCCTCCTGCATGCCCGCAAGCTTCTCGCGGCCTTCCTTGGCGCCGTCGGAAAGCTCCGCACAGACCGGATCGTAGCCGGGGCGCAGCAGTCCGCCCTCCTTGACCGACAGGGGCGGCGCTTCCACAAACGCATCCAGCAGCGGCTGCCCCAACGCGGCAGCTCCGTCCAGGCATTTGACAAGATCTGTCACCAGCGGAACCGAGAGCTCGGCGGCGATGCGTCCGGCCTCCTGGGCAGCGACCAGCGACTTTCCGGCAGAGACCAGGTCGCGGGCGTGGCAGCGTCCGGTGGCGATGCGTCCGGCCAGGCGTTCCAGGTCCGAGATCTCATTGAGCTGTTTCTGGAGTTCCCACAGACGGGTCGACTCGTTACGCAGGGCTTCGACAGCCTGCTGGCGGGCCCCGATGGCGTCGATATCACAGAGCGGGCGGGCAAGCCAGCGCCTCAACTGGCGTGAGCCCATCGAGGTGCGGCAACGGTCGAGCTGCCCAGCAAGGCTGGCGCGCGCATCGTCGTCGTGCAACGGGCGCAGCACCTCGAGGTTGCGCAGGGTCGAGCCGTCCATCACCAGGAACCCGCCGCGCACGCGGGGGTGCAGGGCGCGCAGGTGGGAGAGGTTGCGGCGGCGGTCATCCGAGGCGTAGCGCAGGGCGGCGGCGGCGGCGGTGAAGGCGGCGGTCTCGTTTCCGGTCCAGCCGAAGCCCTCGAGCGAGGTGGTACCCAGCTGCTCGCACAGTTGCACCTTGGCGACCGACGGGGCGGGGAAGGGTGACGGAGCCAGGCTCCACGAGCCTTCCAGGGCAGCCAGCTCCTCCGGGGCGCGATCGAGGTACTCGGGCCACAACAGCTCGACGGGAGCGCTGCGCTCGAGCTCCGAGAGGATCTCTTCCTGGCTGCCTTCGCAGGCCTCGAAGCGCCCGGTGGAAAGGTCCAGCAGACCCAGACCCCAGGGGGCGTCCGCGCTTTCGGCAGGGAAGATCGCGCCCAGCAGGTTGTCGGTGCGCTCGTCCAGGCACGCCTCGTTGAGCGTGGTGCCGCGCGTGACGACCTCGATGATATCGCGCTTGACGATCCCTTTCGCCTGGGCCGGGTCCTCGGTCTGTTCGCACACGGCGACCTTGCAACCGGCCGAGACGAGCTTGGGGAGGTAGCGGTCGATCTGATGATGCGGGAAGCCGGCAAGCGGCGTGCGGTCCACGCCTCCGCGGGTGGTGAGCGTGATCCCCAGGATCCGCGCGACGGTCTGCGCGTCCTCGTTGAAGGTCTCGAAGAAGTCGCCCATGCGGTAGAGCAGCACGGCATCGGGCACCCGCGCCTTGAGCGCCAGGTACTGCTTCATCATCGGAGTCTCTTCGGAACCTGCCGCTTTTGCCATGGTGCGCGCCAAGGTAGAATCGCCACCGGGCTTCGACCGACATCACCCCGTGAACGGAGTCGTGCCGATCAATCCTCCAGGTAGTCCAGATCCTTCCCGAAGGTCTCCGGCAGGCGCCACAGCGAAAGCAGGGCAAGCACCAATGTGACGCCACCCACCACCGCCGCCGCAGGTCGCAAGCCGAGCATCGGCTTCAGCGCCAGGAAGCTGGTGGTGATCAGGGCCACGGCGCCGCGCACGAAGTTGGGCACGGTGGTCGCTACGGTGGCACGCTGGTTCGTTCCGAACTGTTCTGCGGCGATGGTGGCGAAGACCGCCCAGTAGCCTCCCGCGATCCCCAGGGCAAAGCACAGACCGTAGAACCCGGGAAGCGAAAGGGGCAGCCCGATCAGGTAGAGGCCGGCAAGCAGGGAGAGGACGGCCAGGAAGAGGCCCACCACCTTGATCCGACTGCGCAGCAGCTGGCTCAGAGCTCCCGATCCGAAGTCTCCCAATGCCAATCCCGCATAGCAGAACATGACCGCCGTGCCCGCCACGGGAAGCTGCGCCATGTGCAGCGTCTTGCCAAATTCCGGCGAAAAGGTCACGAGGATCCCCACCACGAACCAGATGGGCACGCCGATCAGGATGCAGGCCAGGTACTTGCTGGCGCTCTTCCAGGTGCGCAGAAGCCCCCACAGGTCGCCTCGCTTGGCATCACTTCCCTGCAGTCCTTCGAACATGCCCGACTCGACCACCGAGATCCGCAGCAGGAGAAGCGACAGCCCCAGGGCGGCCCCCACCAGGAAGGCCGTGCGCCAATCGAGGAACTTCGCGACCGTTCCTGCGAGCAAGGCGCCCAGCACGCCCACGGACGCGACCAGCGCGGTCCCCCACCCGCGTTTTTCCTTGGGGAGGATCTCCGCCACCAAGGTGATGCCCGCCCCGAGCTCACCGGCAAGACCAACACCGGCCAGGAAGCGGAAGAAGGCGTAGGTCTCGACCGAATGGACGAAGGCGTTGGCGCCGTTGGCGATCGAGTAGGTCAGGATGGATCCGAACAGTACGGAGATGCGTCCCTTGCGATCCCCCAGGATTCCCCAAAGGATGCCACCGACCAGCATGCCGATCATCTGCGTGTTGAGGAGAAAGACCCCTTTGGTGAGGATCTCCGCCTCGCTCAATCCCAGGGACTTGAGGCTGGGAACACGCACCACCGCGAAGAGGATGAGGTCGTAGATGTCGACGAAATAACCAAGGGCCGCCACCACGACGGCGGCGCTGAGGATCCCGTTGCGGGAAGGAGACGCGTTCATGTCCCGAATCTAGATCCAGCGACCTCGCCCTCCCTGCATCTGCACCGTCCGCGTTCCGGAGGTCAGGCTCCGCCGCCTACCTCGGAAAGGAACGACGTGTCGATGCCGCTGCTCTTGAACTGCCCCAGCAATCCCCCCTTGTCCACAGCCTTGATGTAGGCCTCCTTGGGCTCCACCAGCTTCTTGCGTACCAGGTCCGTCAGGGAGTCGTTGAGGGTGCACATGCCGAACTTCTTGCCCGTCTGCATCATGCTGGGGATCTGGAAGGTCTTGCCTTCGCGGATCAGGGCCGAGACGGCCGGGGTGCCGATCAGGATCTCGTAGGCCGCCACGCGCCCGCCGCCGATCTTGCGGCAAAGGGTCTGGGCGATCACGCCCTTGAGCGATTCCGAGAGCATGGTGCGGATCTGCTCCTGCCGATCGGTGGGAAACACGTCGATCAGGCGATCCACCGTGGACGGAGCCGTCGAGGTGTGGAGCGTCCCGAACACCAGGTGTCCCGTCTCAGCCGTCTCGATGGCGATCGAGATGGTCTCCAGGTCGCGCATCTCGCCCACCAGCAGGATGTCCGGATCCTCGCGCAGCGCGGCCCGCAGGGCGCTCTGGAAGGACTTCGTGTGGAGCTTGACCTCGCGCTGGTTGATCAGGCAGGACTTGTTCGGATGCACGAACTCGATCGGATCCTCAATCGTGATGATGTGGTCGCTGCGCTCGGTGTTGACGTGATCGACCAGGGCCGCAAGCGTGGTGGACTTGCCCGAACCGGTCGGGCCGGTCACCAGCACCAGCCCCTTGGTCAGGAAGCACAGGCGGCGCACCTCGTCGGGAAGGCCCAGCTCCTCCACCGAAAGGATCTTGTGCGGGATCACACGGAACACGGCTCCGGCCCCGTTGCGGTCACGGAAGAGATTGGCGCGAAAACGCGCCTCGCCCGGCAGCTCCAGGGCGAAGTCGGTGTCACCGGATTGCAGGAACTCCTCACGGTTCCTCTCGGGGGCCACTTCCAACAGGATCTCGCGCAGCGACTCGTCCTCGATCCGGGGCAGGTCCGGGGCGCGCACCATGTCGCCGGAGACCCGGAACATCGGCGGCTCCCCGCAGGAGAGATGCATGTCGGAAGCCTTGAGTTCCAGCATGTGGCGAAACAGCCGGAACAACGCCGGCTCCACCGCGCGGTCATCCTGATCGACATCGGGGGTCACGCGGGTGACTTCCGCCGCAGGCGCGTCCGAGACGGACTCGTCGGCAAGGATGGGACGGAAGATCGCCTGCATCCCGTTGGCCGAAGGACGCAACCGCACCTTGAAGGCCGTCGACAACCCCTCGTAGCGGAAGGCCACCTCGTCTCCTTGGGCGAATCGCTCCATGGCATGGGGCGGCGAGATCTCTGCCACCAAGGCACTGACGGTCTGGGGATGGAGGCTCTCGGCCGTCATCGCGCGTGGCTTTCCGTCGAAGACGAAGGCGATGGGCTTGCCTCCCTCCAGCAGGAAGTGGGTCGCGCCATGATCGAGCTGCGATTGCAGGTAAGCATCCAGGACAGCCATCAGACGTCTCCATCGAGAGGATGGACCGCATCGATCCCGTCCTTGTTCAAGATCACCACGCCGTTGTCGGTCTCCATCAAGAAGAACCGATCCGCACCGTTGAAGAGATCGCTCACCCGCTGCCGGGTCGAAGGCAGTACGAGCTGGACAGCCCCTTCGAGCAACTCTCCTCCCGGGAAGAGGACCCGCACCCGGGCGGTGGCCACACCAGCCATCCGGTACTCCTCAAGCTCGCGCAGCGGCTCCCAGCAGACGATCCGGTAGAAGGACGCCTTGCGCCAAAGCTGCACCTTGCCATCGGCAGTACGTAAAGGCAGAAAGGCCTCCGCATCGTTGAGCCGTTCAAGCAGCCGCTCCTGCCCCCTCGGACCGTTGTCGTGCAGGAAGAAACCTGCCTGGAGGATTCCTCCCTGCGCCATCGCGATCTCCAAGGACACTTCACGAACCGTCACCGCAAATTCACCCATGAGACTCCCAACCGGGCATTTCTCCCGACGCCTTCCAGAATGCCCGAACCGACATCCCGCATTTTGACCATTTTCACTCATCGCATGCATGACACGCCATACTTTTCTGAATTGGCACAAACCTCGCTATGAAGTAATTCAACTTAAGAACTTCGGTTCTTGATCCTTTTCAACAACGTTTTGGAGTATTTACCATGCGCAAGCTTCTCGCCCTCGCCCTCGCCACTTCCTTCGTTGCTCTCGTTGCTTGCAACAAGGCCGAAGAGAACAAGAAGCCCGCTGTCGACAGCACGGTCGCCGCTCCGGCCGCTGACACCGCCAAGAAGGACACCGCAGCTAAGAAGGACACCGCTGCCAAGGCCGACACCGCTAAGAAGGATACCGCCAAGAAGGCCGACGCCAAGAAGAAGTAATTCTGCAGTTTCCTTCAGGAAGCTGTCGAGTTTGCCCTGCTCCACTTCGGTGAGGCAGGGTTTTTTGTTGTCTGGTTCAGCATTTCGGGCATTTTTCCCGACATCAGGGCATTTATCCAAAGCAAAGTTACGGAGAATTGACTCGACTCGCAACAGCGCCTGCCATCAAGAGTTGGCACGCTGTTCGCTTTTATTTTAAATCAAATGGAGGCATTCGCTTCCAATCTTCACAATTGTTTTGGAGTCTATACCATGCGCAAGCTTCTCGCCCTCGCCCTCGCTACCTCTTTCGTTGCTCTCGTCGCTTGCAACAAGACCGAAGAGACCAAGCCCGCCGTGGACAGCACCACCGCTCCGGCCGCTGACACCGCCAAGAAGGACACCGCAGCTAAGAAGGACACCGCTGCCAAGGCCGACACCGCTAAGAAGGACACCGCCAAGAAGGCCGAAGCCAAGAAGTAATTCTGCGGCTTCCTTCAGGAAGCTGTTCGAGTTTGCCCTGCATCACTTCGGTGAGGCAGGGTTTTTTGTTGCCGGTTCCGCCCCCAAGGCATTCCACCCGAAGAACGGGCATTCCTCCGCATCGTTGCAGGAACGATTTTCATCACAACAGCCCCGTGCCATGATCAGGCATGCTGGCACGCTCCTCGCGAATCCAAGGGCTGATACGGAGGCAATCGCCTCCTTCGAGTCATCGATCTTCGGAGTCCAATCATGCGCAAGCTTCTCGCCCTCGCCCTCGCCACTTCCTTCGTCGCCCTTTTCGCCTGCAACAAGGCCGAAGAGACCAAGAAGCCCGCCGTCGACAGCACGGTCGCCGCCGACTCCGCCAAGAAGGACACCGCTTCGAAGAAGGACACGGCAGCCAAGGCCGATACCGCCAAGAAGGACACGGCCAAGAAGGCCGACGCCAAGAAGAAGTAATTTCTCCGCTTCCCTCGCGGAAGCGCAGAGATCGACCCTGCGCCACTTGTGGATGCAGGGTTTTTTGTTGCCTGCGCTTGGCCTACCTTTGGGACATGCTCCAGGAATTCCAGCTCCGCCGCCCCGACGACTTCCACGTGCACCTGCGCCAGGACGAGGACCTTCCCGCCTTCGTACGCACCACCGCCCGGCAGTTCGCCCGGTGCCTCGTGATGCCCAACCTGCTCCCGCCGGTGACCACTGGCGAAGATGTGCTGCGCTACCGCGACCAGATCCGCTCCGCAGGCACGGCCCTCGAACCCTTGATGGCTTTCAAGATCCTAGGCAAGCACCTCCCCGAGGATCTGCCTGCGCTCAAGGCCGCCGGCGCCGTGGCCGGAAAGATCTATCCAGAGGGCGTGACCACCAACGCCGAGGACGGGGTACGGGAACTCTCCGAGCTGACGCCGTTCCTGGAAGCCATGCAGGACATGGGTATCGTGCTCTGCTTGCACGGCGAGAAGCCCGGAGGCTTCGTGCTGGACCGCGAGGCGCTGTTCCTCGACGACCTCCGCTGGATCGCCTCCAACTTCCCGCGCCTGCGCATCGTGCTTGAGCACGTGAGCACCGCGGCGGCGGTCGAAGCCGTCCGCTCCCTGCCAGCCAATGTCGGCGCAACCATCACGCTTCATCACCTCGAGATCACGCTGGACGACGTGGTGGGCGGGAACCTGCGTCCTCACCTGTTCTGCAAGCCCCTGGCCAAGCGCCCCGAGGACCGCGACGCGCTGCTGGCCGCCGCCTTCTCGGGAGATGGGAAATTCTTCTTCGGCTCCGACAGCGCGCCGCACCGCAAGGACCGCAAGGAATGCGCCGCCGGATGCGCCGGCGTCTACACCATGCCCAACGCGACGGAGTGCCTAGTCACCCTGTTCGAGAAGCATGGCAAGCTCGGTCGCCTCGAGGACTTTCTCGCCACCTTCGGCGCAGAGTTCTACGGACTTCCGCAGAACCAGGGCACGGCGCACTTCCTGCGCGAAAGCACCCGCGTACCCGACCTGATCGACGGTGCAGTGCCCTATCGCGCCGGTCAGATGCTGCCCTGGCGGCTCGCCTGAACATTTGACAGGATCTGTCAAAAGAACGCCCGCCGGATCCCGGCGGGCGTTTCCCGTTCCGGGATGCGGTACCGGATCGGCCATCCCGGAACTCCGGCGCAGCGATATCGGGAACGCACGAAAAAGGCATCGCTTGCGCGATGCCCTTGCGTCCCCATGATTCCCGAAAGGATCAGGGAGTGGTGGTGGTCGCAGCGGCGGCAGCCTTGGCGGCCTTGGCGGCTTCGATACGGGCCTTCAGCTCGGCGCGATCGGCCTCGATGCGGGTCTTCAGCTCGGCGCGACGCGCATCGATCTCGGCGATGTTGGCCTTGATCTTGGCTTGGACGGCTTCCGGGAGCTTGGTGATCACGGAGTCGCGGTGGGCCTTGTGCTCGGAGGACAAGGAGTCGAGCTTGATCTTGATGGCATCGCCCTTGAGCTTCTGGAACTCGGCGACGCGGGCTTCGATCTCGACGCGGTGCGCCTTGATGGCGGTCTTCACGGAATCCGGAAGCTTGGCCACGTCGACATCGAACTTCACGCTGTCGCGCTTGCCGGCGTTGGCGAGCTGGCTCGAATCCTTCTTCCACTCGGCCTTCTCAGCCTTGATGATCGAATCGACCTTCACGCCTCTCGGAATCTCGACCTTGACCGAACCCGTGTCGGCTCCCGCGGCGGCGAAGGCTGCGGCACTGGCGAAAGCGATGGCGATGACGAGCTTCTTCATGAGATTTCTCCTGTGATGTGATTTGCGAGCAAGGGCTGAAGTCCCTGTTGATCCATTCCTATCTCAAGCATCGTGCCAATCCATCGTTTTGCCTCCTCATGCTGGATCATGGGATTCGGCCCCCAAAGGAAATGGGGCATTTTCGGGCACGCCCATCCAACCAGCCCCACCCTCGTCCTCTGCGGTTCCCTCGCCGCAACGAAAAAGGCACCGATTGCGCGGTGCCCTGCTTCACGCGATCGAACGCACCGGTCAAGGAGCCGTGGCAGCAGTCGCCCCCTTCGCCAGCTTGGCTGCGGCGATGCGTCCTTTCAGTGCCGTGCGGTCCGCCTCGATGCGCGTCCTGAGCTCGGTGCGACGGGCGTCGATCTCCGCCACATCAGCCTTGATCCTGGCCTGTACGGCCTCCGGGAACTTGGCGATCACGGAATCGCGCCGCGCCTTGTGCTCGGAACCCAAGGAGTCGAGCCTTGCCTTGATCTCCCCACTCTCGAGCTTTTGGAGCTCGGCCACACGCGCTTCGATCTCGGCGCGACGGATCTTGATGGCGGTCTTCACCGAATCCGGCAGTTTGGCCAGATCGGCATCGAATGCCACGCTGTCGCGCTTGCCCGCTTCGCAGATCGCCGCGGAATCCTTGTGCCACAGTTCCGACTCGACCTTCAGGACCGAGTCGAGCCTGGAACCTGCCGAGACTTGGTTTGCGGTGGAATCCGACCGCGTCGCCGCGAACGTCGTGGCACTGGTCAGTACGAGGATACTGAGGATCTTGTTCATGATTGGGCTGCTTTCTCGATTGGTTGACAGGACTGGATCCGGACAGATCGGATTCAATCCTCGCGCCAACCCTCGAGATCATCCGTCAAGCCGATCTTCACGTCCAAGCGATGCCTAGAATTGCGGCTCCAGCGGGCAATGCCCCTCTCTCTGCCCTCAGCCCTGCCGATGCGCGTCGGCCGCGATCCCCAGCCGTTCCATGGTGCGCATGAGGACCTTCCGATCGACATCGAGCATGCGCGCCGTCAAGCTCACGTTGCCTCGGGAAGTGGCAAGCGCCCGTTCGATGCAGCGTTTCTCGGCCAGATCGCGGACCGCGCGCAGGCTTCCCATCGAGGCCGCGGCCTCCTCGGCCAACCCGACATCCCAGCCGTCCTCGATCGCCGCACCCAGGCCGAGATCCTCGGGCGCAATCAACCCGTCACGCGAAAGGATCACCGCCTTGTGGATTACGTTCTCCAGCTCGCGCACGTTTCCGGGCCAGCGATGCTCGAGAATGGCACGCTCCGCCAGACGCCCGAGGACCTTGTCGCCCAGCCCGTACTGGCCGGCAAAGCGTTGGACGAAGGATTGCGCCACCAGCACAGCATCGCGCCCCCGCTCGCGCAACGCCGGCAGATGCAGCCCGATCACGCTGATGCGGAAGAAGAGGTCCGCACGGAACCTTCCCGCCGCCACCTCGTCCTTGAGATTGCGATTGGTCGCGGAAACCAGTCGAAAATCGACCGGGATGGTCTCCACTCCGCCCACGCGCACGATCTCGCGGCACTGCAGGACCCGCAGCAGCTTCACCTGAAGCGACAAAGGCATCTCCCCGATCTCGTCGAGGAAGAGCGTGCCGCCGTTGGCGCTCTGGACCAGCCCCTCGCGCATCGCGGCCGCCCCGGTGAAGGCACCCTTCTCGTGCCCGAAGAGCTCCGATTCCATCAGTGTCTCGGGGATCGCCCCACAGTTGATCGCCACGAACGGCTTTTCCCGCCGCGGACTGACCTCGTGAAGATGGCGCGCCAGCAGCTCCTTGCCCGTGCCCGTCTCACCGGTCACCAGGACAGGTACCTCGGTAGAGGCCACCCGTCCCGCTTCGTGCAGGAGCCTGCGCATGGCTTCGCTGTCATGGAGGATGTGGACGCTCCGTCCCGCCTGCGCCTCCTTCTGGAGCGCTTCGATCCGGCGACGCTGCCGATCGGCCCGCAGCACGACGTCGACCAGCTCCCCGAAAAGCCCGCGCAACGACTCGAAGAGAATGCGATCGGCCTCCTCGAAAGGACGATGTCCCGCCAAGCGGTCCACGTAGAGGAAGCCGTCCTCGTCCCCTCCCAGCTCCAGCGGGGCGCACAGGACGCTGTGGATGCCGTTGAGCAGCACGCTCTCGGCAGCCGGAAGACCAGCTAGGTCGTGCTGACCCATGCAAACCGTCTCGCCGGCGTCGCCGGCACGGCGCAGCGCACTGGCCGAGAAACGCCCGGGATCGGCTCCCTGCGGAGCGCACGCAAGGGTGCGCCAAAGCGCATCGCCGTGTGCCTTCACCACCATGCGCACACCGTCGCAGCGCAGGATACGTCCCGCCGACAACGCGACCTCCGCCAAGGCGGCTTCGGGCTCATGCCGCCGCAGGATCCGAGCCACGGCCGCAAAGGTCTCCGAAAGGATCTGCCGGATCTCCTGGGCGTCGCGCCCCGCCAATCCGTCGCCGTCGGGAATCTCCCGGTCGGGAGTCGGGGCATCCCCGTCCAGGAAGCGCAGGCACTTGCCGCCGACTTCCAGCAGGTCGCCCGAGCACAGGTCGGTCTCGCTGTCCAACGCCTGCCCGTTGAGCCTCAGGCCGGAACGCAGATCCAGGCTGCGCACGCGATAGCGCCCCATCTGGAAAAGTACGTAACCGCACAAGGGCCGGACCGTCGCGGCCTCCAGGCGGATCTGGCAGGCCGGCCCCGAGCCGATCGAGACGAGCCTGCGCTCCAGGTCCCATCGGGTCACGACATTTCCCTGTTCTTCCAGCTGCAAGCGCGGTCCCGTGGTCACGGTTCGTCCTTTCCGACCCCGTCGGGTCTGATCACCAGCGTCTGGTAGTCAAGGATCTCATGGAATCCGGAGTGAAGCATCCGCCCCTTGTATCCGACCTCGATGCGCAACCGTCCCGGTCGCAAGCTCCTCTGAACCGAAGAGGCTTCCAAACTGTCCAGCTCCTCCCCAAGGCGCAAACGGGAACCGGCAGGAAACCCCTCGAAGCGCACGATCCCCAGCTTCTGGCGAGACGGCTCCTGATCCCGCAATGGAAGATCGACCGGATTCTCCCCCTCGAAGCGTGGCGTGGAGGCGACCCGCAGTGTCTCGTGCGGTCCGGAAAACGCCAAGGGATCCCGCACGGCCAGGACCGGCACGGGAGCCGTGCGCCACAGGAATGCCGCTCCGGCCCCCGCAAGCACCAGGCATCCCAGGACGATTCCCGCGATCATCTTCCCGCCGCGCCGAGGTTCCAGGCGCAAGCGCGGCAGCAGCTCCAGGCTCGCCACATGATCCGGATCGTGGTCCAGCGCCTCGGAGAGCATGGCAAAGGCCAGGGCCGGATCCTGCCGCAGCAGCAATCGTCCCGCCTCGTGAAGGCGATCGGCCATTTGACGGGCGAAGAGTCGCGTACTCAACAAACGCGCCGCATCATGGTCCTCGCCGTGCGATGCTAGCGCGATCCCGACTTCAAGCGCCGAGGGACGCACCCGAGGATTCTGCGAAAGAAGGGCCTTGACCAGGCTCAGGCCTTCCGCACCCAAGGCGACCCGCTCCAGCCGAGGATGGCCCTTGAGATGATCCTGCGGGGACGGACGCGCCCCCGTCAACAGCTCGTGCAGGACCACGCCCAGCGCCCACAGGTCGCCTTGGAGCGGATCGGTTTCTCCGCCCACCAGCAGCTCAGGAGCCAGGTAGGCAGGGCTGCCGCCTTGGGCACCCGAGGCAGAGGCCCGCCCCCGCGCCATGCCCAAATCGACCAGGCGGATGCGTCCATCCAGGGTCCAAAGGATGTTTGCCGGCTTGAGGTCGCCGTGAGCGACCCCGGCCGCATGCAGACTGGCCAGGGCCAGGCAGATTCCGCCTGCACAGGCGGCTCCTACCTCGTCACCCAGCCCGCTCTCGAGCAAGGCCGCTAGGGATGGCCCCTGCAGCCATTCCTCGGCCACGAAGACCCGCCCGCGATGAACATGGACACCGTACACCGCCGGCAAGACCGACACGTCCAGGGTCGCCAGATGCCGTGCTTCGGCTTCCGCCTCCTCACGCGCCGAGGCAGGCAGGCTCTTGAGGGCGATCCAGCGCCCTACGCCCTGCTGCCGCACCCGGTAGACCACACCGAAGCGTCCGCGCCCGATCTCCACCGGCTCGGAGAAGAACGGAGGCAGCCGCAACGTCACGGCCCGACTCCCGCCGACTTGCCCAGCCAGTAGAGGATCTCAGGATCCTTGGGGGAGAGTCGCGCCGCCTTGAGGAGATAGTCGGTCGCCAAAGCCGGGCGGCCCGTATGCAAGCACAGAAGTCCGAGATTGAAGGCTGCCGAGACATCGCCCGAATCCAGCCTCACGTTCTCCTGGAACAATCCGAGCGCCTTTTCGTATTCGCCTCTGCGATAACGCAGCACCGCTTCGAAGTTCCGGGCCGCCGTGCGCCCAGGCCAGACCTTCACCAGGTCGTCCAAGCGCCCCAAGGTCGCGGCCGTATCGCCGTCGCGGGCCAAGGCATGGGCGGCCTGAAGCCTGGCCATGTAGAGTGCGTTGGAGACCCCTGTGTCCTGCCGCGCCGCCGTAGCAATCGCGAGTTCCTTCACCGCGGCATCCCAATCTCCGGTCTTGTCCCGATGATCGGCTTCCAGCGCCTGCGACTTCTGCAGCAGCGCCTTGCCCAGCCCCAGACGCGCCTCCAGATCCGACGGATCGCGGTCCACCGCCTCGCCATAGAACCGGCAAGCCCGCTCCCAGTCCCCCTGTTCCAGGCAGATCCGCCCCTTTTCCTGGAGACGTTCGCAGCCGACCAGGAGCGACAGTGCGACAAGGCATCCCAGCACCCTCACCACGATCGGCTCCATCCTGCATTCCATGCCCAGGAATGATAGCGCGAAGATGGATCGATGGCATACGGTTCGAGATCGCCCCAGCTCCAGGACACCCCCGTGCTGAACGTGCCCGGAAACGGATGCGTCCAACTCAGGCCGCACGAGACGGACTTGGTGAAGTCGGTGCGCACCTGCTCCTGGACCCGCAACGGCACCAACGCCGAATACGTCGTGGAGGACGCGAACAGGTAATCCTGTCCCGTCTTCCGATCTCTCCAGACCAGCAGTTCCCCGTTCTCGCTGGAGGCCGCGCGGGTATTGCTCCAGGCGACGTTTCCGATCGAACGTGTCCAACTCAGGTCCAACCCTCCTTGAAGCCGGAATGCCCAAGGCAGGGAACACTGCAGATCCATTCCCAGGCCCGGGGAATACTGGGAATACACCTGCCTCCCCTGAAGGATGTGGCGACCGGGATGATAGGTCAGGTCCGCCAGGCCGGTGAACGGATTGAAGGCATCCACCGCACTCCCCGTCGAATCCTGATAATGGACGATGCTTCGATCCAAGGTCGACTTCCCCGAGTCCAATCCCTCGGCCCAGGAGATCCGCGCATTGTCCGTGGTGATCGAAGGCAGCCAGTGGGCTTCGAGGCTGCTGCGGATGCCCGCCGTGAGCCGGGGAAGTCCCGGCACGGCACGCCGGTAGCCCATGTTGCCTTGCCAGCTCAGGTACCCGTCCGGAAGGGATCGGGTCGTGACCTGCGCCGCCCCGACGCCGAGCCAGCCCGAGCCGCCCCACAACGAAAGCGAGCCGCGAAGTCCCAGCTGGGTTTCCTGACTCCACCAGCGTCCGGCATCCAGATACTGCTTGCGGTTCCAATCGAGATCCAGCGAGAAATCGACCGGACCGATCCTGCGCGAAAGCATGCTGCCCAACGCATAGCGACAGGAACGCCATGGCGCCGATCCGTCGGCCAGATCCGCCAGATCCCCGGCGTAGCCAAGCTGCACACCGCCATGCAGATCAAGCCAAAGACTGCCGAACATGCGATTCCAATCCAGTCCGGCCTGAAGCGTCTGGGTATTGCCTTGGGAAAGGCTCTGGTTCATCAGGGCATCGGAGTACGGAACGATGCCCGCAGACAGGCCGCGTCCATAGATCTCGCCATCCAGGATGGTCTTCAAGCCTCCCGTATCCACATCCTGAGCCAGGGAACTGTGGGAGAATTGCCAACCCACCGTGAGGCGAGGCAACCAGACCGGGCGCGCCGGAGGAAGCGTGCGCAGCTCTGCGGCGAGCCGGCGTTCCTCGAACTTGCTCGCCTCGTCGCTCATTCCCAGAAGCAGGAAGAAATCGCGGCGCTGGTTCAGGACCCCCAGCTCCATGTCTCCCTTGAGGCTGTCCATCGCGTAGTTGAGTCCCAATCCCTCTTCGAAACGTCCAGCCCGAAACAGGGCATCGGCCAGCTCCAGGCGGGCGCTGTCGGCACGGCGCGATGCGTTCACGACCGCGACCAGCAGCCGGATCGCCGGGTCCTGTCGTCCCCGCTCGACCAGCACATGCGCCGCGCGCCTCAGGAAGACCATGCTGTCTTCTCCTGCGGCTTTCCAGGTCGCCACCGAATCGCGAGAGAGGCAGGCCGATTCCAGGCATAAACGAGCCGAACCGCAACCGCGCAGCGAGGCGCTTGCGACCGTTCCATCGAGCGTCGCGACCGCCACTCCCCCGCCTCCGCTTCCCGCACAGCCTTGGGCCAAGGCATGCCCCGCGCAAAGACTGCCCAGCAGCAGGAAAAGCCTTGTGCACACGCTCCCAATCAAGGAAGCAGAACGAAGGAAGATGCCCCCAGGATCCGTCCTTCTTGCCGGACCCGCGCCAAGTAGGTGCCCCTGGCGACGCCGTGCGCATCCCAAAGTGCCTTGCCCTGCCCGTTCCCGGCGCCAGCCCAGACCTGCCGACCTCGCAGATCCGTCACGACGAACTCAGCGCCCGCAGGCAGAAGGCAGGAGAAATCCACCATCCCACCGGTCCGCGAACGCAAGGAAAAGGCGGTTGCGGACTTCGCATGCACCACACCGATCCCCAGACCCGCAAGATTCCCGTCCAACTGCACGCTGTCCAGCAGCGCCTTATAGATGCTGTAGTTCTCGTAGAAGTCCGCCGTATCGCCCCAGGCGTACAGATGGTATCCAATCCGATCGGTCGCCGTGTAACGGTCCTGAAAAGCAAAGGCGAAGGTGTCGGGAACCGTCATCGAGTTGATGTACATGCCAAAACGCCCGTCCTGCGTCATGCTGTCGATGATATAAGTGATGCTCAACGGGTCGCTGGCAAGGTCCACCTGCTGCGCCTGGGCCTTGATAAGGGTCCAGCTCCTGGCTCCGCTGGTCCAGACGCTGTCGGTGGCAACGATGCCAAGGACTCCGCGCATCCCGGTCAGTGCGGTATCTTCCCACACGTACTCACGAGCGGACGGATGGGAAAGGACCCATCCCGCTGGCACGTAGACACTTGCCCCCACTTCGGACAAGGCGACCCGGCCCGCCTGGGAAAACACAACCAGACAAGCGACCAATGCCACGCCTTTGCGAAACCAATCCACGGCAGCCTCCACGACAAGGTGCTCAGCGATCTCCGTGCGACGAACGCGGTCGCACAACCTTCATGGTACCTTGCACGAAGCGAACGATGCAAGGCACTCCAGATGTTCATTCACGAAAGCGAGGCGATTCCTGTCGTTGTCGGATGGACTGGAGCCTTTCCTGGTGCTGACGTTCCATGTCCTTGAGTGCAGCTTCCATCCGGGCCCGTTCCTCGGGTCCCAGGGACTGCAGCAGACGCTCCCGTTCCTCCAAGGCGTTCCGGCGAGCCTGCGCGGGGGTCTGCGAAGCGCTCATCCCCTTGATGCGCACCGAATCGATGCCTTTGGCCTTGCGAGCCTGGAGCTTGGCTTGGATCTCCGCCGGCAGGCGGGCACCCATCTCCGCAAGACGGACCGAATCGCGGTCGGAGCTTGCCCCCCAACCGGCAGCCAGCAGACAGACAAGTCCGAGACTCATGCATTCCCCCTGACGATGGACAAAACCGATTCCACGTGCCAGATCACCGCAAAAGCAACGCCAACGGCATATGCCCAGGTGCAAAGGAATCTCAAGCTCGTGTCTTGCCCGTTCCCGCTACAGGCGTGAGGCAGAATGCCCCAATTTCACAAGGCATCGCAAAGACACCGAGTCCAGAAACCGGCGCTTCGCGCCAGGGATGCCGGCCTTTGGCCCAAGACCCCCTGCGGATGATCCATCCCTCCCCCCCGCCCTCCCGACTCGGGAGGGGGCCATTCGGTGCAGGAGGCTTGGCAGGCAGCCCGGTCCCGGCCGTCCAAAAGAGAAGAGACGCTCCGGTGGAGCGTCTCTTGAAGACAGGATGACGGCCGGGAGGCGCCCTCTACATGCGCTCGACAGGAGTCAGGCCCACCAGCTTCATGGCGCTGCCCAGGATGCGGCGCGTGGCCTCGACCAGGAGCAGACGCTCGGGCGATGCCTCGTGCTCGAGCACCCGGTGCTTCGAGTAGAAGTGATGGAACGCCTCGGCGACTTCCAGGCAGTACTGCGCCAGGATCGACGGTTCGTTCTGCTCGACGGCCTGATCGACGCGCTCGGGGAGCTTGCCCAGGGTGACCAGGAGCTTCTCGGTCTCGGGCTCGCACAGGAGTTCCCAGCGAGCTTTCTCCGGCGCGATGACTTCTCCGCTCTTTCGCAGGATGCCGCACAGGCGCACGTAGGCGTACTGGACGTAGGGCCCGGTGTCGCCTTCGAAGGACAGGACCAAATCGAGGTCGAACTTGGAGTCGGTGGTGCGGCGGCTCTTGAGTTCATTGAACACCAAGGCGCCCAACCCTAAGGCCCTCGAGAGGCTTTCGGCGTCCGGGACGTCGGGGTTGCGTTCCGCGACAATTTGACGGATTCTGTCAATCGCAGCGTTCATCACGTCGCGCAGCGGCGTGCCGCCGCCCATGCGGGTACTGGTCTTGGCCCAGCCGCCATCGTCGGTGCGTCCCAGCACCAGGCCGAAGGGGATGTGCACGCACTTGCCCGAGGAGGCGTCCTGCATGCGCTCGAGCACGCGGAAGACCTGGCGGAAGTGCAGCGACTGCCCGGCGTCCACCACGTAGAGACAGCGGTCGAAGCCGAACTTTTCGTGGCGCCAGGTGGCGGCCGCGAGGTCGCGGGTCGCGTACAGGGTCGAGCCGTCCTTCTTGCGGATCAGGCACGGGGGCACGTCGTCGCCGACCTTGACCACCTGCGCGCCTTCGCTCTCCTCGAGGATGCCGGCCTTGTCCAGACGCTCCACCAAGGCCCCCAGCTTGTCCTCGTAGAAGGACTCGCCCAGGTAGTGGTCGAAGTGGGCGTCGAGGTCCACGTAGAGGCGCGTCAGCTCCTCGCGGGTGGCTTCGACGAAGCGCTCCCAGCAGGTGCGCGCGAAGCCGTCCCCGGCCTCGATCTTGCGGAACCACTCGCGGGCCAGGTCCTCGAGCTCAGGCTCCTTCTCGGCGGCGGGCTTGAAACCCACGTAGAGTCGGTTGAGGGTCTGGAGGTTCACCGACGGCAACGCCGCACGGGCTGCAGCCTCGTTCATGCCATGCTCGCGCAGGAACATGAGGGTGAGCTTGCCGAATTGCGTGCCCCAGTCGCCCAGGTGGTTCACCGCGACCACGTTCCAACCGGCGGCCTTGTAAAGGCGGCAGAGGCTCGCCCCGATCACCGTCGAACGGATGTGGTGGTAGACCAGCTCCTTGCCGATGTTGGGCGAGGAGTAGTCGACCAGCGCCGTCTTGCCCTTGCCCGACTCGCTGATGGTGCCTTCGAGGAAGGCTCGCGACACGGTCGCCTTTGCCAGGGCGGAAGGCAGGACCTTGAGGTTCAGGTACGGCCCCGCCACCAGAAGCTCGCAACCCTCAGGGACAAAGACGCCCGTCTTGAGCTCCTGCGCGATGGCGGGAGGGGCCTTGCGCAGCTCCTTGGAGAGGGCGAAGCACGGAAACGAGAGATGGCCATGCTTGACGTCGGAGGGCACGCCGATGCCGGCGAGGATCTCCTCGACCGGCTTGTTCAGGCAGGCGGCAAGGCCTTCGGCGAAGGCCAGACGGAGCGAATCGTTCACCACTGTTCCTCGTCGGCCTCGAAGGTTTCGGTGGCCTCGTAGGTCGGGGTCGGATAGTCCTCGGCCTTGCACTCGCGGCGGGGGGCATCGCGCCACAGGCGCTCGAGCTGGTAGAACTCGCGGGCCTCGTCCAGGAACACGTGCACGATCACGGAGCCGTAGTCCAGCACGCCCCAGCGGGCCTTGGGGCCGGCCTCGGCACCCAGGGCCGGAGTGTTCTCGCAGCGCAGCACGCGGCGGACGCCGCCAAGGGCCGATGCCAGCTGGACTTCGCTCGAGCAGGTGGCCACCACGATCCAATCGGTCAGATTGGTCAAGCCGCGCAGGTCGAGCACGGCGACATCCTGGGCCTTGCGGTTGAAGAGTTCCTTGACGGCGACCTCGACGAGGTCATTTTCAGGAAGGGATTTCTTGTCGGTCATGGCTTCAGGATCTCCTGGTAGTCCTGGCCGACGAACACTGTCGCATCGACCAGTAGGTTTTCATTGTAGTAGGGCAGCAGGCGCTGCACGCCCAAGGTGGCGGCCACCCGTTCGCCCACTGCCGTTCCCGGTCGCCGCACGGCGACCAGGGTGCGTTGATGGTTCTTGTCCGGTGCGTTGCCGACCTTGACCACATCGTACCCCTTGTCCTGGAGCTTGCGGGCCACGAGATTGGCTGCACCTTTCACACCGCTTCCGTTGAGCACTTCCACCACCCCCAGAGGGGCTTCCGGCAGGACGCGCCCGTCTTCCGTCACCCGTGTCCCGGGAGCAGTCTTCTCCTCTTCCTTGCAGCCTGCGACCATGAGGATCAGCAGGACCAGCGCAACTCTCAAGGCCAGGATCGATCCCCCCAGTAGCTGCCGTAGAGAGAGCTCCCCAACGCGTTGGCGGGAAGACGACAGTAGTTGAGGGAAAGGACCGTGCTCTCGGTCGGCTTGTACTCCAGCCCCACCCGCGGCAGAAGAAGCTGGGCGCCCTGCATGTCGGCGCCGTTCATTCCCGTGCTGTGCAGAGGTGTCGTCATGCCCACGTCGAGGTGGAAGGTGAGTGGATCGGCCAGACGATAGCTCATCTGGGTAAGGTAGGTTCCCTGCGACAACGATGCACCCGACGCGGCCGCATAGGAAAGCGTGTAGCTCTGCCTCACCTGGAAGGCCTTGTCGACCGGCACCGGCATCGGACTGCCCATCCCAAGCGTCGGGCTTGAACGTGCCAAAGGCGCCATCTGTGCCGAGACGATGCCCGCAAGGAGCGCAACGATGCCCGGTGACTTCCGCATGCCTCCAAGATACCTTACGGAGCCCCCGTAGCGGAAGAGGAGCCTTCAGGAAAGCGGACGATTCGAACCGTCCACATGGACGACTCGAATGGAATGCGCCTTGGCTTCCTCGTTGGTCAGCAGGCCGTAGCAGATGATGACGACCGTATCGCCCACCTGGCAAAGGCGTGCTGCCGGGCCGTTCACGCAGATCACGCCCGAGCCGCGCTCACCGGCAATCGTATAGGTCTCGAAACGGGAGCCGTTCTGGAGATCCAGGACCTGGACGCGTTCGGACGGAAGGATTCCGGCCAAGTCGAGCAGGTCCGCATCGACCGTGATGCTGCCTTCGTAGTGGAGCTCGGCCTGAGTGACCGTGGCCCGGTGGATCTTGGCAAGCGCCATTTCACGCAGCATGATGCCTCACAGGGAACGCCGCCAGCCCATGCCCACAGAGCCGCCTGGCCGCCATTCCAGGGTGAAGCCGGTCAGTGCCTGTTCCCGGTAGTGACGGGCCCAGATGTCTCCGGCAGAAACGAGGGAAGTGACCCCCCAAAGAACGGGCCAGGTGAACTTGATGCCCCCGCCCGTGCGCTCGTCGCGATCAAGGAACGTTAAGGCAGCAAAGCCGACTGCACCCACCGCCATGGCACCACCGCTCACGACCCGATCTTCCTTGATCTGATTGTACCCGGGAAGCAGGAAGGACGTGATCAGATTGGGACGATCCGCCAAGGCGGCATCTTCCCGATCGTACATGCTCTCCAACGAAGCGATGTCGCTGCCCATTTCCAGGACATCGAACCAGTCGCTCTCGGAGAGGCCCATCTCGAGCCAAGGCTTCTTGAGGTATTCGCGCACGCTCACGCCGGCATTCACCAAGCGCTCGACGACATCCTTGTCGATGTCATACTTGTCGATGAGCGGAACGTCCTGCATCGAGACGCCCAGACTCTTCCAGTGCTCGAGGTACCGGACGCCATCTGTCGCCGAATGTGCTTGGCTTGCCAGCCCGAAGGCCAGTGCCAAGGAAAATGCCCAAGGACGGAATCGAACCGTCACGGAGTCTCCCCCAACGGATTTTGAGTCCGTCGCGTCTACCAATTTCACCACTTGGGCTTTCATGACAAGGCAAAGAAGATAGAAAGCTTCCCTGCCCGTGGAAAGGTCGACTGTCCTACTTCTGACTGACCGCCAAGGCCTGCTCCAGGTCACGGATCAGATCCCCCACCTCCTCGAGGCCGATGGAGAGGCGGATGAAGTCCGCCGTCACGCCGGTGGCCGGCAGCTCCTCGTCGGAGAGCTGGCTGTGGGTGGTGCTGGCCGGATGGATGATCAGGCTCTTGGCGTCCCCGATATTGGCAAGGTGCGTGAAGATCGAGACCGCGTCGATCACCTTGGCGCCCGCCTCGCGTCCACCCTTCACACCGAAGCCGATGATGCTGCCCGCGCTGCCCTTGAGATAACGCTTGGCGTTGGCGTGGTTGGGGTGCGAGGGAAGGCCCGGGTAGTTGACCCAGGCGACCGCCGGGTGCGCGGCCAGGAACTCCGCGACTTTCTGGGCATTCTCGCCGTGAGCCTTCATGCGCAGCGGCAGCGTCTCGACGCCCTGCAGGATCTGCCAGGCGTTCGACGGAGAGATGCACATGCCCATGTCGCGCATCAGCTGCAGGCGGGCCTTGAAGACGAAGCCCGCGCCGCGCACCAGCGCGTTTTCATGCAGGCCGAAGGCGTCCCAGTAGACCAACCCATGGTAGGACGGATCGGGCTGGACGAACTCGACATCGTAGCGACCGTTGTTCCAGGGGAACTTGCCGCCGTCCACGATGGCGCCGCCCAAAGATGTGCCATGGCCGCCCAGGAACTTGGTCATCGAGTAGACGACGATGTCGGCGCCGTGCTCGAGAGGCTTGAAGATCAGCGGCGAGACGGTGTTGTCCACCACGAAGGCCACGCCCTTGTCGTGGGCGGCCTTGGCCACCGCCTCGAAGTCGTCCACGTTGTTCTTGGGATTGCCGATCGATTCCACGTAGACCGCACGGGTCTTCCCGTCGATGGCGGCCGCGACCGTCTCGGGGTCAGCCATGTCCACGAAGCGCACCTCGATGCCGAAGCGGGCGAAGGTGTACTTGAAGAGATTGTAGGTCCCGCCGTAGAGGAACGAGGTGGAGACGATGTTGTCCCCGGCGCGGGCGATGTTCAACAACGCCAGCGTGATGGCCGCCTGGCCCGAGGCCGTGCACAAGGCCCCGACGCCGCCCTCGAGGGCTGCGAGGCGCTCCTCCAGCACCGCGGTGGTGGGATTCCCCAGGCGCGTGTAGATGTTGCCGAACTCCTTGAGCCCGAAGAGGTTCGAGGCGTGCTGGGCGTCGCGGAAGGCGTAGGAGGCCGTCTGGTAGAGCGGCACGGCACAGGCGCCGGTGACCGGGTCCGGGCTGTAGCCGGCGTGCAGGGCCAGGGTTGCGGCGGAATGGGGCTGGGTCATGGTTCGTCTTTCGGAAGAGGAATGATTATGACGTAATCTGTCAAAACATCGCGCCAGTGCGGACCGCGGCCAGCCGCAGGAAGGCCTCGCCGCGTTCCTTGTAGTTGGCGAACAGACCGAAGCTGGCGCAGGCGGGCGAGAGCAGCACAGCCCCCCCACCGACCGGCAACGCCGCCTCGCAGGCCTCCAGGGCCGACTCGAGGCCGGAGAAGTCCCGCAGCGCGAAAGGCGTCGGGCCCGCCTTCTCCAGCGCGTCGCGCAGTCGCCCGGCGGTGGCGCCGATCAGCGAGACGTGGATGAGCCCCTTGCAGGAGCGCAGCCCCCGGGCCAGTTCGGCGAAGTCCACGCCCTTGTCGCTGCCGCCCAGGATCAGGGCCAGCGGCGCCTCGGAAAGCGCCTCGCCGGCGGCCAAGGTCGCCTCCGGACGCGTGGCGTAGGAATCGTTGTAGTAGCGGATCCCCTTGGACTCACCCGCCCACATCAGGCGGTGGCGCAAGCCCGCGAAGGCCTTGGCGCCGCGCAGGATCGCGTCCTCGGGAAGTTCCAGGCAGCGGGCCGCGAGCCAAGCCAGGCCGCAGTTCTCCAGCTGGAAGGCGCCCGGCACCTTGAGATCGGCAAGATCCAGCAGGCGCGAGTCATGATCCCACAGCGCCTTGTCGCGCAGGGAGATCTCTCCCGCCTCGCCCAGGGTGCGGCGCATCGAATCGCTGGCCATGCCGCAGAAGACGCTGCCCGGCTCGGCGTCGAGATGGACGGCCCAGTGGTCCTCGGTCTGGTGGGCCGCGAGGTTGGCCTTGGCGTTCCAGTACTCGACCTGGTCCACATGCCAGTCCAGATGCTCCAGCGTGACATGCCCGAAGAGAGCCACGTCGACGACGCTCTCCTCCGGCGTCAGACCGTCTCCCGGCCCGAGGTCGGAGAGCTGGAAGCTCGACAGCTCGAGCACGACGGTCTCGGGAATCTCCGCCGCGAGGAAGAGGTCGAGCATGGCCTTGCCGATGTTGCCCAGCAGCGCATGCGGGACCGCGGCTTCGTGCAGCATCCCCGAGAGGATGGTGCAGATGGTGCCCTTGCCCATGGTGGCGGTGACGCCGACCACGCGGCCTTCGGGGCGTTCCTGGCGATAGAGGGCCAGGAACAGGCGCAGCTGGGAAAGCACGCGGCCACCGGTCGCGCGATGCTTCCTGAAGGCGGGAAGGTCGGGGCGGATCCCGGCCGAACGCATGACGGTCGCCTGCGGAGGAATGCCGTCGAGATAGTCGTCGCCGGTGACGAGTTCGACACCCTCAGGCGCCCGGAGCGAGGCGTTGCGGTCGCGCAGCACGATGTTCTCCACCCCGGCGGCCTTGAGGAAGGCCACGGTGGAGAGTCCTTCGACCCCGCCGCCGACCACGTGGGCCGAATGGGGGAAGAGTTCGCGAAGCCTCGCCTGCGTCTTGTCAGAAATTATCATATCCCCACTGCGTCCTTCCCGGCGATGCCGCCGTCGAGGTCGCAAAACTGCAAAAAGAAAGGGCGACCCGACAGGGCCGCCCTCATGCGCTTCCGAAGGGAAACGAAGGATCAGAACGAATAGGTCGCCGAGATGCGGGAGAACACGTGGTCGACCGGGCCGCCCAGCAGGTTGCCGCCGGTGAACACCAGATCCTCGCCCACGGTGGCGTCGACCTTGAGCTTGTCCTCGATGTTGAGGCCGATGCCGAAGCCGACGTGGTCACCCGAGGTGCCGTCGTTGACCGGGTTGGAGCTCCAGTCGGAGCGGGTGCCCTGTCCGTCCTTCTTGTTCTCGTTGTGGGTCATGTACTTCTGGCCGCCGACGCGCAGCACGAGCCAGTCGGTCCACACGTTGCGCTCGATACCGAAGCTGACGCGAGCGCCGTTGCTGGTCGAATCGAAGTTGGCCGGGCCGAGCTTGTTGATCTCGTTGTGGTACACATAGTCGGCACCGATCCAGAAGAAGCCGCGATCGAGGCTGACGTTCACGCCGCAACCAGCCTTCACGTCGGTGATCTCGCGACCGAGCGGGTTGGCGACCAGGATGCTGGCGGCCGGCACGACCTCGCCCGAGAGGGCGGGGACCGAGACGAAGGCGCGGACGCGTCCGTCGAAGCCGAGATCGCTGTTGAGGTCGCTGATCTTGTCCACGCCGGTGACGGTCTGGTAAGTATAGGCGAAGTAGTTCAGACCGCCCGAGACCTCGAGGTCGGCGCCCTGTGCCAAGGGAATGTTCACGCCCAAGGTGTAGCGGGTCAACCAGCTTTCGCGCAGGGCACCAGCGGTGTCCACGGCGTTGCCGGCTCCATATGCCTTGAGACCGAACATCATGCCGTTGGAGGCGGTGAAGCCCAGCATTCCGTCCATCTTGAGGGGGAGGGCCTTGGTGTCGATGTCGAAGCGGCCCTTGGCGTTGAGCAGGGGCAGCAGCTCGTCGTCGCGATTGAACGCGCCGCCGATGGCGATCTGGGGGTAGCGGTTGGGGCTCTTCTCGTCGCCCAGGGACTTGGCGAACACGGCGCCGAACCAGGGGGAGGTGGGATCCTGGTTGTAGCGGGTCAGCGCGCTGTAGTCGTTGCTGCTCGGCTTGCCGGTGGTCGCCATCTGACCCAGGTCACCCATGAGGTAGTTGGGATAGATGTTGATGTTGGCGGGGTTGGTCCAGACGCTGATGTCGTCCATGAAATAGGTGTCGTGCTTGCCCATGGACTCGACGCGCGAGTAGGTGGCATAGCTCAGCGAGGTTCCGGCGACAGCAAACGCGGCTAGCGCCTTCCAATGCATCTTCATAGCTTCCTGCTTTCCTCGGTGGGTGACGAATGGTTGGGCTTTTGCAGCCCTTTGATCAAGTATACCATCCAAGTGTGATGCGCGTCGAGAGAAACGACAAATTCTGCCAAACCGCCTAATGGCTCCTTTTTTCCTCCGAAAGCAGGGAAAACAGGCGCGCCTGGGAACGGACCGCACGAGCCAGATCGCCCAGGTCCACCGACTCGTTTTCGGCATGGGCATTGCACCACGGATCCTCGACGCCCACCAGCAGGGCCGGGATCCCGCCCAAGGCAACGGTCATGCTTTCCACGAAGGGGATGGTCGCCCCGCACCCGATGGTGACGCTCTCGCGGCCGTAGCCTTCCGCCAACGCCCTGCGCGCCAGCTCGAGGACGGGAAGATCCTCGCGGCAGCTCCAGGCCTTGGCCGCCCCGTCGCGCCGGACCACGAGATCCAGGCCTTCCGGAACACGGGCATTCAAGTGGGCTTCGAGCAGATCCAGGCACGCATCCGCATCCATCCCGGCCACCGTGCGCAGGCTCACCCGGGCCCAGGCGCGATCCATGACCACGTTCCCCGTCTGACCCTTCACTCCGCACTGCACCGCGTTGACCGTGAGGCACGGGCGCAGCCAGAGGTCTGCCAGCAGCTCGTCCTGGGCCGGAAGCGGCGCCTCGGGAGCCATCCCCGCCATTTGACGGAATCTGTCAAGATCCATCGGGATCGCCGCCAGCTCCGCAAGTCGCTCCTTGGAGACATCTTCGACCCCGTCCAGGAGTCCCGCCACGGCAGGCTTCCCCTGGGCGTCGAAGAGGCCGGACAGGATCTGGCAAAGTCCCAGCGCCGGGTCGCGCACCGCACCGCCCCACAGCCCCGAGTGCAGGGGCTTGGACTGGGCCGAGAGTTCCACCTCAAGCGCCGCGATGCCGCGCAGGCTGGTGGTGAGGGAAGGGATTCCGGTGTCGTGGTTGGCCAGGTCGGCGATGACCAGCAGATCGCTCTGCAGATCGTCCTTGTGCGCAGCCAGGATCTCATGGAGGTGGTCGGAGCCGGTCTCCTCCTCGCCCTCGATCAGAAGCGTGACATTGACGGGAAGCGCCCCCGCATGGGCGTACCAAGCCTGGATGGAACCTGCGTGCAAGGCCACGCCCGCCTTGTCGTCGGCGGAGCCGCGTCCGTACATCCGTCCTGCCACGATGACGGGATCGAAGGCCGGCGTCTTCCAGACCTCGGCTCGCAGCGGGGGCTGGACGTCGTGGTGCGCGTAGAGCAGGACCGTCGGCGCCCCGGGGCCGGCGCGATGGTCGCGCGCGATCACATAGGGATACGAGGCCCCCGCGCCTTCCACCCGCACTTCGGGGATGCCGATCTCGCGGAACCACGCGGCGACCTCCTGCGCGCTTCTCAGGATCTCGGCCGGGTCGTAGCCGGGAAAGCTGACGGAAGGGATCCGCACCAGCTCGGCCAGATGCTCCAGGACCGAGGGGAAGAGTTCGTCGCACGTGGCAAAGAGGTCGGCAATCCGGGAGGCGTCCATGAGAAGAAGATACTTCGCACCCCCATTCCGTCCTTGCAGCAGCCTATCTTCCGCGCATGCCAAACCGTCTTGCCCTCGCGAAGAGACTGGGCATCCTCGCCGGATTCGCCGCCTTGGGACTTGCGAGTTCGTTGTTCGCGCTGCGCCTGATGGCGTTCGTGGACTGGAGCCGCTGGACCTGGCGCCACGTCGCGTGCTGGGAAAGCGGCCCCTGCGACCCGCCGTGGTACGCCACGGCAGCCATCCTTGCCTGCCTGTGCTTCCCGCTGTTTGCCCACCTCGTCGCCGGAGCGCGCGCCGGGACGACTGGATGGACCTTGCGAAAACTCCTGCGAACGATCCTCGCCTCGCTGGCGGCGACCATCGCCTTCCATGCGCTGATGCGGCTGGCGCTGGGAGCCTGAAGCAACGGGATGCACCCAAAGGAAAGGCCCTCTCCCGGGGATTCCGAAAGAGGGCCATGACAGAATCTGTCAGGGAAGAATCAGGTGCGCTCGGCACCCCGGGCCATCAGGATCTTGCCGGTGCGGACCAGCTCCACGATGCCCATCGGCTGCAGGAGCCCCAGAACAGCGTCGAGCTTCTCGCTGCCGCCTGCGAACTGCAGGATGAGCGAGTCGGCACCGAAGTCCACCGTCTGGCCACGGAAGTGCTCGCAGATCTGCAGGACCTGGGTGCGCTCAGTCGCGTTGCAGCGCACCTTTACCAGCGCCAGTTCCTTCTCGATCACGGTCTCGCCGGTGTGGTCGATGGCCTGGACCACGTCCACCAGCTTGCTCAGCTGATGCACGATCTGATCGAGGGTCTCCAGGTCGCCGGAACAGGTGATGGTCATGCGGGAGAAGTCGGTGCCGGTGACGGCGCTCACGACCAGACTCTCGATGTTGTAGCTGCGCCGTGCGAACACGAGCGACACGCGCACGAGCACGCCTGGCTTGTTGCGCACCAGGAGCGAGATGGTGTGGCTGGGTGTTGGCTTGGACATCAGGTGCTCCCCGTGGGCTTGGCCAGCTTCTGCTTGGGCTTCTCGATGATCATGGACGAGTAGGGCGCGCCGGCCGGGATCATGGGGAAGACGTTGTCCTCCTGCACCACCTCGGCGTCGATCAGGCACGGGCCGTCCATGTACTCGTTGGCGGCCTTGAGGATGCGGCGCACGTCGCCGGAACGGCGGATGCGGAAGGCCTTCACGCCGTAGGCCTCGGCCAGCTTCACGAAGTCGGGCGAACCCTCCATCGTCACGCCCGAGTAGCGGTTGTCGAAGAACAGCTCCTGCCACTGCCGCACCATTCCCAGGTACCGGTTGTTGATGATCAGGATCTTGACCGGCACCTTCTGGAGCACCGCCGTGGAGAGTTCGCACAGCGTCATCTGGAAGCCGCCGTCGCCCACGATGGCCCACACCGGCTTGCCGGGATTGCCGATGCTGGCGCCGATGGCCGCCGGGAAGCCGTAGCCCATGGTGCCCGCGCCGCCCGAGGACAGCCACGAGCGGTTGAAGGTGGAGCGGCAGAACTGCGCCGCCCACATCTGGTGCTGGCCGACGTCCGTGGTCAGGATGGCCTTGCCGCGGGTGAGGCGATCAAGCTCCTCGAGCACATGCTGGGCACGCAAGCCGCCCTGCTTCGGGTACTTGAGCGGATACTGCTTGCGCCAGGCCTGGCACTGCTTCATCCACTCGACGGTGTCGAGCTTGGACACGAAGGGCAGCAGCTCCTCGATCACGGTGCGGGCATCGCCGCACACGAAGAGGTCGGGCTGGATGATCTTGGCGTTCTCGGTGGGATCGATGTCGATGTGGATCTTCACCGCATCACTGCAGAACTCCGAGACCTTGCCCACGATGCGGTCGTCCCAGCGGGCGCCGATCGAAAGAATCAGGTCGCAGTTCATCACGGCCTTGTTCGCGTAGGCCGTGCCGTGCATCCCGAGCATTCCCAGGTGCAGGTTGTGGTCCTCAGGCACAGCGCCCTTGCCCAACAGCGAGTTCACCACCGGGGCGTTGAGCTTCTCGGCCAAGCGCAGGATAGCGTTGCCGGCTCCGGAGATCACCGCACCCTGGCCCACGTAGAGCACCGGCTTGCGGGCGCGGGACAGGAGCTGGGCCAAGAGCTTGAGGTCGGCGGTCTCGGGATCGGACGGCAGATCGTAGCCGGGCAGATCCACCTCGGACACGTACTTGGCGGTGCAAGGCGCCGCCGTGATGTCCTTCGGGAGATCGATCAGCACCGGTCCGGGACGGCCGGTCATGGCGATGTGGAACGCCTCGCGCAAGATGCGCGGCACGTCGTTGGGATCCTTGACCAGGTAGCTGTGCTTCACCACCGGGTAGGTGATGCCCGTGACGTCGGCTTCCTGGAAGGCGTCCTTGCCGAGCATGGGCGTGATGGTCTGGCCGCAGAGCACGATCATGGGGACCGAGTCCATCTGGGCGGTGAGGATGCCGGTGACGGTGTTGGTCGCGCCGGGGCCGGAGGTCACCAGGACCACGCCGGGCTTGCCGGTGGCGCGGGCGTAGCCGTCGGCCATGTGGGTGGCGCCCTGCTCGTGACGGACCAGGACCAGCTTGATCTTGGAATCGTAAAGAGCGTCGAAGAGCGGAATCGCGGCTCCACCGGGGTAGCCGAACACGTACTCCACCCCTTCGCGCTGCAGGCACTGGATCAGGACTTCGGCAGCTTTGGGTGTCTTGGGCTCCATCATCGGACCTTCCTCGCCCTGAACGGGCGTTGTTTCCTCCTTCGGCGGGCCACTTCAGGAATGCCCGAACCGAAGAAAGGCGAAGATACCCTTCAAAAGGAGGCAAGGCAAGAGCAAAGAAGGAAGTACACCCATGAAATAACCATTCACAACAGGCATATCCATGCAGACTTGCCGAAGAAGAGCCTCAAGTTCGCGCAAAAATCCAACACTTTCGCACGAAACACGGGAGAGCACCCCCGAAAACAGCATTCCATTTCACAGAAATTCGGCAAAGAGCACAAAGAACAGGCTTCCGCCATTCATGACTTGGTCACTTTTTCGCCAAACCGGGCAATTCGAGGGCCCAGCAGGGACATCAGCGCGAAAGCCAACTTTTTTGCGAGAATTTTCACCTCAAGCCCCCCAACGAGAGCTGAAAGGAAGCGAAGATTCCCTCGCGAAAGCGACAAGATCGGCGCAAAATGGCGAAGGAGGAATCGGAAATCGCCTCGATTTCCCGGCACAACCCACGACATGCCGCAACAGCGTCCCAACGGCTTCGCACGCGCCAGCCGGACAGAGGGCGCCGCAGGCGGTGCGCAGCACCGAGCGCGAAGGCGCGAGCCCGGCGGAGGGCGGCCCCCCTTCGGAATGTTCCATCCCTCCCCAGCCTGACCGACTCGGGAGGGAGCCACGACAGCGCGGGGGGGGGGAGGCGCCCTACTTCTTCACGGCATAGATCCGGTCGAAGAGGCCACCGTCCTCGAAGTGCTTCTTCTGGAGCTCCTGCCAATCCTTGCCCAGCTCGGTGAGATGGACCAGGCAGATCGCAGGGAACTGGGCGGCGTGGCGCCGCGCCACCGTCGTATCGACGGCGCGGAAGCCGTACTTGGCGGCGACCTCCTGGGCGGCCGGGGCGTAGAGGTACTCGAGGTAGGCCTTGGAGACCGCCTCGGTGTGGCGGCGCTTGACCACCTTGTCGACCACCGCGACCGGAGGCTCGGCCAGGATCGAGACCGACGGGTAGACCACCTCGAACTTGTCGCGACCCAGCTTTTCGCGGGCCATCAGCGCCTCGTTCTCCCAAGTCACGAGCGCGTCTCCCATGCCCCGCTGCACGAAGGTCATGGTGGCGCCGCGCGCACCGGCATCCAAGATGGGAACGTGCGCGTAGAAGGCCTGCATGTAGGCGGTGGCCGTGGCCTCGGAGCCGTTCGGCTGGCGCAGCGCCCAGGCCCAGGCCGCGAGATGGTTCCAGCGCGCCCCGCCGGAGGTCTTGGGGTTGGGGGTGATGACCGCCACGCCGGGTTTGACAAGATCTGTCCAATCGCGGATCCCTTTCGGGTTGCCCTTGCGCACCAGGAAGACGATGGTGCTCTGGAACGGGGTCGAGCCGTGGGGCAGGCGGTTCTGCCAGTTCGCCTCGAGGAGCTTGCCCTTCTTGGCGATGGCGTCGATGTCGTAGCCCAGGGCAAGCGTGACCACGTCGGCCGGAACCCCGTCGATCACCGAGCGCGCCTGCTTGCCCGAGCCGCCGTGCGACTGCAGGATCTTCACCGTCTCGCCGGTCTTGGCCAGCCACTGGGCCGCGAAGCCCTTGCCGATCTCCTGATAGAGGCGACGAGTCGGATCGAAGGAGACGTTGAGGATCTCGACGATGCGCGCCTGCGAGAGGGAGGCGGCCACAAGCCCCACGGCCAGGAGACGACGCATCAGATGGTCACTTCTTCGCCGGTGCGGAACACGCGCAGCTGCTGGAGGGTCACGAAGACCTTGTCGCCGGCGGCCAGACCCAGGTTGCGGTAGCGGTCGCGGGTCAGTTCGGCCTCGAGGAACTCCTCGGTATCGATGCGCCGCAGCTCCAGGCGCACCTTGGAGCCCAGCGAATAGGCGTGCAGCAGGGTGGCCGGGATCGAAGCCTCGGAGGAGGCGAAGCGGTCCACGTCCAGCTCGTGCGGACGCACGAAGGCGGTCGCCCCTTCGGCGGGAAGTCCAGCCTCGGGCGTGGTGGGCAAGTGCAGGAAGGAGCCGTCGGAGACACGGCCATGGAACAGGTTCACGTCGCCCAGGAACTGGTAGACGTCGGCCGAGACGGGATGGTCGTAGACCTCATCGGGAGTGCCGCTTTGCGCGACCTTGCCCTTCATCATCACCACCACGCGATCGGCCAGTTCCAAGGCTTCTTCCTGGTCGTGGGTCACGAAGATGGAGGTCATCTTCAGCTCCTCGTGGAGCTGGCGCAACCAGCGGCGCAGCTCCTTGCGCACCTTGGTGTCCAGCGCGCCGAAGGGTTCATCCAGCAAGAGGAAGGTGGGCTTGGGCGCCAAGGCACGGGCCAAGGCCACGCGCTGGCGCTGGCCACCGGAGAGCTCGTCGGGGTAGCGGTTCGCGATCCAGTCGAGCTGGATGAGCTTGAGGAGCTCGTCGACCGAGGCCTTGATCGACTCGTCGGAGGGACGCTCCTTGCGCGGCTTGACACGCAATCCGAAGGCGATGTTCTCAGCCACCGTCATGTGGCGGAAGAGCGCATAGTGCTGGAAAACGAAGCCCACGCCGCGATCTTGCGGCTTCTGGAGGGTCGCGTCCTGGCCTCCGAAGAGGATCTTGCCGGAGTCCGGCACCTCGAGCCCCGCGATGCTGCGCAGGAGGGTGGTCTTGCCACCTCCCGAAGGCCCGAGCAAGGCCACCAGCTCGCCATCGGGAATCTCGAGCGAGACGTCGTCAAGCGCCTTGAAGGCCCCGAAGCTCTTGTTCACAGACTGGATGGAAATGCTCATGGACCGCTCCGTGGCTGGACTTTTCGATTAAACCTATATGCAATATATGAATTGAGATTCCAAAAGGCAAGGGCGCCTGCCGCCCGACCGGCCTCAACCAACGTAGGCGGCACCGGGCTCCTTCGGTATGCTCCATCCCTCCCCAACCCTCCCGACTCGGGAGGGAGCCTGGGCACCTGCCGCTGCGCGGCACCGGGCTGCCTGCCAAGCCTCCTCGGCCATTCCCACTTGGAGACGCCCCGGCGGGCGTCTGTACATCAGTATGGCCTGCGGGGTCTTGGGCCAAAGGCCGGCATCCCTGGCGCGCCTTGATATCTTGGGCTGCACCCTGCCTCTTCCCGGTCCTGTGAACAACCTGGGCCGGGCTGTGCCTGCGAAGACTTTGCACTGCGTGCAGTCGCTCCTTGTTCCCAACGACGGAAGCGTCGCCCCGGCCATTGCCCGTGCTCGGGCTATGCTTCGTGATTTCAAAGCAAGAAACGCTTACGGTAAGGTCTCGATGACAGCCAGCGGAAGTTCACCGCCAACCAACCCACGGAGTGTCTCTATCCGGGGATCCAAGGGGATGGCAATCCCCTGGCGGCGGTTCCCAGGGCCGCCGGTGGCCCTGGGCCGGGTCTGGGGTGGAGCCCCAGAGCAACAGCCGCACGCAGTGCGCAGACATGGACATCGCGGCACGCCGTGCACAAAACCTCGCAGAGCTACATTCGACCTCTCATGCCAAGGCTCGTCCATCTCAGCTACGACTCCCCCTGGAACCCCTGGCTGGCCGGCGGCGGCGCCCTGCGCGACTGGGAGATGGCCAAGCGCTTCACGGCGCCCTGGGAGGTGGAGCTCTGGAGCGGCGCCTTCCCCGGCTGCGAGGCCTTCGGACAGGAGGCCCCGGCCACCCGTTGGCTGGGCACCCGCAAGGACAACCGCTGGCATTCCCGCTTCGGCTACTCGGCCAAGGCCCAGCGCGCCCTTTCCGGCCTGGATCGCAAGGACACCGTCGTCTCGGCTTCGCCCTCGGCCTTTGCTCCGGTCCCCGCCCTGCTCTCCCACGGCGCCTCCACCCTGCTTGTGGTCCACCACATCGTGGGACTCTCCAACGCCTGGCGCAAGTTCGGCCCCATGGGCTTGGTCGCCCATCTCCACGAGCGCATGATCCTGACCCGCGGACGCAACTACGTCACGGTGAACAACGCCGTCGCTGCCCGCATCCGCAAGGTCAATCCCGCCGCCCGCGTGGAGTTCCTTCCCAACGGCATCGAGCCCTCGCTGCTGACGATCGCCCCGGCGCGCGACACCCGCCCCACCGCGATCTTCGTGGGGCGCCTGGACATCGCCATGAAAGGGCTGGACCGCCTGATTCCCGCCTTCGCCCAGGTCCTGCGCGAGCTTCCCAACGCCCGCCTGCTGCTGGCCGGACGCGGCAGCTCCGACACGATCGCCGACCTGCGCGAGCGCCTGAAGGTCCTGCCTCCAGACAGCACCGAGCTGCACGTCAACGTCTCCGACGAAGCCAAGGCTGCCCTCCTTTCCCGCGCCTGGCTCTTCTGCTCCCCCAGCCGCTTCGAGGGCTGGTGCATCGCCGCGGTGGAGGCCCAGGCCACCGGCCTTCCTGTGGTCGCCACCACGGCAGACGGGTTCCTCGACTCGGTGCGCGACGGACAGACCGGCCTCCTCGTGAAGAACGACGAGGACAGCGCCTCCCGCGACACCGCCCTGGCCATCCTGGCGCTGCTGCGCGACGCCGACCGCCGCGAGCGGATGGCGCAGGCCGCCCGTGCCTGGGCCGGCAACTTCCAGTGGGACGCCTTGGCGGCCCGTCAGCAGGAGCTGTGCGCCTCGCTCCTGACCTGATGCGATCTTCTCACGCCGAGCGGTCTTGCGAAAGCGATGGCTAGATTGATCCGGATGAAGCGCATCCTTCCCCTGCTGCCTCTCGCCCTTGCCGTGGGCTGTGCATTCACCACCGGGGAAACGGATCTGGTCAGCCATGCCGCTTCGGGCATCGATACCACGCGTCTGATCCGAGGCGACAGCGCTTCACTGCAGGAACGTGTCGACAGCATCGGCCTTCGCATGGCCCAACTGCGCGGCCTTTCCTTCACACAAAGGATCACGGCATCCTGGGTGAGCCGCACGAATCTCCCCGGCCTGCTCGACTCCATCGACAACGCTGGCAGCGATACCGGCACGGCATCCTCCGCCCTCACCTTCGACGAACTCTCCTACGGGCTTGGATACACGGCATCCCCACGCGCCTACGACTCCTCCCAGAGCAGCTTCTACAGCTCCGCCATCGCCGGCTTCTACATCCCGGGCAGCAACCATCTCTGGATCGTCACGGACGCCAGTATCGCCGACATGGAATCGACCATCGCCCACGAGCTGGTCCACGCCCTGCAGGACCAGGCATTCGACCTGAACCTGCCCAGGACCACCACCCTCGATGCTGACTATGCCCAGACCATGCTGATCGAAGGGGATGCCGAGTATACCCAGATGTTGTACGACCGCGACGCCCCCTCATTGGCTCAGATTGACGCGAGCAACGACTTCCTCGGAATGAGCGCCTTGGCCTCCATCCTCTCCATCTACTACCCCGACCTCCCCTTGGTCACCACCCTCCCCGGCTTCGCCCCGTACTATTGCGGTCCTCGATTCGTCCACGAACTCAGGCGCAGCGGAGGCTGGCCCCTGGTCAACGGTTTCCAAGGCAATCCCCCCAAGAGCACGCACCACGTCCTGGTTCCTTCCGACGGCATCGCCCGCAGCCAGTTCCGATCCTTCGACGTGAACCGTCCCTGGACCGCGATCGGCCGCCTGGAAGGCTGGAAGGCGATGGGCAGCGAACAGCTCGGCCAACTGATGCTGGGCACCCTGCTCATGAGCTGGCGGATCAACGGCAAGCTCGGGACCGGCGCGGGACCGGACGCTTGGGACGGCGATCACATCTGGATCTGGCGCAAGAACAGCCTCCACTACGCGACCGCGGGCGTGTTCGCTTGGAACAGCGAAGCCGCTGCCACGAACTTCCTGACGGCATGGCAGACCGCCTCGGCCCATGCTCCCGGTGACTTCCTGTTCCGCTCCGCTCGCAGCGGCAGCACGACCCTCATGGCATGGGGGCGAATGGACTCGAGCAGTCTCGACTCGCTCTGGAAGGACCTCCAGGACACGACACCGTACACCTCGATCGCAGGCCGCACCGCCGCACATCCCCTGCCCCATGTCCCTGTCCGTCCGTGGGGGCCGCGCCCCCGGCGCTTCTGATCCGGCCCCACTCCCGGCACCGTAGCTACATTGACGGCATGAACGCTCGGACTTCTTCGCTCCCTGCCGGCTTTGCCCCGATGCAGGAACCAGATGCACGCGGACGCTTCGGCGACTTCGGCGGCCAGTTCGCCCCCGAGATCCTGATGCCCGCCCTCCAGGAACTGGAAGCCGTCTTCCGCGCCTCCCAGGCCGACCCCAGCTTCCAGCTGGAGCTGGACGACCTGCTGGGCAACTACGTGGGACGTCCCTCGCCCCTCTACCACGCCAAGCGCCTCTCGCAGGATCTGGGCGGAGCGCAGATCCTCCTCAAGCGCGAGGACCTCAACCACACCGGCGCGCACAAGATCAACAACGCCCTGGCGCAATGCCTGCTGGCCAAGCGCATGGGCAAGCGTCGCGTGATCGCCGAGACCGGCGCCGGGCAGCACGGCGTGGCCACCTCGACCGCCTCGGCCCTGCTGGGTCTGGAGTGCGTCGTGTACATGGGCCGCATCGACACCGAGCGCCAGGCCGTGAACGTCGAGCGCATGAAGATGCTCGGCGCCACCGTCGTGCCGGTGGACACCGGCTCCAAGACCCTCAAGGACGCCGTCAACGAAGCCATGCGCGACTGGGCCACCAACGTGCGCGACACCCACTACGTGCTGGGCACCGCCTACGGGCCGCATCCGTTCCCGTGGATGGTGCGTGAGTTCCAGCGCATCATCGGACGCGAGGCGCGTGGACAGATCCTGTCACGCTTCCAGACGCTGCCCGCCTGCGTGGTGGCTTGCGTGGGCGGCGGGTCGAACGCCATCGGCGTGATGTGGGACTTCCTGAACGACCCGGTGCGCCTGGTGGGCGTCGAGGCCGGCGGGCGCCGCATCGCCGTCGGCGAGCACGCGGCGCGCTTCGCGGGCGGCTCGATCGGCGTGTTCCAAGGCTCCCGCTCGTACCTGCTGCAGGACGAGGACGGCCAGGTCCAGGGCACGCACTCCGTGTCCGCCGGCCTGGACTACGCCTCGGTGGGCGCCGAGCACGCCTGGCTCCACGACGTCAAGCGCGTGGACTACGACTTCGCCACCGACGACCAGGCGCTGCACGCCTTCCACACGCTGGCCCGCACCGAGGGGATCATCCCCGCCCTCGAGTCCAGCCACGCCGTGGCCTGGGCCATCGCGCACGCCAAGGAATACACCCCCGACCAGTATATGATCGTCAACCTCTCGGGGCGCGGCGACAAGGACCTGCACACCGTCATGTCGGTGGCCGCAGGCCAGACGGGAGCCCACTGATGTCCGACAGCACCCCCAAGCCCAATCGCATCGACGTGCAGTTCGCCGAGAAGCTTTCCGCCGGCAAGAAGCTGCTCATCGCCTACATCACCGCCGGATGCCCGGACCTCGACACCTCGGTGGCCGTGGCCCTGGAGCTCGCGGCGATCGGCGTGGACTGCATCGAGCTGGGAATCCCCTTCTCCGACCCCTACGGCGACGGCACCGTGAACGTGGAAGCCGCCCTCACCGCCCTTGCCAAGGGCTTCACCATGGACGACTACTTCAAGGTCGCCGCCGCCGTCCGCGCAAAGTCGGACGTGCCCCTGGTGGCCTTCGGCTACGCGAACCCCTTGGCGAAGATGGGCTATCCCACATTTGCCAAGCGCGCCGCCGAGGCGGGCATCGACGGGGCCCTGATCGTCGACCTGCCGGTCGAGGAGTCGCAGGAGCTCGAGGACGCCCTCAAGGCGGTCGGGATGACCAACACATTCCTCTCGGCCCCCACCAGCACCCCCGAGCGTCTTGACAGGATCTGCCAAAAGGCGGGCGGATTCCTGTACCACATCAGCCGCACCGGCGTGACCGGCGAGCGCTCCGACCTCTCGCCCACGCTTGCCGCCGAGATCGCCGGGCTCCAGGAGCGCACCAAGATCCCCACCGTGGTGGGCTTCGGCATCAACACTCCGGAGCAGGTCACCGAGGTCTGCTCCTTCGCCGACGGCGTGGTGGTGGGCTCGGCCATCGTGCGCCGCACCCTGAAGGACCGCCCCGTGGCCGAGATCCTGGCCGACGTGCGCGCCCTGGTGCAGCCCCTGCGCGAAGCGGCCCATGGCTGAGTCGCTGGACGACCTGCGGGTCCGCATCGACCAGATCGACCGCGAGCTGCTCAAGCTCCTGAACGAGCGCATGCAGATCGCCATCGCCGTGGTGAAGGCCAAGAGGCCCATGAACAAGGCCATCTTCGACCCGCCGCGCGAGATCGCCCTGCTGGAGAAGCTCTCGGCCCTGAACCCCGGCCCGATCTCCAACGAGGGGCTCTTCAACATCTACAAGGCGATCCTCGAGGAAAGCCGCATCCGCCAGGCGCTGTTCGGCGAAGAGGCCACCTCGTGACCCATCTCCCCAAGCACATCTGCGTCGTCGGCGCGGGCCTCCTGGGAGGATCCATGCTGGCCCTGCTGCAGGCCCGGCGTCCGTCCGTGCGCATCACGGTCGTCTCCAGCCGACGCACCCTCGGCACCATCAAGGAGCACGACTGGGCCGACGCCTGCTTCGAGTACGGCAAGCTCGAGACCGCCGTGGAGACCGCCGACCTGATCGTGCTGTGCTCCCCGGTGGCGGCCATCTTCGACCAGTTGGAGCGCCTCTCGCAGGTCACCTCCCGCATGGCCCCCGGCGCCATCGTGACCGACGTGGGAAGCACCAAGGAGATGCTCTGCCGCCGCGGCTTCGAGCTTTTCCCCGCCACCTCGCTCTCCGCCCCCCGCTTCGTCGGTGCACACCCCATGGCCGGCTCCGAGAAGTCGGGCCTGGAAGCCGCCGACCCGCTGCTCTTCCAGTCGGCCATCTGGGTGCTGTGCCCTCCCGAAGACCTTCCTCGCGATCGCGTCGCCCCGCTACGCAGCCTGATCCAGCTGTGCGGAGCCCGTGCCGTCCTGCTCGACCCCAAGGTGCACGACGCCGCCGTGGCGCGCATCAGCCATGCCCCGCAACTGCTGGCCACGGCCTTGGCCGCCTGGGCCGGACGCGACGACGAGCTGGTCGAGACCTCCCTGGCCCTGGCCGCCGGAGGCTTCCGCGACATGACCCGCCTGGCGGGCTCCTCGTGGGACGTGTGGCGCGACATCCTGGCCACCAACGCCGGCAACATCGCCACGGGCCTGGACGAGCTGTCCCGCTCGATCAAGGACCTGGCCGAAGCGGCCCACGCCATCGGCCAGGCCGTGGAATCGGCCGACGCCGACCGGACCCCCGGAAGCCTCGAGAGCTTCTTCTACCTGCTGGCCAAAGGCGACCATTCGCAACTCGCGAACCTCCCTCACGGGCAGGAGCTGGCCCAGTCGCGTTTCCTGCTCTCCCGCGAGTTCGAGGCCGGCCGCGAACTGCGCGCCCGCTTCAAGGCCCCGCGCAAGGGGATCCTGCACGAGATCTCTGAACTCGTGGTGCGCGTCGAGGATCGTCCCGGCGAACTCGTGAAGGTGCTCCAGCCGCTGGCCCGCGAAGGCCTGAACATCCTGGACCTCGAGATCCTCAAGATCCGCGAAGGCGAGCAGGGCACGCTGCTGCTGGGCTTCGGCGAACCCGAGACCGCCCGCCAGGCGCAGGAGCTGCTGTCGGGCATCGGCTTCCTGGTGGTCCGCCGCTAGCCATGATGGAGATCAAGACCGCCAAGGCCCTCAAGGGCGAGCTGCGCTTCCCCGGCGACCGCGTCCAGGGCCAGCTGATCTGCGCCCTCTCCCTGCTCGCGCAGGGGGTGTCCCGCATCGGGAACTGGACCCGCTCCCAGGAGTGGGAACCCATCCTGGCCTTCCTGGAGAAGAACGGCGCTGCCGTGACGGCCGGCCCCTCGGAGCTAGCCATCGCGGCCCTGCCCGGCATGCGCGAGCGCACCGACTGGACCCTGGAGAACGACCTCCCCCAGCCCTTCGCCATGGCCTTCCTGTCGCTGCTGGCGGGACTCTCCACCGCCGCCCGCCCGGTGCGGGTGAAGCTCGCTCCGGCCCTGCGCTCGCGCCTCTCGCCGGTGTTGGACGCCCTCAAGCAGGGCGGCTTCGACCACCGCGACGAGAGCGACTCCGAAAGCGTCCTCTCCTTCGTGGGGCAGCGCCCCTTGCGCAAGAAGCCCTCGGCCGTGGGCCTGCGCCGCACGGTCTGGACCCTGGCCTGCACGACCTCGTCGCTGCCGCTGGAGTTCGAGGAGATCGGCCCGTCCCACGACCTGCTGGAGAACGTGTACCCCCTCTTCGGGCTGTCGGTCCAGTCGACCGCCGAGGCCGATGCCCCCGACCTCGACCCCGAGATGGCCAAACGCCTGCAGAAGCGCCAGAAGCGCCAGAACCGCACGCTGCGCATCGAGCCGGCCCGCCAGATCCCGTCGGTGGACGTGAACCTGCAGGGCGACGTGCAGCTGGCCTCCTGGGCCGCCGTGTGCGCCTGCCTGCGGCGCGGCAGCGAAGTGGTCCTCAAGGACGTGACGCACCCCTCCTGCCGCGGCGCGGTCTTCGCCGGCCTGCGCAAGATGGGCGCCGACCTCGAGTTCGTGAAGAAGAGCGAGGCGCGAGGCGTGCCTTCGGTGGACATCAAGGTGAAGGCCTCCCACCTGCTGGGCCGCAAGTTCGACGCCGCCGACGTGGCGGGCCTTTCCGAGGCCGCGCCGTTCCTGACCATGGCCGCCACCCACGCCGACCGCGAGACGGTGCTCGGAGGCCTAGGGGCCCTGCGCGAAGGCGCCGTGGACCAGCTCGACGCCCTGGCCGGGAACCTGCGCAGCTTGGGGCTTTCGGTGGGCGTGTTCCCCGAAGGCCTGGTGCTGCGCGGCGAGGACGACGTGGTGGCCGAGCGCCTGGACGCCCACGAACACGAGGCACTGGCCCTGGCCCTGCACGCCTTGGGCACCTCCACCGCCGGACGCACGGTCCTGGAGAACGCCTCCTGCCTGGAGTTCCACTGGCCGGCACTGGCCGACCTGGAGGGTCGCGAATGACGCTGAAGTACCGCAACTGGGGCGTGGTGGCCTTCAAGGACCATCCCCGCATGGGCGAGGCCATCGGCTTCCTCCAGGCCTGGGCCCGGCGCCACGGCGCCAAGCTCCACTTCCACCAGGAGCTCTCGCGCTGGCTCGACCCGTCGGTCCCCTGCTGCAGCGACGAGGAGCTGCTCTCGCGCTCCAACGCCCTGCTCTCGCTGGGCGGCGACGGCACCTTCCTCTCGGCCGCCCACATGGGTGTCGGCCGGAAGCTCCCGATCCTGGGCATCAACTTCGGGCGCCTGGGGTTCCTGGCGGACATCGCCCTGGAGACCGCCGAGCGCGACCTCACCGCCATCGCCGTCGGGGACGGCCTGTGCGAGGAGCGCCCGTTCCTCGAGGCGCAGGTGCGGCGCGACAGGAAGCTCGTCTGGACTGGCCTTGCCCTCAACGAGATCTGCCTGCAGGCGCGCCGCCTGGTGTCGATGATCGAGGTCACCGTGAGCACCGACGACGGCCTGCTTGCCGAGTACTGGGCCGACGGCCTGATCCTCTCCACGCCCACCGGCTCCACCGCCTATTCGCTGGCGCTGGGCGGCCCCATCGTGCAGCCGGGCGTCGCAGCCATCCTCATCACGCCCAAGGCCCCGCACTCCCTCACCGTGCGTCCCATGCTGCTGCCCGACCACCACGTGCTCCAGCTCTCCACCTGCACCCAGGAGGGCGCCGTGCTGGTGGCCGACAGCCGCACCGAGTTCCCCGTCGAGCCGGGCGACCGCATCACGGTGAAGAAGAGCCGCAAGACGGTGCGCGTGCTGCGCCCGAAGGGCCTGTCGTTCGCCGAGATCCTGCGCCGCAAGATGGGCTGGAGCGGACGCCCCGTCGTCCATCCCAAGGACGCGCGGGACATCTAGGTCCGGGCGGCCCCGCGCTGCGCGCGGTCGGGCCCTGCGCCTGCGGTGCGGTGCACCTCCGGCGCGCGGCCTCCTCGCCTTCTGACAGGATCTGTCAAACCTGGCTGCGGGGTCCGCGCCCTGGCGGGCAACGGTCCCTGCCGCGGCGTGCGCCTGCCTGGCGCGGCGTCCTCAGCGCGTCGAGGAGAGGTTCACCAGCGGGAAGAACGGGAAGATGCCTCCCTTGGTCGCCACGTTGATCAGGCCGACCTGCACGCCCTTGAGCTTGCGCGAGTAGTTGAAGAGCCCGACCTGCATGCCGCGGGTGTCCTCGGAGATATTGACCATCCCGCCCTGGAATCCCGTGAGGGTGCGGGCCTGGTTCACGGCTCCCGCCTGCAGGAACCCCACCGTCTCGCCCAGGTTGACCACGCCCGCCTGCACGCCGTCGAGCTGCTGCCCGACCTGGTTGATCACGCCCGCCTGCACGCCGCTGACGTTGGCGCTGCGGCTCCAGGGAAGCGACAAGGCCACCCCGTTGATCGTGCTGCCTTCGTCCGTCAGCTGGATGCCCGGCACCAGCCCCAGCTGCAGCGGGGAGCTGCTTGCCCCCGACTTCCCGAACTGCTTCCACGGGCGCTTGAAGTCGGGCATCGGCACCACCGACTCGCCGGCCTTGGGCGCCTTCGCCACGGTCCCGGAAGGCTTGGCCTCCTTGGCCACCGCCGTTTCGGCGACGGCGACCTGCCCTTCGCTCTCCTGCAGCTTCTCCACCAGCTCCTGCATGCCCGGCTGGAGCAGCGCGTCGATCTCGCCCTTCTGGTCCAGCACGGCGGTCTGCACGATCTCGCCCGTCTCGACGTCTACCGCCCTCGCCGTCACCGTCCAGGTCGAGCCGATGCGGTTCACCGAACCGATGATCATGCGGTTCACGCCCAGCAGCTTGCCCACCTCCACGGCGCACTCGCTCTGCTCGCAGGCACCGCTCTTCTGGAAGCCCTGCTCCTTGAGCACCTCGTCCATCTTCTCGCGCTCGAGCATCCGGTAGCGCTTCTGGAGGAAGAGCTCCACGCGGAAGCGGTCCGACAGGCCTTGCACATCGGTCACCGCCACGCCGCGCGGCTGGAAGTCCAGCACGGCCGCCGTCAGCGGCTTCGGAACCGTTTCGGCCGGGGCCGCCCAGGAAAGGGAAAGGCCGGAGAGGATGAGCAGAAAGGAACAGGTTCGCATACGCCGCCAAAGGATAGAATCCGCAGAGGCCGCACCTGTGTATCTTGAGCACGAACGGAGGTTTGCTGATGAAGGTGCTACGCCAGGATCCAACGCCCAACCCGGACGCTCTCAAGTTCGTCCTGGAGAAACAGATCCTTTCCACGGGCTCGCGCTCCTGGCGGGTGGGCGACACGCCCGACCTGCCGCTGGCCGCCCAGCTGCTTGCCATCGAGGGGGTCGTCTCGCTCTTCTTCGTGGCCAACGTGATCACCATCTCGAAGGACGCCTACGCCGAGTGGGTTGCGATCGCCTCGCAGGTCCTGCAGATCCTCGACCATGCCGAGGAGCCCGAGATCGCCCCGCTGGCGCGCCCGGCCTCCCCGACCCACGTGCCCGTGCCGGACCTCGACGAGAGCAAGTACCAGCCCGATCCCGAGTTCTTCTCCAAGAACGAGTCGATCCAGATCGAGTACATCAACGACGTGCTGGACGAGTTCGTGCGTCCGGGCCTGGCCGCCGACGGCGGCGGCCTCCTGCTCACCGACCTGCTGGGCCGCGTGGCCCGTATCTCCTACCAGGGCGCCTGCGGCTCCTGCCCCAGCGCCACCTCGGGAACGCTCTCGTTCATCGAGCACATTCTGCGCAGCCGCGTCCACCCCGACCTCGTGGTCGAGCTGGTCTGACCCCTCCGTGGGATCCTGTCCCAGACAGGATCTGTCAAATGCAGGAAAAGCAAAGGGAGCCCAAGGCTCCCTTTTTCGTGCCCTTTCCCGCAAGGGAAGGCCTACGGGATCGCGAAGGGCTCCCGTCCGGCCAGGTAGACGCCCGGGCGCAGGCCTTCGACCGTGCTGCGTCCCGCCGCATACTCCACGCTGCGGACCAGACGTCCGTCGAGCGCACGAATCTGCACCGAACCAGGCGCTGCGGCCTCGAGGACCAGGCTTCCCCCGCGAGCCCAGGCGCGAAGCCCAGGCCTCGAGGTGCCGTTCCTTCCCGCCCCCACCGGCGTCGTGGTGAACGTCCCAGCCAGGGTATCGGCCTCGAGCAGATCGATCATTCCCTGCTCCGTGGTGAGGTCGAAGCTGATGGGCGCGGTGCCCGCACCTGTGTTGGTCGCCACGTAGCGAACGACAGATCCTGTCATCGCAACGATCTGCGCATCGTATACGACCGTGCTGCCGGTGCGCCGGATCGTGAGATCCACCGTGGCCCCGCTCACCAGCGGCAGGAACTTGTCCCAGGTCCAGTCGTAGCTGTAGGCGAAGGTTCCCGTCGGATTCATCGCGTAGGCGTCCGCCCGCAGGAAGGTTGTCTTCCCCCCGGCGACGGAACGGACCAGGAAGTTGGTCCAGTTGTCGGCACTTGCCGAGCTGTGCTGGTTGACGAAGCGGTAGCGCAGGCGGAAGTCCCCGGTCGCCGTGCGCGCCGTGCTGTGCGCCACGTCGAAGCCGATCCCGTAGGTGCCGTAGTCCGTCACGGTCCCGACGCGCTCCCGCTCGACCACCTTGGAGGCGGAGGTCTTCACGAGCTTGAGCGAGACCGCCTCGCCGCCCAGCATCAGGCCCAGGCTCCCGGTCGGGCAGCCCGTCGCGGTGGAACTCGCCACCAGCACGCTGTCGGCGAAGGCCAGGACCTCGATGACAGATCCTGTCCGGCGCACCAGCAGACGCACCAGCTTGCCCGCGTAGGCCGTCTTGAAATCGATCGCCCCGTTCCAGTCCGTCTTGTGGGTGACGGTGCTTCCGGTGAAGGTCGAGAGGGAATAGGCATCCCCGCGCAGGAACCAGCGATCCGTTCCGCCGGTCAGGATCAAGGACCAGTTGTGCCAGTTCTGCAGACCGCTCGTGCTCTCCTTGAACACGTACTCGGCCTCGAAGTCCCCGCTCACCGACAGCGGGATGAACTTCGTCGTGTCGTTCCAGGCCAGGCTGTAGTCGGCCGCCCCGACCGTGAGGCTCTCGTCGGCATAGTCGTGCGTGGCGCTCCACTTGGTGGTCGGCTTGCGGTAGCCCCACAGCGCCCGCTCGCTTGCCGGGTTCATGGCCGTGAACGAGACGGTGCGGGCCGAGTGGTCGTTCATCAATTGCTCGAGCGCCACGCCCGAGAAGGTCCCCGCCGAGGTCGTCAGGGTCAGGTAATGACGGCCCGACGCGTATTCGTAGCTCCAGGTTCCCGTGTAGGCGCCGCTCACGGTCCCGTCTGCCTTCAGAAGCATCGGGCTTTCCTGGTTGGTGGCAAGCTTGGCGTAATCGACCGGATTGTGGGCGATCGTCCCGTAGGCTCCCACGATCTCGTCGATCCCGAGCGCCTTGGCGGGCAGGCCGTAGCCGACCCGATGCTCGAAGGGCGCCGCCAGGATCCATCCCTGCTTGTTGTAGACCAGCGGATGGACCTCGACGTTGTGGAAGGCCGTGCCGTCGTCGAACTTGCGATGGTAGACCAGGTAGCCGCTGCCGTCCTCGTCGCGCAGCACCGAATTGTGCCCCTGGGCGACCTCGCCCTTGCTCCACCAGCTCCATTTGTAGTTCTGCATGATCGGGAAGCCGTACTGCACGTTGGTCCCGTAGTTGAGCACGTACTTCGGGAAGACCGCCTTGTCGCCGGTCACGTCCACGTACTCGCCGTCGATCGTGGCCGAGCGGAACACCCGCATGGTGTAGCCGCCCTCCGGGGAGTAGAAGCCCATCGAGACGAACAGATAGTAGTAGCCCGTACCCGACGGATCCTTGAGGTAGCGGATGTACGAACCCTCGCCCGAGACGTAGTAGCCGCCCGCGAGGTGCAGGCCCATGTACTTGTCGTAGCGCAGCGAGGTCCCGCTCATCACGGTGTCCTTGGCGTAGCCGTAGTTCCAGGAGTCGTTGCGCAGGCCGGTGCTCTCGTCGAGCTTGATCAGGAAGATGCCGCCCGACCACGAGCCGTAGCTCATCCACAGTCGTCCCTGCTCGTCGTAGCTCACCGCCGGATCAATGGCGCTGGTGCCGTAGGTTCCGGTCCATTTCGAGCCGGCGTCCAGGTAGCGTGCCGCGACGGTGCCGCTTCCCGTGATCTTCTGGTAGTCCGCATTGCCGGCTCCGCTGGACTGCGGGTCCATTCCCGAGTACACCACGGTGCCAACATAGGCGTAGGGTCCTTCGACCTTGTCCGCCGTGAGAAGCACGATGGAGGACATCCAGTCGTCCCCGTTGATCGAGTAGTACATGCACCACTTTCTGAGCACCTTGTTCCAGATCACATCCGGTGCCCACAGGTTCTCCTTGACCGCATCGGAGGTCGTGTGCCGCGACCAGGCGGCCGCCGCCTTGAAGACCTGCAGGTAGTCCGTCGAGACCGCACCGTTCGCCAGGAAGCTGGGCGTGAAGGCAGTCCAGTCGATCATGTCCTTGGAGTAGGCCCCGCCCAATTGGGTGCCGAAGACGTACTCGTACTTGGTCCGGCTCTTGGCCACGTCGTTCTCGGGGTAGCTGTTCCCCGAGGCGTCCTTGTAGACGGTGACGATGGAGGGATCATGGACCGCCACGGCGCTGGCCGCCCCGTTCGCCCAGAGCAGGCACAGCAGCGACAGGACCAGCATCAAGGATTTTCGCATCGGTGACATTCCTTTCTCGACGGCGCTGCGGACGATGCCTCACCGTTCCTCTTCCCATCGCCCCGTCAAGACGAAGCGCCCCTCGTGAGTGTACCGCTTGGCTCCGCTTCCGCGCCTTGCGTTCACCGACACGGGTTCCACAAAGCGTTGACCGGCCGGTCGCAAACCGCATCGGCGTGACAACGTACCCGCTTGAGGGGTTCCGCGGCGCCCGCCAGAAGCTACCATGGACTCCATGAAGTCCGCTCCGTTCGTCCTCTCGCTCTGTGCCCTGGCATCGGCCCAAGGAGGACCGCGCTGCGCCACGCCATCGCTCGCACCGGCGGTCCTTGCCGCTCTGCAGAACGGCTCCCTCCCCAGCGGCTTCCAGACGCGCCTTGCCGCCGGACGCCTCGCGGCCTCGCCGACTCCGCGCACGGCCAGCTCCGAGCACTTCACCGTGGTCTGGATGCCCTCGGGCTCCGCCTCCCGCGACACCCTCCCCGCCGCCATGAGCACGATCCCGGCTGGCGACTCGCTCCCCGAGGCGGTGCGCCTGTGCCTCGCGACCCTGGAACAGGCCCGCCGCCTGATCGTCGACACGCTGGGGATGCACGCGCCGCGACCGGCCGCCGCCAGCTGGCACTGGGGCATCGCCCCGACCGGCCACCGCTACGTCGTCGAACTGGTCAAGGTGGATGCCGGAAACTTCCCCAACACGGGACTCAGTTCCTCCCTGACCTACTTCGCCCTCACCCTGCCTCGCGGCGATTCCGGCAGCACCAACCTCGCCATCACGCCCAACTGGACCAAGGGAGGGCTCCCCGGCTGGAGCTTCGTCCCCGACACGGCCACCACAGGAAAGTCCCTCTCGCACAACTATGCGACCGACTGGCGCGAAGGCCTCGCCGCCACCACGGCCCACGAGCTGATGCACACCGCGCAGTTCCGCTACGAGAGCCCCACCAACGAGGCCTTGCACTTCTTCTTCGAGGCCGGCGCCGTGGGCTTCGAGGAACGCGCCGTGCCCTGGACCCTCGACTGGCTCCTCTATGCCAGCTACCTCTATTCCAACGATCTCCAGCTCGATGCCATCGATCCGTGGTATGTCCCCTACGCCCAAGGAATCTTCGTCCAGAGCCTCTACCAGGACTGCGGCGACGTCTTCCAGCGCACCTTCTGGAACGACCGCGCCGCAAGCGGCGGCGACGCCTTCGCGACCCTCCAGCGTTCGAGCTCCGTGTGCCTCGGGGACTTCCCCAGCGTGCTGGCCCGCCACTCCCTGCGCCTGATGGGCTCCGGAACCCGTTCCTCCTGGCTGCCGCAGACCTTGGGCACCGCACCGCTCAAGTCCCTGCGCATGGCCCTGGCCATGCCCTCCCTCAAGCACGCCGCATTGCGGGACACCGGCGCGATCTCAGGACAATTCCTGTCAAATCCAGCCCTGACCCCGACCTTCCGCACCGTCGGGGCAAGCGACCGCCGCCTCGCCGTGGTGCTGGGCACCCCGACCCGCCGCCTGCTCACGGGCCTGGGCCCGGACTTCCTCGGGCAGGACGACGACTTCCTGCTGCTGCCTCCCTCGGCGCAGGCCCGCTGGATCGGCCTGGTGAACCCCTCCCGCGACACAGCAACCTCGTGGCTGGGAAGCGGCGCCGCCCCCGATTCCGTCGTGCTGGCCAAGGGCGCGTCCCAGGAATGGTCCCTTTCCCAGATCCGGCTTTCCGGGACCTCCCGGGACTCCGCCACGGTGCGGGCCTGGCAGTGCCGCGACTGCTGGAAGCCCGCCGCGACCGACGCCTTCTACGCCAGCGTAGACTCTGCCCACATCTACCGCCTCTACGACTTCGAGCGTTCCCTGCGGCTGCAAGGCGCCACGCTCTCGTTCCCGGTCTCCACCGTCGGCGCCAAGCTCTACCGCCTCTCCGGCTCGGGCTGGAACCAGCTTCCCTCGAGCACCGCCGCCGGGACGCTCACCACGACCCTCGACACGCTGGACCTGCGCAGGCCCGCGACCTTCCTGGTCACCGCCGGCACCTCCGCCACGCTCACCGCCCAGGTCGAGGCCCCCTATCCCAACCCGGCCCGCGCGGCCCACGCCGCCATGCGTTTCCCGCTGCGCGTCTGGAGCGACAAGGCGCACCTGACCCTCCATGCGGCCGACGGCACCCTGGTCGCCTCGCTCCGCCCTGCGGAAGGCGCCAGCGAGGTCGTCTGGAACCTCTGCACCCGAGGCGGGCAGCGCGTGGCCCCGGGCCTCTACTTCTACCGATGGGAATCGGCCACCGGCGCCGTGGAAGGCCGCCTGCTCGTCGGGCATTGACAGGATCTGTCAGACAAATTTTGTCAAATTCGGCACGGCCGGACGCGCCAGGGATGCCGGCTCCGCCCAAGACCCCGCAGCCCACGGCACCGACGCCCCGCTGGGGCGTCTCCACGAGGAGGGCGAGGAGGCTTGGCAGGCAGCCCGGTCCCTTCGGACAGATCCTGTCCGGAGGGAGGCGCCCGCAACGGGAGCTATACTGCTTGGCAAAGGGCATAGGCATTGGATTCGACGCGGGAGGAGAGGGCATGGCGATGCGGGAACGGACGGAGACGCTATCCTTTCCTGTCGTGGCGATGTTGCTTGCCACCGCCGCGCTGTTGGCCGCCTGCGACCCAAGCCGGACGCTGCGCGTCGATCTGGAGCCGCAGGGCCTGTGGATCGACGGCCACGAGTGCGGCCCCTTGGTCATCAATCCCTCCGACGGCTTCCTCGACTTTCCCGACAGCCTGTACTCCCCCGGGGATCGTCAGGGCATGGGCTATCCCCGGGTGGAACCGCTCTGGCGCCTGGCCACCGGCAAGCCGGGAATCTCCGCCGTGGAGCTGCGCTGCGATACGAGCCTTCCCTTCATGCTGCTCAAGCCCCTGCTGCGCTCGTTGGCGCAGGCCGGCGTCGCGACGGTCGCACTGGGCGATCGCCAGGGTCGCAACGTGGAGGTCAAGCTCCTCGCGCCCTCCGAGGCCAAGCCTCTCTTCCACGACAGCCTGATCCAGGTGCAGATCCTGGAGGACGCGTTCCTGGTCGGTGCCGGCGTGGCCCCTGTCCCGCAGGTACCGGGGCTGTACGAATCCTTCTCGCTGCAGCCCGCGCCGCTGGCGGAGCGCCCGACGAACGCCGGGGAACCCCGCGCGGTGGCCTGGAACTGGGTCGATTCGGCCGTGGCCGCGGAGCATCGCTCCCGCGGGCAGGCAAGGCTCCTGGAGATCCAGCCCCATCCGAAGACCCGGATCGGCGAGGTCCTCGGCTTGGCCAGGCATCTGGCCGGAGGGCGTAGCGCCCTTCCCCTGGCGATCCTCGGGAACCTGCCGAGGTAGGTCCCGCAGCAACCGTCGTCGAGGTGATCAAGGCTGTTCCGGGCAGCCTCCGGAAGGGACCTTGGAAAGGTCGTAGACGATGCCGCTGAAGCAGAAGCGCAACCCCTTGCCGCTCGGGAAACGGACGTCGATCTGGGCTGGGCTGTGGATCCATCCCGGGAGGTAGTTGCCGAACTCGAAGGTGGTGTCGAGATTCGACCGCTCGATCTCCGACGCCTTGAAGCGCCCCAGGATGCTCGTGCCGCCCGTGTCCGACGAGAATCGGGCGCCCCTGGTCGCGGCATGAAGGAAGGCTCCGGCGATTTCCCTCGCCGTATCCTCGCCGACATAGAAGAGACTCTGGCCTGCCTTGGGAAGCCTCGGGGATCCGAAGTCGCTGGCGTGATGCTCCTTCGGACCGATGCCGCAAGAGGCGAGGGCGATGCTCGCGCCTGCGGTCAGGATTTGTCGGAAGAGCTTCATGGGGCGTCACCCCCAAGATAGCGTGGCGAGGGAGACAAATTCGCATCTTTGCAAAGCCGCCCCATTGCCCCGTATTGGAGACACGATGAGACCCGAAATGCAGGATTTACGACTTGTCCCCAGCGACGCACCGCAGCGCACGCATGGCCTCCGCCGGAACACGCTTGCGATGCTGCTGGCCCTGGGTACCGTGCAGGCCAACGCCTACCGGGATTCCGACGTCCTGTTCAGCTCCATCGCGGTCCTGGGCGGCTCCTTGACGATCACCTTGGTCGCCTCCGGAGGTACGGACCAGTTCGCGCCGATAGCCTCCATGCTCGGCGCCGTAGCCCTCATCGGCGGAGCCGCCACGACTTCGGACATCTCGAAAAACGGCATGGGCCATTGGCACAAGCTCATGGTCCAGATCAAGACGGATCACGACACCCATCTCGCGGGCGGCGAAATGACCCCGTTCCTCCAAGCATTCTATCGCGAGATCGCGGTCCGGAAGTCCGTGCTCGCACCCGAGGGGAAGGTCGACGAGGAACGCCTGACGGAAGCCATCGACCGCATGATGGCGATGACCGAAGGATCCGCTCCCTAGTTCGGTGCGCATGGCATGAGCCGTCGCCGTCGTGTCGTTGCTGAAAAACAACAGAAGCGCCGCCCCGGCCAGCGCCGATCACGGGATCAAGGCTTGGCGACGGGAACGCTCGAATCGGCGGCGTTCCACCACGGATCGCGCAGCATGGCGGGGATGTCCCAATCCGGACTGCGGTAGGGGATCCGGACCCGAACCGAGACAGCCCCATGCGGGACCGAATCGAATTCGAGTTCACGAAACCTTTGCTCCAGATGCGGCACGGAATCCACGGCGCTCCGGGGTTCCACCACGAGATTTCTTGCACGACCCTGCGCGTCGATCTCGAAGTGCAACTCGATCCCGGGATCCTGCTTCGGTTTCGGAACCACGGCTCGACGGATCCCTCTGGCGAACTTGTCCAAGGCATTGTCGATGGATTCCCGGTCCCTCCCCTCCTTGGGAACGATGCGTATGTCCCTCAGCATGGCAACTTCTTCCCAATCGGGTCGGTAGGAGATGCGTGCCCGGACCGACACGGCGGCCCCGTACGAGATCGGGTCGAATTCTAGCCGACGCAGCCGTTCCGCCAGATCCGGCACGGAGTTCACCACGGCCTTGGGCTCGATCACGAACTTGCTGGTATGCCCTTGCTTGTCGACCTCGAAGCGAAGATCGATCAGGGAATCCTGCCGCCCACTCTGCACCACGGAGCGACGGATCCCATCATCCATCCCCCTGGCAAACAGCAACAAGGCCGGGAAGAGGGATTCCCGGTCCCGCACGCCTTCCTCGGGAAGGATGCGAACCTCTTCCAGGAAGGAGTTTTGCGGGCCACGCTTCAGGAGGTAATAGCTACCCTCCCCAGGCGTGACCACGCGCCGAGAGTTCTTCAGGACCTGGCGAAAATGCGGGTCGTTGGCCGAATCGTCGCGGATCCGGGCCGCCTCGGAAGCGAAGACCATCGCCATGAAATTGCGCGAACAACTCAGCGGAGTCCGGATTGCAACAGGTACAGAGGCTTCCTGCGGCAGGAGATCGTAGCGCAGGGCAAGGCGGAGAGCGGGCGCGTCCATCGAACGCACGGAAGCCTGGCAACGAACCTGCCCCTTCTGCACCGGCGCCAGGGCATGGATGTCGCTCCATTGCAGCGAGGCCAGGAACCGGGAGGACGTTCCGCGCAGGGGAACGGGAATGGAATCCTTGAACCTCTCCGTCATGGCCTTGACGAGGGATGGCTCGGCGCAACCGCCTGCGCTGGAAGCGGATGCGGTGACCTCCCCAGGCGAAGGAGCGATCAGCGGGATCGCAACAGGCGCCTTGTCAGCTTGCCGTTCCGGGCACAGGTAGCGCTTCGTGGCTTCGAGACGGGACGCGGATCGGGTCATCGACCCCTCGATCCTATCGCCATCGTAGTCCGGAAACAGGTTCCAGTGATGTCCCTGGATGTTGTCCAGATAGATCAGCCGAATCGACTCCATCATCGAACAGGTCGAAGCGGTATCGAGGCGCAGGCCGAAGGAGTTCAGGCCGTACACCCACGGCACCAGGCCCATCTGCTCGTTCCGGATGCGGTCGGTGTCCCCGAAGGAATACCACAGCACGAATTTCCACGTCCCGTTTCCATCCACGTCAAGAAGGGATGGGAGACCCGTCCAGTATCTTTCGGGATCGGGAGGGAGCACATGACGAACCCCGTAATGGGAGGAGACCACGACCGCGCCACGGACCGGGGACCCTCCTGGCTTGGCATCGACCCCGATCTCGTAGCGGATGTGGTAGGTGTCCTCGATGCAGGAGCGCACGCGCAGGGAATGGCCACCTGCCTTCACCCCTTGGGTCGAGGAATCGTTGAAGCGGCAAGGCGGCTTGTGCCGTCCCCAGGGGCGAATGCCTTCGCGCGGGAAGTCCAGCCTCGTGAAGGGCGGTTCGATACGCGCCTGCAAAACGGAGGAACCCACCTTTGGCCTGGCCGTCGCAAGCGATGTCAGGGCCGCGAGAGCCAGAGGAAGAACCGGACTCATGGACGGCGCCATTGGGAACGGGAACCTGGGCAGTCTTGGAGAGGATTTGTCGAAGGCATGGATTCCAAGGGGAGGAGAGAGGAACGGGCGCAACCTTTGGGGAAAATAGTCCCGGGCCTCCTGCGGCTGGAGGAGGCATTTTTGGGAACACGAAACCTCGGTGCGCGAGAAGCCGTGGGGGACGTTTTGATTGGAGAAATGATGAGAACCGAGACCTCCGATTCCCGACCGACCTCATGCAACACACCGCAGCGACTTGATCGAAAGCGCAGCCACCTCCGACTGAACGTCTTCGCGATGCTGCTGATCCTGGGCGTCGTGCAGGCGAAGGCTTTCACGTTCCAAGACGCGTTCCAAGAGGACCATCTGCTGTTCAGTGCGACCATCAGTCTCGGCGTCGGCATTCCGCTTGCATTGAAGACCTCCGTCGGAGCAGACCAGTTCAGCTTCATGACCGTCCCACTCATCGCCGCAGCCACCATGGGGGGAGTCATCACAACCACGGCGAAAGGGGGCAGTGCATCACCACAGAGCTCGCAAATAAACTGGAGCTGGCACAAGCTCATGATCCAGGTCAAGACGGACCACGACACCTGGCTCGTCGGCGGCGAGATGACCCCGTTCCTCCAAGCGCTCTATCGCGAGATCGCGGTCCGGAAGTCCGTGCTCGCACCCGAGGGGAAGGTCGACGAGGAGCGTCTGACGGAAGCCATCGACCGCATGATGGCGATGACCGAAAGCCCCTATGCCAAGTGAATCATCCCTGACATCCTCCTCGCCACGCGATTCGGGCCTCCACCCGAAGAAGCCGCCCAGACGATCGCGTTCCTTCAAGGAGATCCTGCTGGTCGCGGCAGCCCTCGGTGGCCTGTTCATGATCCTCATGATTTCGTCTCCGAGCGATGCGGCCGGGGACGCCATGATTCCTGGGCTTGCCCTGGTGGCCTTCGTGCTCATAGCAAGCGGTTGGGCCATGGTCAACGCCATCAAGGAAGCCGCACAGGAAAATTCATTCAGACCGATCCTGTGGGGACTTCTCCGCGTAGGCGCCTTGTTGCTTGGCCTGTTCCTCCTGTTCCTCGTCACGATCGTATCCGCGGATTTCATCCGACGGCTCACTGGTCATACCCAAGGATACTAGGAGCGGGGACGTGCGCCTCGAGCACCAACTCTGCACGGACACGACCTTACAGCAACCTGACAGACGACGCATCTGTTGATCGCTCCCGACGACAGAAGCGCCGCCCCGGTCATTGCCCGTGCTCGGGCAATGCTTCGCAATTTGAAGGCAAGAAGCGCCTACGGTAAGGTCTCAAGGACAGCCAACAGAAGTTCACCGCCGACCAACCCACGGAGTGTCTCAATCCGGGGGGCGAGGGGGATGGCAATCCCCCCGTGGCGGTTCCCAGGGCCGCCAGTGGCCCTGGGCCGGGTCTGGGCCGGAGGTCCAGAGCATAGGCTGCACGCAGTGCAAGAACAACCGCCGCACGCCGTGCATGAAGCCCCGGCCGGAGGCCAAGGAAGAATCCCCGCGCCAGGGATGCCGCCCGCAGGGACGGGACCCCGCAGCCGATCGGCACAGACGCTCCGGCGGAGCGTCTCCGGCGTGGAGGCGAGGAGGCCCGGCAGGCAGCCCGACCCGCCCGTCGGCAAGACACGGGAGCGGGAGGCGCCCGGACTTATCTTTCCGGACCCAGATTCGCATCCCTGAGGTCTCCCTTGTCTTTTCCATTGCCGTCCCTTTCCCCCCGCGGACCCGCCCTGTCCCGGATGCTGGCAGCGGGACTCGTGCTGTCGGCCTTCTTCGCAGGGCCCGCGCACGGCGGTAGACCCGACTCCCTGTTTCAAGACGCGTGGGGGCGGCTGCCTCCGAAGGTCCGGCAGGTGCTCACCGATTCCCTGACCGGAAAGCCGATCGTCTCCTTTGCCGTGGACCGCGACGGGGCACGCCTTCCCGAGGCGAAGCAGTTCTGCGACGTCCCGGAGGAGAAGCGCGGCCTGGTGCTGGCCCGCTTCGAGCCGTCCCTGCTCGGGCGCGGCGGCAAGGTCGTCCTGAACGCGGACCTGCCGAGCCACTACGCGCCGGAGAGTCCTGCGAAGGAGCCCATGAGTTGCCGGCACGGAAGCCTGCACTTCGAGGCGCTGGCCTCCGTCCTGCACGAGCTGGCCCATGCCTACGAGCGCGAGGCCTCGCGTCGAGGAGGCGCACCGACCTTTCCCGTGCCCTCTGCGGACGAGCGGTACCTGCGTCTGGTCGACATCGTGCCGGGATGGATCTGGCCCACCAGCAAGAACACCCATCCGCTGCGTTCCCCCGATCCCTACGAGGTGCGCTCGGGCGCGGAATCCTTCGCCGTGAACTTCGAGTACTTCCTGCTCGACACGACGTATGCCTGCCGCAGGCCTTCGCAGGCGGCCTACTTCTCGAAGGCCTTTGCGTTCGATCCGTTCCCGCAGCGGACCTGCCGCGTCAACACGCAGGTCTACGCGACGGGCGGGGGCGGCGTGCTGCGCCAGGATCTCGACCCGGCCCGTCTCTACCGGGTGGACTACCTGATGGCCACGCCGGGAACCAGCTTCATAAGCCGGTGGGGCCATTCGATGATGCGCCTGGTGATGTGCGCGCCGGCGCGCTTCGACAGCGCCACCAAGTCGATCATCCCCGCGACACCGATGGGCCCCGCCTGCGATGACGACACCTACTGGCATGTGGTGGTCAGCTACCGGGCCGATGTGCGCGGGATCGAGCCGGGGCTCCTGAGCATCGTCAAGGACCGCTTCCCCTCGCGGCTCTTCCTGATGACCTTCGACGAGATCTTCCGCGAGTACCTGCACGGCGAGCTCCGCAGCCTGGCCGCCTACCCGATCGCCTTGGACCCGCAACAGAAGGAGCTCCTGCTCCACAGGATCCTGGAATCGCACTGGGGCTACGAAGGCGACTACCACTTCCTGAGCGGGAACTGCGCCACCGAGACGCGCGACCTGCTCGCCTCGGTCCTGGAACCCAAGCAATCCTCCATCCTTCCCACCATCTCACCGTCGGGAGTCCAGGAGGACTGGGTCGGGGAGGGATGGGTCGACACCCTGCCGAAGAAGACCTACGCCTCGCTGCTTCCTGTGCTGAAGCGGATCTGGAACGACCAGACCATCGTGACCGGCCCGCACCTCGCAAGCGACGGCGCGGCGCAGTCGGGCCTGGTGGAGTACATGCGCGACTCCAAGGCCAAAGACCGCATGGACGTCCTGCAGGAGAAGCTGCCGTGCACGCTGGATCGCAACGCTTCGATCCGGGACTTCATCGTGCTGGAGGCGCAGGTCCTGCGTCTGCAGGAGCAGCGCCTGATGGACGAGATCTTTTCCCGGGGGCGCGAGAAGGCCCCGCAGCTCTTCCGGCAGCTCTCCGTCGCCATGCAGGCGCGGGCCGACAGGAACAAGGCCGGAGCCTACGGCATCCCGCTGAAGGACGAGATCCTGAACGACTCGGAAAGCATGGCCGGCAACGAGCGCTTCAGGAAGGCCCTGGAGGCCTTGAAGAAGCCCCTGGAAGAGGAACTGAGCGAGCCGATCCACGAGATCGAGGCGACACGGCAGAACCTGCAGAAGGCCTTCGTGCTCCAGCGCAAGGTCAGAGAAGGAGATCCAGCGAAATGACCGAGTCGATTCTTCCGCACAAGGCGAAGGTAAAAGGATGCATGCCCATGAAGACCTGGGGCATGATCGGCCTGCTGTTCCTGTTCCCCCTGAATGAAGCGCAGGCCGGATATGGAAGCGCGGAAGCCGTCATGTTCCTTGGCGGCATGTCCACCGCCGGCGTCACCACGACCACTGCCGGATGCGTGCTCACGACCTTCGGCTCGACACCAGGCGCCGCATGGTTCGCCGCCGCCCTCGTGATCGGCGGCGGCGTGACCATCACGGCAACGACAGGACGGTACCACAAGGAGTTGGTGACCCTGCTCAAGGTGGACCACGACACCTACCTCGCCGGTGGGGAGATCACCCCGTTCCTGCAGGGTGTGTACCGGGAAGTCCGCACGCGCAGCCATGAACTCCAGCTCAAGGACGGCCCTTGCGTCGGCGGCGAGATCGACGAACTCAAGATGACCGAAGCCATCGACAAGCTGGTGGCATTGGCGGGGAATCCATGAGGCGCACGGCGCCTTCGTCACATGACAGAGACACCTGGAGGAAGGAAGACACGATGAGGATTGAAAAGAAGAAATGGATCGCCTTGCTGGTCGCCTTGCCCCTTTCGCAAGCGTTCGGGTACCAGAGCGGATTCGAATTCCTCGGACCATTGCTTCTCGGCTCCACGGTGACAGGCGTTGCCGCTTCGATGACCGGCGGCGGGCTGCTGCTTGCCAACACGGGCCGAGCAGCCATGCCGATCGTCGCCTCTGCGCTGCTCGGGGTCGGCGTCGCAGGCACGTTCACGTTTGCCAACCTCCACAAGGAGCTGATGAACCAACTGAAGGTGGACCACGACACCTACTTGGCCGGCGGCGAGATGACACCCATCCTGCAGAACCTCTACAAGGAAGTCCGTTCGCGCAGCCAAGAGCTCCAGCTCAAGGACGGCCCCTGTGTCGGGGGCGAGATCGACGAACTCAAGATGGCCCTGGCCATCGACAAGCTGGTGGCATTGGCGGGTGCGGAATGAGATGCAGCAATCGAACTTTGATCGCGCTGTTTCTCGTGATTTCTGCGAGCAAGGCGCAAGCCGGCTACGGAGGCGAGCTTGCGGCGCCCCTGCTCGCCGTGGGCGCAACCTGCCTCGTCGGCTCGACGACGTTGGGCGTGGCGCTGTCGGCCAACGGTGGCGCGATACAGCTTTTGAACAATGATCGAGCCGTCTTCCCGATCGTTGCCTCGGCACTTCTCGGAGTCTGCGTTGCCGGCACCGTTACGACTGCAGCCCTCCAAAAGGAGCTGATGAACCAACTGAAGGTGGACCACGACACCTACCTGGCCGGCGGCGAGATGACACCCATCCTGCAGAACCTCTACAGGGAAGTCCGTTCGCGCAGCCAAGAGCTCCAGCTCAAGGACGGTCCCTGTGTCGGGGACGAGATCGACGAAGGCAAGATGACCCAGGCCATCGACAAGCTGGTGGCATTGGCAGGGAATCCGTGAACATCAAGGAACACTTCCATCTCCGGGACGCCTGAAAGGAGAAGACTCATGAGGTCTGGAAAATGGAAATGGCCCGCGTTGCTGGTCGCGTTGGCCGTCACGCATTCTCAAGCCTTTTATGGTGCCGAGGCGATGGAGCCCTTTATGGTCGCGTCCACCTTAGGTCTGACCGGAATCAGCCTCGGAGTGCTTTCCACAGCCAATTCCGGTGGCTCCAATGGCATGGAAATCGTGACCACCTGCCTTCTCGGAGTCAGCCTAACCGGCACCCTGACCTGGGGAAGCATCGGGAAACACAAGGAACTTGCTATCCTGGTCAAGGTGGACCACGACACCTACCTCGCCGGTGGGGAGATGACCCCGTTCCTTCAGGGCGTGTATCGGGAAGTCCGTTCGCGCAGCCAAGAGCTCCAGCTCAAGGACGGCCCTTGCGTCGGCGGCGAGATCGACGAAGGCAAGATGACCCAGGCCATCGACAAGCTGGTGGCCATGACCGAAACCCACGTACCGTAGGCTAAAGCCGCGCCCCTTGATCCGGAGACTTGGCACCGACATCCTTTGACGAGCGATGTTTCCATTGTTAGCTCCCGACGACAGAAGCATTGCCGTTGACCTACCGTTGTCCCTGTTGCAAAAGCAACAGGAGCGTCGCCCCGGTCATTGCCCGTGTTCGGGCAATGCTTCGCGCGGTATAAATGCAAGAAACGCCTACGGTAAGATTCCCAAGACAACCGACCTGAGTTCACCGCTAGCCAACCCACGGAGTGTCTCTATCCGGGGATCCAAGGGGATGGCAATCCCCTGGCGGCGGTTCCCAGGGCCGCCGGTGGCCCTGGGCCGGGTCTGGGGTGGAGCCCCAGAGCAACGCGCACGCAGTGCAGGAAGTCTCCAGGGCGGAGCTCCAGAACAACCGCCGCACGCCGTGCACAAAGCCCCGGCTGGAGGCCAAGGAAGAATCCCCGCGCCAGGGATGCCGCCCGCAGGGCCAAGACCCCGGTGCAGCCGAGGCTTGGCAGGCAGCCCGGCCCCCGCATATGACAGAATCTGTCATCCTGCCCGCGGGGGAGGCGCCCTACCCCTTGTGGTTGCGCATCAGGTCCAGCGTGAGCGGGTGCTCGGGGTCGGCGATCGGGTTGCGCGGCACCACGCGGTTCGGGGTGTGCCCGAAGGGCAGGAAGCGCTCCGAACGGCGCGCCTCGGCCTCCCACGAGTTGACCGGCAGCGTCTCGTAGGCGCGTCCGCCCGGATGGGCCACGTGGTAGGTGAAGCCCGAGACCGCACGCCCCGCCCATTCGTCGAACAGGTCGAACACCAGCGGCACCTGCGGAGAGATGGTCGGATGCAGGCTGCTGGGCGCGGACCAGGCGCGGAAGCGCACACCGGCCACCGACTCGCCCGAGGTCCCGGTGGGAGCCATGGGCATGCGCAGGCCGTTGCACAGCACGCTGTAGCGGCCCTCGGCGCCGTTCTTCACCAGCACCTGCAGGCGCTCCACCGTCGAGTCCACGTAACGGGCCGTCCCGCCGCCGCCCGACTCCTCGCCCAGCACATGCCACGGCTCGAGGGCCTGGCGCAGCTCGATGTGGGTGTCCTTGAGCTGGAACTCGCCGAGCTTGGGGAAGCGGAATTCGCTGTGCGGACGGAACCACTCCGTCTCGAAGGGGATGCCCGCCTCGCGCAGTTCGCCGACCACATCGTTGAGGTCTTCCCACAACAGGCGCGGCAGGGCGTAGCGGTCCTGCAGGGCCGTGCCGTGGCGGGGCGGGGTGATGACAAACGGCTTCTCCCAGAAGCGCGCCACCTGGGCCCGGATGAAGAGCTGCTGCACCAGCGACATCTGCGGGTGCGGAGGCATCTCGAAGCCGCGCAGCTCAAGCAAGCCCAGGCGACCGGTCGCGGAGTCGGGACTGTAGAGCTTGTCGATGCAGAACTCGGCACGGTGGGTGTTGCCCGTCACATCGACCAGCAGGTTGCGGAACACGCGATCCACGGTCCAAGGCGGGCAGTAGCCCGATTCGGGGATCTCGCGCAGCGCGGTCTCCAGCTGACGCACCGCGTCGTGGCGCGCCTCGTCCAGACGCGGGGCCTGGCTGGTGGGGCCCACGAAGAGTCCCGAGAACACGTAGGAGAGGGACGGGTGCGCAAGCCACGACAGGATCATGCTGCGCAGCACGTCGGGACGGCGCAGGAAGGGCGAGTCGGCCGGGTCGGCCGCCCCCATCACCACGTGGTTGCCGCCGCCGGTGCCGGTGTGGCGCCCGTCGGTCAGGAACTTCTCGGCGCGCAGCCCCGTCTGGCGCGCCTCCTCGTAGAGCGTCTCGGTGTTGTGGACAGTTTCTGTCCAACTGCCCGAGGGGTGGATGTTGACCTCGATCACGCCCGGGTCGGGAGTGACGGCGAAGCTCTGCAGGCGGTGGTCGCGCGGGGCCGGATAGCCCTCGAGCTTGACCTTGATGCCAGTGTCGCGCACCGCGTCCTCGACCGAGCCGACCAGCTGCAGCCAGTCCTCGAGCTTGGGGATAGGCGGGAAGAAGAGATGCACCTGTCCGTCGCGCGGCTCCACGCAAAGCGCCGTGCGCACCAGGTTCTTGGCGGGCGCCTCGGGCCAGCTCGGGACCTTGCGGCCTTCCCCTTCCTGGCGCAGACGGCGGGCAGGAAGCTCCTCGCGCCGTTCCAGCGGATCGCGCTCGAGCTCCCAGGGCTGCTCGCCCAGCGCGGCCCACGGCAAGCTGTCCAGCGGCAGACGCCAGCCCATCGGGCTGTTGCCGGGATAGAGGAAGAGATGCTCGCGGCGCAGGAACCACTCGCCGGTCTCCCAGGCCGAAGCGCCCTTGCGCAGCGGCAGCGAATAGCCAACCACCGAGTCCAGGCCCTGTTCCCAGATGCGAGCCAGGCGCTCGCGCTCGAGCGGATCCTCGAGGTTGCTCTTGAGCGGATCCACATTGGAGGGCAGGCGACGCTCGCGCCAGAGTTGGTACCAGATGTCCTCGAAGCCCGGCAGGCTCGAGCTCGAATCGACCTTGAGCTTGGAGCACAGGGCCTCCAGGAACTCCTTGGCATCATTGATGCCGTGGCCGGGATTCTCGCCCTCGGCGACCAGGAGCGACGGATCTTCCCAGACCGGCACCCCGTCCTTGCGCCAGTAGCACGACAGGGCCCAGCGCGGCAGCGGCTCGCCCGGGTACTGCTTGCCCTGCCCGAAGTGCAGGACGCCACCCGGTGCGAAGCGGTTGCGCATGCGGCCCACCAGCTCACCGGCCAGGTGGCGCTTGCGTTCGCCCAAGGCGGCCGTGTTCCATTCCGGGCCATCCAGATCCGTGGCCGCCACGAAGGTCGGCTCGCCGCCCATGGTCAGGCGCACGTTGCCCTTGACCAGGCGTTCCTCGACCTTGTCGCCAAGCCGCCTGACCTTTTGCCATTCGTCCTCGGAGTAGGGCGCGGTGCTGCGGGGCAGGCTCGGCAGACGTTCGACGCTCATGTCGAACTCGAAATCCGACTCGCACTTCTCCAGCGCACCGCTGATGGGCGCGGCCGACTGCGGCGACGGGGAGCAGGCCAGCGGAATGTGGCCTTCGCCCGTCATCAAGCCGGAGGTCGGATCCAGTCCCACCCAGCCGGCGCCCGGCAGGTAGACCTCGCACCAGGCGTGCAGGTCGGTGAAGTCCTTGGCGGTGCCGGTCGGTCCGTCCACGGGGGTTTCGTCGGCCACCAGCTGCACCAGGTATCCCGAGGCGAAGCGCGCCGCCAGGCCCAGGTGGCGCAGGATCTGCACCAGGAGCCATGCCGAGTCGCGGCAGGAGCCGCTGCGCTTCTTGAGCGTCTCGTGCGGCGTCTGCACGCCCGGCTCCATGCGGATGGTGTACTTGATCTCCTTGTAGATCCTCTGGTTGAGGTCCACCAGGAAGTCCACCGTGCGCCGCTTGGGACGGTCGGGATCGGGCATCAGCGGCCCGAACTCGCGGCCGAGCGGGATCGTCTCCAGGTACGGTGCCAGTTCCTTCTTCAGTCCTTCTTCATAGACGAAAGGAAAGTGTTCCCCCTCCTCCTCCAGGAAGAAGCCGAACGGATTCTGCACCACGAGGTCGGCGGTGACCGAGACCTCGACGGAGAAGTGGTCGATCTTCTCGGGGAAGACCACGCGCGCCAGCCAGTTCCCGTGCGGGTCCTGCTGCCAGTTGAGGAAGTGCTCCTTCGGCTCGATCTTGAGACCGTACCCCAGGATCGGAGTGCGGCAATGCGGCGCCGGCCGCAGACGGATCACCTGCGGCGAGACCGTGATCGGTCGCTCGTAGACGTAGGCCGTGCTGTGGCGTAGGAGGACCTGTATGGACATGCATTCCCTTCGATGGGTTGCCGGACTTCGTCGTCTCTCGACACGGACCGGCTGTTGGCTGGAAGCTACGATTCGCTCGCCGCCCGGCCCTCCTGCTTTCGCAGGAGCTGCCGACGCGTGCGGCTCGACGATCCCTCGGCGCCTACTGGGCGACCAGGTGGGTGTCGGTGAAGGCCGGCATCGGATACTCGATCCAGGCGTTCTGGATGGATGCGCTGAGATCCAGGAATCCCTGCTCCGTCTCCTTGAGAAGCTCCGCGTAGTCCTGCGGCTTGATCTCCTCGAAGGCGAGGAAGCCCAACTGCGCGGCGAGCTTTCCCGCCAGCCGCTCCGGACGGAAACTGTCGGGCCGGGCCGGGTCGGCACCGATTCCCTGCAGACTCTCCTGCAGGAGACGCGCGCTTGCCAGGATCGAACGCGGGAACTGCTCGGCCACCAGCAGGAAGGCCAGCACGCGCTCCGGACGGACGTCCGCGGTGTTTCTCTTGCAGTAGGCCTCGAAGGCGGTGCACGAGCGCAGGATGCCGGTCCAGGCCAGGAACTCGCCGTTGCCTTCCAGCACCGCACGGGCGATGTCGGCCGAATGCTCGGCCAGCAGCGCCGTCACCGCGCAGCCGCGCTCCAGGGCGCGTCCGGCCTGGACGAAGCGCCAGCCCTCGCCGCGGTAGAGCACGCCCTCGATCACCCCGTGGACCTGCTGGCATCCGAGGATGACCTTGCGCAGGAACTGGTGCGGCTCCCGGCGGCGGATCGGCTCGTTGCAGGCCTCCCTCACGTAGAGGTAGAGGCTGTTGAGCTGCTCCCAGATCTCGGAGGTGATCTGCTCGCGCACCTGGCGGGCGTTCTCGCGCGCGGCCCCGATGCAGAAGGCGATCGAGTCCATGTGCTCGCGGTCGAACATGAGGGTGCCTGCCACGGCCCACGCCTCGCGGTCGTGGTGCGGCCCCACCTCGGTGCGCAGGCAGGAGAGCACGCGGTCCCAGCGGCGCTCGGCCACCTCGGGCGTCTCGTCCAGCATCTGCTTGAGGTTGACTTCGATGAGCCGGGCGGTGTGCTCGGCCCGTTCCAGGTAGCGGCCCGTCCAGAACAGCGAATCGGCCACGCGCGAGAGCATCAGTACAGTACCCATGTGTCCTTCGAGCCTCCACCCTGCGAGGAATTGACGACGAGAGAGCCTTCCTTGAGCGCCACGCGCGTGAGTCCGCCGGGCACCGTCACGGGCTTCTCGCCGTAGACGGTGTAGGGGCGCAGGTCGACGTGCCGCGGACGCGCCAGTCCGTCCACCAGGCAGGGAGCCGTGGACAGCTGGAGCGTGGGCTGACTGATGTAGTTGCGGGGATTGGCCTTGACGATTTGACGGAATTTGTCCAATTCCTCCTTGGTCGCGTGGGGCCCGATGATCATGCCGTAGCCGCCGGCCTCGCCCACGGCCTTGACCACCAGCTCCTCCATGTGTTCGAGCGTGTACTTGAGCGCCTCGGGTTCGGCCAGGATGTGGGTGTCCACGTTGGGGAGGATGGGAGCCTCGCCCAGGTAGTGGCGGATGATGCGCGGCATGTAGGCGTAGATCGCCTTGTCGTCGGCGACGCCCGTGCCCACCGCATTGGAGAGGGCGACGTTCCCCTTCACGTAGGCGCGGAAGAGTCCCGGCACGCCCAGCACGCTGTCCTTGCGGAACACCTCCGGGTCGATGAAGTCGTCGTCCACGCGGCGGTAGATCACATCCACCTTGCGCAGGCCGCGCGTGGTCTTGAGCCAGACCTTGTCGTTGACCACCACGAGGTCGCGCCCCTCGACCAGCGGGATTCCCATCTGGCGGGCCAGGAAGGCGTGCTCGTAGTAGGCGGAGTTGTACACGCCCGGGGTCAGCAGCACGATGACAGGATCTGTCACATTGTCCGGGGCCAGGTACTTCAGGGCGTTGAGGAGCTCCATCGGGTAGTGGTCGTTGGGGCGCACGTCGTAGCTGCCGAACAGAAGCGGCAGCACGTGCTTCATCACTTGACGGTTCGCGAGCATGTAGGAGACGCCCGACGGGACGCGCAGGTTGTCCTCGAGCACGGCGAAGGAGCCGTCCGGAATACGGATCAGATCCGTGCCGCAGATCTGCACGTAGCGCTTCTTCGGGACATCCACTCCCATCATCTCCTTGCGGAAATGCTTGCAGGACTCCACGAGATCCCGGGGAACGATCCCGGCCTTGAGGATGTCCTGGTCGTGATACAGGTCCCACAGGAACAGGTTCAGGGCCCGCAGGCGCTGGTCCATGCCCGTCTCGATCACGTTCCATTCCTTGGCGGTCAGGATGCGCGGGATCAGGTCGTAGGGAAAGACCTTCTCGGTGCCTTCGGCAGCGCCGTAGACATTGAAGGTGATGCCTTGATTGAGGAACAGGAGGTCCGCCTCTTCCTGACGCGAGGCCCACACCTCCCTGGGCAGGGATTCCAGCTTCTCGTACAGCGGCTGGGAGTGGGGACGCGCCCCTCCGTGGGCCGCCATCATCTCGTCCCAGGCCGGAAGCTGCGGGTAATCCTTGAACAGTCCCGCTTCCTGTCGGCCAGACCATGACGGATTGTTAACAATCGTCGATACGGAACTGACAGAAATAGACTGATTCTGCTGCGACAATCGGCTCGTTTCGAGTTTATCCGCCATTTTCACCTCCCGGGGCAACGTCCCCAAATGAGCATAAGCGCAAAGGTCGGGCCAATTGGACTGTTCCACCACTAGCAACTACCGCTTGCCTGGGATCCGCTTGCAAATGGTATTCTTGGAAAGATGCCACTCGAGCCGACCGCAACCTGCCCTGTCACTGGATGGACCATCCGTTCCCGCCCGGAATGGACGCGCGTTCCCATGGACAACGGCTGCACCATCACGTTCGAGATCATCGGCAAGAGCGTCCTGCGCATCACCACCTACGGCCAGCGCTCGGAGCACCAGGAACCGTTCTACGAAGAGCTCCACGACGCGATCATCGCCGAGGCGTTCCCGAACGACCAACCCTACATCGAGATCCACGACATCTCCGGAATGGGAAGCCTCCCCTCACCCGAACTGCGCCGCCAGTACAGCCAGTTCCAGCTATCGGACTCCTTCCGCAACTGTCGCGGCAACTTCATCTACGGCGACAACCTCGTCCTGAAGACCGTGTTCCGGGTCGGTCTCGCGCTGCGAGGCAGTGAGCTCCATTTCCCGATGAAGGTGGTAAGCAACTACCAAGCGGCGATGGACACATCCCGCGACGCGCTCAAGCCAGGAAAGCTCACCCTCGGGGAATTCCGCTTCGATCCTCTCTGGAAGCTCGTCACGCCGGATCAGCAAGGAGGGGTGGACCTCGGCATCGCCCGCGGCAATATCCTCTTCCTGCGCTACTGGGGCATTGCCACGACGGAGCTTTCCGACCAGTTGTTCCAGCTCAACGAACGGATGCTCGAGGAGGGCCATCTGAAGGGCCCCCGCTATGTCCGCATCGGCGACTACACCCGCCTGAAGTCGGCCTCGCTGAACACCCGCATGCGGTATGCCCAAGAACTGCACGAGTTCCACGACCGCCATCGGCAGCATCTCGTGCTGGAGAAGACCCTCGTGGTCGGAGCCCCGTCCTGGGTGCGGGTCAGCATGTCCTTCACCACCCGCATCGTGGCGATGCCGATCCTCCACTTCGGCGGACTCGACGAGGCCTTCGCTCACATGGATGGATGCGAGAAGGATGTCCTTGGCACGGCTCGCACGAACACCCAGGCCGTTCCTTCGAACCTCATGGAACTGGAGGACTTCGAGTTCCGCTCCGAGTGGAAGCTGATCAACGGGGACGGCACCGGAGGGATCGATGTCGGCGTGGCGCACTTCAAGGTTCTGCTCATCCGCCTCTGGGGCGAACTGCACGATCCGCTGGTCGCGGAACGACTCGCCCCCCTCTGCCTCCAGATCGTGCAGCAGGGATTCCTGATCGGTCCCGAATACTTCCGCATCACCGACTTCGGCGACCTGAAGGAAGCCAGCCTCTCGGTACGCCGCACCTATGCCCAAGGCGTCGGACAGTTCCACGACCACAGCGGCCTCCTTCCCTTGCGGACCGTACTGTCGGCCGCCTCGATGATGGTGCGCGCCAGCCAGATCATCTTCAGCCACATCACCCGGCAGCCCGTCCAGTACGTGCAGCGCCTCGATCAGGCCTTGGAACTCGCAGGCCAGGCCATCCACGGGACCTTGGGAAAACAGGCGCTGCTGGACAAGGAGGTCCACGCGGTCAACTCGGCCGACCTCGACAAGCTGGTGCGGCTCCTGGGGTCGCTGGCCTGGGAAGTGGATGGAGGGGACATCCGGTTCCCGGAGGACCATCCCCTGCACGAAGCCGCCGAGGCGTTCCGCCTGGTCAAAGAGGACTACAACGCCGTCCTGGAACGGCACCGGGAGGCGGAACACAAGGCCATCCAGGCCAGTCGCGCCAAGTCCGATTTCCTGGCCAACATGAGCCACGAGATCCGCACGCCCCTCAACGGCGTGGTGGGCATGATCCAGCTCCTCTCCGACGCGCACCTCACCAGCGAGCAGCGCCAGTACGCCGACATCGCCCGTTCCAGCGCCGACTCGCTGCTTGAGCTGGTCAACGACATCCTAGACCTCTCGAAGATTGAGGCGGGCAAGCTCGACCTCGAGGAGGTCTCCTTCGACCTGTGGAGCCTGCTGGACGATTTCGCCTCGGTGATGGGCGCACGCGCCCTGGAGAAGGGCCTTGAGCTGGTCAGCAATCCCCACCTGGACATCCCCCGCTGCGTCACCGGGGACCCGGTGCGCCTGCGACAGATCCTGACGAACCTGGTCAGCAACGCACTCAAGTTCACCGACGAGGGCGAGATCGTCCTGACCGTGAACCTCGAGGCGGAAGACGATACGGAGCTGCTCCTGGCCTTCTCGGTGCATGACTCCGGCATCGGCGTCCCGCTCGAGAAACAGGCCACCATTTTCGATAACTTCAGCCAGGCCGACACATCCACGACCCGCAAGTTTGGCGGCACCGGCCTGGGCCTCTCCATCTGCCGCCAGCTTTGCCAGAAGATGGGAGGCAGCATCGGGGTCACCAGCGCATCGGACCACGGCTCGGTCTTCCGGTTCACCGTCCGCATGCGCAAGAGCAGCCTCATCGCCCCGCCGCTCGAATGCCCCCAAGCGCTCCAGGATGTCCAGATCCTGGTGGTCGACGACAACGCCGCCGCGCGCCTGGTCATGGAGCGACAGCTCTCTGCACTGGGCATGCGGGTCGACACCGCCTGCGACGCGATCAGCGCCCTGGAGATCCTCCAATCAGCCCCGACCGACGACCCGTTCCGGATCGTCATCATCGACCAGCGGATGCCCGACATCGACGGCGAACGGCTGACGCGCACCATTCGCGAAAATCCCGCATGGAACGACCTGCGCCTGATCATGGCCTCGGCCTTCGGCATCAGGATCTCCCCGCACAAGCTCCACCAGGCCGGACTCTCCGCCTTCCTCCAGAAGCCGGTCCGCCGCAGCGAGCTGGTCCGCAGCCTCCTGCACGCCGTGGACGATGCGCCCGAATCCTCCATCGGAAATCCGGACAGCTCGCCCCCCGCACCCGCCTCCGCACCGTTCCGCCCCAGCAGCCAGATCACCATCCTGGTGGTGGAGGACAATGTCACCAACCAGAAGGTCGCCTTGGGCATCCTGCGCAAGCTTGGCTACCGGAGCGCCATCGCCAACCACGGCGAAGAGGCTCTCGAACAGCTATCCCGCAAGGATTTCGACCTGATCCTGATGGACTGCCAGATGCCCGTGATGGACGGCTACGAGACGACCCGGCAGATCCGCGCCGGGCTGCACGGCGTCCTCAATCCGCGCATCCCCATCGTGGCCATGACCGCCAACGCCCTGGTGGGCGACCGCGAACTCGTGCTCGAGGCCGGCATGGACGACTTCCTCACCAAGCCGGTCTCCCAGTCCCGCCTCCAGCAGACGCTGGAACGCTGGCTCTTCAGCCGCCCCAAGGACTGACTCCGCCGTCCCATGTCGCGGACATGCAACGGGATCCCCCTTTCTTCTTTTGACAGCATCCGTCTCCGACAGATGCTGTCACCGCCACGAAGCCGGCACTTCCCGGCTCGTCCCGGACCACCCGTCTCCGGACGGTTCCAGGATCGCCGCCATGCCCGTCCTCCCGCCCGGCACCTTCTGATCGAGCACGAAGTTCCCCAGACTGAACCAAACGGGACGACCTCCCACCGTTTCCATCGGCTGGACCACATGGGGATGGTGCCCCACCACCGCACCGGCTCCCGCCTTCACAAGCAATGCCGCCACGTCCCGCTGCCGCCGCGAGGGCCGCTTGGTGAATTCGATCCCCCAGTGCACCGTGACCAGGGAGGGGATCCCTTCCCGTTTCAGGCGTTCCAGATGCCCCGTCACGCGCGCAAGGTCAGCGCAGACCATCGTTCCTTCCACGGGCAGGTCGGTCCAGCCCAGGATCGCCATGCGACGATCCTCCGTCACAACAGGCGCGCACGGATCCCCCGAGAGCGACGCGCCGACCGGCTCCACGCCGGCCTCCCGCAAGGCTTCCAGCGTCTGCCGCAGGCCTTCGCGTCCCCGGTCCAGCGCATGGTTGTTGGCGAGGTTCGCGCAGGTGAATCCCGCCCGCCTCAATGCCTGCGCGACGGACCGATCGGAACGCAGCGGATAGGCCTTCTTCTGCGCCGGGACCGAGTCGTCGCACAGCGGCGTCTCGAGGTTCATGAGCACGACATCGGCCCCTTCGCGAAGCGATGCCGTGCGGGCAAGCACGGAGTCGACAGGGCGCCCGGCCAGCCAATGCCGCACGCCCCGATCGAACATCGCATCGCCCAGCACCGTCACGCGGGGAGGTGCCGCCAGCAGCGCCCCCACCAGGAGACTCAGCAACCGTCGGTCTCGATGGGCATGCTGATCGCCTTCTTCACCGGCGCATGGATCCTGTCCTGCCAGCGCGAGCGCGGCGGAATCTTGCCCTTCTCGATCATCTCGTGCCACTCCTTGTCGGTCAGGCGGCTCGTCCCCTTCCACTCGCGGTGGCTGAAGACCGAGCCGCGCACCAGCCGCAGTTCGCCTTCGATCGGGACGATGGCCCAAATTGCGCTCGCTGGCCCGGTGGCTTCCAGCAGAACTTTGTCGTTGCTGTAGACATCCACCACCGAGCCCATGTGCTTCTCCTCGCTCTGCGCGAAGCTGACGTTGTCCGTCCCGATCACCGCCATGGTGGTGCGTTCCACATCCCCACCGATCCACTCGAGCTTCTGGTAATCCGCCTTGTCCAGGGGCTTTCCGGCCAGTTCCTTGTCAGAGCAGTCGGCCAGCCACAGCAGCTCCTTGCGAAGGTCCTCGTCGATGGAGAATACCTGCTCGTCGTCAAGTTTCAAGCGCTTGAGCAGAGCATCGACGCTGTCCAAGACGGCGGCGGCTCCGCGCCAGAAGGTCGGCACCGGTTCCACATATCCCTTGGGCTCCGGAGGAGGAGGCGCATCGTCCCCGCCGCCACCGCACTCCGCCCCGGCAGGCTGTTCCTGGTAGAGGAGCACTTCCTGCTTCTGGATGGTCCAGGCCGCCGAGGCGGTGAGCAGGTTCTTGCGCTGCCAGAGCGGGGTCGGGAAGAAGTCGGGCACCTGGCCTTTCGGCACATCGAAGATCGTCTTCAGGAGGCGCATCCGCTTGGCGTGGAAGTCCTCGCCGGGAATGCCGCCCGCGAAGGTCCGACGCACCGCCGCCAGGGAGTCGGGGTACGCGGACCAGAACTGGGCCTGCTTTTCCTCGTTCAGGAGGATGGTGTCTGCCTGCGCGATCCCCTGCACCGCCCACAGGTCAAGTACCGTGGGGAACGGACGCGGCCCCGGTCTGGGTCGGAGATAGACCAGCCGCTGGAGCATCTCGCCGTCGGCCGACCAGCGGCGCGGCAGCATGCGGATCGTCGGAGCCTCGACAGCGGCCTTCAGCTCGTCGTTCGAGGCGCGAGGCTTCATGCGCGCCGAGTCCAAGGCCGCCACCTTGCGCCCGAACTCCCTGAGAGCCGCGGAGTCGGCCACGATCGCCTTGAGGTCGCCGCCCGCGCCCACGGACAGGATCTGTCGCAACGACAATCCGTTCTCCGGGCCCGCGAAGGCGCTCACGACCTCTTCCCAGGCCTTGAGCTTGGCGGCGGTCTTGGGGTTGTGCTGCAGGTCGTCGGCCAGCAGGAGCATGGCACCGAAGCGCACCGGATCGTCGGTGCGGATCCTGAGCTCGCCCAGCCAGCGCACCGCCCGGAAGTAGCCGCGCAGCGTGTCGTTGCCGTCGTAATGCCCGCGGGGCACGAGCTGGGAATAGTCGAACAGCTCGTCGCCGGCCAAGGCCGAGCCCATGCCTTTCGCGGCCAGGGAATTTGACAGATCCTGACTCGCTACCTTGTTCCAGGCACCGGCGGCGGCGACCTTGGACTTGCCCCGCGCCAGCGACGACGCGACCCCGAGATAGGCGTCGAGCCATTCGGCGCTCGCCTTCACGCCCGGCTCCATCGGAGCCTTCAGGCGACCGCGTCCCACGGTGCGCAGGGCTTCCAGGGAGTTGCCGAGCTGCGCGGCGAGATGGCGCGTCTCCAGGTCCTTGAGCAGCATCTTGAAGCGCATGTGCAGCAGCTGCAGGTAGAGATCGGTGGTCACGAACGACGGGACGTGCTCGTATTCGTTGCGATCGTACATGTTCCACAGCTGGGGATCGGTGCCCTCCGCGATCGAGAAGCCTGCGGTGTCGAGCTGCCCGAGCACCGCCGACGGCAGGGAACGGAACAGGTGCCGGTCGATCACGTGGTTCAGACGGGAACGCGGAAGACCGTCCACGACCATGTGGTCCATGGCGTGCCGCGCCTTGATCTCCTTGTCCAGACGCGCCATCCAAGCCTTCTCTGCCTTGCTGTAGACAGGCTTGAACTCCTCGAACCAGACCGGCTGGTACCATGCGAACTGCTCGAAGAAAGCGCGCCTCTCGGGATCCAGGAACACCACGCCGTTGCGGGCTTCCACGAAGGCTCGCGCCAGCACGAGGTCGGGCATCGTCAGCGAATCGAACACGAGACCGGTGTCGAGCCTGGGCGGGGAGACCAGCGGCTTGTTGCGGACCTCCTTCCAGTAGTCGAGGAAGCGCTGCGACGCGCGGAAGGGCTTCAGGTGCTCCGGCACCGCGCCGGCCTTGGCCTTGCACATCGCCACGATCCGGGGCGCGACCTTCCAATGCATCGCGCCGTCGAGGCCCGCCTTGACCGCCTGCGCCTTGGCGACCTCGGCAGGGGCTGCCGGAACGTCCTGGGCACGGCTTCCCGCCGTCAGCATCCCCATGACAAGAACTGTCAAACGCATCATCTCGCATCCCTCCATGTCGCAGCCGCCCGGGACGAGTCCGCCCCGTCGACCAGCATCGAATCCACCTCGAATCCGAACCCGCTCCATCGGAGACGGGCCACCAGCCAATCCTTCCCCCGCGTCTCCAGCGAGAGCAGGTCCCTGCGCCCGCCAGGCCTCGCCACGATGCGGCATTCCCGCAGCTCGGCGACGAGCTTCGTCCCCAGCCAGAGCGGCTTGAGCCGATCCTCGCCCCGCGTCCAGATCTGGATGCGCCGCCGCATCGCCGGATCATGGCGGTTGGACTTGGTCACGCCCACCAGCACGTCCACGCTCCCGTCGCCGTCCAGGTCGCCCAGCTCCAGGGAATGCACCGGGTGCGGCAGCGTCGTGCGCTGCGTGCCGCCCGGACCCGCCAAGACCAGCACCTGGAATGTCCGCCCCTGCTCGATGCGGGCCGTGTCGCTGCCGAGCACGGCCTGGCGCAGCACCGTCGGATCGGCGGCCACCAAGGATGCGGCAAGCAGGGACCATGTCACCACCGGGAAGGGCATGGCCCAAAGGTACCCATTGCGGGCGAGGCCGGAATCACGATCCGCCAGGAGGATAGGCCCCGGCAACATCGGCAAGGCTTCCGTGTAGATTGGTCATCCCATTCTCGGAAGGTGCCGCAATGAGCAAGGTCTTCGTGAACATCGCCCTCAGCCTCGACGGCTACCTGGCGCCGGAAGGCATGGACCTGGAGCACTGGAGCGATCCCGGACACAAGGACTGGGGAGCCAAGTGGGGCACCATGATGGCCTGGATCCTCAAGTCCCGCTACTTCCGCGAAACGCTCGGATTCGGGGAAGGCGGCGAGACCGGCCCCGTGAACGACCGGATCCGCCACACCATGGAGCGCAGCGGCGCCAGCATCATGGGCAAGCGAATGTTCGAGCAGGGCGAGATCTCCTGGCCCGAGGAGGCTCCGTTCCATACGCCCGTCTTCGTGCTGACCCACGAACGGCGCGGACCGTGGGTCCGGCCGGGAGGCACCACCTTCCACTTCGTGGACGACGGCTTCGAGAGCGCCCTGGCGAGGGCCAAGGAAGCGGCAGGCGACCGCGACGTGCGCATCTCGGGCGGGGCAGACGTGATCCAACAGGCCCTTGGGCTGGGAGTGGTGGACGAGCTGGAGATCGCCATGACACCGGTGTTCTTCGGCAGCGGTCGGCGCCTCTTCGAGAATCTCCCGGATCCTCTCCCGCAGCTTCGCATCGATTCCGTGCTCCAGGATGTCGACGCCACCCTCGTCCGTTATGTGCGCACTTAGGCCTGCACCCGTCGAGGAGTCCGTCTCGGGCGATGTCCACTGCGTCTTCCTGCGCGGGGTGATGCCCACCGGCAGGAACAAGGTCCCGATGGCGGAGCTGCGCAAGGCCCTGGAGACCGAAGGCTTCCTCGGCGCCCGCACCTACATCCAAAGCGGCAACACGGTCGTACGGTCCGCGAAGGGGGTTCGGGAAGTCGAGACGCTGGTGCGCGAGGCGATCCTCAAGCATATCGGTCCCGACCTGAGCGTGGTGGTGCGCAGCCCCGAGGAACTGCGCGCGATCCTGGCGAGGAATCCGTTCCCCGAGGACGCCCGCGACCGCACCTACTTCACCCTGTTCGCGACGCTCCCCGATCCGGCCATGATGGAGGCCTTCCTGCGGACCGACTTCGGCGGCGACCGCATCCGATTTGACGGAAATTGTCTCTACACCTGCTATGCGACCAGGCTCAGCGACTCGAAGTTCCACAACAACGTCTTCGAGAAGAAGCTGAAGGTCGCGGCCACCACGCGCAACACGAACACCATGGAAGCGATGATCTCGCTGGGCTCGTAGCCGTTCCCGCCTACTCCCCCGCCATATCCCCCAGCCAGCTCAGCCGGATCACCGGCTCGCCGGCGGCCTTGCTTGCCTCGAGGTCCACGACCAGCTTCATCGACCAGTCGTTGAGGTCCTCGTCGTCCTGCAGGATCTGCTCCACCAGCCACACGTCCACGCTCTTTGCGATGCGGGTGTGGCGGGCGTTGCGACCCTCGGCATCCAGCCGCAGCTCGACATGCTCCTTGACGAACGAGCGCCACGCATCGTCCATGCGCAGCGCATTCCAGAGCATTCCCGTCTCGTCCTCGTGGGGACCGGGGCCCAGCACTTCCAGGCATTCCTCAAAGGAGCCGCGCGACCAGAGGCGCAAGGCCGAGAGCACGCGCTCGCGGATCTTGCCGGTGAACACGCGCGCGTCCTTGGTGATGTCCAGGGCGGCCTCGTCGGCGCCCAGGGGCTTGAGCTCCTGCACGTCCTCGGCCTTGAACTCGGGATTGCGCAAACGCTCCCATTCCTCGAGGAGCGAGGAGTCGACGCGCTTGAGCATCTCGCCCAGGTAGACCTCCATCTCGCGCACTTCCTCGGTCTTGGCCGACTCCGGCACGGTCTGCACCAGCACGCGGAAGGTCGAGTTGACGTGGCGCAGCAGCAGGCCTTCGCTCTTCTCAAGGTCGTACTCCTTCACGTAGTCCGAGAAGGTGCGGTAGTTCTCGAACATCTCGCGCACGATGCTCTTTGGCTTGATGTTCTCGTGACCCACCCAGGGGTGTTTCTCGGCGAAGGTGTTGAAGGTGCCGTAGACGAAGTCGCGCTGGGGCTTGGGGTACTCCATCTCCTCCAGGCGTGCGATACGCTCGTCGTACTCCACGCCCTCAGCCTTCATGCGGGCCATCTCGCGGGTCTTGAGCACGTCGAGCTGCTTGCGCAGGATCAGGGCCGGGTCCTCGAGGATCGACTCGATCAGCGTCAGGAGGTCCAGCGGATACTCCGGGCTTTCCTGGTCCAACAGCGGGATCGTGTCCATGAGCCACAGCGAGAGCGCGTGGTCCATCGAGAAATCCTCGCCCATCTCGGCCTTCACCCGAAGCTTTGCCATCCCCGGGGCGCTCGGGGTGATGAACTCCACGATGCCGCGCTCCACCAGCGGCTTGAAGAGCTGGAAGGCGCGTTTCTTGTGCTCCTTCTTCTGGCGCGGCGGCTCGTGGCATTCGGACAGAATCTGTCTTAATGCCTTGCAGCCGTCAGTCTCGCGGGTGAGCACGTTCAGGAGCATCCCGTGGGTCACCTTGAAGCTCGACTGCAGCTTCTCCGGGGTCGCGGTGATGAGCTTGCGATAGGTCTGCTCGTCCCAGGGCACGTAGCCCTTCTCGGGGGGCTTGGCTTTCTGGAACTTCTTTCCGCTGCTTGCCGCCTTGGCCGCGGCCTTGGCGTTCTCGATCACGTATTCGGGGGCCTGGGCCACCACGTATCCCACGTCATCGAAGCCCTTGCGTCCGGCGCGTCCCGAGATCTGGTGGAAGTCGCGCGCCGAGAGGATGCTCGTCTTGTCGCCGTTCCACTTGCACAGCTGGGTGAAGAGCACGGTGCGGATGGGCACGTTCACGCCCACCCCCAGAGTGTCGGTGCCGCAGATCACCTTCAATAGTCCCTGCTGTGCGAGCTTCTCGGTGAGGATGCGGTACTTGGGAAGCAGGCCCGCGTGGTGCAGTCCGATGCCCTGGCGCAGCCAGCGCTTGAGATCGGGGCCGTAGGGCGAGGCGAAGCGGAAGCCCTCCAGCGCCTTGGCAAGCGCGGCCTTCTCTTCCTTGGTGCAGAGGTCGAGGCTAGTGAAATTCTGGGCGTTGCGCGCCGCATCGGCCTGGGTGAAGTGGACCACGTAGACCGGCGAACGGCCCGAGCTCACCTGCATCTGCACGGCGTTGGGGAGCGCGTTCTCCGACCAGTCGAACTGCAGCGGCACGGGGCGCGTGACCGACTTCACCACCGCAGTGGCGCGCCCGGTGCGCTTGTTCATTTCCTCTTCGAAGAACTGCGTGTCGCCCAGCGTCGCCGACATCAGCAGGAAGCGCGCTTTCGGCATCGTCAGGAGCGGGATCTGCCAAGCCACGCCGCGCGAGCGGTCGGAGTAGTAGTGGAACTCGTCCATCACCACGTCCACGATGGAGCAGTCCTCGCCTTCGTTGAGCGCGATGTTCGAGAGGATCTCGGCGGTGCAGCACAGGATGGGCGCGCCGTGGTTCACCGACGCGTCGCCCGTCGAGAGCCCCACGTTCTCCGGCCCGAACTCCTTGCACAGGGCCATCCACTTCTCGTTCACCAGCGCCTTGATCGGGCAGGTGTAGACCGATTTTCTCCCCTGAGCCATCGACAGGAAGTGCAGCCCCGAGGCCACCAGCGATTTGCCGGATCCTGTCGGCGTGTTGAGGATGACGTTCTTCCCCTCGCACAGCTCGAGCAGCGCCTCTTCCTGGGCCGGGTAGAGCTCCATGCCGCGCAAGGCCTGGACCTCGAGAAAGCGCACCAGGAGGTCGTCGCTCGAGAGGGTCTCGCCGGGCTGCGGCAGGGCATCGGAAAGGGAGGCAATGGACATGAGGGGGTAAGGTAGCTCCGCAAGGGACCTTGGGCGCCTCCCGCTGCGCGGGATCGGGCTGCCTGCCAAGCCTCCGTAGCTTCGACTCCGCTCAGCCTACGGGGTCTTGGGCAAAGCCGGCATCCCTGGCGCATCGAACCAGGATTTTCACTCAAGGTCACATCAATGAATTTCGCTTTCATATTTCAACTTTTCGACTAATTTGAATGAATAATCGAACATCAACAAGTCCAGGTACACGATGAATCGCATCCATCTCACCGGCTTTCATCCCGATCTCAGGACCATCCTGAGCAATCATCGTGACCTCGGTCCGTCATGCGCAGTGATCCACGGCTGTCGCCCCTTCAGCCTACTCAGCCTTGCCAAGCACTCCCATTCCTTCCAGCGCAAGCTCGAAGCATGGCGCTGCCAGCACGAGGAGCTCGGCCTGAATTCCCACGAGGACCAAGGATAGGACTCCTCAGTCCCCTAGGCTCAAGAGCGACACGAAAGCGCTCCAACAGAGCCTCCCTAAGAACTTGGAGTCCCTAGGCGCACTTGCATAAATCCCACTTCCCGCTTGCTTTCCTCCTCCCAATTGGATAAATTCGACTCATGCAGACGATTGGTCGAAAAGTTATCGTGAACGGGATGACCAAGGAAGAGCGAACCCGCCGCGACATCCTGGACGCCGCTTTGAAGCAGTTCCAGCGCTTCGGCCTGCGCAAGACCACCTTGGAAGACATCGCTGCCGCCATGGGCAAGAAGAAGAGCTTCCTGTACTACTACTTCGAGAGCAAGGACGCGATCCTCACGGCGGTGGTGCAGCGCGAGATGGATGACATCATCTCCCATACCCGCCAACTGGTCGATGCCCAGCCTACTCCGCAGGACAAGCTGCGTGCCTTCTTCACCGCACCACTCCTACAGATGCTCGATCGCCTCCGCACCTTCAGCCAGATCGTGGAGGAACTGCGCACCGACGGCGAGGAAATGGGCAAGATGACCAACCTGCGCTTCACCCTCAACCAGCGCGAAGAGGCCCTCTTCCTGGCGATCCTGAACCAAGGAATCTCGGAGGGAATCTTCCGCCCCATGGACGAAGCCGCCCGCAGGAGCGTCGCCAGCTTCGCCACCGCCGCGATCCGGGGCATCGAGATGGGCTTCATGTGGGGATCCATGCAGGATGATTCGCTGGCCCACCTCGACCAGGTCACCAGCGTCCTCATTCGCGGCTTGATGATCTGAGCACTTAGTTCTGGCATTGTTCGTTCTTTTTGCCCATAATTCGACCATTCATACCCTTAGTCGAAGGGGGTCTCATGATCCACGCAGCACAGCATTCGATTGAGCCGCAAGCATCGCTGCCAAGCAAGCCAGAGGCCAACAGTCCGAAGTACCGCCTCGAAGAACTCCCGCCGCCACCTCGTCCTTCTCATGTCCGTCCTTCGGATCCATGTGTGACGCCTAGATCCACTCTACCCGGCGAAGCAGCTTCTTCAGATCCATTTTTCGACCAAAAGACCAATCTAGTCGAACGTATTTTTCCTTGAAGTCTCACAAATCACAAAAGTAAGATCGCATCAAATCACAGCGCAACCAGGAGGAACAGGACATGGACTTGCTGAACCAGGCAGGCATTGCCCCTGCCAAGACCGCTCGCTCGAACCGAGCACCGCTCGTCGTCGCAGGAATGTTGAGCACTCTGAGCCTATTCGGCTGCAAGGAGGAGAAGGCCGCCGTGGCCACCCAGCCCCCTGTCGTGCGCACTGCATTGGTCCAGGTCAGTGATTCGGCCCAGGACCTGGCCCTGTCCGGCCAGCTCGATGCCGACGTATCGGTGGCCGTGAGCTTCGCCTCGGTCGGGGGAACGATCCAGAAGGTGCTGGTGAACGAAGGACAGGCCGTACGCCAGGGTCAGGTCCTAGCAGTGTTGGACGCCGGCTCCCAGCGTGACCAACTGGCGACGGCCCAGGCCAAGGCCCGTCAGGCCGATGACGCCTATGCACGCCTTGAGCCCATGCACAAGAACGGAACCGTCACTGAAGTCAAGTGGGTCGAAGTCGAGACGGGCCGGGACCAGGCTCGCAGCATGGTCTCCATGGCTGCGCGCAACTTGGAGGACGCGACCCTGAAAGCTCCGCTCTCGGGCATCGTCGCCAAGCGTTCCATCGAACCGGGCGAGCAGGCCACCCCAGGCCTTTCCGCCTTCACCATCGTCCAGACCGGCACCATGCTCGCGACCGTGGCCGTCCCGGAAAAGGACATTGCCCGCCTCAAGCCGGGAACCAAGGCGCGTGTGAGCATTTCCGCCCTGGACCGGACAACCGCAGGAACGGTCCGCGAGATCGGCGTGCAGGCCGATCCCCTCACGCGCACCTACAAGGTCAAGGTCGCCCTCCCCAATCCCGACGGCGCCCTGCGCGTGGGCATGGTCGCGGACGTGCGCCTGAATATGCCGGGACGCAAGGGCATCCCCATCGCACCACAGGCGGCCGTGCAAGTGGACGAGGCTGGCCACAACTTCCTTTGGGTGCTTAGCGATGCCAAGGTGCATCACCGCACGGTGAAGCTGGGAGGCTACCTCAAGGAAGGCATCGCCATCGATTCGGGCCTGTCGGCCGGCGAATCCGTCGTAGTGTCCGGAACGCCCATGCTGTCCGAGGGCCTCGCGGTCCAGGTCGGAAAGTGAGCGACGCCATGAAGGCACGCAATCCGATCGAATGGGGAATGGTCCATTGGCGCATCGTGGCGACGATCTGCGTGGCCCTGGTGGGCTTCGGCGCCTGGTCTCTCTGGGGCATGTCCCGCCAGGAGTTCCCACAATTCACCATCCGCCAAGGGCTGGTGGTGGGCGTGATGCCGGGGGCGAACTCCCGCGAAGTTGAGGAACAGCTCACACGCAAGGTGGAGGCCTATCTCTTCGGCTTCGACGAGGTGGAGAAGTCCAAGACCTATTCCTATTCCCGCGACGGCCAGATGGTCATCTACGTGGAGCTCAAGGAAAGCGTCAAGGGCCTGGAGGCTCCCGCCTTCTGGGCGCGATTGCGACACGGCCTGACCGAGCTCAAGATGCAGCTGCCCAGCCAAGTCGTGGCCCTGGTGGGCGTGGACGACTTCGGCGACACCAGCGCGCTCCTGCTTGCCATCACGGCGCAGGGGCACAGTTGGACGGACATCGACCTCTATGCGCGGGATCTGGAGAACGAACTGCGACGCCTCCCGGCCACCTCCAAGCTCAAGCGCTCCGGCCTCCAGGAAGAAAGCATCCGCATCCAACTTTCGCGCGACCGGCTTTCCCAGTACGGCATCCGTCCGGCCAGCGTCCTCCAGGCCCTCCAGAGCACCGGCATCCTTCCGGTAGCGGGAAGACTCGATGCAGGGGACCTTGAGATGCCCATCCACGTCTCTCCCGTCCTGCACGGCGAGAAGGAGCTGGGCGAGACCGTGCTGCTTTCCGTCAATGGTACGGCCGTGCGCCTGAAGGATGTAGCGCAGCTGAAGCGTGGCTACCAGGATAACGACGCGCAAGTGCGCTACGACGGCAAGAACGCCCTGATCCTCTCGGTGGAGATGTCCCACGGCAACGACATCACCGGCTACGGCAAGGATGTCGATGCGGCCATCGCCCGGGTCAAGGCCCGACTTCCAGCCGGCGTCGAGATCGTACGGGTGGCCGACCAGCCCCTGGCCGTCTCCCATGCCATCAACCACTTCCTGCGCGACTTCGGCCTGGCCATCGTCGCGGTGATCCTGGTCACCATGCTCTTCCTGCCGCTGCGCGTGGCCGGTGTGGCAGCCCTGACCATCCCCATCTGCGTACTCATCACCTTAGGCCTGCTCAACCTCCTCGGAGTCGAGCTGCAGACCGTGTCGCTCGCAGGCCTGGTGGTGGTGCTGGGCATGGTGGTGGACAACGCCATCATCATCATCGACAACCACCTTGAGAAACTGGACCACGGCATGCATCCGTGGAAGGCGGCCTGGAAGAGCGCCAAGGAACTCATTCTCCCGGTCATCACGGCGACCCTTGCCATCATCCTGTGCTACCTGCCCATGACCTTCTTCATGGGCGGAACCTCCGGGGACTTCATCAAGAGCCTGCCCGTGACCATCGCTGTGGCTCTGGTCGTATCCCTCCTGGTTGCAGCCTTCCTGGTCCCTGCGATGGACTACGTCCTGATCCGCAAGGGAATCTCGCACGGCAAGAAGGAGGACAAGAAGAGCTTCCTCGACCTGCTGCAGGGAGGGTACGACAAGCTCCTCGAGCTGGGATTCCGCATCCCCAAGTCCATCCTGGCCTTGGGCATCCTATCGGTGGTGGCCAGCCTCTTCATCGCCTCCAAGCTCCCGCAGCAGCTCTTCCCGAAGGTGGAGCGCAATCAGTTCGCCGTGGAGATCAACCTCCAGAAGGGGCGCAGCCTGGCGGCGACGGACTCCGTCGTGCACCGGATCGAAGCGATCCTGCGGGCCGACAAGCGGGTGCTCAACGTGACCAGCTTCGTCGGCGCCTCCTCGCCCCGCTTCCACACGGTCTACGCACCCAGCATGCCTTCGCGCAGCTATGCGCAGATCCTGGTCAATACGGTCGACAACAAGACCACGGAGGAGATGCTGGACGAATATGCAGTCAAGTACCGGGGTGCCTTCCCCGACGCCTGGGTGCGCTGGAAGCAGCTGGAGATGCAGAACTTCGCCACACCCATCGAGGTGCGCCTGTGGGGCGACAGCCTGCCGCTCCTGCGCGAGGCGGCGGCACGCATCCAGGGGGACGTCCAGAAGCTGCCGGAAGCCGAATGGATCCGCAACGACTGGGATGATCCGCTGCGAGGCGTACGCATGGACGTGGATTGGGACGAGGCCGGACGCCTGGGCGTCTCGCCCTCCTTCCTGGGCGTGTCGCTGGCCATGGGCACTTCGGGCTTCGGTGTCGGTACCCTATGGGAAGGGGACCATCCGGTGAAGCTCGTGCTCAAGGAGGACTCTCTGCGCTCGAAGACCGTGGAAGGGTTCCGCCAGCAGCAGGTTTCCTCCATGCCACTGGGCGTATCGGTGCCGCTGTCCCAGGTCGCCCGGGTCGAGCCCGACTGGACCCAAGGAACCATCCATCACCGCAACGGCGTGCGCTGCCTGACGGTACGCATCGACGTCCGTCGCGGCGTGCTGGCCATGGACGTGCAGAAGAAGGTCGAGGCCATCGTGGCGAAGGGGCTGCCCACGGGCGTCGTCGCGACCTACGGCGGCGAGGCGGAAGCCACCGTGGAATCCTTCACTCCGTTGGTCAAGTCCATCGCCGTCAGCATGGCCCTGATCTTCGCGGTCCTCCTGGCGCAGTTCGGGAGATTCCGCAAGGTCGTGCTGGTCATGCTCACCATGCCCCTATCCCTCTTCGGAGCGACCTTCGGGCTGTGGATCACCGGCTACGCCTTCAGCCTGACCGGCTTCATCGGCATCATCGGCCTGATGGGCATCGTGGTGCGCAACGGCATCATCCTGGTAGGCTATGCGGACGAGCTACGGCAGGAGGGGTTCTCGGTTTCCGAGGCAGCCCTGGCGGCCGGCAAGCGGCGCATGCGCCCGATCTTCCTCACCTCGATGGCCGCCGCCGTGGGCGTGATCCCCATGATCGCCTCGGGCTCAAGCCTGTGGGGACCGCTGGGATCCGTCACCGCCTTTGGCTTGGTCCTCTCCATGATCCTGACACTTTTTGTCCTGCCGGTCGCGTACTGGCTGATGTGCGCAAACGAACAGCCCCTGACCATTCCCGAGGAGGCGCGCCATGCGTAAGCTCATTCCCATCCTTCTCGTCAGCGCCACCTGCTGGGCCGAAGGTCCCTACACCCTGGAAGAGTGCCGCCGCCTGGCGCGCGAAAGCAACGCGGAGGTCCGCACCGCCGCGATGGAGGTCGAAGGCGCCGAGCAGACGCGCAAGGCCACGTTCACCAAATACTTCCCGCAGGTCTCTGCGACCGGTGCCGTGGTGGTCGGGAAAGATCCCCTCATCAACGCCCCGGCCATGGGGCTGGAACTGGGCAAGACGACCAACGTGCTGGCCTTGATGGTGCAGCAGCCGCTGTTCGTCGGCGGGCGCGTGGTCAACGGCAACCGCCTGGCCAAGCTGGGCGAGGAGGTCGCCCAGGACAAGCTCCTGCTGGCGCGACGCGACGCCGTGGCACAGGTCGAGGAGAAGTACTGGACCCTGCTTTCCCTGCAGGAGAAGAAGCGGACCCTGGCCGCCTACGACACTCTGCTGGGAAGCCTGGAGGTCCAGGTCAAGGATGCCGTGGCGCATGGGCTGACCAGCCGCAACGATCTCCTCAAGGTCTCGCTCAAGCGCAGCGAGGCAAAGGTGAGCCGGATGCAGCTGGAAAGCGGGATGCGACTGGCAAGCCGCGACCTGCGCCAGCACATGGGGCTTCCCGAGGACACGCTCCTGGTGCTGGCAGACACCCTGGCTCCCGGTCAGGATCCGTCCGGACTCGAAGCGATGCGCCGCGGCGCCGTAGACAAGCGCATCGAGACGCGCCTCTTGGGGCAAGGAGTGCGCGCCGAGGAGCTGCAGGCCGACATCGAATCCGGCACGCGGCTTCCCACGGTGGCAGTGGGCGCCCAGGTGTTCCGTGCCGACCTCAAGGGAACCGATCCGATCAACAACGCCATCGCCTATGCGATGGTGAGCGTCCCGCTCACCGACGCTTGGAGCGGGACCTATAGCACCTCGGCCAAACGCACGAAGGTCCGGGAGGCCAGCCTGAGAGACGTCGAGATGCGACGCAAGCTGGCCCTGGGGATCGACAAGGACTGGGAAGACCTCCAGCGCGCCTACCAGTCGAGCCTGGTCTCGGACGAAGCCGTCGCCCAGTCCGAGGTCAACCTGAACGAGGAATCCGACCGCTACCGCAACGGCATGTCAGCCCTCTCGGACCTGCTCGAAGCCCAGGCCTTGCGTCAGCAGTCCCTGGACGGCCGCGTGGATGCCCGCAAGGACTACTGGATGGGGCGTTCGTCCTACCTGCGCTCGGTGGGACGGAGCGAAGAGCGCCCTTGATCAGCCTCTCGGCAGCCTGCCTACCAGTGAGGCGGCTTGTCGTTGGCCGGTCCGAAGTCGGGACTTCCCGATTCTGCGCGGTTCTTGACCTCCTGCAGCTCGCGCCGCAGCGCGTCGATCTCGTCCCGCATCTCCAGGACCACTCCGTTGAGCACTCCGAGGGCGTGGTCCTGGTAGGCGATCTTGGTCTCGAGCTCGATCCAGCGTTCTTCGGTGTCCATGGCAGGGCAATGTAGTCCCGAGGTGCAAAATCTTCGCTCTTGGGTGTTCCAATTCGCAGAGCGCAAACGTCCAACATTTCGTCCACGCCTGCATGAATCATTTTCATGCTTGTTTCTGTACCGACTGGACGGTATATTCTTTACCGACTGGACGGTAAAGTTGGAAGATCACCTCCACAATCCAATCAAGCCATCACAACGGGAGACGGATCATGGCGCAACAAGGGCACAAGGACGTGGACATGGGCTGGGGCATGCGGATGGTCGCCCTGGACAACGTCCTGCGCCCGATCGAGCCTTTGCTGGTCCTGGCCTGCGCCAGCTTCTACGCCGGCGGCGCCTGGGGCTCCTTCAAGTTGGCCGAGTCGATGGCCTACCTGTTCTACCGCTTGAGCCTCCTAGGCATGGACCGGGGAATCGTCTGGCGCTTCGGCAACGCCACGCCCGAAGGCTACCGGCGCGACCTGTTCGCCTCGCTCTCCTGGGTGCTGGGTGCCTCGCTGCTGGGCTCCGCCATCCTGGTCGGCCTGTCCTTCACGGCCATCGGCTCGGTCAAAGGCATGGACCTGCCCCTCCACAGCCTCCTGATGATCGCCGCGACGGTCCCGATGCTGGCCCTTTCCGAGATGATCTTCCAGGCCAACCTCAACCGCCAAGAAATGCTCGCCCGCATCCTGGGCAAGAACGTGCTGCTCCCCCTGACAGTCTTCGGCGGATCGATTCTGGGCCACTTCCTGAACGGTCCCGGCCTTCCCTTCTGGTTCTTCCTGGGCGCCCTGGCCAACCTGTCCGTCGCCGTGACAGCCTTCCTGCGCACCCATGGCATCGCCCGCGCGGACCTCGTTCCCGTCCGTCCTTCCAAGGAACTGCTGGGCTTCAGCCTGCCCCTGATCGGCTCCGACCTGCTGCTGGGGATCACCACCCGCATCGACCTCATGCTGATCGGCGGCCTGGCCGGCATCAAGGCGGTGGAGGTCTACAACGTGGTGATGATGATCGGACGCTCGCTCGGCGCCATCCGCCAGTCCTTCGAAGGTCTGCTGCTCTCGGCCTTCTCCCGCGAGGGAGCCCGCGAGCTCACCGCCAATCTGCGCACCCGCCTGAACCATGCGGTGTGGGCGGTGGGCAACCTGATGGGCCTTGCCTTGCTTGTGATCGTGTTCTGGGGCCAGCACCTGCTGTCGCTCCTGAATCCCCAGTACCAGGCCGGCTGGAGTGCCCTGATCGCCATGACCTTCCTGACCTGGCTCAACGTTTCGGGAGACCTCTCCGGGGTGATGCTCCAGGGACTGGGCCGCTCGCGCGACTGGATGACGGCGCAATTGACTGGATTTGTCATCAACGTCGCCTTCAACCTGTGGTGGATCCCGCTGTGGGGCGCCCTGGGCGGCGTGCTCGCGCTGGGAGCCTCGGTCTTCGCGCAAGGCGTGGTTTGCCAGATCCTGCTGTGGCGGGCGGGCGGAGGCCATCTCTGGCTCAACCGCTACCTCAAGAGTTCGCTGCATTTCGCCTCGGGCCTGGTCGCCCTGTCCGCAGCCTCCCTCTACATCGACAACATCTGGTTCCGCGCCGTCCTCTTCCTGGCCGCCTCGGCCGGATGGTACCTGCTCTACCGCAAGGGGGCCGAGACCTTCGGGCGCGACCTTTCCCTGGCGAGGCAAGCATGAACGCGAATGCACATCCGCTCTACCTGGACACCCCGATGCCTCAACCCCGCCTGCGCGAAAGCGAATGGATCTGGCTTGCCCGGATCCTCCTCTTCATGGTCTTCCTGGCCACCGGCGGCATGCGCCTGACGATGGACGCCGCGCAGCTGGCTACGCTTGGCGACTGGACCCAGAACCTCCTGCCGGTGCGTTGGGTCGGAGCCGCGCAGATCCTGGCCGCCGCCACCCTGCTGCTTCCCAAGACGCGCCGGGGCGGAGCCGCCACCCTTGCGGGCTCGTTCCTGCTCCTGAGCTACCTGCTGGGCTCGCTCCTCACCCACCTCACCACGGGCGGGAACGGCTGGAGCATCGATGCCCTGCGGATCGCCGGTCTAGCCTTCGTGCTGCGCGACCTGTGGCAAGGCATCTTCCTGGGCCGCACCGGACTGCTCTAGAGCCCTAGCAGCACCCGGTACACATCCCCTCGATCGTTGCGCAGCACACCCACGCCACGCGGCGAAGAAGGCGGCACCAGAAGAAGGCCTCCCTGTGTGGCCTCAAGACGCAAATCGACGTTCTGCCCGTCGGCCTGGGACAAGCTCCAATGCGCTCCGTACGGCACCTTCCAGCCTTTGCCTTGGGCCTTGGGAATGAACGGAACCAGGGAATTCCCCGTGCCACGGTACCCGATTCCAACTCGATGCTTGAACTGATTGTACTCGAACTTGCAATCCAGGAAAAGACTGTCCCGAGCCTTCGTCACGCTGTCTTTCCAATAGACACCAAGACGCGCATCGATCGTATCCACAGGATTTGCCGTATTGTACGTATACAAGGAAACCGAAGGAATCACCGAACGATCGGACGCACAATTCCATTCACAATCAATGAATGGATTCGAACCAAACGCGATCGAATCACCCGGATTCAGCACCAATACACGCCCCTCGCCTTCAAACGGGAGCTTCCGATATTTAGATTGCACACCCGAAAATTCAGCCATATACCCATAGCTGTCCGCAAAACCCATATAAACAGACCACTGTCCACCCACCCCTTCAGAAAGAATGGCAAGGCTCATCGAGTCAACAAGAACCGTATTCTCCCCCACATTCTTCAGATCCCTGTAATGCACAGTATCTGCATCAGTCCCGTGCATGACAGAGTTAATGGGAATCCCTGGTGCATAGTTCCCTGGTCGAGACTGGACAAAACGGAGCGATTCCCCAAAACATCCAGCGCAAAGAAGCAGAAACAAGGCTATCATCTTCATATCAATCTCCTTTAGTCAAGACACGTTGCAAGAGTGAGCGTTGCCCAACGAGTCAGAACAAAGACGATCCGTACTAACCATGGGTGTATTTGAATTCCAGTAGGAAATACGCTCAAACGTGATGGCACTCCAACGCGTTGCGCCATCAACGATTTTCGGGCTCAAGGTGACCTTTCTGACAGGGGAGTCTTCAAGGTAATCCTGCACAAGGGCTTGGCCATGTCGAATGCATGCCACCCGCAGCAATCCGTGCGCTACCAGAGCACAAGCCCCCGATGACCTCCCGGAAGAAAGCCACAGCACCAAAGGCCGCACCGGGCTGGTCTAGCCCCAGACGTCTCCGAGGGCGGCGTTGTCCAGGAGGCGGGTCGCCCCGTAGCGCGCGGCCGTCACAACCAGCGCCGGGCCGTCCAGACGCTCGCGGGCATCCAGGCACTCGAGGGTGTCGGGATCCAGCAGCGAGAAGTAGTCGATGCCGTCGGGTGGATCGATTGACAGGATCTGTCGTCCGGCCTCCAGCAGCACGGCGGGAGAACGCTCCCCCGCTTCCCAGCGCACCACGCAGGCAAGCAAGGCACGCGAGAGCACCAATGCGCGCTTGCGGTCCTCGCTCGAGAGGTAGCGGTTGCGGGAGCTCAGGGCCAGGCCGTCGGCCTCGCGCACGATCGGGGCGACCACGAGCTTGAGCCCGAAGTCGAGGTCCTTGACCATGCGGCGTAGGAGCAGGACCTGCTGGGCGTCCTTCTGTCCGAAGATCGCCACGTCGCACTCGGTCGCGTGGAACAGCTTGGTCACGACGCTGGTGACCCCGTCGAAATGGCCGGGGCGGATCTCGCCTTCCCAGAGGTTCTTCCAGTCCGGAACCGTCACCTCGGTGCGGTACCCTGCGGGGTAGAAGCTCGCATCGGGAGCGAAGACCGCGCTCACGCCTTCGCGGCGCGCCACGTCAAGGTCGGATTCCCAGGTGCGCGGGTACTTCTCGAAGTCCTCGCCGGGAGCGAACTGGGTCGGATTGACGAAGATCGAAAGGACCGTGACCTCGGCATGATGCGCAGCCAGCCGCAGGAGCGAGGCGTGTCCTTCATGGAGGGCGCCCATGGTCGGGACAAAGGCGACGGTCCGTCCCTCGAGACGCTGGATCCGGCTCCATGTGCGCATTTCCGCAGCGGTGCGGAAGACCTGCAGCTCAGGCAAGGACGGCATCCGGCTGGAAGCACCAGACCTCGGATTCCCAAGCGGGGCAATTCTCGACGAGAAGATCGCGAGCGGGAACTCCGGAGAGCGGACAGCAGAAATCGGGAGCCAGGTCCAGGAGCGGCACCATCACGAAGGAGCGTTCAGCCCAACGCTGGTGCGGCACGACCAGATCCGGGGTGACGATGGCCTCTTCGCCGTAGAAGAGCACGTCGATGTCGATCTCGCGGGAGTGAAAGCGGGGGCGCACACGGCGGCCGAGCCAACATTCGACTTCCTTGAAGAACAGCAGCAGGGCATCGGAACCCAGCGTGGTCTCGAAGCGGACGACCTGGTTCAGGTAGCATTCCTGCGGCCCCGGACCGACCGGCAAGGTCTCGTAGACAGGGCTGACCTCGAGGCCTTCGCCCACCGCAATCCGGGAAAGCCAGTTGCGCGCCCTGCGAAGCGCATCCCAGCGATCTCCCATGTTGCTTCCCAACGCCGCGTAGACACGCACCAGGCTGCAATTGCTCATGTCACGGCAATGTAACAAAGGCGCATTGCATTTCAGCCAGCTCAAGTCAAGGAAAAGTTCCCGACCCTCTCCGCCGCCTGCAGCGCACCTCCGGCCAACCCACCCAAAGATGACTAGTTTCCCGCTCATGCCGATCCAGGGACCCATTCCTTTTCCTCCCCAGAAACGCCGTCGTTCCTGGCCCCGCTGGCCCCTGTACACCGCCGGGGCGCTTGGACTTGCCCTGGCGGGCCTGGCCGCCTGGATCGCCTGCGACTGGAATCTCCTGGTGCACGACACGCCCAAGGCCCGCGCCCGCTGGACCCTGGTGCTGGCCGGCGAAGGCACCGACGCCGAGCGCACAAGTCTGGGCCTGAACCTGCTCAAGGAAGGCCGCACCGACAGCCTCCTGATCTCCGGCACCCCTGTGGTCGCGGACATCTACACCAGCTCCGTGCTGCTCTCCGGACTTCCGCAGGAAACCCAGATGCGCCGCCGCGTGCTGGAAGCCCACCATGGAAGCCACAGCACCGTCGCCGAGGCCCAGGCCCTGATCCCCGCGCTCCAAGGCCTGGGTGCCGACACCGTCCTTCTGGTGACCAGCGACTTCCACACCCGCCGGGCCGCCGCGATCTTCAAGGCGATCGCCCCACGCGGCATGGTCTTCCTGCCGGTCAGCGCCCGAAACAGCGAGTTCGCCGCCGGATGGGACAGCCGCGAAGGCGCCAAGCTCTGGTTGCTGGAGTGGAGCAAGACCCTCTGGTGGAACCTCGTGGACCGCTGGAGCACCCTGCCTTTGCTCCCCCAAGCAACTGTCCTGCAACGCTTCCCCGAGACCGGACGCCTGGGTGCCCCTTGCCCGGTCTGCCCACCGCCCGTCGTCTGCCCTGCCGCACCCACCCATCCTCAGGTCGCCGCGCCCCCCAAGCCAGAGGGGCACCGCACCGAGAAGCCCAAGGAGAAGCCGAAGTCCGAGAAGAAATCCAAGGACAAGCCGCGCAAGCGCTGACCATGCTCCCGCTTGCCGCCCTGCTCCTTTCTGCGGCCGTGCAGGCCGGTCCGGCCGATTCCGCCCTCGTCCACTGGGACTGGCTGCCCAAGGACTTCGACATCCTGATGCGCACCAGCGGCCGGGTCGACTTCGCTGTCAACGTCGCCGGCCATGCCCGGGGCGAGGACCTGCCTCCCGGCTACCGCTCCGACTTCTACCTGTGGGTCGACTTCTTCCGCTGGAAGGGCTTGACCTCCAACTGGCTGATCGGCAACACCACCGTGATCTCGCGCAACGACTCCACGGCCTTCCAGCTCTCGCGCATCCGCTACATCCTCACGCCGGGCTACCGCTACGAGTTTGAGGACTGGCAGATCTCGGGCCTCCTGCTGCACGAATGCGTGCACACCGTCTCCCGCCCCGAGGCAAACGGCGCCGTCTGGTGGAACTCCTTCCAGATCGGGGCCGGCAGCAAGGGCGCCTACCACGACCATCTGGTGGACCAGTTCCGCCGCGACAAGGGATTCCCCGCCCTGAAGTTCGACGGCCGCCTGGACGTAGGACAGTTCCTGTACGGCCCGCAGTCTGTCTGGATCGGGCAGAACCACGACTTCCGTCAGGAACTCTTCGGTCTGGGTCGCATGCGCCTGGGAAGCCTCGGCCCCTTCGGCTTCTTCGAGGATGTCGCCCCGCACTTCTGGCGCCGTTCCACTGGCGAGATCCTGCAGAAATGGGACCTCTCGAGCCACCTCTACCTACTGGGCACCCACAACATCGCCGGCGGATTCGTGCGCTGGGTCCCGCTGGACCAGAACCCGATCGACAACGAGGAGAGCCTCCTGCAGGTCGGCGTCGACATCGTATTCTGACCGTCTTTCCCTAGCGTTCCCCGGTCCGTTCGCCGCGCACGGCCCCAAGCCCCAGCCCCCAGCGTCCGACGACTCCCAGCCCCAGGCCGGACTCCCCTCCCGCATGGAGCCAGAAGCCCACCGGAACGGGCCAGGCGGAGCCCGAACCCGGATGCACCTCCAATACGAACTCGTCGGCATTCCCGTGGTGGTACTGGAGTGTCGCCAGGAGGGAATTCTCCCGATCGAGGTAGAGCCCGAGCTTGGGCGCAATCTCCACGGTCCGTCCTCCATCCGGTGCCGTCGCCATGCGCACGGCCCCAAGCCCTGCCGCCGCCGTGACGGCAAGGCCGCTCCCGCCCAGAACCCGGCTCAGGCCAAAGCTCTCCCCCAAACCCCAGTGATAGAAGCCCTTCCAGCCATCGAAGGGAGTGCGCACCTTGAGACACCAGGACTGCCCCGCATTCTCCGCCCGCCCGTCGGGCCAGGCAAGCGTGGGCTGGAGCGGCCAGTTCATCATCTCCACGTCCCGGGAGAAGAAGCCCCGCACCGCATCCGACCGGAAGATCAGGATGCCGAGAGGATCGAAGAACAGCAGATCCGGGAGCGGATCCGTGGAACGCTGCGTCGAGGTCCCCTGCAGCTCGGCCACCTCGTTGAGGACGGCCGCGCCCATGGTCGTGCCGGCGGCCAGCGCGCCCGGATGCGCATAGCCATTGGCCGCGTACCAGTCCTCCAGGCGCGCGCTGTTGTAGCCGCCTCCCAGCAGGTGGAGCTGAAAATTCGGCAACCACTGCGCCCGAGACGGCTCAAGCGACGAGGGAACGAATTCCGTAAGGAGGAAATCCCCGACTCCCTGCCGCCGGATCGATTCCAACGGATGAGAGAGCGTCCCTCCCAGCCTCCTCCAGTTCTCCGCCCCCCAGACCCGGGAAAGCCTGCGATCGTTGCCCCGGAACTGGCAGATATCCCAGCCCTCGTTCAGCAGGAGACTCGCCGGACCGAACTGCGACTCCGTCCCCCACTCCCGCGCCTTCCACAGGCGCACCCTCCCGGTGTCCGCGTCCTGGGCACAGGCAACCCCTGCGCACACAAGCGCCAGGACAGCGATCTGTCTGGGGGAACGCACCATCGGCCTCTCGTGAAACGCGGAATTCCAGCCCCTGAAGGTAGCCATTCCATCCCAACCGGGCGGTCGAGCACACAAAAAAGCCCCCTCTCCGAAGAAAGGGGGCTTTTGACAATTCCTGTCAACCGAACGATCGAGCAAGAGAGCGAAGCGACTCTTGCCCAGAACGACGGCAAGGTTCGAGCGAGGAGGATGAAGTCAAAGCGACCTGAGCCCGAAGCTGTCCTTGTGGACGGCGAGCGGTGAAGGTCGCGAGAATTCGCCCCCGCAGCCGGACCTTACTTTTCGGTGAGGGCCTCGACGCCCGGCAGCGCCTTGCCTTCGAGGAACTCCAAGGAAGCGCCGCCGCCGGTGGACACGTGGGTGACCTTGTCGGAGAGCTTGGCCTTCTTGATCGCGGAGGCGGAGTCGCCGCCGCCCACGATGGTGCAGGCGCCGTTTGCGGTCGCTTCGGCCAGGGCCTCGGCGATGGCGAAGGTGCCCTTGGCGGACTCACTGATCTCGAACACGCCGGCGGGGCCGTTCCAGAGGACGGTCTTGGCGGACTTGATGATCTCGGCGAAGGTCTTGATGGTGTCGGGGCCGATGTCGACGCCCTCCTGATCAACAGGGATTTCGTTCACGGACACAAACTTGGTCGGTCCGAGGGTACGGGCGCCGAAGTCGAGCTTGGTGGTCACGAGCACATCGGTGGGCAGCACCAGCTTGTCGCCGGCCTGAGCGATCAGCTCCTTGGCAAGCTCGACCTTGTCGTTCTCGCACAGGGACTTGCCGATTTCCTTGCCCTGGGCCTTGGCGAAGGTGAAGCCCATGCCGCCGCCGATGATCAGCTTGTCGACCTTGGGGAGCATGGCCTTGATCACGTCGATCTTGCCGGAGATCTTCGATCCGCCGATGATGGCGACGAAGGGACGCTGGGGGTTGGCCACGGCGTCGCCCAGGAAGTCCAGTTCCTTCTTCATCAGGTAGCCGGAGGCGCGGGGCAGATCCAGGCCGGTGATGGAGGAGTGGTCGCGGTGCGCGGTGCCGAAGGCGTCGTTGACGTAGAGGTCGGCGAGCTTGGTGAGGCCGGCGCGGAAGGCGGCGACTTCCTCCTTGGAGGCGGCGATCTTGGAGCCGTCCTCGGCCTTGACCTTGCCCTCTTCCTCGATGTGGAAGCGCAGGTTCTCGAGCAGCACGACTTCGCCGGCCTTGAGGGCGGAGCAGGCGGCCTCGACCTCGGCGCCGACGCAATCCTTCAGGAACTGGACCTTGGTGCCCAGCAGCTCTTCGAGCTTGGCGGCGACCGGAGCCAGCGAGAACTCGGCCTTGACCTTGCCGTCGGGACGGCCGAGATGGGAACCGATCACAAGCGATGCGCCCTTGGAAAGCAGGTACTTGAGGGTCGGGAGGGCTGCGGCGATGCGCTTGTCGTCCTCGACCTTGCCGTCCTTGACGGGCACGTTGAAGTCCACGCGCACGAACACGCGCTTGCCGGCTACATCCAGATCTTCGACGAACAGCTTGGCCATGAGAATCCCCTAATGGAATGGTGTGGTGGATAAGGAAGAAAGCTCTCGAAAGTTAACTCAAAAGTCCGGTATCAAGGCCCCGACTTGCGGCCCTTGCCGCATCGGATGCAACCCGACAGATTCTGTCATATTCCGGGCGCCCGCCGCCCGTGCCGCGAGGCCTTCCCACGGGGCACGGCCGTCGCCGGGCTGCCTGCCAAGCCTCCTCGGCGTGCAGGATTGCGGGCGAACCTCAGGTTCGCCCGTACAACAGCGTGCACACCTGCGGGGTCTTGGGCCTATCGGCTGGCATCCCTGGCGCGCCGCGCCGCTAACCTGTCACTCCATCCCGGACGGGAGGGGAAAGGGGTGGGCGATGGCAAGCGGATGCGGCATCCCTGGCGCAGTCGGAACCGCGCAGACGCAGGCACGAAAAAGCCGCAACAACCGTCAAGGCCGCTGCGGCTTTCCCGAAATCGAAGACGGAAGGATCAGGTCACGACGAGCAGGTTGTTCAGGCCGTGCGGGCCATCCACGGTCTCGCGCTCGGGATCGAGCTCCCAGTGCTGGCCGTCGAAGACCAGCTTGAACGCGTAGCTTCCCGGAGCGATCAGCACCACGCCGCGCCACACGCCGTCGTCGCCCTTGGAGAGGCCGATGGTCTCCCAGCCGGAGAACTCGCCGGCCACGGCCACGGAAGCGGACGCAGGCGCGTACTTCTCGAAGTAGACCTCGCGCAGCTTGCCCTTGGAGGCGACCTTCTTGGCAGACGCCTTCGCGGGGGCGGCCTTCACGACAGGCTTGGCGGCGGCCTTCGCCGGAGCAACCTTCTTGGGAGCCTCCACGACAGCCTTCTTCGCGGGCGCCGCCTTGGCGGCAGGCGCCTTCGCAGGCACGGCCTTCACGACAGGCTTGGCGGCGGCCTTCGCCGGAGCAGCCTTCTTCGGAGCCTCCACGGCGACCTTCTTCGCGGGCGCTGCCTTGGCAGCAGGCGCCTTCGCAGGCACGGCCTTCACGACAGGCTTGGCGGCGGCCTTCGCCGGAGCAGCCTTCTTGGGAGCCTCCACGACAGCCTTCTTCGCGGGCGCTGCCTTGGCGGCAGGCGCCTTCGCGGGGGCGGCCTTCACGACCGGCTTCACGGCGGCCTTGGCCGGTGCGGCCTTCTTCGGGGCGGCGCCCTTGGCGGGTGCCTTGCTATCGCTCTTGCGGACAGGGTTCATGTTCATTCCCTCGGTTGAACGGTCCGGATAACCGGTGTACATCCACGATAGCCAATTGTGAAGAAATTGTCCACAGACGACTCGCATCATCCGCACGTCTCTTGGCACATCGGAACGCGCCATGTTATGATCCATCCGTTCCGATCCTTGTCTGCGGAGGCCACTTGTCCGACATTTCCGGCGCCATCTCCTTGGAAGACCTGCCCGTTCCCGCTGCGCTGCTGTCACCGGACGGGACGCGAATGCAATGCAACGCCCTGTGGCAGAACGCCTTCGGGACGCCCGATCCGGCCCAGATTTCCGCCACCCTTTCACAGTCCCTCGAGCCGGGATCACAAGGCGCAGAGCCCGGCAGGATGCGCGTGCGCCGCCGCAGCGACGGCTCCCTCCTGGCCTTGGCGGGACGTTGCGAGGCGCGCGAGCACGACCAGCAGCTGATGCAGGCCGACAAGATGGTCTCGCTAGGAATCCTCGTCTCGGGCGTGGCCCACGAGATCAACAACCCCAACAACCTCGTGCTCTTCAACGCCGACCTCGTCGGCCAGGTCATGCTGGAGCTGCTCCCCCGCATCGACCACGCATCGGCTTCCGACGGCACCTGGACCCTGGCCGGACTCCCCTGGCCAGAGCTTCGCGCCGAACTTTTGTCCCTGCAGGAAGGCATCTCCAAGGGCGGCGAACGCATCCGCGACATCGTCGCGCGGCTCAAGGACTTCGCACGCGTCGACACCGGCCGCCAGGACCAGGAATTCTCGGCCCAGGACCTCATCGACAGCACGTTCCTCATCATCGGAAGCCACCTGCGCAAGAGCACCGACACCCTGCGGATCGACATCGACATGGACCTCCCGCGCCTGCGCGGATGCCACCAGCAGATCGAGCAAGTCTTGATCAACCTGCTCACCAACGCCTCGCAAGCCCTGCGCTCCCGCACCGAATCCATCGAGATCCGCGCCGTCCGGGGCGAAGGGAATTTCGTCGAGATCCAGGTGCGCGACGAAGGACGCGGCATCCAGCCCGAGGACATGGCCCGCATCTTCACACCCTTCTTCACCACCAAGCGCGATTCGGGAGGCACGGGCCTGGGGCTGTCCGTCTCGTTCCGCATCCTGCAGGAGCACGGCGGACGCCTGCTCTTCCAGTCCACGCCCGGGGCAGGCACATTGGCCCGCATGATCCTCCCGGGACTCCCCGAGTAGGCCCTACTGCGGACACATCCCCAGGGTTCCCTGCGCCACCCGGATCCACGGGACGCCCGGCAGCTCCTCGCGCAGCTCGATGCTGAAGCCCGTGCGGGCATCCCGGTCCAGCTGCGCCGGATGGAAGCCGAAGCGCATCTTCAGCCGCACCGGCTTGTCCTTGCGGCGCACGGACAGCCGGGCATGGGAATCGATCCCCGCTTGCAGGGGCCAGGCATCCACCGGCAGCTCCACATTGCCCTCTTCCTGGTGCCCGATCCAAAGCTTCCACCAAGGATTGCGCCAGCGCGAGACCGCCTGCGAGGGATCGCGCACACAGCCGGGAGCCGCCACGGCGAAGAGCTCCGGCAACGGGGCGCCCTGCTTGCGCAGCAGCAGCACGTAGAGGTCGGGACTGTTGCCCGTGTCCAACAGCATGGCCTGGTTCCTCAGGCCGGGAATCCCCGCGCTGCGGCGTTCCAGGCTGTCCAGCACCTCGGGAAGATTGCGGTAGGGCTGGAGCGTGTAGCTCGCGGGCAAGGGGCACTCCTTGCCCATCGCGATGCCCGGATCCGGCACGCACGCCAGGTTGGTGGCCTGCCCCATCGGGGCGATCTGGCCGTCCAGCAGGCGCACCCCTGAGAGCAGGGCGCCGAGCGAAGCCTGAGTCGGATCGAAGAGTCCGTCCACCAGGCCCACCACGCTTCCGGCGCTGTCGAAGAGCGGAGAGCCCGAGTTCCCCACCCGCACCGAGCAGTCCTCCAGCAGCACCGAGCGCGACAGCACGTCCCCGGTCCCGAAGCGCGTCACGGGCGATCCGTTGACGACCTTGCACGCACTGTGCCGTCCGCGTCCGCCGCGCACCTCGCGCAGCAGGATCGGATCCCACACCATCGCCTTGACCACGGCGCCGTCGACAAGTCCCTGGCGCGCGATGCGGACCACGGGCCGATCCACCGGCCGATCCAGCTTGAGGTAGGCCCAGTCGAGCCCCGTCGAGTCCTTGCGCAACGAACGGGCCCTCAAGCCCGTCGCCTGCCGAAGATCCTGCGACTCGCCGGGAAAGGCCACCCAGATGCGACCGTTCCAGGAATCCCCGGCGACGCTTGTCAGCAGGTCGCGCGGCAGGCAGTGCCGGTTGGTCAGGACCGTCTGGGAGTCGACCAACACCGCCGAGCACTGGTAGGTGCCCCAGCCCGAATCACTGGCCGGCTGCACGCCGGAGAGCATGGCCACCGACGGATGGCAGTCGGATGGCAACGGACACTCCAGCCGCATCCCGGCCGCCTCGCGGCGGGCAGCATCCAGACGCAGGGAGTCGACACGTTCCAGGGCGCAGACGGGAAGGGCGCACGCAGCGACAAGCAGGAGGGAAAGACGACTTCCCGGAAAAGACTTCGACATGTCCCCAAAGGTACCGAAACAAGAAGCCCCGCCGCCGGGGTTTCCGGGGCGGGGACTTTTGACAGATTCTGTTTATCCTAAAGATCGACGGGAACGTTCAGCTTGGCCTTGAGGTACCAGCGGCGGCTTTCCGGCTCCATCGTGCCGTTCTGGTTCTTGGCATGCTCTCCGTAGGCCGGCACGGGCCCGCGATTGTCCAGGGCGTTGAGCGCCACACCGGCCAGCTCGAGATCGACCGGTGCGTTCCTCATCAGCTTCAGCGGCTTCACCCTCAGGGTGAGATCCATGAAGTCCACCCCGAGATAGCGGTCGTTCCCGTTCAGGTCGTGATAGGGGATGTCCTGGACGGTCCGCCAGTCCACGTTCAGGTTGGCCAGATCGCCGAAACTGTACTCCGCACCCAGGGTATTGGAAAGCGACGGAACGAAGAGCGGGCGCATGCCCGAAGTGTGCGGTTCGGTGGTCGGCACGTCGCCCGACTGGATCTCCGGGGAACAGTAGGAGCCGTTCGCATAGACCAGGACGGACTTCACAGGATGCCCCTTCAATGCCCACTCCATACCCGTGTTGGTCAAGCCGCCCGTGTTCGTGAAGTCGTTGAACGTGTTCGGGTTCCGGGTGATCTGATCGGTCAGGGCCTGTCGGTACACCGTCACGTTCGCATTCACCTTGTCCGAAAGGCTCCAGAACACCGAGAGCTCGTGCGCGTCCAGGACCTCGGGCCCGGCCGTTCCGGTCAAGGCCTCGTTGGAGATCGGCGAACGCGGCGCACGATTGTAGGTGTACTTCGCCGTCAGGTTCTCCAGCGGACTGTAGACCAGGCCGACACGGGGCCCGGTGAACGTCGCCTTGTCGCCCTTGGCATCCTCGTTGTAATCCACGCGCGCGCCCAGGATCGCCAGCAGCTGAGGCATCACACGGTAGCTGACCTGACCGAACAGGTTGTGCGAGACTTCCGTCGTCGGCTTGGATACGGATCCCCACCAGTTGAGGGAGCCTTCGCTGAGCTCCACCGGCAGCGGATGGTTCACTGCCACCGAGTTCATCTGGAAGTCCGAGTACAGATCGCCGCCGATGTTCGTGATCAGCCTGTCGTCCAGCATACGGAAGTTGAGGTTGAAGCCGATGTCGCGCTTGCGGTCGCCGAAGTCGGCAATGCCTTCCTCCTGCCATAGACGCTTGTAGAAGTTGTTGTACAGCGTGAGGTCCAGCTCCCGGATCCTCAAGGGAACCTTGTACTCCACGCGATAGGTGTTCATCTCCATCTGATCGAAGGGCTCGTGCCCATTGAGCTTGGCGATGCTGTCCCAGGCGATCCGATCCGGGGTCTTGACCCAGTTTCCGGTGGAGTCCTGCACATAATTGGGTGCCCAGTGCATGTCAGGCTGGACGTGAAGTCCCTGTTCGTGGTAGAACAGGACCTTGATGTCCTTGTACTTCATCTTGGCCACGGCCGCATAGGAGGGCTGCCACCCATTGGTCTTGTAGGTCTGCCCCGGGACCCCGAAGGTGTTCTGCTGGACGTCCGTCCCCTGCTCCATGCTGTTCAATCCAAAGAAGACCCCGTCGCCGTTGGCTTTGTCGATCTGCCGACCAACCATCAGCGAGTAGTTCTGCCGTCCTTCGTTCCCGACTTCCGCCACGGTCTCGAAACCGTTGAGGTCGTCGCGCAGCTGGATGTTGAGAAGACCGGCATTGGCATTGGAGCCCCAAGCCAAGCCTGCCGGGCCGCGCGCGATCTCCACCGACTTGTAGAACGCGCTGGGGAAGGTGTGGTGGCCGAAATCCACCATCGGCATCAGCTCGATGCTGAAGCCGTAGCGCCAGACCGACTGCCAGCCGCGCGCCATCACGCCGTACTGGCCGTAGTAGTCCGTGTTGTAGAAGGAGAAGCCGGGAGTACGCTGGAGGGCTTCGAACAGATAGCGGACACCCCAGCGGTTCATCTCCTCCGAACTCAAGCTGTAGACCGTCATCGGCGCTTCGGAGAGCTTTTCCTTGTACTTGGAGACGCCCTCGACCTCGATGTTCATGAGGTCGGCCAGGGAAAGCTCCGTCTCACCGGAGGGGACGGAATCCTGCCCGTGCGCCACGGCGGCGACCAGGAAAAGTCCCGTCGCGATCCGTCTCGGCCAGCGCAGGTACAGCGCGGACGTGTTCTTGTTGGTTGGCATCATTGCCCTTTCCTCTCGCGGAATTGATCTGGACACCGGCAGACAGGCGTCCCACCGTTCCAGAAGAGGCTACCACTCGAAAACGGGCACGATCCACTCGATTCCATCCTTTCGGTTCATTTTCGATTTTTCCATGAGCCGGCAATAAGAAACCCCGCCGCCGGGTTTCCGGGGCGGGGCCTTTTGGCAGATTCTGTCTATGCTTACAGGCGGGCCAGCACAGCGTCGCCCATGCCCTTGGTGTCGACCACGGTGGCGCCGGTCCAGGCGATGTCGCGGGTGGCGATGCCATCGTCGAGCACCTTGGTCACGGCGGCTTCGATCTTGGCGGCTGCCTCGTTGTAGCCCAGGGCGTAGCGCAAGAGCATGGCGCCCGAGAGGATTTGGGCCAGGGGGTTGGCGATGCCCTTGCCGGCGATGTCGGGAGCCGAGCCGCCCGAAGGCTCGAACAGACCGAAGGTGCCCTCTGCCAGGGATGCCGAAGGCAGCATTCCAAGGCTGCCGGTGATGGCGCCGGCCTCATCGGAGAGGATGTCGCCGAAGAGGTTGGGGCAGAGCATCACGTCGAACTGCTTCGGGGAACGGACCAGCTGCATGGCGCCGTTGTCCACGTACATGTGGGTGAGCTCCACGTCGGGGAACTCGTCCCTGTGGATGCGGATCACGACTTCGCGCCACAGCACCGAGGCGGCCAGCACGTTGGCCTTGTCGATGGAGGTCACGTGGTTCTTGCGTTTGCGGGCGGCGGCAAAGGCCACGCGGGCGATGCGCTCGATCTCGGAGACCGAATAGACCATGGTGTCGAAGGCCTTCTCGGTCGGGCCTTCGCCATCGCGGCCCTTGGGCTGGCCGAAGTAGACGTCGCCGGTGAGCTCACGCACCACCAGGATGTCGAAGCCTTCGCCCACGATGTCCGCACGCAGCGGGCAGGCGGCGGCCAGGGCCTTGTAGACGGTGGCCGGGCGCAGGTTGGCGTACAGGCCGAAGATCTTACGCAACGGAAGCAGGGCGCCGCGCTCGGGCTGGAGGTTGGGGGGCAGGGATTCCCACTTGGGTCCGCCCACCGAACCGAACAGGATGGCCTCGGCCGACTTGCAGGTCTCGATGGTGCTCTCGGGCAGCGGGTGCTGGAACTCGTCGTAGGCGGCGCCGCCGACCTTCGCAGGGGCCCAGTCGAAGGCAAAGCCTTCCTTGGCGGCCACGGCCTCCATCACGCGGATGGCCTGGTCCATCACCTCCGGGCCGATGCCGTCTCCGGCCAACACTGCAATCCGATGCGTCTTCGACATTCCGTATCCTTTCCCAGCTTCGAGCACTTCGGCAGGCTTTTCCCGCCGCGTTCGTTCGCCAAAGGTAAGTCCGGACCCGCTCCAAGACCAATGCGAAGGAAAGCTCACATCCATAAGCATTCATTATGACTAAAGAACTCTCACCCCACTCGATTCTTGCGCCAATCGGACCGAATTTTGTTTTCCAGCACGCCAACGTTCTCTACACCATTCCGGCAAGAATCCTTCCGCGATTTATCGCTGAAACGCACTTCAGCACCGTATCCTTTTTGACCGAGCTTGACTTAAGGTTTTCTGAAGGCTTCTCGATCAGACAGCGAGATCCTACGCGCGAGTGGAAGCTAACCGCATCTCAGCATTCCGGACTAAAGGGAGAACGGACACATGGTCACTAGCATGAAGAAGCGGACACGAACGGGAGTGGCCCTTGCGGCGCTGCTCGGAATGGCTGGGACGGCGGCAGCGGCGGCTGACAGCTTCCATTGGGGCAACGTGGCCATCGGCGGCGGCGGGTTCGTCTCGGCCATCGTCGCCTCGCCTCTCGAGAAGGGGCTTTTCTACGCACGCACCGACGTGGGTGGAGCCTACCGCTGGAGCGAGGCCGACCAGAAGTGGATCGCTCTCACCGATTGGATCGGCCCCGACCAGACCGGCCTGATGGGCGTGGAAGCCATTGCCGTCGATCCCAAGGATCCGGCCACCGTGTACATGCAGTGCGGCACGGTCTACTTCAGCCAGGCCAAGGACGGCATCGGACGATCCGCCTTCCTGCGCTCCAAGGACTACGGCAAGACCTGGGAGACCAACTGGACCTGGAACGACGACGTCAAGCTGTTCAATTCCCACGGCAATGGCATGGGCCGCGGCGCCGGCGAGCGCCTGGCCATCGATCCGAACAATTCCGACGTGATGTACTACGGCTCCCGCAACAAGGGACTGTTCAAGTCCATCGACAACGGCAAGAACTGGAAGCACGTGGATGCCCTGACCAAGGTCTCCGGCTCCGACACCACCTGGAACGGCTGCGGCTTCGCCTTCGTGGCCTTCGCACCGGGCAGTTCCAGCGTGCTGTATGCGGGCATGTTCCGCGACGGCGAAAACGTCTTCACCTCGCTCGATGGCGGCGCGACCTGGACCGCGCTTGCGATTCCCGCCAAGCTCACGGCCACCGCCAGCGGCAAGCACGTCAGGTTGATGCCTCAGCGTGCCGTCGTCAATGCCGCCGATTCCTCCTTGATCGCGACCTTCTCCGATGGCGCAGGCCCCCACACCATGGCCTGGGACGAAGGCTGGGGCATGATCTACGACGGTTTCGGACGTGGTGCTGTCCTGAAATACAATGTGGCTGCGGGAACCTGGAGCGACATCTCCCCAGCGGATTACATCGACGACAATGCCACCGGCGCTTCGAAGTTCGACAGCTTGAACGTCAAGGACAACCTGGTCAAGGACGGCCACTACGCCTACATGGCCCCGTATGGCGGCATCTCGACCAATCCGTCGAATCCCAAGGAAATGGTCATCACCACCGAAGGCTACACCGGCGCCCAGTACTGGGAAGAAGGCGGCAAGCTTGTCGATCGCTGGGGAACCCAGATCTTCTACACCCAGGACGGCGGCGCGACCTGGATCCAATCCTTCCGCTGGCAACAGTCCGCGACCACCAGCCCAATGAGCTCCAACGGCATCGGCTGGATGGGCTCCAGCTATCTCCACTGGGCCGGCAGTGCCGCGATCGATCCGTTCAATCCCAAGCGGGTCTGGCTCACCTCCGGTAACGGCGTGTTCCGTACCGACGATGTCTCCAGCTTCACCATCCCTGATGGGACCACGAAGGATGCCCATGGCGTCTACGATCCGTACAGCATGACCAATACCCAGCTCTGGAAGGTCGCGTCGCAAGGCATTGAGGAGGTCGTTCCCCTGGAGCTGGTGAGCATCCCCGGCGGCCCCATGATCTCGGTCATCGGTGACTACGACGGCTTCCGGCACGACGACGTGACCGCCTACCCCGCAGACATCATGCGCACCAACATCAGCGGATCGATGGTCGGTGTGGGCACCACCCGCGGGCTGGCCTTTGCTCCCAAGTCGGGAACGCTGGTAAAGATCTCCGACAAGCGCTCCTACAAGTTCCAGTACAACTCGGTGCCTTTCTCTCCGTTCCAGTTTTCGAAGGACTCGGGCAAGACCTGGACCACCGAGAGCTACACGGCCCTCGATGCCAGCTACTCGCAAGGAACAGCAGCCATCTCCGCAGACGGTGCTGTGGCCCTGTGGACCCCGTTCTACAAGACCTACAAGAATTCCAACGGTGGCGACTCGGCCGTATGGGGCACCTATCCCGTCATCCGTAGCGCGGACGCTGCCTACAAGACCGTGGCCGGGATCGACGGAGCCTGGATCGTGGGCGATCAGGTGGACGCGAACGTGTTCTTCGCCTACAAGCAGGCGGACGGCACCTTCTGGAAGAGCTCCGACAAAGGTCTCACGTTCACCCAGGTCAGCGTTCCCGGCAAGAGCGACTACAACAAGTTCCACCCGGCTCCCGGGCTGAGTGGTGACCTGTGGCTGCCTTTGGCCAAGTCGGACATCAAGGGCGCACTGCTGCGCTCCAAGGACGGCGGCACGACTTGGAATGCCGTGGCGGGCCTGGACAGCGTCTACGCCGTGGGCTTTGGCAAGGCGGCTCCCAGCGCGACGTACCCCGCGATCTACGCCTATGCGGCCGTGGCCGGCGTGCGCGGCGTCTACCAGTCCATCGACGAAGGCGCCACTTGGGCGCGCATCGACGACGACCAGCACCGCTATGGAGGCTTGGCCAACGGCGCGTTGCTCATCGGCGACATGAATACCTTCGGAGTGGTCTACATGAGCACGGCCGGTCGCGGCATCGCCGCCCGCCTGACCGGAGAGGGCAGCGGCACCACCGCCATCGGATCTGTCAAGACGCTCCGTTCGGGCCTGGCAAGGACCAACGCACACAAGCAGGGAAGCAGCCTCATCCTTACGGATCTGCCAGCCGGCACCTCCGTCGAGATCCTCACGCTCCAGGGCCGTCGCGTCTCGCAGCAGACCGCCGCGTCCTCCGAGCTGAAGATCCAGCTGCCCTCCAGTTCGCTCCATGTCGTGCGCCTCAAGGCCGCAGGACAGGTGCGCGACTTCCTGCGCTAAGACCGTCCCACCGCATCGCAGGAAAAGCTAAGGGCATCCGCGACGGGTGCCCTTTTCTGTTTGCCGTCATTGCCAGACATCAACACTTCATCAAGGCAAGGCTGCACCCCATTGCTCAAAACGTCGAAATCCAGCGATCAAGCGCCTGTGAATCGCTTCAGAACGGTTCCGAGGCGACCTTGAACACGTAGGGAATCAGCGTTCCACTGTCGATCCCCGACGCCTTGAGCTTAAAGCAGGCGACGCCATCCTCGTAGGCATCGAAGCTGCGCTGCCCAGACTTTCCGCCCATGGCCTCGATCCAAAAGTTCGGAGCCCCAGCCAAGTCAGCAACCGGGACCAGGAAGATCCGTGCCTTCTCCTGGAGAAGCGCATTGTCCAAGGACAGCGTATAGCGCCTGCTCTTCTCGAGGGGCACTTGGATCCAATCCGCATCCGCCAGATCGACATGCCGGACCGTCGATTCTCCGCTGCGCAGAACCTGAGCCGTCGCGGGACCGTCATCCGGCTCACCGACTTCTGGAAGTGCCCAAGCGGGCAGAGTGTCCGCCACCGTCATGAGCACCGTATACTGGCCATCGTAGCCTCGTGCCCTCGCCAGGTAACGCCCTGTGCGCACACAAGCGTAGGTGACGGTCTTCCGGTAGATTGAACTCTTTCCGACGGAAGCCTCCGGCTTGAGCGACGGCGTCAGGATCTCCACTTCGGGAGCCGTCATCTGCTTCGACTGGAACCTCAGCGTGTAAGTCCTGCCTGAATCCGCCATGAAGGCGATGTAATCCGTATCAGCCTTGTTTCCGTTCCAATGGAAGGTCCGGTTCTGCACCGAACTGTCCGCAGGCAACAGCGTGGCCGATGCCGGCGTTCCATCCGGTTCGTAACGATCCTGGACAGCGTCTTCACGAATCCCTGCACTGTCGCCGATCGTGAGGGAATAGGCAGTGGTCTTAGGGCCGACCACCTGGATGATCCATTCGCAGGTCCTCCCTGCCGGATAGGTCACACGGAAGCTGCTGTCCTTGCCTTGCAGAACCGAGGCAGGATTGAGCTCGCCCTGAGCATCCCAAAGTCCGATTCCTGCACTCAGCGAGGTGTCCTTCAAGGTGAAGCTGTAGGTCTTGCCGGAATCGACCGTAATCCTGAACCAATCGCTGTCGGAGTAGCTGTGCAGCGTCGCACGAATCTGTCGCTGCCCTGCGCTCAGGACCACCGGATGCAACGAATCATCCATCTCGAAGCTGTCAGGAACGACCAACCCGGCGTATTCCTGCTGGCTGGCATGAAGCGTGATCCGATAGATGTCGCCAGCGCCCCATGTAGAGATAACCCGGTAGTACATCTCGCCCGACTGGCCCGCATGATAGGCATCCCCACCCAGACGCTTCTGGGCACCGGTATAGAGATCCCCCAGCAACGTCCGTCCACCGACGGAATCGACTCGTTCCACCCAATAGTTCCAACCGGCCTTCACCGGAAATCGGAACCAATCCACATCTGTCGTCAAGCTGGCCGTCATCGTATGCACCTGCGAGACACCTTCTTGCAGAAGCGTCGCACGCCCGGGCACATTGTCGTCTTCCCAGGCGTCGGGTGCCTTGAGCCACGCTTCGATACCGGCTTTTCGCGTCACTTGAACACGATACGGCACCCCATGCCTTCCGGAGATCCGTAGCACATGGTGCCCGCTGCGAACCACAGGAACGGTCAATGTCACCGTATCCCCATACGTGGTGTACCAGATCGGCCCTCCGAACTGATCGTAACCGACGATATCCGAATGACTGCTTTGGTAGCGGTTGAAATAGGGCATCGGACCCGAGTCCGATACGAGATGCACGTCAACGGGAGATTCACTCACAAGCCATTGCAGCACGAGCGTGGTTCCGGAGTCCTCGACAAAGTCCAATCGGACCGAATCGATTGCCCTGCCCGTATCCGCTGCGTCTCCAGGAAGATTTCCGGTAAGCAAGGACTGCAATCGTCCGGAAGTGCTCTGGGGGGATGGGATTGATAGGCTTTCTCCACCGTCGAGGATGCAGGAAACCATCAGCATTCCAAGACAGAGAAATCCAAGGATGGTCCGGATACGGACGAGAAGCATGCAGGGTCCTTCGTTGAAGCGAACCCAAAGTTAGCAAAACGACAAAGCCCCCGATCCAAGGGACCGGGGGCTTGTCGTCTCAAGAACCCTGGGGTTCTCGCAATCAGACTGAAACGCGAGCTGCGGTGAAATGGGCGAGAATCCGCCCGCGCTCACCCCGAAACGCGCGCGAGCGGGATGCAGACGACCCGCCCGATCCCCGAAGCCATAGCAGCGCTATGGCGAGCGGGTGAGGAAGGGGAGTATGCGCCCGCGCAGCCGCGTTTCTACTTGTACCAGTCCTGGAGGCACTTGACTCCCAGATCGCTCGAACGCAGCGTCGCGATCGCTTCCGCCGCTGCCGAGGCGGCCGAGAGCGTCGTGGTGTACGGGACACCAGCGCGCAGGGCGGCCTGGCGGATGACGGCGTCGTCGGCCTGGGCGCCCGATCCCATCGGGGTATTGATGAGGAGCGCGATCTTCTTGGCCAGCAGCGCGTCGACGATGTTGCCCGGTCCCTCGGAGACCTTCTTCACCACCTCGACCTCGATGCCCTGCTTCTTGAGGAAGTCGGCCGTACCGGAGGTCGCCACCAGCTTCATGCCCATCTGCGAGATGCGGCGCGCCACGTCGACGATGGCGGGCTTGTCGCGGTCGTTCACCGACACGAAGACGGTGCCCTTGAGCGGCAGCTTCGAGGACGCGCCGATCTGGCTCTTGGCAAAGGCCGCCCCGAAGGTCGAGTCGATGCCCATGACCTCGCCGGTGGACTTCATCTCGGGCCCCAACACGGTGTCGGAGCCGTGGAACTTGGCGAACGGGAAGACGGACTCCTTCACGCTGAAGTGCGTGGGGACCTTCTCCTCGGTGTAACCGAGTTCTGCAAGGGTCTTGCCCAGCATCACCTTGGTGGCGAGGTTGGCAAACGAAATGCCGGTCGCCTTGGCCACGAAGGGCACGGTGCGGGAGGCGCGGGGATTGACTTCCAGCACGTAGACCGTGCCGTCCTTGACCGCGAACTGGATGTTCATCATGCCGATGACGTCCAAGGCGTGGGCGATTTTCACGGTCTGCTCGCGCAGCACCTTGAGGACCGCGTCGGAGAGGCTGATGGTCGGGAGCACGCAGGCGGAGTCGCCCGAATGGATGCCGGCTTCCTCGATGTGCTGCATGATGCCGGCCACGATGGCGGTGCCGTGCATGTCGCGGATGCAGTCGACGTCCACCTCAGTGGCGTTCTCCAGGTACTGGTCGATCAGGATCGGCAGTTCCGGAGTCGGCTGCACCGTCTCGCGCATGTAGGTGGCGAGCTCCTCGTTGCTGTAGAGGATCTTCATGGCGCGGCCACCCAGCACGAAGCTGGGACGGGCAAGCACCGGGAACCCGATGCGGTCCACCACCACCTGGGCCTCGGCGACATTGCTCACGGTGGCGCCCGCAGGCTGCTTCACCCCGAGCTCCTCCATGAGCACATTGAAGAGCTTGCGGTCCTCGGCCAGCCAGATCGACTTGGGCGAGGTGCCCATGATCTTCACGCCGGCGTCCTCGAGGTCCTTGGCGAGCTTGAGCGGGGTCTGGCCGCCGAACTGCAGGATCACGCCGTCGGGCTTCTCGTGGTCGAGGATGTTGAGCAGCTCCTCACGGTTGAGAGGCTCGAAGTAGAGCTTGTCCGAGGTGTCGTAGTCGGTGGAGACGGTCTCGGGGTTCGAGTTGATCATGATCGACTCGACGCCCTCTTCCTTGAGCGCGTAGGAGGCATGGCAGCAGCAGTAGTCGAACTCGATGCCCTGACCGATGCGGTTGGGTCCGCCGCCCAGGATCACGACCTTCTTGCGGTCGGTGCGGACGGACTCGTTCTCCTGGTCATAGGCTGAGTAGTGATAAGGCGTGTGGGCCTCGAACTCGGCGGCGCAGGTATCGACGGTCTTGAAGACGGCCTTGACGCCCTGGGCCAAGCGGTACTCGCGCACGACAGGCTCGGTGGTCCCGGTGCAGACGGCGATCTGCAGGTCGCCGAAGCCCCATTCCTTGGCCTTGCGCATGGTCTCGACCGAGAGATCCTCAAGCTTCTTGCCCTTGAGTTCGGTCATCTCGAAGTCGATCAGTTCCTTGATGTGGACCAGGAACCACGGGTCGTACTTGCCGATCTCGTGGACGCGCTCGACGCTCCAGCCGCGCTCGAAGGCCGCGCGCACGCCGAACAGACGGTCGGGCTGCGGCTTCTTCATGTCCATGAGATCGATGACTTCGGCATCGGTCATCACGGCGTCCTTGCCATCGCCGCCGAAGCCGCCACGCCCGGTCTCAAGCGAGCGGAAGCCCTTCTGGAGGGACTCCTTGAAGGAACGACCGATGGACATGGCCTCGCCCACGGACTTCATCTGGGTGCCCAGCGTGTTGGACGCGCCCGGGAACTTCTCGAAGTTGAAGCGGGGGATCTTCGTCACGACGTAGTCGATCGAAGGCTCGAAGCAGGCCGGAGTGGCTTTGGTGATGTCGTTGTTGATCTCGGGCAGGGTATAGCCCACGGCGAGCTTGGCCGCAATCTTGGCGATCGGGAATCCGGTGGCCTTGGAGGCCAGGGCCGAGGAGCGCGACACGCGGGGGTTCATCTCGATGACGACCATGCGGCCATCCTCGGGATTCACGGCGAACTGGACGTTCGAGCCGCCGGTCTCCACGCCGATCTCGCGCAGGATCGCAAGCGAGGCGTCGCGCATGCGCTGGTATTCCTTGTCCGTGAGCGTCTGCGCCGGAGCCACCGTGATGGAGTCGCCGGTGTGGATGCCCATGGGGTCCAGGTTCTCGATGGAGCAGATGATGACGGCGTTGTCGGCCTTGTCACGCATCACTTCCATCTCGTATTCCTTCCAGCCGAGGATCGACTCTTCGATCAGGACCTCGGTGGTCGGCGAGAGCGCAAGGCCGTTGGAGCAGATGCGCTCGAACTCCTCGTCGTCGTAGGCGAAACCGCCGCCCGCGCCGCCCATGGTGAAGGCGGGACGGATCACGACGGGGTAACCAAGGCGGTCGCGCGACTTGCGGGCTTCCTGCATGGTGTGGGCCACGTCAGAACGGGCGCTCTCCAGGCCGATCTTTTCCATGGCGGCCTTGAAGAGCTGACGGCTCTCGGCCTTCTCGATGGCGCTGGGGGTGGCGCCGATCATCTCGACGCCGAACTCGTGCAGCACGCCGCGGGAGGCCAGCTCCATGGCGCAGTTCAGGGCGGTCTGTCCACCCAGGGTCGGGAGGATGGCGTCGGGGCGCTCGGCGGCGATGATCGCGGCCACGGCATCGGCGGTGATCGGCTCCACGTAGGTGCGATCGGCAGTGGCCGGATCGGTCATGATCGTGGCGGGGTTCGAGTTCACCAGGATGACGCGATAGCCCTCTTCCCTCAGTGCCTTGCAGGCTTGAGTGCCGGAATAATCGAACTCGCAGGCCTGTCCGATGACGATGGGCCCGGAACCGATGATCAGGATGGAATGGATGTCTGTCCGCTTTGGCATGTGGTGCAGCTCTCCGAAAAAGCAATGATGGAGGCGTACCTGTCGCGATCGGGAGATGTCCCAGATCCGATGGCAACCCGGGCGAATTTAGCAACAAAACCGGACGATCCGGGATTTCAGGTGCAGCCAGCCGCCGAATTCGCCCCAGCGCGGCCTCGAGAGCCTCAGTCGCGCCCGACGACGGGCGGGTATCCCGACACGAGCACACCCTTGCGGTAGACGCAGATGTAGGGGTTCGAGGCTACACGGGTCCAGGGATTGAGGTCCTTGGCACTGCCTTCCAGCAGGGCGCCGACTTCGCTAGTGCTCGCGGCCTTCGGAATGCCGAGGAAATCGACAGGGGAGCCGTTGCGAACGGCATGGACGGAGAAACTCCAATCCAGGGACTGTGCGGCGGAATCGACAGCGGCAAAGGCATGAGGCGGCGCACCGGTATAGCGGTCCCACCAGCCCATGTCACCGACGGATGGCATCGCTCGTCCCGGGAGGTAGGGAATCAGGGAATCGCTCAATTCCTTCAGCCCTTGAGAAAGAGGCTTGCCGTACTCGCTGCGATCACCGAACAGGATGTCCAGGCGAACCTTGCCACCAACCGGCAGGATGGTCGGCCCCAGCGGGGCGTCGATGGCGTAGATCGAGGTCCCGCTGAGGGGATCGTAGCTGCCTTCCATGCGCACCGGCATGAGGAGCCCCACCGCATTGGACAGGGTCCCCCAGGACCAATCTCGCCCGGTGGACCGATCGTCGCACGGCTTGTTGTAGCCGCTGCTGTCATAGGCTTGACAGATGTCGTATCGAACGGATATGCCGTTCCTGAACCGCAACGGGACGGGCACGAGTCCCGTGTTCGAGGACTGATACTGGGTTCCGGCCAACGTATCCTTCGAGCGCACGAAAAGGCGTAAGGTGAGGGAGTCCTGGAGCACCTTCACCGGCTCAAGAGCGCCAACGCGCCTAATTGTGTCGGTCAACTTCAGGATCGTGCCAGGCGATGTCAGAAGGATGGAAAGCCCCTGCATCGGAGCCCAAGCACTCCGCACGGCCCGCACCTGCACGCTGCGGGGAGACGGCACGGCAAGCGTATCCAGTCGCAACTGCAGCAGGCTGTAGACAGAATCGAGGCGAACCGGGATCGCCCCGATCCGGGCGCTGCGCCATGTGAAGACCAGCGTGTCGTCGTTCGTGCCGGCGGTACGGCCCGCGGTCGCACCCGGCATCGCCGTGGACGATGGCGTGAAGCCGTGACGGCCGGCGATGTCGCGCCCGCTCCAGTCCAGACGGATGCGCCCGTTCCCCACGGAAAGGTGACGGGCGACACGCAGGTCGGTGCGCGCGGAGCGCCCCATGCCTGTGGCTCCGCCCAGCTGCCAGCGCCCGTCCGTGGCGGTGACCGTCGAGGCTCCCGCCACGGCAAGCGACACCGTAACGCCGGCAAGCGGCTCGTTCCCCGGAGTGTTCAGGGAACCCGAAAGCTGGTAGGCTCCAGACACGGTGGCAAGCAGGGCGACAAACGGAACAAGGCGCATGAAATCTCGTTTCGATGGGAGGGGCAGAAAAAGCTAGTCATCCAAGCCATTGCATTCTCGCGACGGCGCTTCGCAACCTCTTCGAGGAAGTCTAGTTTGTGCCATCATGTCAAGAACGAGTCCCGCATTGATCCTGATGGCCTTGGCGAGCTTGCTGTCGGGATGCAACGACCAGACGCCCTGCCCACAATGGAGCCCCTCCTGCAAGGATGCGAGCAGCGAGACGAACGCATCGTCCCTGCAGTTCGCGTCGACCGGCAGCATCCGCACCTTCCTCGGGAAGGCGGACTTCAAGATCGCCTTCTCCCGCCAGAAGCACCTGTATCTCCTGACACCCGGCGCCTCCGATGCCGATGCCCCCGTGGTCAAGCAGGTCGATCAGGGCAACGAAGGCCAGGGCGGCACGGTTGGCGATCCGTCCTCGCCGGCCTTCACTCCAGACGGTTCGTGGCTTGCCTTTGCAGGCGACTACAAATCCCAAGGCAGTACCCGTTCCTTCATCATCAAGGCCGAGGCCTCGCTGCAGCCTCGCCTCACCGTGGCCCGCGACACCGGCAAGTTCTGCGAGCCCCGCTGGCATGCCGAGGGCAGCACGCTTTGGCTATACGGCGTGAACAAGCTCCAATCGGCGTGGAACGAGGATTCCACCGTCCAAGGCGACACCTACCGGATCGCCCTCAAGTCCGGCGCCCTGGACTCGCTCTCGCCCGCCACCCTTTCCGGACACGCGCTCCCCGGCGCCTTCAAGGGGGGCATTTCCCCCAATGGGCGTTGGGCCGTCACCAGCTACGGAAGCACCGTTCTTTGGAACGTCCTGGGCGGTACCCGCATCCTCATGAACGGCGGCGAGCAGCAGTGCAATCCGTCCATGAATCCCTACGACTCCACGGCCACCCATGACGACTACTTCATGATCCTGGGCTTTGGCGGAGCCACTCCCGTCCCGACCGTCACAGGCAACGTGATCGAAGGACAGCACGAGCACCTGTGGATCTGGAACCGCTCGAACAAGGCCGTCTGGAAAGCCGACCTGCCGACGGGAACCACCGAATGGCAGCGTCCCCGCTGGTCGACCCATCCCGATTTCGCCACGGCCCTGGCCAAGCGCCCCAACACCGCCGAAGGCTACGGCTACGACCTCTACCTCGTGAAGATCAGCGAAAACGCATCCTTGGCCAACGGCAGCGAAGCCGCACTCGAATCGGCCAAGGGAACCTTCCGCCTCGCGTGGGATGCCGACGCCGGCTTCGAATCCCGTGACTGGAGCCATATGTGGGTCGCCCGATGAAGTTCTCCACACTGCGCCGGAGCGCACTGATCCTTTCCGCATCGGTCTTGGCCCTTGCTCCTCTCCTGACCTTGTCCGGGCATCGCCCCGATGTCGCCTGGCTTTCCGTCGCCGGTTGCGGCGCGGGCGGCGGCGGCGGATCCGCCGGTGCCGGCAAGTGGATCGGGCGCGGCGCCACGGGCGGCGCCGTGGATGTGGAACTCACCGACAACCGCACCATCGGCGGCGACTACGAATACAACCAGGTGTCCTTGGGCCTTTCCAAGAAGGTCGACGGCGCAAATACGTTCTCCTTGGGCATGGGCTGGAAGAGCAACACCTTCGAGATCTCCCCCTACATGACCTCGGCCGACTACTTCGGCACCAAGACCGAGCAGACGGGCGGCTTTGGAGACCTTTCCCTCGGCTGGTCCCGCACCTTCGGCGACGTCGGGCAGTGGTCCGGGGGCCTTTCCTTCACCCTCCCCACCGGGCAATGGGACATCAAGCGCAACTTCTCCAATGCCGACAAGTACGCGCCCTGGCTCAATCCCAGCGTCCAGCCCGGTTCCGGCCATTACGGCGCCTCCGCCAGCGTCGAGCGGACCTTCGACAAAGACTGGGGCCTTTGGCTGGTCGGCGGCAGCTACTCGGCCGCCTTTGCGCGCGAAAGCGAATGCGGATCCTCCTCGGACCCCGCCGTACGCTACGCCCAGTGCCAGGAAGACCACCCCAGCGCCCTGACCTGGCGCCTGTGGGAACTGCGCCACAACACCTCGGACGAATACCATGGAGCCCCGGGTACCTCCGCGACGCAGTCCGACGTAATCTCCGCCTATGCGCATGCGGCGATCCGCGAGGAGACCGCCATGCACAGCGCCGGTGCGACCCTCACCGTGCCGCTGGGCCCCAGCCGTTCGTGGGATCGCGGCCCCAACGGTCCCGGCAGCCTGATGACGGAGAGCCAGGACATCATGCTGAAGCTCTCCTACGGCGTGGAGATCTCCATCGATCCCCGCAACTACCCGCTCTTCTTCTCCATCGGCCTTCCCTTCAAGCTCAACTCCATGTTGGCAGGCCGCGACTGGAATCCCGGCGCCCCGCAGAACACGATCCTCACCGCAGGCATCAAGGCGACCTTCTTTTAGCCGAGATCGCCTCTCCGGTAGCGACGCAGCACCCGCAGGCAAGCCAGGCCGTACGGGATGCTGCGCAAGTGGGATTCCTCGTCCGCATAGCAAGTGGGAATCCCGATCTCCCCGATGGCAAGGCCGGCTGCACGGCAACGCGCGATCGCCTCCAGGTCGAAGTCGAAGGAACGGCTCATCGCCGCAAGCGGCAAGGCCTCCAGCGCCCGGCTTCCGAAGGCCAGCAGGCCTGAGTGGAAATCCGTGAGGTCCAGCCCCAGCACCCGCCGTTCCAAGGCAGACAGCGCATGTCCGGACAGCCATTTGTAGAGGGGCATCCCGCCTCGCAAAGCCGTCCCGTCCCGGTGACGTGACCCCTGCACCAGGTCCATCCCTCCCTCCAGCCGAGCCAGCAGCTCGGGGATCGCCTCGGGAGGATACTGTCCGTCGGAGTGCAGGCAGATCGCCACGGCCGCGCCTTGGGCCTTCGCCCAAGAAAGCCCATGGGCAACCGCCGCGCCATACCCCCGATTGATCGGGAAGGAATGCAGGGCAAGCGAACAATTCTCCGTGGCAAGCGAGGCGGCGACCCTCGCCGTGCCGTCGCGACTGCCGTCGTCGACCACCAGAATCCGCAGATCCTCGCGTCCAAGGATCTCAGGAGGGATCCGTCCCACCACCGAGGCCAGCGTCTTCTCCGCCTGGTAGGCGGGCATGTAGAGGCACAGGCTCATGGGAGATCTCCGGGAAGGCGCGTCGTGGCCAGGAACTCGTCGAAGCCGCGCGGTATCCAGCCCAACGCCGCCTGAGCCGCTTCGATCGAGGGATCGGCATCCTCCAGGAGTCCTGACAGAATCTGTCGATTCCAGAAACGGGACGCCCCGCACCAGGCCGGAAGCGCCTCCGACAGGCGCGCCGTCAGATGCGCCAGCCAATGCGGCACCGGCACGATCACCAGCTGCTTTCCCATGCGGCGACGGAGGTTCCGAGCCATCTCCGCAAGGGTGATCGACGCGGAACCGCCCAGCGCCAAGGTCGCCCTCGCCGGGACCGCACCGTCGCAAGCCAGGACGATGCCGCGCGCCAGGTCGTCGGCATGGACAGGACGCTTGCGCGCCCTTCCCCCTCGCGGAAGAGGCAGCAAAGGAAGCCTTCGCACGATCTTGGCGAAGCTGGCGAACTCCTGGGCACCGCCGTCGCACACCACCAGGGTCGGCCGCAGGATCACGACCTCGGCCAGTCCACACCCCGCCAGACACGCCTCCGCATCCTGCTTGGATCGGCTGTAGGCATTGCCGTTCCGGTACGTCACCGAAATGGACGACACGAGCACGAAGCGGCGGATGCCGGCCCGCACCGCCTCGTCCCTCACATGGCATGTCCCTCGATGGTTGACCTGCTCGAAGCGCTCCGGATGTCCGTGCGCCTCGAGGATGGCCGCAAGATGGACCACCACTTCGCATCCGGCCAGGGAACCGGCCAGGCTGGACGGATCGGTCACGTCCACACGACACGAGTCGCACCCTTCGTACCCGTCTTCCGTCACGTTCCGATCCAGAATCCGGACCGCATGCCCCCGCTCCTGCAACTGGCGCACCAACGAATGCCCGAGGTGTCCATTGCCACCCGTCACGGCGATCCTCATCGCAGCACCTCCTGCGCCCACCGGGAGGCGAGTTCGGGATGATTCGTCCTGGCAAGCACGCGCGCCGTCTCCATCAACGCGCTGGCACGCAGCAGGAACGGCGCTCCGCGTCCTTTCCGCAGCCAATCGGGCGGATCAAGTTTGACAGGATCTGTCCAATCCCCCCGGACCAGCAGGGCGCTCGCCCCGTCGAGGTTCACCAGGCGCCATTCGTCACCGGACAGCAGATGTTCCAGCAGCGATCGGTATTTGGGGGAATTCCACAGCGGCAGCAGCGCGGCATCGATCCCCTGCCGACGCGCCCAGGCATCCCACCGCACCGGTTCCTCAAGGCGCGCCAAGTGGGAATCCAAGGCGGCACGACCTCGCAGCACCAACCGCGTGTCCCCTCCGCACAGCTCCGGCGCGATGTGGTAGCTGATCCATCCACCCCACTCCAGCGGATGGTACAGCGAACCGGCCGCGATCTTCCCGAGCTCCGGCACCGCTTCCGGAAAGGCCAGGGGCGCTACGAACCGCCCGGGCATTTCCCAGCGTCCCTCCTGCCAGCGCATCCCCAGCGGGACCAGCAGCAGCAGTGTGCCGCAGCTCCAGGCAAGCCAGCGGCTCCGCACCCATCGCCCTGCCCGGATCCGCAACCGGTGCTTCCAGAACGGCAGCGAGCGGGCCAGCACGAAGACGCAGAAGAGCAGGAGCAAAGGCACGTTCCGCACCGAGCCTAGGGCCAGGAAGGCCATCCCCGTCCCCCACAGGACCATGCGCCAGCGGTATCCTCGGGCCTCCCCGGACGCCACCGCCAAGAGCAGAGCCCAGAGCGTCCCCCAGACCAGCAACGGACGTTCGACCCGAAACGCCCAAAGCGGCATGTTTTCCGAGACCTGCCCCCAGGATCCCTGGAAACCCGGCAGCACCCTCTCCAGCAGACGCCAGGGAAGTCGTGCGCCTTCCAGCGGCCACGGGGTGAGGAAGGTCGCTAGGACCAGCGTCCCGAGAAGCAGGACACCGGCACGCCTCGTCGCCCCCCTTTGCAAGGGCTGCGACAGGAATGCCAACGCACAGAGGGGCCCAAGCGCATGCAGGCCCTGGACATTGCACAAGGCGACCTGGGCAAGGACCACCACGGCGGCCCGCCCACGGGACGGCTGCCGGCACCAGCGTTCCAGCATGCGCCATTGGAGAGCCAGGAGCGCAAGCGTAAGGACCAGCGGACGCATGTCCACGGCCTCCCGGACGATCCACAGGGCCGCAACGACAAGGAGAGCGCCCGAGAGCGACAAGCGCCGCCTCGCCGCAGCGATCACGAAGGCCGCAAGCAATCCCGCGGCACGGAGCAGGACGCCCCCCATCGGCCCGAAGAGCTTCCAGCATCCCCACAGGATCGCCTGGAAGCCCCAGTGAAGATCGATCCACTCGCGCCCGGCCGTATCCCCGCACAAGCGGTCCAGCCAAGGAAAATGCCCCGCCCAGAGATCCCGCCCCGCCGCGAGATGCCACCACAGATCGGGATCTGCCAAAGGCGTCGCCAACAACCATCCCCCGACCACCAGCACGATCAGCCAAGGAAGACACGCAAGCACGAAACCAGACGATTTGTGGAACATCGACAAGCGATCCAGTTTACATCTTTTATGGCCTTGAACGACCAATGCTCGAGCCCGGCTCCCAAACGCGCCTCCATCCTGGGGGCTGGCGGCTTCGTGGGAAGCCATCTCTGCCTGCACCTCCTGGAACGGGGCTGGGAGATCGACGCCTGGGACCTCGACGGGATGCGGCTTGCAGAGGCAGCGTCCTTCCGTTCCTTCCGCTTCCACGCAAGCGATCTGCGCTCCCGCTCGGAACTGGAACAAGCCGTCGAGGCGCCGGTGGTCGTGAACCTCGCGGCCCTCTGCCAACCGGCCCGCTACGTCACCCATCCCCGCAAGACCATCGAGGACAACTTCACCCTGTCGCACGATGTCGCCCTGGCCTGCCTCGGGTCGGGCGCCCGTCTGGTCCAGTTCTCGACCAGCGAAGTCTACGGCCGGACCTTGGCCTCCTATCTGCCGCCGGACTTGGCCGACGACCCGTCGCTGTGGCTGCTGCGGGAGGATTCCACCCCCCTGATCCTCGAACCCACCTCGATCCATCGCTGGAGCTACGCCTGCGCCAAGCAGCTGGTGGAACGCTTCGCACTGGCCCTGGCCAAGGACGAAGGACTGGACGTCACCATCGTCCGCCCCTTCAACTTCCTCGGCCCCTGGATGGACTTCCTCCCCGGGCGCGACGGGGAAGGCACCCCCCGCGTGCTGGCCTCCTTCCTCTCTTCCCTGCTCGATGGACGCCCTTTCCCGCTGGTGGACGGTGGCCACAACCGCCGCACCTTCTGCTCGATCCACGACGCGATCCTGGCGATCACCGCCATCCTCGAACGCCCCGATGCCGCACGCGGACAGGTCTTCAACCTCGGACATCCCGGCAACGAATGCGACATGCGCGAGCTGGCCCGGCAGCTTGCCGCCTCCTTCGCCCGCGTCACGGGCGAAGACCGCTGGGCGACCCACCCGGCACAGGACATCTCGTCCCTGGAATTCTACGGCCAAGGATACGGCGACTCGGACCGCCGCGTCCCCTGCATCGCCAAGGCCAGCAAGCTGCTGGACTGGGAGCCGCGCATCGAGTTGCCGACCATGCTCGACGAGGTCTCGGCCTGGGCCATCCGACACTACCCTTCACAAGGAAGCGCATCATGAACCCGAAACATGCCCTCCTGCTGGGCAGCCTGCTCCTGGCCGGTTGCGGCAAGGAAATCCCTTCCCACGTCACGACCGTGAACCAGGGCTACCGCCGCGCCAGCTCGCACGTCCTGGTGCGCCATGTCGATGCGCCCACGCGCGCCCGGCTGGACTGGGCCGCCTGGTGGGACGTCCACTTCCGCGAGGACACGGCCCGCTGCCAGCCCTCGCCGCAGACCCGCGTCACCTCGGACGCCCTCAAGTTCGATGGACTCTTCGACCAGCAGAAGTCCAGCCTTTCCGAACTCCCCCTGACCGCCAGCGAACGGGCCGAGCCGATGGCCTGGGAACCGGTGCGCAACCAGCTCCTGGCCTGGAACTTCGACGCGGCCTCGAAGCTGGCCGAAGGCCTGGGCAACGTCGCCTCCCGCACCTGGGGCGACACGTCCCAGTGCTCCAAGCATGCCCAGGTCGTGACCGTGTGGATGCACAAGACGCCGGCCGGCAACGAGCTGTGGGCCGAGATCGAGTTCGCCGCGGGCATGGAGAAGTCCCTGCAGGGATTCCGGGACGAGGATGGCGACGGACATGCCGAAGCCTTCGTACGCGTGGCTCCCGGCGTCTTCACCAAGGCGATGGCCGACTTCCTCCAAGACGACTACCTGACCCGCCGCCTGACCCGCACCCAGGCCAAGGAATGGCTCAACCAGATGGCCGGCGACGGCTACCTCCAGTACAACACCGACATCCTCCCCCCGGACGGGAACGTGTTCCCCGGCCCGGACCTGCGCACCGAGATCTCCAAGGAATGGACGGATTCCGTCAAGAATCCGTTCTGCGTGGTCCGCGGCCGCCCCTTCGGCATTCCCCTGTACCTGGTGCTGGTCGTCGACTCCCTGGACGCCGAAGGCTCCGCGGCCGCCGCCGGCCAAGGCGCCGCCGCCGGCCAGGCGCTGGACACCTCGGCCACCCGCCGCATCGACTCCCTGAAGCAGGCGCTGACCGACCTTCCCGACGGTCCCGACGCGGGAACGGCCGCCTTGGCTGGACAGATCCTGTCAAAATCCGACGCGGCCTCGCAGGCCGTCGCGGGACGCGACGGATGGCTCCTGTTCCAGCGGGAGCTGCAGTATCTCCAGGCGCGCGACACGGCGACCCAGGCCGCCGACCCGGTGGAGCGCATCGTCTCCCTGCGGGACAGCCTCGCAGGGCTGGGCATCGACTTCCTCTTCGTGCCGATCCCCACCAAGCAGGACGTCGTCCCCAACCTGATCGACCCCAAGCGCAAGGCCAAGGGCTGGGCGCAGCCGGCCATCCCCCATCTGTGCAGCCGCCTGGCCGCTCGCGGCGTGGAGAGCCTCGACCTCCTGACCTCCCTGCAGGCCCAAGGCAAGGCCGGCCTATGGCGGAAGCAGGACACCCACTGGGATCCGTCCGGCATCGCCATCGCCGCCGAGGCGCTGTCCCGCCGCCTCAAGGGCTACAGCTGGTTCGCGAGCCTCCCCGCCTCCGCCGGAAAGCTGGAAGGCCACGACACCAGTTGGAACGACAGGGGCGACCTCGTGGATCGCCTGCCTGTCGCCAAGCGCAGCGCCTACCGTCCCGAAACCGTCCGAGGCAAGCACATCCATCTCGACGGGACCCCCGTCCAGGACGACCCCGCCTCCGCCATCCTGATCCTGGGTGACTCCTACACCGGCGTCTACCATCTCGTCCCGCCCAAGGCATCCGGCATCACCGACCTGCTGGCCCTGGCCCTTGGACGCCGCGTGGATCTCGCCATGGGCTGGGGCGGCGGTCCCGAAGCCCCCGTCAAGTTGGCCCAGCGCGGTCCCGACGGCCTGAAAGGCAAGCGTCTGGTCGTGTGGATGATGTCCGCCCGGGATCTCCTGGCCTACCCCGGCGGCTGGACTAAGCGCTGAGACTCCCTGCCGGAATCCTCGGCATCCTGCTGCTAGCGGGATGCCGTCCTTCCGATCCGACCACACCGAAGGATCTGGTCTCATATGTCCAGGCGATCGAGCAGATCGCCGTTTCCCGCTCCCTTCCCGGCTGGTCCATACTGGATACGGCGGCGCTGGACTCCCTGGCCCGGACCTTGAAACGCATGCCGCAGCCTTGCTCCGCGGCGGCACTGCGAGCGGTCATGTACCCCAGGTTCTCGCCTTCCGACTCGGTCCATTCTCCAGGGGAAGCCCTGCGCACGGGACGCGGCTCCTGCATCGCCCTCACCCTCCTTGCCGTCCTGCTGCGCGAGCGCTGCCATTGCGGTCCCACGGAGGTCTTTGTCCTGCCCGGGCATGTCGCTCCCGGCTGGAACGGCCTCTACTTCGAGACGCTGCGGCAGGGAACCCTGCGAGATTCCCTCTTCTACCGCCGTTCCTTTTCCCTGGATCAACGCCCTTGGTACCGCCGGTCGCACCCGCCCGCAGACTCGGCATTGCCGGGGCTGCTTTGGCACGACCTGGGAATTACGATGGCAGATCGGGACGACTGCCGTCATGCCGTCACGGAAACTCGAAAAGCCCTGGCTCTTCTGCCGGCCTACCCAAGCGCACAGATCGCGCTTTCCCGCTGCACGGACGCCACCGCAGAAAGACTCCGGCTGGAAGCCGCCGGAGTGTCCGGGGATCCACTGGCTCCGTTCTGACCAGGATCAGTGCGCGAGTACCTTCGCGATCACGCTGTCCAACCTTGCGGAAAGCTTTGCGGCACCCTTCAAGCTGAGGTGGTCCGTATTAAAGGCATCGTCGTCGGCATAGTCGTGGGCTCCGTCGAGATAGGCGTCGTAGAACGTGAAATTCGAGTTGAGCGCCTCCCACGCCTTCATCCGGGCAACGATCCGGTGGTACGTGCCCCAGTCCGGGCCGTATCGGGTCGCCTTTGCCATCTGAGCATAGTCGGGACTCTCGGGGAACTTCACAAGGATCACCTTGATCCCCTGCTTCGTCAGATTCCCGATCATGTCCTCGAGGATCGCCATGTTCGACGAATAGTTCGGATTGGTCGTGTCCTGATCGGGGATCGGAAATTCAGCGACCAGCCCACTTCCCCATCCTTGCCCATCGTCCCGGATGAACTGTGTCCCGGTCGAATCGATGATGGCCGCCAAAGGCGATGCCATCGCCTTGCGTCTTGCCTGCTCCTCGAAGCCTTCAAGAAAGCCGGATTTCCAGAAATCGTGATTCGAGTCGTACCGGTACCCTGCCGAGCTCTTCATCGCATACCAAGGCGAACGCGAAGGATTCTCTACCGGCTCGAAGAGCCAACCCGGCATGAGGGAGAGGACGACAACCTTGAGCCCTGAAGCCACAGGAAGGACGTAATCACGGACGACCTCGCTCTGATCGCTCACGTTCGAACCCGCAAAGGCGAGGATGTTTCCATTCACGGCGTGCATCGTTCCCGGGAGCACCCCGTTTGCCATGTGGGAACTCCCGACAAATACGGCATCGAGCCCCTTTGCGCGCGCAAAGAACCACGGGCCGCGCGCTGCGAACTCGTTTTCGCCATAGGCGCAGAGACTGTCTTGATCGACCTGCCCGATACCGACGCGTCGGTCCGCATCGACCCACAGCCCCGGCTGCCAGAGGTCCTCGCCGCTAGCGATCTTCAGCGAGCTTCCTGTCGTCAGATCCAGGGCATACAGGTTCTTCTGACCACCCGATCCATCGATCGCCGCGCTCACGGCCCAGCGAGGACTGTTCGACCACTCCAGGTGTTCCCACTGCTGCTCCCCCGCTGGGGCTGGATAGGTCCGCGTCACGGCTCCGGTCGAGTCCGCCACGAAGGCGATCTCGTGGATCCCGTAAGGCCGACCCACCACGCTCGAAGTCGACGAATACCCAAAGTCGAGGAACATCGAACGCCCCGAGGAGTCCGGGGCCGAACTCACGTTGCAGACCTGGGAAGTGTCGCCTGCCGCCTTGCCATTGGCGGGAGCACTGAACAACGTGCGCTCCAATCCCGAAGCGAGACTCTTCTGCTTGAGACGACGGTAGCCCGCGTAGAGGACGTTCCCCGAGCGGCCGTCGTGCCAGCTTCCGGCACTCCAAGTCTGGACAGATCCTGTCAAATTCCCGTTCGACCACCGCTGCGCCGTCGTGGCGCCGGTACCCCAGGCGCTGCCCGTGTTGTCCATCGCCGAGCTCACGCGCACCAGGAACGTATCCGATCCATTGACCCACCAGCGGGGGATCGCTCCTTCGCCAAGGTCATGGACCAGCGTATCGTTCTTGGCCAAGCGACGCACCTTGACATGCCCCGTCTGCGTCGAGCCCTCCAGGACCGTCGACCAAGCGACCCACTGGCCGTCAGGAGAGATCACCGGATGGAACACCGGATCCTTGTCCAGCAATGAGCGGACCAGGGGGGTCGCCTCCCCGTAATCCACCCAGCTCAGGATTCCCTTCCCCTTGACCCGATTCAGGAACACGAGCCGAGCCGAGATCGATCCCAATTGACGCGGCAGGTCCGATGCCAGAAGCGTGACGGGAGGGACCGAAAGGACCTGACCCGAAGTGCTCCCGTACGAGGCCTGAAAGCCGCCACGAACGCAGCGAAACCCCACATAATCCGCACGGGAGGAGCGGTACGCCGCATAGGTCGCCGCACGACTGCTCGGACGCAATTGGCTCAAGCCGTAATTGAACGCCCCGCCCTTGAGGGGAATTTCGGGGACATCCAGGGGAGCCTCGGGGCCCGCATAATCCGTCACCGAATCGGATGGGTATGGGCCCTTCCAGTCATGGACCCACTCCATGACATTTCCTGTCAAATCATGGAAACCCCAACCGTTCCGCGCACGCGTCGCCACCTCGTGGGAATGCCCTGCCGCATTGCCCTGGTACCAGGCGTTCTCCCCCGCCTTGGAGGAATCGACAAGTTCGCCCCACGGCCAGCTCGTCGCGCTCCCGGCACGCGCCGCAAGTTCCCACTCCGCCTCCGTCGGAAGGCGCCAGCCGGAGCGATCGAAATGGCTCGCAAGCCCCGAAATCGACCAGACAGAACCGCTGGAATCCGGGGCAACCGAGGCGTACTCGTACACGCTGTCCAGACCGTCACGCTTGGAGCGCGCATTGCAGAAAAGAACCGCATCGTACCACGACACGTTCACCGCCGGGAGCTTCGCGCCTTGGAGGCCCGAAGGATTGCGGCCCAACAAGCTCTGGAACTCCGCCTGCGTTACCTCTACCGTGTCCATCCAGTAGTCGTGACCAAACCGCACCGAGCCGGCAACCTTCTCGTCAGGCAGAACAAAGGAGGAAGCATCCCCGAGACGCAGGAGCTTCCCTTGGGCCGCAATCGAGATCGCGCCAAGGCTACGACCGGAAGCGTCCCCCACG